>OJGU01000702.1_pt1 | contig 16928 bp, 17 predicted proteins | sample 1594741 | NCBI WGS metagenome assembly OJGU01 (sample SAMN05416841, study PRJEB24817) | seawater metagenome | isolation source: Sea water | place: Canada:Atlantic | collected 2013-07
ACGAGATGTAGAGAGGTCTCGTGGGCTCGGAGATGTGTATAAGAGACAGCTAAAGTTCATATCGCCCGCACCGCTCGCCTGCGTCCGGGCGCGCCGCCCCCCGACGCGACCCCTCGGTCCCCGCAGGAGGTGCCCCCACCAGACACATCCCCGAGAACATCCGCCGCCGCCGCGAGTATCGGCCGAACGACGTTCCCATTGACCGTACAGGACTGCGCGGCACCGCCTTGGCGCGACGGTTTCCGACTGCCATAGTGGGGAAGATGTCGGCCCCGAACACCGTCCTGGATGCCGCGTCGTTGCCCGGGTCGCTGTTGGAAACGCTTCCGATGGGGGTCATCGTGCTCGACGCGGACGGGCGGGTCGTCTTGTACAACCGGGCAGAACAGAAGTTCGCGCGCCGGGCAGAGGCCGACGTCATCGGGAGGGAGTTCTTCTCGGATGTCGCCCCGTGTCTAGGCGTCTCGGCCCTCGCGACGACGTTCCAAGACCAGGTCCAACTCGGCACGCTCGACGAGGTCGTCGAAGCTTCGTTCGCGCATCCCTTCAGCGAAGTCCCCCGCGACGTCACGGTTCGGATGCGCTCGCACATCTACCAGCACAAGCCGTACGCGGTCTTGTATCTGGAGGACGTCTCCGCCGAGCGTGCCATCACCCGGAGCCGCGAGATGCTCGCTCAACTCCTCGTCCACGACCTGAGGAACCCGCTCACTGCAATTATGGCCAACCTCGACCAGCTCGAGGAAGAGCTTCCCAAGGGTGAGCTCGCGACGACCGTGGAGTCGGCCATATCAGCATCGCTGCGCTTGCGGTCGATGATCGCCAACCTCCTGGACATCACGCGCCTCCAGACCGGGACCATGCCGCTCGATCGACAGCGTCGTGACGCCGCTGAGCTTCTGACCCGCGTCGCTCGCGACGCCAACATCGTCGCCCAGGCACGGGGCGTTTCGCTCGTCGTGGAGGCCACCACCGACGATCTCACGGGCGACTACGACGAAGATGTGTTGCGGCGTGCGCTGGACAACCTCGTCGACAATGCGATCCGGTACGCCCCTCGCGGGTCAGCAGTCACAGTCCGCGGGACCAGGAGGGGAGGAACCATTGTGCTGGCGGTCGCCGACGAGGGGCCCGGAGTCCCCGCTGAACTCCGGGACCGAGTCTTCGACGCCCACGTTCGTGCGATGCCGTTGGACGACGCGACTTCGCACAACGTTGGCCTTGGCCTGACCTTCGTGCGCATGGCTGCGAGAGCACATGGAGGGTCCGCGGCGTTGCAGGAACAGGCCGCAGGGGGCTCGGTTTTCGAACTGACCATCCCCGCCGCTTGATCCTCGAGCCCTTTCGCTCACCCCACCGCGGGCAAGCGTGACGTTCAGGGAACCCACCAGGGCCGAGGGCCCAACAGCCCGTCGAGATCCTGCCTGGACACGTCCGACTCGTTGGAGGACGGAGTGCTCGCGCTCCGAGGGAGGTTTGACACGACACCAGGAAGTGCATCGGGAGCCCGATTCCGGACGACGAGATTCGCCCGCGACGCACACCGAGCGCTGACATCCGGCGGCCACCTCGATATCATCGTGTCATGGTCGCAGAGGTGCTCACGCCGCCCGACGAAGCCGAGGTCATCGAGACCTGCGGCGGCCGGGTGTGGTTGGCCAATGGGATCGTGCACGAGGCCGTGGATATCGCTCACCTCGAGCTGAAGCACGTCCGATGCCTCGCCCAGGGGATACGCACACTCGTCGGCGATGACACCCAGTCCCTGCTCCTCGCGGACCTGGGCGGAGTTCGCTCGGCCTCCTCGGATGCCCGCGCATACTCGTCGAGCGCGGAGCTGCGGGCCCTGGTCGCGGCGCAGGCCTTCGTCGTGACCTCTCCGGTGACCCGCGTGATCGCCAGCTTCTTCGTCCGCGTGTTCCATCCGCCGTTCCCTGTCCGCCTCTTCGCCGGACCCGATCCCGCGTCGGCCTGGCTTCACGGGCTTCGTCCAGCCGCGAGCGCCTGATGGGCGACCCTCGACTCGAAGCGGTCCTCAACCAGCTCATGCGCTTCGCTGGCGGGGACCTCGCGTTCCGCGGGGAGACCTCGGGATCCGACGATGAACTCGATGCGATCGTCGTCGGTCTCAACATGTTGGCCGACGACTTCCTGCTGCAACAGAGCCGCTCTCGCGCCGCCATGCAGGACATGGCCGACCTGTTTCAGCGAGCGCCGGTCATGCTGTTCACCCTCGACATCACCTCGGGCGCGATACTCCGCGCCAACGGGGCGATGCTCGACCGCCATGGACCCCGCGAGTCAGACATCGTAGGCGTGGGTCTGCGAGACCACGTAGACCCATCTTGTGCGGACGCATTCGACGAGTCCTTCACGCTCTTGCGCGGAGGTGTCGACATCCGCGGGCACGAGCTGACCCTCACCTCTCACGACGGCAATTCCTACGTCGCGCTGCTGTCCGCGGTGGTGGCCGACGACTCTCGTCGACGAGCTCGCTGCACCCTGGTGGACATTCAGGAACACCGCCAGATGGAAGCAAAGCTTCTGCAAGCGCAGAAGATGGAGGCGGTCGGCAAGCTCGCCGGCGGCGTCGCGCACGACTTCAACAATCTACTGACGGTCATCAACAACTACACCTCGCTCGTCCGCATGTCGGTCCCAGACGACACGGAGGTCGCCGAGGACTTGGACTGCGTCCTCGAAGCCAGTCGCAAGGCAGCGGACCTGACCGGGCAGTTGCTCGCGTTCTCGCGGCGCCAGGTCATTCGCCCCAAGGTGCTCCAGCTCAACGAGCTCGTGGCGCGGACGCATCGGATGCTGGCGCGGCTACTCGGCAAGAACATCGACATCGGCCTCGTCCTCGACCCCGTCTGCTGGGCGACGCGGATCGATGCGGGTCAGTTCGAGCAGATTCTCGTCAACCTCGCCGTCAATGCGCGCGATGCGATGCCCGGCGGCGGAAAGCTGATGATCGAGACAAGCAACGTGGTGCTCGACGACGACTATGTGCGCACCCACGCCGACGTCGAGAGCGGGGAGTACGCGATGCTCGCCGTGTCTGACACCGGCGAGGGGATGAGCCCAGAGGTCGTTGCCCGCGCGTTCGAGCCGTTCTTTACGACCAAGCCGGTCGGCTCGGGTACCGGCCTTGGTTTGGCCACCTGCTACGGCATCGTCCGGCAGGCGGGTGGGCACATCTGGATCTACAGCGAGGTGGGGCATGGCACGGTGTTCAAGATCTATCTGCCCCGGGCGGGACAGCCCGCGGAGGACTTCCCCGAACCGGACGCGGCACCACCCGACGACCTCCGTGGAACGGAGACGATCCTCCTGCTCGAGGACGACGAGCAGGTGCGTGCGATCGGGGCGCGCGTGTTGGGCGATGCTGGGTATACGGTGTTGCCGGCGTCCAGCGGCGCGCAAGCCAAGCGTCTGTTCGCGGAACGAGCTGGAGCCGTCGACCTGCTGCTCACAGACATCGTCTTGCGAAAAACGACGGGCCATGAGGTCGCCGATGCCCTGCGTGTCGACTCGCCCTCGCTTCGGGTCATCTACTGTTCGGGCTACACGGACAACTCGATCGTGCACCAGGGTGTGCTCGACCCCGACGTCGACTTCCTGGCCAAGCCGTTCCTCTCGACGGACCTGCTTGGCGCGGTCCGCAAGGCGCTCGACCGCAACACATAATGACCCCGGTGCACCTCGGCTCGTGTCCGCCGAGGGAGCCGCTACGAACGCACGATCACACCGTCTTGCTCGAACGCCTGCCGGAAAATCCGAGGCGGGTTCAGCATCGAATGGTGCCGGTCAACGTCGTAGACACGCAGCCCCTGGAGCCCCTCGATACGCGCCGCGAGGTCCGGCGGGTTGAGGTCGTGCGGGTGCGGTGACGCGACCAAGAACCCCCAGATCGCCTGGAACGAGGGCACGAACGTGTACACCAGCTGCACCCACGGAAACACCTCGGCCAGCGTCGAGCGGGTTGAGCATATTCCTGCAGGGTCGGTAAGGCTCAGCTCGCCTGCCTGAAGCACGACGATACCGTCGTCGGTCAGCACCCGGGCGATCTCCTCGAAGAACTCCACGGTCAACACGCCAACCGATGGGCCTCCGGTCACCGGCTCGGTGAGGTCGAGAACGGCCGCATCAAAGCTGCTCGGCGCTTCCGTGGCAAGGCCCTCGCGGATGTCTTGGAGCCGAACCTCGACCCGAGGATCGTCAAACGCCCCCTCGTGCCACGCGCCGAGGTGGGCGCGACACGCTTCGATGACGTCGCTGTCGAGATCGAAGCCCACGACCTGCTCGACGCTGCGATGACGCAGAATCTCGCGCAGCGTCGCGCCCTCCCCAGCACCCCCGACCAACACCCGGCGCGGGCTCCCGTGCACCACCAGGGCCGGATGGATGAGCGGCTCGTGGTAGAGCATCTCGTCGCTCACGGCCGATTGAATCATCCCATCCAAGAACAGCGCCCGCCCGTAGGCCGCGGTCTCGGCGATCACCAGGTCCTGATGGCGCGTCCGCTGCTCGACGATGATCTCGTCCAGCTCGAAGTCGATCCAGACCCCTGCCGACTCTTCACGAATGACTCTTGATGGGCTCATTGGCGGCTAGACTTTCGCGCCGGCCCGGAGACGAGCGAGTCACGGCACGGACGCGCATATCACGTCGCCGCGCCGCACACGAGACACGTCCCACAGGACGCCTCTCCCCCTCGAGAGGACCCTCGCTCGGCACCCCCTCACACACGTTCACGCCAGCCCTGCGTTTCGATGGGCTCGAGCATGAGGGGCCAAGTGCTGCAGCCGACCGCGGACGAGGTCGTGATTCAGGCTCGGTGGTCTCGCCTCGTGCGGGTTGGGATTCCGGTGCACGTCCGTGTGGTCCGTTCCGGCTGCACCCGACCAGCCGCGGCGAGTGATGGCCGCCGGCTCCGACGGACGGTTCGTCGTCTTTGAGGCCGACCCGAACCCAGCACCCCCGGAGCGGTACGCGGTCCGAGGTCGAGTGCTCGTCGACCGTCGACCACAACGAGGGGTCCGAGTCCTGAGAGACCGCTCGGTCCGAACCGACGCGCGCGGCCGCTACGAGCTGCGATCTCGCGGACGAGGCACGGTACGAATCTGGGTCGAGCTTCCGCAATCAGCGGCCGGACCGGGCAGAGTCTTGAACTGGGAACCTCGGGCGACGGTCCAACTCTCCGGCGCGCACAGCTATCGGCGAGACCTGGTGACCGATACGGGCAGGGAAGATCATGGAGCCGGGTCCCCCCCCGCGAGGGACTCGGCTTTCGGATTCGCGGGCGAAACCCGGTCCCGAGCCCGTTTCGCGCTCTCGCTCCAGGGCCACCAGATGGCCACCGTGTTGACGAGCAGCACCATGCTGGACGCAGAGACGAACCACAGCGCATGCGCCGGAGCCAGGGCTGTCGCGAACCCGATCACCGTGATGCCGGCGGCGGTCGGCCACAAGCGCCGCTCACCGACCAACACGACCATCCACGCGACGCTCCCCCACACCACGAACGACATCGGCAATACGGTGAGTGCGGGCAGTCCGAGCACGTAGAGCCCGGCGGTCGCCGCGACCTCGCCTCCCAGAGCGATGACGAGGCTTCCGATCAGCCAGCGGTTGATCGCGGTTCGGCCGAGCGATTCCTTGGCCCAGATCGAGAACCCACCGAGCAAGACCAGGTACACGATCGGCAACCCCAGCAAGACCCCAAACCCCGGAGGGGTCGGGTCAATGAATGCGATCAGCAGCGGGACGAACGCCCAACACCCAGCCAGCACCGCGACCACGAACGTTCGAGTGCGCTGTCCGATCGCAATGTCTCGGTCTTCGTCGAGCTTCTCGAGCTCAACAGCTCGGTCCAGTCGCTCGCGCTTGCGGTCCTGCGCGGCCTCGAGTGCCGCGAGGAGTTCCTTGGACGGCGTACTGAGCTGCGCGATGTGAGCCGAAGCCGTCTCGAGGTCATCTCGAGCCAGCTCGTACCAGGCCATGATCTCGGCGGCCTTACGAAGCCCCTCCTTGGCCTGCGGGTTCTCAGCCCACACGCCCAACGCGCCCCGAAAACCCAATCGACACTCGTTGAACGCCTCCTGCACCTGTGCGTGAGACGACCGAACGGTCCCGTCCTTGGCGCGGCCGGCAGCGTGTTCGAGGCCGTTCAGCACCGCGGTCGCTTCATCTGAACGCGCCCGAGAATCGCGATGGTCGATGAACGACTGCACCGCCTGGCGGAGCTCATTCGCAGACGCATGCCGGGCGTCGGGATCCCGCGAGATCGCTTTTGCAATCACCCCCGCGAGTTCGGGCGCCGCCTTCGACGGCTCCGCGGGCTCCTCCATCACCGCAGCGTGGAGCACCTCCATCAGGGAGTCACCCGTCCGAAGCGGACGCCGCTCGGTCAGAAAGTAGAGGCACGCACCGAGCAGGTAGACATCGGTCCGTTCATCGAGCTTGCTTCCGTCACCTGCGAGCATCTCGGGTGCGAGGAACGCCGGCGTGCCCAGAATCTGGTCATTCTTCGATGCCGTTCGGAAGCGACCACTCCCGTCATCCTCGAGACTCATTGCGATGCCCCAGTCCACCAGGTAGACCTCACCGAACTCGCCGATCATCACGTTCTCTGGCTTGAGGTCGAGGTGGATGACCCGCTTGCTGTGGGCGAACGCCACCGCCTGACAGATCTGCAAGAACACTTGCAGGTTCCACTGCAGTAGGTCCTCACGACCGAGCAGCGACCGAACGGCATCGGCATCATGCATGAGGTCAATCCAGCGCGTGCTCCCCAGCCGCTTGAGCAAGACCCAGGGCTCCGCGTCGGGGCCGGCTTCGATGCCGTAGACCGGCAAAATGTTGGGGTGCTCCAGCGCTCCGGTGACCCAAGCCTCCTGCAAGAGTTCGAGCCGACGCGCTGAGGTGGCCCGCTCGGGCGGCACCGACTTCACGGCGACGTCGCGCCGCAGCCGAGTTTGCGTGCCCCGGTGCACCACTCCCATCCCGCCGCGGCCCAACACCTCGTGGACCTCGACCCGGCCCCCGTCGCGGTGGAGTTCGTCCTCGAAGGCTGCGACCGCAGCCTCACCGCGACCGCCGTGACTCGGCGCTGGCTTGAGCGTCGAACTCGGGCTGCCGGCCATCGGGTCCAGTTCCGCGGCGATCGTTGCCCATCTCGCCGCGTTGAGCTCCTCGTCGGGCACCGCCGGAGTTTAGCAGCAGCCCCGGAAGCCGGATCCGATCTTGCGAGCCGACAACCCTCGGGGCACGGCGCTAGAAGTCCGCCAAGATCGCAGCCTTCTTGGCCTCGAACTCTTCCTCGTTCAGCAGGCCGTCACGCTTCGCCTCTTTGAGCTGCTCCAGCTTCTCCTTGAGCGTCTTGTTGCCCTTGTGCTGCGCAGACTTCTCTTCCTTCTTTTCTTTGTAGACCTCTTGGAAGATCGTCTTGAGTTCGTCCTCGCCCAACGTGCGCCCGCTGGCGAAGTACCGGTTCGACGCCTCGCCGATCGCCCAGGTCAGGGCGTAGGCCATCGAGATGGTGACCACCCAACCGAAGAACGGGATGAACTTCGCCGCGGCCATGATCACGTTCTGAGCCACGATGCTGGCGCCGAAGGTGCTCAGCATTTCCAAGATCGACTTCCGATTCAGCTCGTAGCCGTGGATCTTGCCCACACCCTGAACCATCGCGATCTGTACTGGAGCGATGAGCGCGGTATCGAGGAATGGCACCGGCTGAACCGTGAGGGCGCCGGCCGCGACGCTGCAAACCTGAACCAGCTCCTTGATGGCGGTCCGCTTCTCGGCGTCGGTGGCGTTGTCGTAGTTGCCGTCGAGGACGCGCTTGATCGTGTCGAGATGACCGGACATCGGTGCGCATCGTATCGGCGAAGTGGCGGGTCGGCCAGCGCCGTGCCGGATCGCTGAGGCCGCGTGGCCGCCTACAACGCACCACAATCGGTGCCGGTCAAATATGCTGGGGCCTCGCGTCGTCGAAAGGTCAGTGCGACGCCGGACTCTCCTTGGACTCAGTTTCGCGGTCGCGCTCGTCGGATGCGAGAAAGACCGTCCGGTCACGACCAGCCCCGCGCAGACCGGGGAACTCCGATGCCGAAGCCGTCTCGAGCCGCAGGAGCTGCTCCCCGGCAACGCGACCTTCGTGGCGTACTACGACATGAACCGCGAGCGGCGCCGCGCGCCCCGAATCTCGACGAAACCCGCAGCGGGTCCGAGAAGCCTCCTGCCCATCGAGGTCGAAGCGGTGCGAATGGCATGGATCGGAATCTCCGCCGCATGCGAACTCGACGACAGGTTCTTCGGGGAAGCCTGGTTGGCCGTCGACTCCGAGGAGGAAGGTTTGGTTGTCCTCGCCGGCAAAGGGATCGGCAACGAGAGGAACCTGCGCTGCATCTCCAACCGCCTCGGCGCCATCGAGCCGAGCTTCGTCGACGGCACGAACTTGCGCTCGACGGGGTGCGGTCTCGAGATCGACGCGGACTATGACGACGTTTCGGGTTTCGCACCGTCGGATGACATGCTCGTGCTCGGCACCAATCCGGCGGTCGACCGGGCACGCGCGGTCTGGAACGGCGGCTTCCCGAACCCGCCCGCAAAACTGCTTCCACCTCGGCGCAACAGAGCTTGGATCTGGGGCGCCGTTGATGTCGAGGCCTTCCTGTCGCCGAGCGAGGTCGCGAGTGCTTTCAGCGACACCGGTCACGGTGAACTCGGCGCCCTCTCCACTGTCCGGACGCTCGAGTTTCAGGCCTCGATGACGCGAAGGCTGGCGCTCGAAGTGGGGGCCAGCTTCCCCAGCGATGCCGACGTTCGCGCCGTGAGAGCCGTGCTGGATGCATCGATTGCCTCGCCACCTCCGACGCTTCCGGCCTGGGCGCAGTCGCTGATTTCGAAGAGTCGCGTTGAGAGCAAAGGCCCACGGGTCACGGTCTCGATCCCAATGGACCGCCGCGCCGCCTACGACATGGGCCTGATCCCCAACCGAACCGAGGCCAATCAGATGCCGGCGTTCGCGTGGCTATCGGCGATCCTCGTCCTGTAGAGACCACCGGCGCACCGCCTCATGGCGAACGCACCCGCCTCGAGGCGGAACGTGCCCGTTGGGTTGGTACCGGCGGCATTGTTGTCCATGCTCTGCAAGCCCTTGTCGGGAACGTCCTCGATTGCCGTTGAAGCCAGTGGTCAGCTTGACGGTGGCGGACAGCACAACCGCCTCGAGTTCGCCGTCCATGTCGACGTCGGGTGCTGTGTGGCCCAGGAGGTCTCAGCCGCGCCGTCGACGGAAGCCCATCAGCGCGAACAAGCCCAAGGTGAGGATGCTCGGCGGCTGCCCCCCGGTGCGACAGCCCGAGCTCCCCTCATCCTCCCCTTGGACGGGGCCGTCGGTGGCCTGCCCACCCGAGGCCGTGGTCTGCGGGTCGGAGGTTGTCGAGTTCGTGTCGTCGCCCTCGCTCGAGCCATCTGTCCCGTCGCTTGTGCCGGCCGCACAGATCTCCTCTCCGATGATCGGTGCATCGGTGGAGCCCGTGCCACCGGCGGAACCGGTCCCGCCGGTGCTCGAGGCCCCAGTACTGGAGCCACCGCTGTCGGACCCGCTCGAACCAGTGGACCCCGTCGCCGTGCCGCTCGAGCTGCTCGTGGTCGAGCCGCTCGTCCCATCGCACGGACCCGTGCTGACGACCTCGACGCCAGCGCATTGGGTCGCGACAGCTTCACAGGCGTAGTTGTTCCCATCGGAGCCACAAACGGTCTCGAGGGAGAATCCACAGGGTCCGTATCCGGGCTGAATCCACCCAGCCTCCTCTGCGGTGAGGCCGTGTGCTTGCAGCCATGGAACCACGCCGGGATGGTCCACCTCGGAGACGAAGTCGAAATTCTCGTACGTCGCGATCTCTCGCGCCATCGATTCGAACCCCGATTCGATCATCAGATGGCCCACGGCGCAGGCTGTCCCGTCGGCGTCGATGAAATGGGGCACCCGCCGGTCGCTGTAGTCACGGTTGCGCGGAAACTCTCCGGCGACCCAGTACGCATGCAGCACGTCCATCAGCTGGCCTCGCGCCGACCGCTGCTCGGCCGTCAGACCAGGCGGCGTTTGCTCTCGCAACGTCGACTCGACATGCGACAGATGTCGCCGGATCCGAAACACTTCGTGGGCCGCGCCGCTGTTGGCCTGTGCCATCGATACCGGCCCGGGCTCGTAGACACGAGGCTCCGCGACACAGAACAACAGACCCACTCCAACCGTCAAGAACGCCATGTGTCGACGGTAGCGCAGCGTGGTGTCGCTCGCCAGGTTCAGCCTCCGGGCCGCGCGCGGCGTGATCCATCACGGTGCGCCGCGCAAGGAACCACTCCGTCAACCTACCACTTCCGGGGCGAAACACCCGTGTAGCGAACGTCGTCGCACCGTAGCGGTAGGACTCCACCCGGCGGAACTCGCTTCGCGTCGAGGTAACACGGAGGCATCCCAGCGAACACCAGCAAGCTCGAGAACAAGTGCATCTGCACCTCGTCAAAGCCGAGGTCTGCGCAGACCGCAGCCAGGAGCGCGGCGATGTTCATTCGAATCTGCTTGGCCTCCAGAAGAAACGCCTCGATGCGAAACGCGAGCCGAAAGCACTCGCCACGATCGGCATCGAGGTCGCGAAGGAACATGACGAGGTGCGGCACGCGTTCGTCAACCGATGCGATCGGGCGACCAAAGCCGTAGACCGTACGCCCCTGGTCGAGCTCCGCCTGCAGCAGCGTCTCGAGGGAGTCTCCTGCGCGCACCTTCTCTCGCAATCGACGCAGCGTGGCCAAACAGCGCACCAGGGGTGTCGCGACGAAGAGCTCGGCGTCGCAGGAGGCCAAGCCGCCGACCAACGCGAGAAGGGGTGTGGTTCGGGCGCTTCCGGCCAACGCCACGATGCGGTTGGGCCAGATACGGACATCCGCGTAGCTGGTCTGGAGCCAGACGTAGTTGAGCACGCGAACCTGCACCGGCGAAAACCGCCGACCGGTGATGCCGTAGAGGTTGAGCTCAAACCAGGAGAGGTCCTTCAACGTGTGGTGCAGGTCGTGCTCCCCGAAGACCGAGCGCTCGCTCAGCTCGGCGAATCCGGCTCTCGTGGGGTAGCAGCGGCGGAGCTGCTCCAGTTCACTTGGTGTCACCGACATACTCCTTCACGGCCGCGGTAATGTCCGGGAGGTCGTGCTGCGGCGGCGTCGGCTGCTGCGGGCGGACGACGTCCGAGTGGAACGGGAAGGTGCGCCACCCCAGCTCCCGCTGCTCGAGAGCATGCGCCGCCGCACCCGGCAGCCTGAGGATCAGAGAAGCGTACTCCGCGATCGCAGCGGAGAAGCCCAGTTCGCAGTAGGCGGCCGCGAGCACCCCCGTCATCGACACCGGCGCTCCGGCCACGGCTTCGAGCGCCTCCCGATGCTCGCGCAGCCAAACCAGGAAGCCTCCGTCCGACCCCTCGGCCAAGCGCTCGATGCTCGTCAACACCATCGCCGATGCGGAGCGCGCATGGGGGTCGAAGCCGGGGACATGCTCGAGCCTCGGCCACTCGCTGCGCTCATCCTCCGCCGGGCACGAAAGGTCGAACGACGCCGCACCACGGTTCTCCGACCACAACCGCATGGCGAGGGAGACTTCGCGCGCGCCACCGAACTGTCCTGCGCCCGCGCTGATCGCCGCGACCAACACAGATCCTGCCGGCGCCCGACCGACCCCCGCGTTCATCGCCGCCCGGACGCCAAGGTCCCGTGTTCCGGGGTTCATCGAGATGATCGCTACGCGCTCCAGCAGGCTGGCCTCTGCCGGTGTGGGGCGCTTCCCAGCCAACAACAAGAAGAGAACTTCAAACCAGCTCGCGTTCGGCAGCAGGTCTTCGTGGACGTCGTACCCGTGGCAGTAGCAGTGGCTCGCCTGGAACGGATCATCGGGGCTCGGGGTCTCTTTCCAGATCGCGGTCTCGAGTGTTTCGGTCATCATCAACCTCCAGGGGTCCCGGATTCGGCCAGGCCTTTGACGCGTTGGGCCATGGGCGGCGACTCTTCAGAGTCGATGCGGACATCGACAAGAGTGGGACCGGGTTTGGCCCCCAGCCTCGCCCAGTCAATCGCCTCGAGTTCAACCGGGGTGCGAATCACAATGCCTTCGACCCCCATGGCCTCCGCGATCTTGGAGAAGTCGATGGCAGGCAGGCCAAACCCGATCGGCTCAGACCTGCCCAACCGCTGGCCATGCTTGACCATCCCCAGCGCCCCGTCATTGAGCACAACCAGGACCAGCGGGACGCGCTGCTCAATCGCGACCGTGATCTCCTGGCCGGCCATCAGGTAACTGCCATCGCCCGTGATGCACAGCGTGGCGCTCCGACTCGCCACCGCGCTCCCCACCGCCGCGCCGATCGCCCATCCCATCGACCCAAGCGCCATCGCGATGTGATAGCGCCCATCCGATCGCGTGCCGAGGAAGTAGTGCGTGCACCATGCCCATGCATTGCCTGCGTCGACGAACACCCGGAACGCTTCGGGCAGCCGCCGGGTCAATGACGTCATCAGCCGCTGCGGCTTCAGAGGCACCGCGTCCGAGCGGCACGCTGCGGGGTCGTCAACAGCCAGGACCGCGGGTTCCGTCGGCGGACGGCTTGTCGCCATCAACCGTGCGTTGAGCGACTCGAACACCAGCCGCGGATCTCCGTGAACATGCAGGCGCGCCATCGGGGTACGCGCGAAGTGTTCGAGCGAGGCCCCGATATGGACGAGGCGTTCGCCGAGCAACGCGGCTTGCCACCCCCCCGTTCCCAGTTCGGTGATCTGTGCTCCCACCGCAAGGATCAGGTCCACATTCGGGTCATGGATCGTCTGCTCCGCCAGACGGTGCCCCGCAAACCCGAACACCCCGCGATACAGGGGCTGGGCGGCATCCATCCAGCGCTTGCCGCCCGGGCCAGAGACGAAGGGCGTGCCGGTGCGCTCCGCGAACGCGACAATCTCGCCGATCGCCTCACCGCAGTCCTTGCCCAGGAACAGGACGGGTTTGCGAGCGGATGCGATGAGTTCCGCCAATTCGTCGACCGCCTGGGCATCGGTGCTTCGGATGCGTTGCGAGAGTCGGTGCACCGCCGGCTCGCCCCCGGCCTCCGCTTCGGCACGAAACACGTCCGAGGGCACGCTGAGGTGTGCCGGTCCCGGAGGCGAGCGGTGTGCCGCCATGATCGCGGCCCGTAGTTTCGTCGCGAACTGTTCAGGGTGCGAGACGAGCGTGTTGTAGCGAGTGCAGTGGCGATACATCGCGAGGATGTCGAGGGCCGTGCACGATGATTCCTGCAGTGCATTGCGCCCGAACTTTCGCAACGCGGTCTGGGCTGTGATGACGAGCAAGGGGGTCTCTTCGGCATACGCCGAGGCGACGCCGGTAATCATGTTGGTCGCACCGGGCCCCGTCGTCGAGCAGCACACGCCCATCTTCCCCGTCTCCCGCGCGTACCCCTCGGCCATGAACGCAGCGCCGGTTTCATGACGCGCGACGACGAGCGTCGGCCCATCCGCGCTGCGTCGAGCGAGCGCGTTGAAGAACGGCTCGATCGCACCTCCGGGAACCCCGAACACGAAGTCGACGCCCAAAGCGTTGAGGTTGTCGATCAGGAGGTCTGCATTGTCGTGCATCGTCTTGCGGGACTCCTCCCGCCTCGATGCGACTCATAGCATGCGCGCGACAGCCCTCCCGAACCCGCGCTCGCCCCCGTGAGTCGGCGACCCACCGTGGACCGCCCCTTCGCCCGGCGCAATTATTTCGGTACTCAAGTGCGTGCTGCTGCGAACGATTCCCATGGGGTCGGCGTTGGAATAGTTGCGTCGTTCGACTACGCTCAACTCAGGCCTCACGGTGGCATTCAGACCCAAGTCCGGCATCAAGGGCTCCATGCTTCGGGAGTTCGTTGCTTGGTATGGCGAGACGCATCCGGGCAAGCTGCAAGAGGTCATCAACGAGCTCCCCTCCGAGCTCCAGGCGCCGTTCGATGCGGCCCACCCAACCCTCGGCATGCTTCCGTCGAGGTGGTACCCGGCTCCTGCCGTGCATGCGGTCGTCGACAGCATGCTCGAGGGGATGCGACCCGCCGACGTCGAGCAACTCGCACGGGCCGCGGGATCGACGACGGTGGCTCGGATGAAGGACCAAGGCGTGTACAACCTGCTCTTTCGCTGGGTCCTGCGGCCCTCGAACTACAGCAAGATCATCCAGGCCATGTGGACGCTCAACTACGACTCCGGTCGCCTCGAGACGATCAATCACGGTCCGTCCCGGCAGGAAGGTCGCGTGCACGACTGGAACTCGCACCACCCGTTCTTGTGCCGGACCAACGTCGCGGTGAAGCTCAACGTTTGGGAGGCCATGGGGTGCACAAACGCCGCGATCGACGAGCAGTTTTGCATCTCCCAGGGCGCTCCGTACTGCGGCTCGATCATCTCGTGGGAAGATGAGCGTCAGCTCGACCCCACGGATTGATCGCGGCGGCGGAGTCCCCGTGACCAGCTCACGCGGGAGCTCCGATATCAACATCGGCGAGGCCGAGACCGACGTCGGATGAACGCAGAGCTATTGCTTGGGGTGACAACGCCAAGCGACAGATCGCAGCTTCGTCAGCGTACCGATGGTCAACGAACGACGACGCGAACAGGCGTCATCGTGTCACTCCCACCGGACATCAAACGTCGCGCCTGTCGGCGTCGAACGACGAACGACAATGGTTCCACGCTGGGCGCGGGACATCGTCAACAACGGTCCCCAGCTGGCGGCCGTCCAGTCATGCGCGAGCGAGTTCCAAAGATTGGGCGCATGGGTCATTTCGATGCGCGCAGTCTTGTTCTCGTTGTCCATCTCGATGTTGAGCGGCAGCCCCTGATGCAGCGCCTCCCACCGTTTCGCGGCGCCCTTGAGCAGCCGCTCGGGAGAGGTGAAGTACGCGAGCACCCGGTACATCGGCGACGAGGCCATCTTTCGGCTGACATCCTCCGCCATCCCCAGAAGCGTCGCTTCCCGAACCCCGGAGGCGTCGAACAGCGCGAGGTGGGCCGCGACGCTGTGAGCCTCCGGGATCCACGTGTTGTTCGGAGGGGGGTGCCGGAAGAGATCACCTATTGCCTCTGGCATCCGCGTCGCGTCGATATCTGCGGATAGGATCTCTGACGTGAGCCGGAACAGAGATGCCTTGGCGACACACTCGGGATAGGAGTCCACCCCGTCCGGCAGCGCCCGAAGGTACATGCCCATCCGTGGATACTCATGCATGCTCGACACAGATGTAAGCCGGGCTGCCCTCCAGAGCAACCCTCGTTGCGAGTACGGGGCCGTCGATTTCAAGCCCACTGGTTTGGTTTCCCTGTCCTGCCCCGGTCGCCATGAAGCCCTCCTCGTCCTCCGCAACGAGGACTCTCTTGGGGCCCGTCGGCGAAGCAACACCCGCGGACAGCGCGTGACTGTCCGCGGGTGCTTGGGCCGTGGGAAGCAGGGCGACTGCCGTCGTTCCGACGGACCGCTTTCGGAACGCGGCGTTCGTACGGATGAACCTCGGTGTCATCGGCAACCTGGGCACCAACTTGAGGGTCGCAACGCAGCCCGGACCCAATATGGGCCTCGCGAATCCTCGGGCTTGCCGCGTCGTTCACGCGCATTAGATCAACACGAGGCCGCATTGAACGGCGGCTGAAGGCGACGCGATGCCTACGATCCTGATTGTCGACGACGACCCCCTCATTCTCCGAGCGCTCTCGCGGGTGCTCGAATCGGGTGGGTATCGCGTGGTGACGCACGACTCCGGCTTCGGGCTCAGCGGCGTGGTGCGGCAACATCACCCGGACCTCCTGCTGCTCGACGTCAACATGCCGGGGCTGAGCGGAGATGGAGCCCTCTCGGCGCTACACGCGTTGGCCGGCCGTTTTGGGACGCTGCCGGTTCCGGTTGTGTTCCACAGCGGGTTGTCGAACTCAGAACTCAGTTTGCTGGCTCGGACCTGTGGAGCGAAGGGCCACCTTTGCAAGCCCGCGCGCAACAGCGAGATCCTGGAGATGGTTGAACGGGTGCTGCTCGACCGCGCGACGGCCACGGGCACCGAAGGCTGATCTGCGTTGCGACGAGTGACGGCACCTGCCGCGATCTACACGCACATCCCGGTCGTCGACGTACCTGCCTCGAGGTCGAGCTCCGGCGCCTGACACGTCATGCCCGCCGCACAGTCGCCATCCGAAGCACACTCGCTGCACACGCCGAAGTTGAACAAGCCCTTGTAGTTCCCCGGCGAGCAGTGGCTCATGCACGCCGCCTCCCCGACCTCGCCGACGGTGCAGAACGAGCCGTCGAACAACGAGCCCGGGTTGACACAAGCGAACCCGCCACGGAACTCGCCGGCGTTGAAGAACTCGTTGCACACCATCGAGCCGGGGCAATCGACACTCGTTTCGCACTCGCTGCACGTCGAGATCGACAGCACCCCCGCGACGTTGGCGAACGAAACACACTGCAGATCCTCAGTCGCGCAGGCGGCCGAATCCTCGCAGGAATCCCCGAGTTCCCCGTCGTTGCACAGCGCCCACTGCTGGCTCGGATCCAGCGGATACGGCGGAGTGCAGCCGTGCTCGCAGTCGGCATCGGACAAACACTCCCCGCACACGGAGCCGAGGATCGACGGGTAACAAGCACCCGAAGCGCACTCGTCGTCGGTCTGGCACACGCTTCCATTCTGCGGAAGGCCGGTGTCCGAGCTGGCCGACGAACCGGTCGTCGAGCTCGAACTCTCGTCTGCGTCGGTGGTTCCATCCGCCGTCGTCGTCCCAGCGGGATCCGATCCGGTGCTGCCCGTTGTGGTGGCGGTCTGCCCGGAGGTCGGCTCGGTCGGAATCGGCTCGGTCCCGGAAAC
>OJGU01000703.1_pt1 | contig 16925 bp, 16 predicted proteins | sample 1594741 | NCBI WGS metagenome assembly OJGU01 (sample SAMN05416841, study PRJEB24817) | seawater metagenome | isolation source: Sea water | place: Canada:Atlantic | collected 2013-07
GTGTATAAGAGACAGCCCGGCATGGCACCTCCTCCCGGGATGGGTCCAGGCCCCGCACCGGGCATGGCGCCCCCACCAGGAATGGGTCCCCCTCCTGGGATGGCTCCCGCTCCGGCTCCCGGCATGGCTCCTGCTCCCGGGATGGGCGCCCCGGGTATGGCGCCCGCTCCTGGCATGGCTCCGCCGCCCGGGATGGCGCCTGGGCAACCTCCAGGCGGTGCGCCTGGTTACCCGGCGCCCGGACAGCCTCCTGGCCCCGGACCCGGCATGGGCCCTGGCCCCGGCGCGATGGCACCGATGGGTGCGGCTGCGCCTGCGATGGGTGCACCCGGCATGGCACCGATGGGCATGGGCGGCGGCGGCGTGCGTCCCAAGTTTCAGGGCTCTGGCGGCGAACTCCTCGTCACCTGCCTGGTCGGCCTGCTGCTGACGATCATCACAATATACATCTACCTGCCCTGGTTCGTGTGCAAGATGGCGCGCTACGTCGCCAACAACACGACCCTGGGCCCCACGCGACGTGGGGAGCTGCGAGTTGAGTTCACGGGGACCGGTGGCGAGCTGTTCGTGGCGGGTCTCGTCGGGATGCTGCTGACGACGATCACGTTCGGTATCTACGCTCCGTGGTTCATCTGTAAGATGATCAAGTTCTTCACCGAGAACACCCAGGCGGTGGCTCCCGACGGCACACGCTACCGGCTCGGCTTCGACGGTACGGGTGGCGCTCTGTTTGTGACCTACCTGGTCGGCGGAATCCTGACCTCGCTCACGCTTGGCATCTACGCACCCTGGTTCATGTGCAAGCTGGTCAAGTGGCTCTTCAGCAACGTGCGCATTCTTGAGAATGAGCAGCCGGTTGGATCGCTCGACTTCGAGGGGACCGGCGGTGAGCTGTTTGTGACCTACTTGGTCGGGATGCTGCTCGTCTACATCACGCTGGGCATCTACCTCCCCTGGTTCTCGGTGAAGATGTCGAAGTTCTTCGCCGAAGGCACCCGCGTCACCTACCAGGGACGCATGTTCCAGGGGCAGTTCCACGGCACCGGCGGCGAGCTGTTCGTCATCATGCTGCTGCACGGCTTCCTGACCGTGATTACGGCCTACATCTACTTGCCCTGGTTCCTCGTCAAGCAGTGGGAGTTCGACATCAACAACCGCGAGTACACCGAAATGGGTGGCGCGGGCGCAGGGATGGGCGGTCCGGCATTCCAGCCGAACATGCCTCAGATGCAGATGCCGATGCGCTGACTGACCGAGCAACGTCCAGCGTAATCTGACAAGAGGCGTACCCCTGAGGGTGCGCCTCTTTGCTTTGGTTCGACGTCTTCGGTGGGGCGCGAACAACGTCCGGGTCAGAACTCGACGCACGAACACTGTGCCGGAGCATCATCATCGGAGCACTCGCCCCAGCCGATCGGGAAGCACGCGTCTGGGATGATCACCAGAACCTCGCCATCGTCCTCGAGGAAGGTACTGCACCCGATGTCTCCGGGGAACGCTACGCCGACACAACGCGGCGCCGCGGGGCTGAGCGCGCAGGTCTGAAGGTCGACGACCGTTTGCGGCTCGATCCACGCGCACTGCAACGACAAGCCTCCAGGGAGGCTGGGTGTCTCCAGGCACATCTCTTCGTCCGTGCGCATCTCACAGCGCCTCGCAAACGCCGCTTCGCAGGCCGCATCGTAGGGCGCCTCGTCGCACTCTGAGGGCGGGGGATCCGGCTCGCCGCTGGTGGCCGAGTCCGTGGTCTCTTCGCCTGCGACAGGTCCGCAGCCGATCGCAACCGCGACGCACACCATCCAGACCTTTGGGGACGCCACGAAATCGAGCGTAGCAGGGCGCGGTTCGACGTCCAGCCCTCCACGCGGCAGCGCCCAGGCCCCAAGAAGGTCGTGCGAGAATCGAAACGAAAAAGAGGGGAGCCTTGCGGGCCCCCCTCCAATCGATTCCCGATCTTGCGCTCGATGGGGCGTTTCTAGAGCGAGCTCTTCAGCTCGGGGAAGCGCTGGATGATCTTCCCGACGAAGCGACCGTTCGGATACGCGTCCAGGTACGCTCGGGCCCGCTCGAGTGCGACGCTGATGCGGCCGTCCTCGGTGGCGGAGAGCCACAGCCGGTAGTGGGCCTTCTCGACTTGGCGGCCGTTGGGCGCCCGACGCAGGTACGTCTTGAGGTCCATCTCGGCGGTCTTGTAGTCGAGCGCGTAGTCCATGCGGAGCATGCCTCGCAGCAAGTAGGCCTCGGCAGCCAGAGGATGGTCGTCGTACTCGCCCAGGAACTTGCCGATGCAGGTCGCGGCCAGGTAGCGGGTGTCGTTGGTCGCGTACAGGTCGCGGCAGTTGGCCAGGGCTGCGATCAGCTCCTTGCGCCGGGCGGTGGCGGCCCCCTTCATGAGGTCCGCGATGATGTCGTCGCCATCGTTCTCGACGCGACGCGCCGGAGGCTTGACCGGGAGAGGCTCGGGCTGCGGAACGGGCAGGGCGCTGCTGCCTCGGGCCGGGGCTCCGCCGGTCCCCATCACGCGGATGGAGGGGCCCTCGATGACGCCGGTGCGCGACCGCTCCGGTACGTAGGCCAGGGTGCGGCTCTTGAGGTCGGTGGGGAGTCCAGGGACGTGCCAGCTGGAGGGCACCCGTGCCTCGAGCGAACCGCCCGCGGCGGCATCCATCGAGATCGGAAGCGCCGACTGAACCTCGAAGCGGCCGACGGTGTCGTAGTTGCCCTTGGCGACGTCGTAGCGATCGCCGGACTCGACTTCAGCGACAGTCTGATTGGTGGCGGGGTCGAGAATCTCGACCTGCCCGCGAAGCACCGAGACCGCGCTGCCTTCGCCTTCTTCGACTTGAACCGTGAAGACCGTTCCGACCACGCGGATCACCGCGGTCGGGGTGCGAACCTGGAGGATCGGGTCGCTGGCGTCGCGGTCATAACGGACCGCGATCATGCCTTGGTCGATTTGAAGCTCGACCAGCGATGCGCTTCCTTTGACCCAAGTGACCTTGGAGCCCGGGGTGGCGTTGGCGACCATCTTGCCCAGCAGACCGATCTGCAGGGACTCGTTGGCGTCGACTTCGAAGCGGGTGCCGACCTCGAACGTGCTCGAGCGCGAGGCGTCGCCGTCGGAGTCGACCATGACGGCCGAGCCGCCGACGACGCGGCCATAGGCCTGGGCTGCGTGCCGGATGCTGGAGCGCTCGCCGGAGTCGCCTACGAGCGAACCGCCGGTTCCACCAATGTCGGCTCGTGCGACGCCGGATGCGGCGGAGGCATCGTCGTCACTGGTGAACCCCAGGGACGCAGGGGTCACGCCAGCGAGGGAGAGGGCAAGCGCTGCGGCACTGCAGGCGAGCACGCCGACGCCGGCCCGCAGGGTGAACGTGTGGTACCAGGGCGCGGGTTTCTCATCGCGCATGCGCCGGAGGATGGAGTGGAACTCCTTCTCCTCGGCCAGGCCTGGGGTGACGCCTGGGGTGGCGACGGGCGCTTGGGGAACGACGGGCCCTTCGTAGACTGCGTAGAGCAGCCGGTTCATCTGACGGCAGTCCCGACAGCCACGAAGGTGGCCATCGAAGAGACCCCGGACCTCGGCCGTGGCACGGTTGCCCATCACGAGTTCCGCGTCTTCTCGTGCTTCTTGGCAGCCGTATCGGGCTGGAGTGTGTGGTGCGTGAGCCATCGTGGTCCTAGAGGTCGGTGAAGAAGGTGTGCCGGGAGGGGGCCGCAGGGGCGGCTTAGGAAGCAACGAGCTCCCGGAGCTTCTTGCGAGCGCGAGTCAGACGGTCCCCGACCGTCGAGACTGGCTTTTTGAGGATGTTCCCGATCTCTTGGAGCGTGAGGCCTTCGTAGTGGTAGAGCACGAAGACTTCACGCAGGTCGGGATTGAGTCGCTGCAGGATTCGGTGGGCTTCGTCGCGCGCTTCGACGCGGCTGGTGCTGCCCCGCCCCGCCTCTCGACCGGCGTTGAACCAGGAGAGCGCTGTCTTGACGCGGTCACGTCGGAACCGCTGACGCAGGAGGTTGTGCGTCGTGTTGGCGGTGATGCGATAGAGCCACGTCGAGAGGGCAGAGTTGCCCTGGAATTTCTCGAGCGCGTTGAAGGCTCGGGCGAAGACGATCTGGGTGAGGTCGTCGATCTCACAGTCGCGTCCAAGGAGCCGGTAGAGGTGGGCTCGGACCTGGGCGTTGTGGGAGTTGTAGATCTCGCGAAGGGCTCGGTGCTCGCCCGCCTTGGCTCGGACGACGAGTTGTTGTTCCGCGGCTGAGAGGGTCGAGACCCCCGAAAGGCTGTCGCTGCTAGCGTCCGCTCGCGCCTGCGCACCGCCGGAGGGCACGCCAGGTGCCTCCAGGGGGAGAGCGATGTTGTTCGCTTGCTGAGCCATTCCGGACTTGGAAGAACCTTCCTGCATGTAGGACACCCCTTCGCACCGGTTTTCCGGCGCTTTTTTCAATGTACAGGGCACTGGCAGTTTTCGAAACCACCATGAGCGCGCATACGCGCGCATCGCGAAGTAATTGTGTCGGAGGCGGCCAAGTTGTGGCTTGCACCCCTCGCTCCGCATTCGGCATCGTGGCGGGAGATGCTCGGAGCACGGATCGGCATGGGAGTCGCGGCACTGGCCGTGCTGGGATCCGGAGTGTTCCTCTCTAATAAGCTCGAGCGCGACTCCCGAACGCGGGTGGCGGATTACGCCGTCGCAGCCCCGGCCGAAGAGGAATCCGCGGAGGAAGGCGACCCCGCCGATGATCGCGCATTCGACGAGCAGGCCTTCGACAAGGGGGTTCTGGCGGATGCGGCGGCCTTTGGCGTTCCCTCAGACGGGGTGGTCGAGGCGGTGCACGGGCCTCAGCTGTACGCCGTCGAACTCGAGCAAGCGACGGTTCTCGCGCCGAATCGCACATGGTCGTCTCCGCACCTGAAGATCACCGCGGTGCAGGACAAGGTCGCGTATCAGAAGCTCGGGGCGACCGTTTCCGCGCGGCACTCCATCGCGCTGGTCGAGAACATCTCGGAGATCCCGGTCGCCTATCGAGTGCGGGTCACCTCCGAAGCGCGAGGGCGGTGCGAGGTCCATGGGGCCCGGCAGCACAACGCGATGGCGCTCATGCCGGGCGAGAAGGCGGAGATCGTTGTTTGCGCGGGCGGCGGAAAGATCCGTGTTCAGCGGGTGGAGATTCTCGAGATCTCGACGCTTGGCCATCGGTACCTCAGTCGGGTCCCACCGAGGGCCGTGGGCGTCGATAGCCTCTCTGCCCACGCCCATGCGCCCGTTGCGGGGACCCAACCGTGCGAAACGGTGGACGTTGCCGGCCTGAGTCTGTCCCTTCGTGAGGGCACCACCAACTGGGCCGACATCACCGACTTCTACAGCCGGCACAGCTGCGACCGATTTCGCTATTTCCGCGAATATCGCCACCAGGGGGGTGCTCCTGCGAAGCTCCCCGCCAAACCCCCGGCCGGTTGAACGTCGCGTGCGATGCGCATTGGCCTCGCCGAGGCCCTCACGACGACCGACAAACGCGTTTGAACGCTTACCAACGTCGTGTGATGAGGATTTCCCTTGAGATCTCAGTGGCTTTCCCACTACGATCGCACCCGGTCGCGATGACGGCCCCCATTGGGCGCGAAACGCGAAGTTGGCGACAGTGACGAAATCCGAGCTCATCGAAGTCTTGGCGCAAGAGACCGGCCTCACCAAGGGCCGCGCAGAGCTGGTGGTGAACACGGTGTTCGACTCGATGGTCGAAGCACTGCAACGCAGCGAGGGCATCGAGATCCGTGGTTTCGGTAGCTTCACGGTGCGCCAGTACAAGGCCTACGAAGGACGCAACCCGCGGACCGGTGACACGGTCCATGTTGCACCCAAGCGGCTGCCTTTCTTCAAGGTCGGCAAGGACTTGCGCGAACGTGTCAACGGAACGCGATCCGGCGGAGGCGCACCGATCGCGCGCCGACGCGCCGAGGCCAAAGCGCAAGCCGCTGCCGCCGCCGCCACCAAGCAGGCGGCTCGTCAGGACCCGAGCGTCGCCGAAGACGCGATCTGAAGCCGCCCGCTCGCCACGTCGATCCGGGCCAGCGTTCCGTCTGGGACCTGCGTGCATCCAGCACAGCCGATGAGCCCGCTCAGTTCGAGCTCGCGAAGCATCAGTGCTGCATGACTGAGCGCGCCGCCGTGTTCGCAGCAGACCGCGCGGAGCTGGAGCGTCTCCAAGGCGAGCGCGGCCTGAGCGGTCAGCGCTGGCAACACGACGATGCTCTGCGGGGATGGGGGGTCGCGAAGCAGTTCTTCGAGCCCGGAGCGCTGGGCGATCGGACCTTCGAAGTCCGCGCCGACGCCGACGCCCTGAAGGTGTCGATGGGGCAGCAGGGGCAGCGCTCGACCGTCGTCGAGGATCGCGGGGGGGCGAAGTTTGGCCCAGCGCCGCGTTTGCTCGAGACGCTCGCGACCGGTCGCCTCGGCAGGGAATTCCGAGTCCTGCAGGGCGCTGCGTAGCTCGGCGAGCGTGAGCCCGAACGCGGTGTCGCCGAGCCCGAGGTGCTCGCCACACGCCCGGTACACTGCGCGGACTGGGGCGAGGCCGAGGGCGAACAGATGATCGTCCCACTCGGTCAGCAGCACCGCGGCCGCGACGGGGTCACTGGGAAGCTCGCTCGACTCGGCCGAGCCTTCGAACGATGCGAGCTCGCCGAGCGTCGGCGCGGCGAGATCCCACGCGGTGGGGAGGACATCGGCATGGGCAGCGCGGCCCCGCAGACTCAGCGGCGCGTCGGGGTTGGCCGCGAACACGCTCCCGGCCGCGGCCCGAACTGGAAGCAGCACCCCGAGGTAGACGTCGATCATCGACAGGAAGGCGGCGAGCGACTCGTCGAGCGTTTGCGCCAACCGTTCGACGTCGGTGCATGCGCGCTCGATCGTCGTGAGCCGGGCCCGCGCAGCAGGGAGTTCGTCGTCGTGCAGCCGCAGGAGCGCTTCGGTGGGGGTCAGCGCGGGTGCGTTGCGGGTGCCGCTGAGGTCGCGCACCCGAGTCCGGGCGTACAACCAACCCGCGAGCGTCGTGAGTCCGCCCGAGGCGGGACGTTGCTCCGCCAACCACGCGATCAGGGACGCATGCGCGGGGGACAGCGGCGCGGGGTTGTGCTCCGCGTCGAGCACCTGCACCCCGCCGAGTCGCGAGCCTTGCCCGGCGTCGCGAACCGCCTGCACGAAGGCGCGGCCGTCTGCGACCAGATCTTGGGTCAGCGGCCGGACCTGCACGAGGTGGGCGACGCCCTGCGGGTCGACGATCAGCTCGGCGTCGAAGCCATGCTCCGGCATCGGCAACGCGGCGCGCAGCGTTGCCAGCAGCTCGGCGACCGCTGCGGCGCGCGGGTCCTCCCAGCGACGCAGCAGGCCCGAGGCCACCGGGGTGTCGCCTTGGGCGAGCGCTTCTGCGTTCTTGCCGTGGACCTCGATGTAGTCGATGCCATCGGGGAGCACGGCGGCGACGACGAGCGCGTCCCGGACGACCTGTCGTTGCAGGATCACGCAGTCACGTGGGTGGGTCTCCACGCCGCGGTAGCGAACCAGCCAGGGGTCGCGGCGTGCTGCATCGACGCGGTCCAGGGCATCGCGTACGGCCTCGAGGCTGCCGCACCCGGGAATCGAGAGCCCGAGCCCCGCGGCAGCCCGCTGTGGCCCGTCCTCGCCGTCGAGCGCGGCGCGCACGATGATCTGTGCGTCCGCAAGAAGCATGGCGACCTCGCGGCCGAGGGTCTCGCTCCACTGCATCGGGTGGACGAGTCCGGGGGGGACGGGGAGGCCGGCGACTGCGGCCTCGGACAGGAGGCGTGCCTTGGGCGGCAGGTCGGTCGGCAGCGGTCGGTGGAGCCAGTGCACGATGCCCAGAGTACGTCGTAGGCTCCCGCGAGTGCTGTTCCCCGATCACTTGCTGTGCCCGCCGCTGGGGCACGTTGCCGCCAAGCTCGCCGGCGAGGAGGAGATCGCGGTGTGGACGCTGCCCGACTGGACACCGCCGCGGTTCGTTCGACGGGTCGCCGCGCAGTGGCCGACGCTGGCCCAGTGCCCGAGCGCCGCGGTGGTGGTGCTGCTGACCGAGTTGCCCGGCGAGCATCCGAGCACGCTCACGGTTTCGATGGCGGGACGGACGGTGGTCGAGATGGCGGTGATCTCGACCGGAATGTTGGGCCGTCGATGGTTGTCGGCCGACCGTCGCTCGCGGGCGGTGCATACCGCCGTGGAGCGGTTCGCGGCGTGGCGAGAGTCTGGCCTGCTCGAGGCCGAGCAATGGGTGAGCACGAAGCCGGCGGACACCGTGCTCACGGTTGGCCGGGTACCGGTGACGCGCTCACGCGAGGGCGACAGCTTCGGCCCAGGCCTTGCGTAGACCCGCGATGGCGTCGGCATCCCCTGATGGCGTGAAGGCTCGGTCTTGCACCCACGCATCGCGCAGGGCGGTGGTGTCGGACCAGAGCCCAGAGCCCAGACCTGCCAACGAGATGGCGCCCAAGGCCGTCGCTTCGAGCATGGTCGGGCGCTGCAGCGAGAGTCCGACGAGGTTGGCTTGAATCTGCATCAAGAGGTTGTTGGCCGCCGCTCCCCCATCGACGCGAAGGCCGGCCAGCGGCGCACCAAGGTCCGCGGCCATCGCATCGAGCAACTCGGTGATCTGCAGCGCGATGCCTTCGAGCGCGGCGCGTGCGATGTGCGCCCGGCCGGTACCGCGGGAGAGGCCGCGAATCAGGCCACGCGCTTCAGGGCGCCAATGCGGCGCACCGAGTCCTGCGTGCGCGGGAACGAGGATGACCCCGCCGGCATCGTCGACGCTGCGGGCCAGCGCTTCGACCTCGGCGGCCGAGGAGAAGAACCCAAGCTCGTCGCGAAGCCACTGCACCACGGCGCCGGCCATGAAGGAGGAGCCCTCGAGGCAGTACGTCGTGGTGTCGCCGATCTGCCAGCCCACCGTGGTGAGCAGACCGTGCCCCGACGGCACGATCTTCTCGCCCGTGTTCATCATGACGAACGCACCGGTCCCGTAGGTGCATTTGGCCTCGCCCGCATCGAAGCAGGCCTGGCCGAACAGCGCCGCCTGCTGGTCACCGGCGATGCCGCAGATCGGGATGCCATCGGGGAGACCGGGCACGTCCTGGGTCGCGCCGAACTCGTGGGCGCTGGGGTGGACCGCGGGCAGCATCGCCTTGGGCACGCCGAGCAGGGCGCACAACTCGTCGCTCCAGCCGCCACCGCGCAGGGGCCACAACATCGTGCGCGAGGCATTGCTCGGCTCGGTCGCGTGCACGGTGCCGGCGGTGAGCCGCCACAGAAGATAGGTGTCGATCGTGCCTGCCGCGAGCTCTCCGGCCTCGGCCCGGGCCCGCGCACCGTCGACGTGATCGAGGACCCAGGCCAGCTTGGTGCCCGAGAAATAGGGATCGAGCACGAGCCCGGTCTGGTCTCGGACGCGGTCCTCGTGGCCGGCTGCGCGAAGCTGGGCGCAGTGCTCGGCCGTGCGTCTGTCCTGCCAGACGATCGCCCGATGCAGCGGCGTTCCGCTCTTGCGGTCCCACACCAACGACGTCTCACGCTGGTTGGTGATGCCGATCGCCTTGATGTTCGCGGGGTCTGCATCCGCGGCGCTCAACGCTTGCTGCATCGCGGTGAGGACCGAACCCCACAGCTCTTCGGGATCGTGTTCCACCCAACCCGGCTTGGGAAAGTGCTGCGGGAACTCGACGGTCGCGCGGCCGTGCACCCGCAGGTGGGTGTCCACGATGAGGCAGGTGCTTCCGGTCGTGCCTTGGTCGATGGCGAGGATCAGGTCGGTGTCGGTCATGGTGACTTGCGAGGGGGAGGGGAGAGCAGGAGCGAATCGACGAACTTGACCACGGCGGCGCAGGCCCGCTCTCGGTCGATGTCGAGTCCGACTCCGTGAAAGGATCGGGGGAGAATCTCACGCTCGACGCGCGCGGAGCCGATGGCCTGCGAGACCTCTGCGCTGAGTTCGACCGGAGCGGTGTGGTCGTAGCGGCCGTGGACGAGCAGTGTCGGGACGCGGACATGGGGGAGCAAGTCCGCAACCTCGGCTTGCAGCGCCAGCATCTCGGCGAGGGCGGGGTAGGGGAAGCCTTCGAGGCTGGGAGAGCCGTCGACCTCTCGCATGACCCGGATGTCGGGTCCTCCGTCCTTCGGCAGGATCCCGACCGCATGGCGAAGCACCCGGCTGCCGCGAAGTTTCGCCATCGCTACGATGGCGCGCCGCTGCCACCACGGGAACCGAAGCGGCACTGAGATCGCCACGATGCCGGCGATCTCTGTTGCGCGCAGGGCCGCGAGTCTCAGGGTGAGCAGCGAGCCCATCGAAAACCCGAGTACGACGACCTTGCGTTGCCCGCCGTCGCGCAGGCGTTCGAACGCCTCCGCGGCAGAGTCGTACCAGTCGCGCCACGTGCTCCGCTCCAGCGCGTCGAGATCGGTGTGCCCTGCGAGCAGCGGAGCCCGGACCGCGTAGCCCGCGTCGTACAACGCGTCCGCGAGCGGGTGAACTTCGTGCGGGGTCCCAGTGAGACCGTGCAGGAGCAGCACACCAACGTCGGCGTCGCCTCGCGCAATCGGGCGCGGGTCCACGGCTCGGGCTGGGGCGGCCACCAGCGCGCAGAGTATCAAGTCGGTTGAGCTCGGAGGATGGCTGCAGGACACTGCAGGGGTGACCGATGCACCCGCTGACTTCGATGCGTTCTCGCGGGTGCTCGTGGTGGATGACGAAGAGCCCGTTCGCCACATGCTCACGCTGTTGCTGCGGCGGGAGGGCCTGGAGGTCTCGGAGGCCGACAGTGCCGAGTCGGCGATCGAGCACCTGGACGCTCAGCCGGTCGATGTGGTCCTGACCGATGTTCGAATGCCGGGCCAAGGCGGGCTGGCGCTTGTGAAGTGGTGTGCGGAGCACCGCCAGGGCCTGACGGTCGTGGTGATGAGCGCGTTCGGAAGCATCGACCTCGCCGTGGAGGCGATGCACGCGGGGGCGTACGACTACATGTCGAAGCCGTTCAAGCAGGACGAGGTCGTGCTCACGCTTCGCAAGGCGCAGGAGCGGGAGCGGCTCCGCCGAGAGAATGCTGCGCTTCGGGCCCGATTGGCGGCGCATGATGAGGCGACGGACCACCTGGGCGAGATGCTGATCGCCAGCGCATCCATGCGTACGGTGGCCAAGACGGTTCGCAAGGTTGCCGCGTTCAAGACGACGGTCTTGGTACTGGGCGAGTCCGGGGTGGGCAAGGAGCTGATCTCGCGCGGGATTCACGAGCACTCCCCGCGAGTCGAGAAGGCGTTCGTGGCCGTGAACTGTGGGGCGATTCCCGAGCCCCTGCTCGAGTCCGAGCTGTTCGGTCACGTCAAAGGGGCCTTCACCGACGCGGGCTCCGACAAGCGCGGCCTGTTCGAAGAAGCGGAAGGTGGCACGCTGTTTCTCGACGAGATTGGCGAGCTGCCGCCACCGCTGCAGGTGAAGCTGCTGCGGGCCCTCCAGGAAGACGAGATTCGGCGCGTCGGTGACACCCGCAATCGTACGGTCGACGTGCGCGTCGTGGCCGCCACATCACGTGACCTGCACGCGATGGTGGAGGATGGTTCGTTTCGGCAGGACCTGTTCTATCGGCTCAACGTGATGCCGATCGAGGTCCCACCGCTGCGAGAGCGCAAGGACGACATTCGACCTCTGGTCACGCGCTTCGTCGCGTCGACCAACCGCCGGTTGGGGACCACCATCGAGGGCGTCGATGAGGACGCCATGGCAGCGCTGCTCGCTTACGACTGGCCGGGGAACGTTCGGGAGCTGGAGAACACCATCGAACACGCCTCGGTGATGGCGGAGGGCGTTCGCATCAGCGTTCTCGCGCTTCCGGAGCGAACCCGAAGCCGCGGCGAGGCGGTCGGGCAGACGTTCGCGATGAAGTTTCCAGTCGCCGACCTCTCGGTGAAGCGAGGCGGGCGGGCGCTCGAGCGCGAGTTCATCCTTCGGGCCCTGGAGGAGACGCAGGGCAACCGGACCCACGCCGCGAAGCTGCTGGACCTCAGCCACCGCGCGCTGCTCTACAAGATCAAGGATTTCGGCCTCGCCTGACGCTGCGCACGCGCTCAGCGGTGTCGCTGTGCGCTGTGCAGATGACGCGACGTCACGCGGCGTCTGCGGTCGGAATTGCCTCACTTTTTGGGCGGGCTCACCTCGGCGTGAAATGCTGAGCGGTGAACGTGGCCTCTGCGGACTCCGTGGGGCGTCGCGAACGATGTTTTCACCAATGAAGTCAGAGACTTGATGCCGAAACGCCGACCTCCGGAGCGCGGGGATGGCGCATGGAGATCACTCAAATGACGTATCAATTCCCTATCACTTCATTTCTTTTACATATCACTGAAGCGGAATCTTCGCGTTGACTGACCTTCATTCGGGGCCGAGAATGTACGTGCATCAAACGCATGGATCCCGAACCGAACGAGGAGACGAAGGTCTCCGAGCCCACCTCGCCGAGGCAGGGTGGGGCTTCCGACGACCCGACGACGCCTCGGGACGGCGAAGCTATGGACTCCGCGATCGATGCCGCCGGGGATTCAACGGACGGCGCAGGAGCACGCGAGGACGCCGAATCGACGTCTTCGACGCCCGCACCCGCTGCGGCCAAGCCGGCTCCCAAACGGAGCACGCGTTCGCGGCCCAAAGCGGGTACGCACCCCAACAACGTTCGACGGCTGCGTCAGCGAGCCATGATGAGCAAGGCCGAGCTGGCTCGGCGTGCGGGGGTCAGCCCGTTGACGATCGACCGGGTCGAGTCCGGGTGTCCGTGCCGCATGGACACCAAGCGGAAGATTCTCGAGGCCCTGGGCATCGCGCCAGCGTCTGCGGTCGAGGTCTTCCCCGACGTCGACCTGGACTGAGTCCCGGTCCGCAACAGTTTGAACAACCCCCAGGCGAACGCCATGGAGGGTTGGAGACAGTTCGCGCTCCCGACGGTACGCCTGTGCGCGTCACGCTCGGTGGCGCATACACCCACATGCGCAGAGCACTGCGCGAGGCGCTCGTGTACGGGCGCGTACACTTGAACGGCGGAGGTTGCCGATGAGTAAGCAATGTATCGGGATCGACATCGGCAGCTCTGCGATCAAACTCGTGCAGCTCAAGGTTGGGCGCCGCGAGTTGACGCTCCAGAACTTTGGCATTGAGCCCGTCCCTCCACAGACGATCGTCGAAGGCGCGGTGATGAACCATGGCGCGCTCGTCGACGCCATTCGGAACCTGTCTCGGCGGATCCGTCTCAAGGGGAAGCGGACCTCGATCGCCGTCTCTGGCAACGCTGTCATTCTCAAACGGCTGACGATCCCCGCGATGGATGGGTCGGCGTTGGCCGAGCAGATGGAGTGGGAGGTTCAACAGAACATCCCGTTCCCGCGCGACGAGGTGATCGTGGACCACTCCGTCTTGGTCGGGCAAACCCCGCAGGGCCAGATGGAGGTGCTGCTCGTCGCCGCAAAGCGTGACGTGTTGCAGCAGTATCAGTCGGCAGTTCGCGACGCCGGTCTCAACGCTGTCGTCGTCGACGCCGCTGCACTCGCGCTCCAAAACGCAGTGGAGGGCGGCGTTGGGTTCGTCGCCGGCGAGACGGTGGCGATCATCAACGTCGGGGCGAGTTTCTCCACGCTGTCGATCGTTGCGGACGGACGACCCCAGTTCAACCGCGACATCGGGGCGGGCGGAAACACGTACACCGAAGCGATTCAGCGCCAGCTCGCGGTCCCGATCGACGGAGCCGAGGCCTACAAGGTCGGCGGCGCGATCGCGGCGATGGGCGCGGCGGCGGACGTGGTCCCGCAAGAGGTCCACTCGATCCTCGCGCAGGTGTCCGAGCAGGTCGCCGAGGAGTTCCAGCGCTCTTTGGACTTCTATATCAGCGATGCAGTCGATGCCCGGCTGTCGCGCATCTATCTCACCGGCGGCTCGTCACTGGTGCCGCAGCTACCCAAGGCCATCCAGGATCGCTCGCGCATCCCGGTCGAGATCATCGACCCGTTTGCGCGCGTCGCCGTGGACAGCCGGCGCTTCGACGTGGACTACCTCCGCGCCAACGCGCCGGTGGCCGCCATTGCGTTCGGACTCGCTCTGCGCGCGCAAGGGGACTCGCCATGATTCGCATCAACCTCGCCCCCACGAAAAAGAAGAAACGCAGCCGTTCTGCGGCTCCGTCCGGTGACTCGGCCGGGTCCTCGGCCTCCGCCGCGCAGGCGTGGATGCTGGGCATGTTGATGGGATGGATCGCCGTCGGCGGCGTTTGTTACTGGCTTCAGACGATCGAGGAGGAGGCGGCTGACAAGCAGCGCCGCATCGCGGTCGCGAAGAACAAGGAAGCCGACAAGATCAAGAAAGAGATCGACGAGGAGGGGCTCAAGAAGCGCGAAGAGCAGGTCATGCAGATGGAGCTGGCCGAAAAGAAGCTCAACGCGAAGCGCCGAACCCCTGTGTTCGTGATGTACGAAATGAGCTCGATGCTCACCGATGCCGCCGCAGGTGGTGGTGTCGACAAGGACGAAGAAAAGTATCGAGCAGGCATCGCGGCCGACCCACAGAGCGCGATCAACGAAAAATGGGACCCCACCGGGCTGTGGATCGACTCGGTCGAGCAAAACGGCCCGACGTTGTCGATCGCCGGCCAGGCCCGCGACGCCGCCGACTTGTCGGAGTTCACGCGTCGGCTTCGAGCCAGTGCCCGCTTCGGCGAGTCCTCCAGCCCCGACTTCGAACGCGAGGGCAACGCCGACAACACCGACGAGGCCCGCTACCTCACCTGGAAGCTGAACGTCCAGGTTCGACGCTGGAACTGAGGGAGACGAACGATGGAACAGTTTGCAAAACTTCCGATCTGGCAGCGGATCGTCTTGTTCGTCGTCGTCGGCGCCCTGGTGGTCGCCGGATGGTTCTTCCTTCTGTACCAGGATGCAGTTGGCGCCCACGAGGGGGCCAAGAAGGCGGTGGTCAAGGCCGACGCCGAGCTCGTCCGGGTCACGAAGGAGCAGGAGAACTTCCTCGAGCGCCAGCGCAAGCAGGCCGAGATCGAGGCTCAACTCCAGCAAAAGGTCGCGGTGCTTCCGACGAGCAAGTCCTCGCTGGACAACCTGATGCAGACCTTTCAGCAGCAAGCGCGACTGGTCGGCCTCACCGTCGAGAGCTGGACACCTGAGCCCGAGCAGAAAGAAGACTTCTACGCTCGGTTGCCGGTCAAGGTCCGCGCGACAGGCACCTGGACGCAGGCCGGAGAGTTCTTCCGCCGGATGTACGAGCTGGGTCGTGAGAACAAGGGACGGATCGTCAGCGTCGACCAGCTCGTCCTGACCAACAAAGCCGCTGGCAAGGCCGAGGCCGGTGAAGGGGCGCCGCTGCTCGAGATCAGCTTCGAGGCTGCGACGTACCGGTTCCTGACCGAGGCTGAACGCACGGCGGCCGATCCCAAGAAGAAACGAAGCCGTCGGAGGAAAAAATGATGTCCACCGCAAAGATCCTCGGCCTCTGCCTCCTGCTCAGCACCCCGCTGGCGTGCGGAGAAGACGATTCGAAGACCACGGGCGTTCGCGGGACCGGCAAGAAGGCCGGGTCCAAGAAGGACAAGAAGGCCTCTCGGCGCAGCGCCGGAGACTCGGAGGACGGCGAGGTGATCGACGAGGGTCCCCCGCGGCCTCCTGTTGCCCTCGACAGCAAGTCGTTTCAGCGGCGCCGGGACCCGTTCCTGAGCTTCGTCGCCAACGACGACCCGCTTCCTGAGCCTCCTGCGACCAGTGTCAGGGCCGAACGACGGGTGCGGATGGCCGGATATGCCTTCGAGGACCTGAAACTGATCAGTATCGTCAACGGTCGGGGCGTGGCTCCACGCGCACTTTTTTTGGCATCTGACGGTAAATCCAAGACGATCAAGCAGGGCGAGTACTTCTCCAGTGCGGAGGTCAAGCTCGCCGCCGTCAACCGTGATTATGTCGAGATCGAAGTTGTAGATGATGACTTGGGAAGCAGCCTCAATCTCCAGCGTGGTGAACGCCGCGCGATCTACCTTCGAACCGACTGATCGAGGACCGTCCGACCGATGACGCGCTCGAGTAAACAATCACTTTGGGCGCGTCGCTGGACGCCGCTGAGCCTCCTGTGCGCCCCCGCTTCTCTCCTCCTTTCCCTGCATCCGCAGGCCGCCATGGCCTCGATGGGGCACCCCAACGCCGCGTCGGTTCTTCCGCTCGTCGGCGTCCCCAACCAAGTCGACGGTCTCTCCGTCGAGGAGTTGGACGATGGCACCACGGTGCTCAGGCTCAAGGGGACCCTCAAGCCGACGTTCAACGTCTATCGACTGGATGATCCCGATCGCTTGGTCGTGGACATCGCCAAGAGTGCGAAGGGGCAGGTGGTTCCACATGTTCCCCTGGACACCTGGGCATGCGGTCGCGTGACCGTGGGCGCCGTCTCCGAGCGTGGTGCGAACCTCGTGCGGGTGGTCGTGCAGCTCAAGCGCGAAGCCAGCTACATCGTGGTGCCCGATGGCGACACCCTCGTCGTCACCGTGACTCCGCGAGAGGCTCCGCCTGAGCAGTACTTCAGCCGCAAGAGCGCGAGCAAGCGCAAAGCGGAGATGGAATCGCAGCAGCGTCGCGCCAAAAAGCTCGAGGCCGATGCGACCAAGCTCAAGGCGGCCGCCAGCGCGGAAGCCAAATCGGCAAGGGCCAAAGCCGAGGCCGCGACCAAGAAGGTCCGCTCTGCGGAAGCTGCAGCCAAGCAGGCTCGCGCAGCCGAGTCGCGTGCTCGTGCCTCCGAGGCCGAAGCTCAGCGTGAGCTCAAAGGTGCCAAGTCGAACCGACTGCAGGCTGTCTCTTATACACATCTCCGAGCCCACGAGACCTCTCTACATCTCG
>OJGU01000704.1_pt1 | contig 16894 bp, 15 predicted proteins | sample 1594741 | NCBI WGS metagenome assembly OJGU01 (sample SAMN05416841, study PRJEB24817) | seawater metagenome | isolation source: Sea water | place: Canada:Atlantic | collected 2013-07
CGCTCGTCGGCAGCGTCAGATGTGTATAAGAGACAGCCCCGACTGTAGGGTTCGATCAAGTCAGGCTGTGATCGCGAATACCAATTCAAGAGCGCGAAGGTGACCCCCGCAGAATTAGTAACGATCCATCTCCCTCCAGATGGTTCGCATGGTCCAACAATCTCAACACCTCGTCGCACAAGTGGTTTTGGAAAGATTCCCTTGAACCGCGTTCGCTGCTCGTCTCGGTTCATCCCGAGTCGGTAACCGTGATTGAAAGGAATAAAACTCACCGTACACATCGCAACACACTAGTCAGCCAGTAGATGCCCCCGAGATTGAACCTGATAGAGTCTCCAGATTTTCCACAGTTCCCACACCGACAAAGGAGTCACTCCTTGAGCCCGATTGGCGGCCCCAATTGAAAAGACGATATCCCATTGGCGAAACAATGTCCGATACGCACTAGTAAGAGAGTTGTTTGGATCGTAAATACTCGTGGCTTCCGCCGAGGCCCCATTTAACTCGACGATCTTGAAGGCAGCTTCTTGCTTCAATCGAGACGCTGACTCATACCGTATATCATATCGCCCCACAAAGAAGCCCTCAACCTCTCTCGAAATCTCGTCGATCTTTGATTCTAGGGACTTCGAGTTGAGGAACATTCCATCCATAAAAATACATCCCTGAGCGTGATTTCCAGCCTCGACCAATCGGTGCTCCTCGCCACGTTCAAGCACGTCTCCCAGTCGCTCATGAAATCGGCGACGATAGATTCGCGCCATAATCCGGGCACGGGGATCCGCTTCAATCAGCTCCCCTAGCGTTTGTCGGCCATCCCCTACCACAGTGGGAAATACTTTGTGGGTGATGGCGAAAATTGTCCCCCGTTCTTCATGCGGATGCCGATAGTAGAACACCCCCGCTTCACAAGGTCCGGGAGAGTATTCCTGGACCAACAAACTAAAACCATCCGGTCGAAGGCAGACCGCCGCGGCATGAGCGTCTTCCACCTTACGAACCCCGCTCCCTCGCTGCCCCACATCAGGTTTGATAATTACGGGGAACTGCAATCCCTTCTCATCCATGATCTGAGTGAGATGCTCAAGGCGGTCTTCGAACCCTTCTCCGACAATCAAGTAGGCATCCGCAGTGTGTTCAGGAGCCACACGCATCAAACTTTCCAGCAAGGCCATCTTAGATTCCCCAATCATCCCCCCCGTTTCAATTCCAGGATTGGAAACCGTCGGCAAGGCAATCCCTCGATACTTGCAAGCGAGCACTAGGTAATGGATTCCCACCGGGAGATAGAAAAGCCAAGCCGGCCAGAATTCCCATTGAAGCCATCGATCAGAAAAGACACTTAATTGCTCAGGCGAAGGCCACCAGCGCGACCCTTGTAGCCATTTTAGGACGCCTAGCAACACCAATGAGATTGCGAGAATTACGAGAACTCCATTTTCAAAACGCTCCAACCAAGTGCGAATCGCCCCTCCTACAACGGATGTCATAGCAAAGATAAGGACTGTCCATAACAAAGCCATCAATCCAGTCACCCAGAGAAACGGCAAAAATGGCAGACGAACAAATCCCGCTGCGAGATAGCTAGGGAGTCGGGTACCGGGGATCCAGCGACAAATCCAAAGCACAGCCATGCCTCGTTTCTTGAACCAACCTTCAGCATCCTTAACCCGAGGCGAATCAAGCATCCCCTTAGCCCAACCCGCAGCCCGAAGACGACCCCCAAATACCCTAGCAAAGGCATAGAGTAGCGCGTCTCCCATCCAGATTCCAACAAAGGCACCCGACCAAGCAATCCCCCACGGCAGCGCACCGGTATAAGCAAGAAGGGCGGAACCAATTGAGGTCAAGTCCTCAGAAACAAAGGTCAGAAGAATAATGGTAAGAAACTGAACGCCAGAGGGCCAACTGAAAAAGCCACTAGGAAACCAGCTACCGAATTCGTCAGGAGTCACCTCGCGGCCTCCAAAATCTAGGCCACCTCACTCACACGAGCAGCCAGACTCGCCCGGTGTTGAAGGGTAGAAGGGGCCACGCCAAAGTCCGCCGGCAAAGGAAAGTCCATCACCCGGGCCATGACAGCAATGAGAGCAAAATGATGCACTCCATGAGCAACCACATACATGATCTCCCGGGCCAATGTCGAATCGACTTCCTGCGTTCGATCGACCCTGTAGTGCACTTTACAACGCACGCTAACCGTGGTGTGAATCTGAGTCACCGGCAAATCTCGGAGTGATTGCTGGATTCGTCGGGAGACTGCTATCGCTCTTTTCCTATCGGACTCGACATTCAAATCTCGCTTCCGACGGTCGTAATCAATCAGGTCTGACTCCCTTACGGATTCTAGCAGGCAATCAAAATGATCTAGGCAATGTCGATAGTGGCCCCCAATCGATGCATTCAAAGCCACGGCCAAGCGGCGCGCGTACGCGTCATCAGAGATAAGCTCAAGAAGCTCTACGCCCTGCTCAAGAAGGTATATTGCTGCCTGCAGACAATCATTAGCTCCGGTTTCCGGAGCAATTGGGTGCATCTGGTTCTTCACAAAGTTAATCAATCACGGGCGGCCCGACTCATAGGTACCGGTGAACCCGGGCGGATGTTTCTTGAATCCTTTTCATTTGTCATCCTAATTCTACCACAAAAAGAGGATTCCCACTTGACAGAGCAAATTCCAATCGAGATCGTTGCCCCCCCTTTGAGAGCCTGTATCGGTGGGATTATTCCCCTCGGACCTGGAATACCAACGCAAGACAGACCTCTCAGCCCAAGGAACCAATTGCAATAGTCGTTTATGTCTTCTGGAAACCCAACGAAAGGGCCAAAGAACGAAATACCCCGTCAAGCGGTGTACCGGCTTTCTGTCTATCTGCGCTGCTTGAACCGGCTTAATTCTAACGGCATCCAGACGGTTTCGAGCGGCGCGCTGGCGGCCGCGGCAGGGGTCAAGCCAACCCAACTTCGCAAGGACTTGACCTACTTTGGACAATTTGGAACTCGTGGCCTCGGCTATGAAGTCTCCCAATTGACCCACATGATTAGCAATGTCCTAGGCACAGAGAAACTTCAACCTGTCGTCATGATTGGAGTTGGAAATCTCGGGCTCGCGCTCCTCTCGTATCGAGGTTTTGAACAGGAGGGCTTTGAGATTGTCGCCGCCTTTGATGCGGAACCTGAACGGGAGAGAAACAAGAAAATCGGCCAGCCCATTCTTCCAATGGAAGCGCTTGCTCCCTTTATCAAAGAGCACCAGGTCAAAATGGCTATCCTTTGTATCCCCTCAGAAGCAGCTCAAGAAACGGGCAACTTATTGATTCAAAACGGCATCACGGGCATTCTCAATTTCGCCCCCATCGTCCTCCAGGTTCCCGACACGATCATGGTTAACAATGTTAACCTGGCAATCGAACTTGAAAACCTCAGTTACTTCATTCAGGGAGAGGCTCACGCCTTGCCAGCGCAGAAAAGCGATCCTTCAGCTTCCGAATGATTCCATTGGGAGTCTCCGGCGGCAGCGACTTCCCATCGATTGATGCAACTGGCCACACCTCGTGGGTAGTCCCCATGAGAAAAACCTCAGAAGAATTCAGGAGTTCGTCTTTTCGAATGGGCCGCTCGACAACAGGAATCCCTAATTCACGACAAAGTTCGAGCACCACCTTCCGGGAGACACCACTCAATATTCTCGGTGACTCCGGATGGGTAATCACTTGTCCGTGAATCACAACGGCAACGTTCGTACAAGAGCCTTCAGTCACAACGCCATCGCGAATCAAGATTGCTTCATCGCTCCCGTTTCGACTCGCTTGATTAGCAGCCATGACATGGCCCATGAGAGCGATACTCTTGATGTCACAACGCCCCCACCGGCGGTCTTCGATCAATGTGACAGCAGCAGCTGGTTCTGGATCCGTTCGAGCCATTGAACGAAGCATCCCAAAGACAGTCGGCTTCAGCGGTTCTAAGGGATAGACGTGAGACCTCACGACATCTGAGCCCCGAGTCACCTGAAGGTATAGAATGAGATCAGGCGGCATTTTCCCACCCTTACAATTCGCTGCCAACAAGTCCCGCGCAATCCCTTCCATCCAGTTCGCATCAAAATTCTCAATGCCAACCTCATCCAAACTACGAGCGAAGCGTTCGATATGATCTCTCATCCGAAACCACTCCCCTCGATAGCATCTTACGACTTCGTAGACACCATCCCCAAACAAGAAACCACGGTCCAAAACCGGGACACGCGCTTCATCCAAAGGGCACAGCTGACCATCAAGGTAAGTAATTTGCTTCATCAGAAAATGACTAAGTTCTCACCGGGACATGGAGGTATTGGTCCCTACCTTTATTTCGATGCCACACGGCGGCTAGCGACTAACTTCACCAATTCGTCCGCCATCACGCCACCAAGAATCACCGCCCCTATCACGGCAAATTCGATGTGAGTAGGAATCACATCAACAAGGGTGATCATGTTCCTTAACACTTGCATCAATGCCGTTCCGATCACAATACCAACAATCGTGCCATGTCCTCCGCGCAAACTACATCCGCCCAGCACAGCGGCGGCAATTGCATACAACTCATAGAAATTGCCAAAATCGACGGGCTGAGCTGAGTTGACATCCATCACAAATAAGACACCTCCTAGCCCGGCCAATAACGAACAGATCACATAAGCGAGAATCACCATTCGATCCGTGTTAATCCCACTGTAGCGAGCTGCTTCCTCACTTCGGCCCAAGGCCAATAGATATCGACCGTAAATCGTCTGATTAAGAAAGATCCCTGCAACCACGGCAACAACAACCAGAAAGACGCAGGGCGCAGGGACACCAAACCCCTCCACAAAGGGCAGTGGGATTTCCGCCGTCGCGATACTCCGAATCCCTTTGAACTCAGATCCAAACCCTTGCGTTTGATCACCGGTAAACCCACGAGTCACCCCGCGATACATCAGCAACCCACAGAGGGTTACAACAAACGGCTGCAACTTGAGTTTTGTTATTAATAAACCGTGAATCAATCCAATGAGTAACGAAATGAGAACCGCGGCAAACAAGGCAATCGGTAAGGGCCAGCCGTGAACAGTTAATAACCAAGGCAAGCCACAACCGATCAAACATATGACCGACCCAATCGAAAGATCGATTCCCCCAGTAATAATCACAAATCCCACGCCGATGGAAATAATTCCAAACAGCGCCGTCCTCCTGATCAGGTTTTCCAGATTGAAGGGTCGCAAGAAGATCCCATCGCTAAGCACGATAGTCGCGATAACGACAAAGATCAGAATCCCAAGAATGCCAACGATTTTTTTCATGCCTTACGCCAAACTAAGCCGCCTCCATTGATTGCCCTGTTGCAAGCCGCATCACCGCTTCCTCACTGAGTTCGGAACGCTGCAATTCTCCGGTCAATCGTCCCTCATGCATGACGAGAGCTCGATCCGACATGCCCAAGATTTCCTCTAATTCGCTCGAGACAAAGAGGATTGCTACCCCAGTCTTGGCGAGCGCCTCCATCAATCCATAGATCTCAGCCTTAGCGCCAATGTCGATACCGCGCGTCGGCTCATCTAACAACAAGACTTTTGGTTCCAGTGCCAGCCATTTTCCCAAAACAACCTTTTGCTGATTCCCCCCAGAGAGAAGACGGACTATTTGCCCATCACTAGGAGTCTTAACATTCAGATCTTCAACCATTTTTTGGGAGATGTTCCGCTCCATCGAGCAATTCAAGAATCCTTTGTTCTGATCACGCAGCAATGTCGCCAAGCTCATGTTTTCACGAATGGGCATATCTAGAATCAAACCCTGCTGCTTACGATCCTCAGGCACCAACGCAAGCCCTGAATCAATGGCATCGATCGGACTCGTTATTTTGCGCACTTCGGAATCGACCAAAATCTCACCAGCAAGAGCCGGCGTCACCCCAAACAAGGTCTGGAGCAGCTCCGTTCTCCCCGCACCAACCAATCCGGAAATACCAACAATTTCGCCCTGTCGGAGAGAAAAGTCGATCTTCTGAGAAGGATGCGCCGGCGTTACCAAGCCCTTAACGCTCATTACAACCTCTCCGGCCTCGTGAGGTTCATGCGGATAAAACTGCGAAACATCGCGCCCAACCATAAGTTTAACCATGTTTTCATGGCTAATATCGTCACGCTTGAGCTCTCCGGCATTCTTCCCATCACGGAGCACAACAACCCGATCAGCCATCGCCTCTACTTCCCCCAAGCGATGTGAAATATAAACAATACTAACCCCCTTGCTAGCCAAGTCCTTAATCACAACGAAGAGCTGATCTGCCTCTTTCTGACTGAGACTCGAGGTTGGTTCATCCATGATTAGAACGCGGGCGTCAATCGAGAGAGCCTTAGCAATTTCAACCATCTGTTGGCGACCAATCGTCAATCCTCCTACCAAGTAGTTCGGGTCAACGTCCAATCCGACCCGCTCCAGATAGCCAACCGCTTCACGTCGAATATGCTCTTTGTCAATCAACCACCCAAAACGCCGCGGCTCCCTTCCAAGAAAGATATTGGCGCCAACATCAAGATTGTCCGCCAAGTTGAGTTCTTGATGAATGAGGGCAATACCATGATCAAGTGCCTTCTCCACGGTAGAGATTTGCACTTCTTCCCCACCCATCACGACAGTCCCTGAGTCTGCCCGTTGAACGCCGGCAAGGATTCTCATCAAGGTGCTCTTGCCGGCCCCATTCTCGCCAAGCACGGCAACGATCTCACCTTTTCCGACCGTTAGGCTCACATCATCTAGAGCGAGAACGCCGGGAAATCTCTTGGACACCCCCTGAACTTTGAGGGTCAATTCACGCTGAGCTGCAACCATTCAGAGCTTTTTTCAATTCGAGGCTGGTGAATCCTCTCCTAGCTTCTCGTTTAGATCGGCCCAGAATTCTTTGACATTATCTTTCCGAATGTATTTAGCAGGGTACTCGATAAACTTGTTCTCCGGAATGGAGGAAAGATCCCCGTCAATGATCTCTTTCAGCACTTGCACCGATCGATAACCATACATGTAGGGATTTTGAACGATCGTCCCATGAACACTACCATCAATAATTCCTTGAAGGCTGGCAGGATCCTCATCAAAAGCAATCACCTTGACTTGACCAATCTTTTTCGCCTGTTCCAACGCCTCCAGGATGAGCGGCGGGTTATACGCGAAAAGTCCAACCATCGCGCTAATATCGGGATGTCGCGAAAGGGTATCCTCCGCATTCGCCTTCCCCTTGACTTGATCAAATTGGTCGGTCAACGTCCCCAAGATTTCATACCCACCACCGCTAAGAACCGCTCCAGGAGGATCAAAATTAGTCGGATTGTAGTCACGCCCAAGGATTTCGTCGATAACCCCCTGACGTCGGCGACGAGAGTTATCCTGCTCCAAACGCCCAATAAAAATCATGATTTTACCCCCATCCGGCAACGCCTCTTTAACAAGCTCGCCACACATCCGGCCTGCCTTGTAATTGTCCATCCCAACATAAACAAGCCTGCTCGAGGTTGGAGCGTCTGAGTCGTGGGTTATCAGTTTGGTGTGTTCACTGAGTTGGTTCACGAGTTCCGTCTGATTCTTCGGGTCAATAGGACTCACAGCAATTCCGTCTACTCCCCGAGTCACAAGATCTTCAAGAATCCGCTTCTGCTCTGTAATCCCTCCAGAGGGCATATGCACTGAGACTTCCACCCCTAGATCGGCAGCAGCCTTCTCGGCGCCCGTTTGAGCCACCGTCCAGAACGAGGCCACACCATTTGTAACAAAGGCGACACGAGGTTTCTTTTCACCCGTTCCTTCGTCACCAGACTGGCTGTTGTTTGACTGCCCACAACTTACCAGCAAGCCGAATCCAGCCAGGAAAAGCCCTGACTTCAATACATTTTGAAATCTCATAGGAAGCCAATTTAGATGGCAGAATATCACCCCCCCGTCAAGCACGGGGCGACTTGGTTTGTACTCAAGAAGAACGAATAAAGAGAAAATCGAACACGATCTACTGAGTTACGCGGGAAACCCACTGCCCAGCTAGCGAACCTGAAAAATGCGTTTGAGCGTTTCTCGCTCCACACGCCGCGAGACAGTAAGGAAAGAATCCACCTCAAACAGGCGTCCTAAACTATTCCCAGCGATATCTTCTAGAGAGTTTTCCGCACAGAGCTGATAAACCCCGGCCCGCCATGGATCCCTGGGATTAAAACGCCACTCTAACTCTCCCTGCCCGATAACAATCTCTCCCTCTAATTCGTTTCCGCTTGAATCAATCACCCAAACCACCCGGTTAAGCAAGGCATGATCAAGCGATTCTGAGAAGGATACCACAATGGCCTCTCGGGTCGATGCCGAAGGAACACCAAGTTTCCACCCCGACATCGTTGGGCTTTCCACGTCAGGAGCGCCCACTTGGAACTCCTTCACGTAGCTCTCATCCAGCGGCGCCCCACGATCATCAGGCCATGCGGCATCAATCACCAAGCGAAAGGACTTTCCGGCCTCAAGAGCAGCCCCCACTTCTCCTCGGGGAAGCAGCCCACTCTTGATTCGGCCCGGGTCAATGAGAACGGTCAATCGAACGCCCTTCGGGTCCCAAAGCTCTTCATCCAATTGAAGAAATGGTCTCCTAACCTCAGCGCCGTCTTCCCGCAGAAGGTGGATATATTGATAGTGCGTACCAACACTCATCGGACGAGAAAAGTGGAGGTAAAACTTAAGCAGATTCTCAGGCAACTCCGATCCTGAAGGAAAGACCGCCAGCACTTTCGCGTCGCCCTTTTTCTCAGCCGAATCAAGAGAGAAAGGAAACTCAAGATCGCTAGAGGCAGCAGAGGCTGGTGATGATGGCAGAGCAACACCGACCCGACTCAAGCGCAGGCGTAGGGCCGACAACTTAAACTCAGCAAGATAGGGAATTCCTGACTCAAACCCGTAGAGCGGCTCGAAGGCAAGGTGCTCATCACGATAAGCATATTTACCTGCAATCGGAGGGAACGACTCAATGCCACCGGACTTCGCTGAAGCGACAGAGACAGGAAACACTCGAGACCAATCCTCGTTCGTCAACAAGTTCAGTGCGTCATCTATCTCGGTATTGAACCGCAATCCCTTCACGATGACACCACGCGGATTTACTCCTTCCCGTCCTTCGCCCAGAAGAGAAATCGCTAGTGACGAGGAAGAACCGGGCTCTAAGCCTTGCGCCAAGAGCCCAGTTTCAACCTCAGCACGTACTTCCGCACGCGCGTCACTGCCAACCATACAGGCAATGGCGGCAGCAAAGTAAACCAATCGAATCACGGGTACTCGACCGAGACCAAATTCAAGGCTCCATTATCCCCACCTTGAATCAAGAGAGCCTGCTTCGAATCATACTCCGCAAGCTGAAAAACGTTCTCCCACGACTTAATCGTCTCGAAGGCTTGCCCTTGAATGCCTCCACCGCCCACGCGAGAAGTAATCGACGGAGCCCCAGCCAAATCATTCGTCGAGATCTTCATGACGCCTCGACTACTATTCGCCATCAGAAACCAATCCTTGCCACTCTTATTGTAGACCAACATATCCAGAGGGCGATTTCGATTCCCCAGCTCTGCAATCGTTGTCCCCTTGACATGAGCGCCCGGTTTCAATTGTGCCACGGGAACTTTCACCAAGGGAGTACAAGTATAGGCGGCGAGAATGTGACTTTCTCCCTCGATTGAATATGGCACGAATGTTCGGATAGGGGATCGGGTTTCAAAGCGGCCATGAGCGCCATGATAAATCTCGACGCTGGCGCCCTTCGTTGCAGCCTTGAAGGGGAATGGGACCGAGCGCAGGGTCGAAGCAAACTCCTCATTCGAAAGCCCTGCAACAATGACATTTCCATCCACCACGGATATATCGGTGATCGACTCCAATCGTTTGTTGCTGCGCCGCCGGCCAGAGCCGGTTTCGGCATCTGCTGGAGCACTAGGCAACGAAACCGTGCTCACATCAGCAGCGTCGAGATCAACAACCGAGAGCTCTCCATCACCGTTCGCTTTCACAATTACGGCCGAGGCCTCGGCACCGCGCCCTCGGGCAACCGAGAGATAAGCATGATGAGATTCAGGATTAACGGCTAGGTCAATGATTCTAATAGCGTCAGGGCTAGTGCCCAATAGGCCCGCAATTTTTCCATTAATCCCACTGATATTTACCTTATCGTTCGCACTTCCAGCAGAATCGCCGGTTTTCAGCGATACAAGAGCAGCCGCTTTCGGATCCGCCACTATGAGCACGCCCCCCGGGGCAAACGCTAGAGGCCCTGCTGATTGCAATACTTTAGCACCATTCGCAACAATGAGGCTACTCGTCCCTATCAAAATGGCCGCAAAATGAGCCCTTAGTCTGGATTTCTTCATGATATTACTCGCTCACCCCGACAAAGCCCCGAGCCCGAACAGGCAAACCGGTCGCTTAAGAAGGTTTTATTGATCTTGAAAACAATAAGACTCCAATGATTCCAAATCGGTTTCACTCTATCTGGGGAAACATTCGCCAGCGTGAGGATGAAAGACCGTGACGAAATTTTTTCGCGATGGACGCCCCCCTCGAAGAATGCTAGTTCTAGGGCTTAGAAGATGCCTGAAATTGACTTCAAACAAAAGCTACGTGCTGTCGAGGATGTCCTTTTGAGAGAACTCGACGGTGAAGCGGTGATCCTCCATTTGGGAGATGAGTCCTATTACGGCCTAAACGAATCTGGCACCCGCATGTGGCAGGCATTGACGAGCTCCGAGTCAATTGAAGTCGCATACAACGCGCTGCTCGACGAATTCGACGTGGATGCAACCACGCTCAAAAAGGACGTTGAAACACTCGTCAGTTCGATGCTTCAGAAAAAAATGGTCACTTTGAGCTAGTCTCATTATCGCCGATGGAGCTATGAGTCGGCTAGAAACACTCGCAACCTACGTAGCGGCAAGCGTCCTCCTCCCGACCGTAGCGTTGAGCCTAAGACTGATCGGCCTCAAGCGGACCTGTCACCTCTTTAGCGTGCCCTTGATTCGCGCACAGCAAGCGGACTCGTTAGGCAAAGAGCAGCAGAAAGACGCTGAACAACGATTTTTGATCGTGCACCGTGTCTCGCGACGGATCCCGCTCTCACTTCAATGCCTCCCCCGCTCCATCGTTTTGTGCTCGTTACTCTCTTGGGCGAAGATTGATGCGGTAGTACGCATCAGCGTCAAACGCGAGGCCCAAGATCTAGAGGCTCACGCATGGGTGGAGTGCTCGAACGCGGTCCTAGGAGAAGCACCTCCTGAGAAACAAGGACTCCACGTGTTTTCCTAGGTAGGAGCGATGATGACTGGTATCGCCGGCCTGCTCTCCCTTAATGGGCAAGAAAGCAGTAAGGAAAATGTAGGGGCGCTTCTTCAAGGCATGTCCCATCGCGGGACGATTCAAGAACTCATCGCTCCAGCAGCAACGCTCGCTCTGGGCATCTGTTCGAATCAAAGCATCACTCGCTCGCTACACGCGGCACAGCAATCCGTGATTCTGTTGGATGGGGCTATCCATGGAGGATTGCCTGAGTCGCTCCAAAATTGCAACGAACGGTCAAAACCGTCTACTTCTAATGAGGCACGAACGCTCCTAGAGGCGTTCCGAGAAGGTCGCCATCGAATTCTTGACGACTTGGTGGGAGACTTCGCCTTTGCTATCTGGGACCATGACCGACAGGAACTAACCCTAGCGAGAGATGCCTTCGGAACGAGACCCATTTTTTTCTACAAAGATCGCAAGCGAATCGTCTTCGCATCCGAGGTTAAAGGCCTACTAAATCTCCCTTGGATTTCAACCGGACTCAATCGGGAACGAGTCGCTGACTATCTACTAGGATCCCTCGAAGGAATCAATAAGCACGCCACGTTTCACGAGAATATCTACCGAGTTCCGGCAGGAAGTTACCTAACCATTTGTAACCGAAGCGTCGCTACTCATCCCTATTGGAAGCCTAGCACCGATGTCACTGAACACCTCGATGACACCGATTCAATCGCTACCTTTGCAAGCACCTTTCGCACCGCCGTCGAGTGTCGATACCAAGCCCCCGCGCAAACCGGGATTCTCCTAAGTGGAGGCATCGACTCCTGTTCAATCGTTGGCAGTGCCAGAGACATGGTTTCATCACCCGTAAACACCTTTTCTCTTATATCAGGAGCGCACGACCCAGACTGCGATGAGAGTCACTCAGTCGCACTCATGCAATCCATGGGCCATTTGAACGCCAGGAACCTCTCGCCGGACGAGGTTTCCAAGGTCGCACCCACGATCCCATCTTTTGTAGCAAGAATTGATAACCCCTTCACCGCGAGCCTCCTCGCAGGCCCCGTCCCTCTCTACGCCATGGCTCAGGCCGAGGGATTAGAGGCTGTTCTCGACGGGGTCGACGGAGATGTCGTCACGTCCTTAACTGGCAATCATCATTGGTTTCTAGCGAACGAATTCGGAATCAAGACCGGACTTCGTGAATTAGTGAATGAAGCTGCCTACTATGAAAGTAACGCTGAGTTACCGAAAGCTATCACCCGTTTTTTATTTCGAAGACTTGCCAATGGACTGATCTCGAGATCCAACCCCATCCGCTCACTTTTCCGCAGACGCCAGGGGAGCCGCACCGGCCAGAATGATATTACCAATTCACCAATAAAGAACTCCTTCGCCAAAGAGACTCATGTTCTGGACCGATTCCGGCAGCAACATGAGAATGAACATCCCAACTATCCGGACACGATTAGAAAAGCGTGCCAGCAAACCCTCACTGCTCCGTACATCGTGGCTGCAATAGAACGCTACGAGGAGGCAGCCGCGAGCTTTGGATTGACCGCTTCCCACCCATTCATGGACCGAAGACTAGTCGAATTCTGCCTTCGCATTCCCTGGAACTTCCGAATCCATCACGGGCAACCTAAATGGATTCTACGCCAAGCGATGAAACCGGTCCTCCCAAAGGAAATCTATGCCCAATATAAAATCGCTAACATCGGGCATTGGTTCATTCATGAAATACTTCGAGACTACTTGCGGCAAAACCCAGCGCCATCTAGCAGGACTCTTGAAACCCTTGAGGACTTCGTCGAGATCGACGAACTGAAGCAACGTTGGAGAACAGCCGGGGAAAACCCAGAAGAAGCAAACGATGATCTGCTTTCCTCATCCATCATCCTTAGCGAATGGCTTCAACAGCATTTTTAGAGAACCGTCAGGTCTCCGTCATCGCTGCGTGAATCACTTCAAGAACCGACTCTTTGGAGCACCGCTTCTTCTCTAAACTAAAAACTCCGTCATTCAATCGGGGAATCGTGATCTGAGAAACAATCGACTCTTCACCCGCAACAAAAAGCACTCCTTGATCCCCGGATGACTCGGTCACGATGAGACTGGAGCACGTTCGCTTGTCACGAACTCGAGCGGCATTCAATGCGCTCAGTATCTCAGAACGACGCTGTAGCACGCCATGAATATCGTTATCTTCGATTGCCGAGACAATGACAACTTTCTCCGACCGCTCAGAAACCAAGGCCTTTTGATCCTGCTCGATAATCTCAACGGCACTCCGGCCTGCCAACGCTGAATTCACACCATTTAGAAGGTGCTCAAGACAATGCACAAGGAACGGGAGCAATTGCTTCTTTCGCGAGACAACGCCGTGTAGTTCAAACACGCCAGTCTCAACTTCGGGATAATGAATTCGATCCAGGTATTCTTGATCGCCAGCAACGAGAAGAAGGGACGTTTGCCGAACAACATCTGTGATTAGAAGACTCGAAAACAGATAGCTATTAGTTGCCCGATAAGATTCCAACGCATCAACCACTGCCTTACGTTTCTCCCAAAATTGTTTAAAACCGATTTCCTCAATCTGCGCCACACTGAAGCGCCGCCCCCCTTCAGAGTATTCCTTGCAATCAGCCGTAATCGCATCCTCCGCTCGGCGCCCTGTCAAAACAGAGCCCGAGCTAAAGAGTTGTTCGGTGAACTCATCTGGGTTGATTCCCGTGATTGATGCCAACTTCGCTAGAATCGTCGCATCAACCTCAGTTGTCGTGGGTGAAGTTAGGTTGAGAGTATCCGAAACCAACCCAGCCAGCAGCAAACTCGCAATCTCTTTGGCCAAGGGCAATTGGTAGGTAAAGAACAAATCAGCTACAATGGTACTCGTTGATCCGACCGGGCGATTCATGAATAACATTGGCTGATGTGAAGTGAACGCTCCTATCCGATGATGGTCAATGATCTCGATAATCTCAACCTGCCCGGCTCCTTTCACCGCTTGATTCAGCTCATTGTGGTCAACCAGGATCAATTTCCGATCAACCGGCTTTAGGAGATCCGTTTTGGATAGCACGCCCACCACCCGTTCATAAGCATCAAGAACCGGGAAGGCCTGAAATTGGGACGAAACCGCCAGATCACGAATGGAAGAAATCGACTCATCCTCCCGAAAACTCAAGAAATGTTCGTGCTTCATATGCTCAACCCCAACCGCGGAGCGACAGAACATCACTGTCGTCGCCGAATCATGAGGCGAAACCAACATGCATACTTCGTTCTTTTGAGCATACTCAATAACATCTTGGTCTACTTCGAGATCGCCCGTCGTGATAACAGCCCGCACCCGGTGACGGATCGCCAATTCTTGAATATCTCGACGATCCCCGACGACGACGATTACCTTCTCTCGCGGGTAATTGGGCAATCGATCAGCGAATGAATTGGCGCTCATCGCTCCAACCATTAGGAGCAAATCCTCCTCAACGTCACCGTTGATATCAAACAAGAGCTTTGCATCCAGATTCCTCGCTAGTGTCCGAATACTCGCCACCACTCGCCGCGAACTGAAATCGCGATCTCTCGCAGAAAGCAGAAATTTCCCCATTTTGAAGACCGAGATCAGCCCCCGGCAAAAACGATCTTCATCGACAATCGGAAGCACCCGAATATTTCCCTGCTCCATCATCGTAAGCGCCTCAGCAGCCGTCGCATTGGGGGGAATCGACGAGACAGAGTGCTGCATGACATCTCTAACCTTAGGCGAGACATCGGGAACGAATCGGGGAGGGGCCACGCCAAAGGTCCGCAGCACAAAATTGATCCGATCGTTGATATCACCACAACGAGCTGCCACCACGTTCTTAACCCCCATCAAGCGCTTAAACTCGGCATAACCGATTGCCGAGCAGATCGAGTCGGTATCGGGATTCCGATGCCCCATGACGAGAATTTCACTCACGACAAGATCTCCCGACCTATTTCTTCCATATAACCCATTCCTCCACCAGTCCAGGCCAAGTCCGAAACTTAGTCAAGAATCCGATCGAACAGTTCTCGGCTAGCAATCAAGGGAGCAAAGAAGAGTTCAGAGGCTCAGACCAATATCGCCAAAGGACTCCTCTCCCCTCCAAGAAACGTTTCAAATCCATGATAGCCTTGGCTATCATGGCAACTTAGTCTATCCTGCTCAACGAAATGACGGTTTCCACTAGTGTAGTCCTATCTCGAGAAGTGACAGCCATCGCCATTCCAGCAGGCACCCCTGAGGTTCTACTGGAAGGCACGGAGGTCCATATCACCCAGGAACTGGGCGGCACATATACCATCCACGCAGGAGGACTCCTCTACCGAGTTGACGGCAAAGACGCCGATGCCCTGGGGCGTGTCCCGAAATCTGACGATTCGGAGGAAGCCCCACACACCGGAGAGCTCGACGACGAGATGATTTGGGAAAAACTCAAGACCTGCTTTGACCCAGAAATCCCCGTGAACATCGTCGACCTCGGGCTTGTCTATGATATGGCAAAGGAGAAACTCCCAAGCGGCAAATTTAAGATTTTCGTTAAGATGACGCTCACGGCTCCAGGTTGCGGCATGGGCGATGTCATCGCGGCTGATGCTCGTCAAAAGGTTCTCTCCATTTCTGCCGTGGATGATGCCCTGGTTGAGATCGTTTGGGATCCACCCTGGCACCAATCAATGATCACTGAACACGGCCGCCAAGCCCTTGGACTCGAATAGCACCACATTACGAGCAAACGAGACAATGCCTGACAGCGAGCAAACAGCGGCGATAGAAAAAATCAAAGAGGCCTGTGGAGAAATTGCCCGGGGAATGATGAAGATTACGCCTGCCGTACCGGCTCTCGGCGATAAATCTGTCGAGACCAAGGTTTTTGAAACACTCTACGAATTGACAAAGAACGTCGAGACCATCAAAAAGCAAGTGGGAAAAATAGGCAAGGACGACGCCTCGACACTCCTCTAAGGGAGTAGATCTTCCAACGAAATTGCTCTCTACTTTCCCAGCCCTCTTAATCATTGGAGCCGCGTCGTCGCTAAGCTTTATTTTCGCCCTGGCAGAGTCCTCACTCTTTTCTCTGTCCCATTGGCAAACCAAGCGTCTCGCTGAGCAGTCTCCAAGACTCGCCTCGCTTTTTTCCCTGCTCATCAACCAGCCTCAGGATTTACTGGCAACGATCGTACTCGGAAACACCTTGGCCAATGCAAGTATTGGTGCCGTCAGCATACTCATGGTTATCCGATCCGAGTGGCTGGCTTGGGTCACCTTCCCAGCGACTGGACTTCTACTCTTGCTCGGATGCGAGATCATCCCGAAAACAATCGCCGTCAGACTTCCAGAACGCTGGGCGATTTCACTTCTTCGACCGGTCGCATGGTTTCAGAAATTTCTTCGCCCCATACACCGTATCGCTCAAACAACCAACGAGACCATCCTTCGAATGGTAATTCCAAGCTCGGTCAAGCGCCAAACTCAAACAACCGAGGAAGATTATCATGAACCTGTCTCTTATACACATCTCCGAGCCCACGAGACCTCTCTACATCTC
>OJGU01000705.1_pt1 | contig 16892 bp, 11 predicted proteins | sample 1594741 | NCBI WGS metagenome assembly OJGU01 (sample SAMN05416841, study PRJEB24817) | seawater metagenome | isolation source: Sea water | place: Canada:Atlantic | collected 2013-07
ACAAAGTCCTGGGCTTGCGTAAAACCAAACCCGACGCTTAATTCCTCGCCGGCCTTTGGGCCTAGTATGGCGTCCCATCAATAGCCCTATCGTTTGGTAACGTGGGGTTTGTTTTGTTGATCGGCAAATCGAGGAATTGCCTATCTATAAGCCTCGACTTTGTATGGTTTTCTGACTTCCGATTAGTCAATGCTCGTTACGAATATACTTCGTAACGAGTTTTTTTTTGTAGTTGTGTCGCTGTGGTCTCCTCGTTTTAGCGATTGTTCGGTGGCGAAGTTTGGTTTTCGTTGGATCGATAGCGGTGTTCGCGGAAAGGAATCAAAGGTTGTGATGAGGCTTTGAGTCGATGCAGAAACTGTAATCTATTCCGAGCTGAGGGTCCCGGGCGATGGGTATCTCCAGACGCGGTCCCAGACGGTGTTTCCGAGATTTATAAGATCTGGATTATTTTCACTTTTGAAATTAAGTGATGGGTTCTTCACGAATATGGGAGTGAGAAGGTAGCGGTTGTTAGGGGTTCGGTGGTAACTGATTTGGGATCGAAGCCGTTTTAGATTCTCGATGTTCGATTGTTGTGGCTCTATTTGGAGAGCTGAGAGTGACTCAGGATAACGACCATGCTCGATCCAAGCCTGTTCAAGGGCGCAGGCGATTCTTGCCTGCTCGATTGTGAATCGAGAATTGGGCAAACCGGTTTCTAGATCGGCCCGGTGTTGCTGTAATTTCGGGATGACAAACAAGGTGTTTGCGGGATCCGTTGACTTGGGCAAATAGGTCTTTGTGCCGGAGGGAGGAAAGAACCATCGGTAGGTTAATACCTGAGTTTGGTAACTCCAACCTTTTGGGTGAAACTGCCAAAGGATCCCTATCCAGAGAAGCACACCGCGGTCACGTTGAAGGAGTTCTCGGTAGTTTGTTTTCAGATTGCGTAGAGAGTAGGCGTCGTCGATTTCGTTCCAAAGATCCATTTCAAGGAGCGCTGTGCTCGTGCGTAGTCTCTCAGTCTCGGCATCGAGATCGATCTGGCCTAGGGCTGTGGAAAATTGGTCAAGGTGCTCTCGTGCCCATTTTCTGTCGGCAAGCCCTTCCCATAGCGGCTGAAAGAGAACAAAGAGCCATCCAAGACGTCGGAGCTGTGTGTGTATCGATGGTTCAAGTCGGACGGTGTCAATCAGACGCATTCCAAGGAGGATATCTCTCGCGGCCAACTTGCTTTCATTGAGAGCGAGATTGGCTGAGCTTCGGAGGGCGAGAACGGAGACAAGGTTCGCCAGGACTTGATCTCGTTCGGCGGCGAGCCCTTCGACCATCCAGCCTCGACTGAAATCGAGGTTCCAGCGGCTCTTTGGGCAGTTCTGACATGCCTCGAGAAGCTCATTGATGAGTGATGAATGAGGCTTTAGGTACGTTAGGATTTGTTCAGTGGGCGAACCTTTGCTGCCAGTGTTTGTCTTGCTTGCCTGTTCGTGACTTGATGGGGCATCTAACTCTTGTTCGAAGAGTCGAACCCAGAAGTCGAAGTCGGTGGTCTGATTCGAGTACCATGGATTCGATAGTCTTGAATACCACGGGTTGGTCCTTCTTTTTTCGGAAGAGGGTAGTTTGACTGAGCGGATTCGATCGAGTTCTTCGGAAGGGGAGATCTCCCGAAAGTCGCCGAGAATCAGGCTAGCATTCTCATTGCCGCTAATCAACGATGCAAGCAGAGGGGTGGCACAGAGATTCTCGGCATCGTCGATGATGGGAGGAGCGAGTGATCCCACGTCGAGCGAACGATTTGATTGCTCGACTTCTTTGAGTAGTGACGCATAGGCCCATTTGCCGCGCCATAATTCAATGGAGTAAAAGAGTGTCACGAGTGATACCCAGGTAATAAGGCTCCATCCGTAGAGGCGACTTGCTTGGCGCCATGGAAGGAATCTAATGCCGTGATGCTGAAAGATCTGAATTCTAAGTATGGCGGTCGTCAGAATTGGAGTGAGGAGCAGGGCTCCGTAAAAGGGACTGAGCCAGTGGAGATAATTAAGAAGTAGAGCGAGCACGAACCACGTGGCGACAAACACGAGGGGGACGATCCATCGGATGGATGGAAAGGAAACTTCGAGGTTCGGTGAGGTCTGTTTGGTGATCATGCTTCGACGACGATGCGGTTGGTTGTTGTGTTCTTATGGCTTCGCGGGCCGAGGGCAGGCGGGATGGGGTTAGTGCTCTTTGGTCGGCTTGGGAGACGCTTCGCAGAATGGGATCCTGCCCCGAAAAAAGCTCGCTCGACGGCCGCGATTTGTGCGGGCGTGTGTGGGCCTGCGTTGTTCTTCCTGATATGTGCCGTGCTTCTAAGATTAGGGGGAGCTGTGAGATTGAGAAGGCCGATCAGAATCCAAATGACCCCGAGTCCCAATTTGGGTCGCTGCATTAAAAGTGGAATTAGGGTCTCCAATAACGAGAGCAGTTTGCTTTGTGCCGATGTTTCATCTTTGATGCTTGAAAGGATTTCGCGGCGCCAGTGCTTGGGGGCGCCTTTCAAGGGGTGTTGCCTTAGGTGGCGTTCAAATTCGTCGTTCATAGGATCTCGTTGTAGAGAGGACGCAGTAGGGCACGAAGTTTGTCTCTGCCATAGCGATATCGGCTCGCGGCTGTATTTGGTGAAATCTCAAGGGATTGAGCGATCTCCTCGAAGGTGAACTGTTCCCACAGCTTTAGATGTACGACAGCTCGTTGTTCCGGAGGTAGGGATTGCAGCCCATCGGCGAGTGCCTGCCTAAAGGCCGATTCATCGGGGTCAGGTGTGCCAGCGAAGGGGTCAGTATTCTGTTCCGCGTAGCGGTTTCGGTTTCGGTGAGCCGTTTGCTGTCGCCGGATCAGATCAATCGCCTGGCGGTGTGCGAGGCGTATTAGAAACGCGCGCTCGTTCAGTACTCCGTCAAGGAGCTGTGGCCGTCGCGCGATCTTTCTAAAGATCTCTTGAATCGAGTCGAAGGTGAGATCTTCGTCCCTTGAGAAACTAATCAGAAAGGCGTAGAGCGCATCGCTGTGCCGGTCATAGATTTCCTCAAGGTTTTGATTGCTATCCATCCGTTAATTAAATGACGCATGAGAGTGGGGTTTTTGTCTATTGTTTCCCGACTCGGCTTTGTCTTGCTAATGGTTGGCCACGTCAGGGCTCGTATCGGCCTGAATTGAAGATTGCTCGGATGGCGGTCAGAGGCCATGATGATAGGGTGGAAATTCTATTATGACGGGTGTCGATGTTCTCACCGAAATAGTGATCGAACGCCCAATTGCGGAGGTCAGTGAATACTCAGCGAATCCTGACAATGGGCCGCAGTGGTACGTTAATATTAAGTCGGTCGAATGGAAAACATTGCGTCCAGCGGAATTGGGTTCTCAGATTGCCTTTGTTGCTGAATTCCTAGGACGACGTTTAGAATACACCTATGAGATTGTCGAACTGATCCCTGGGAAAAGCCTGATCATGCGAACCGCTGAAGGGCCCTTTCCGATGGAGACAAGCTATCGCTGGGAGGCAGTCTCTCAAAGGGCTACTCGGATGTCTTTGAGGAACCGTGGCCGGCCTTCTGGTTTCTCGGTTCTTATGACCCCCTTGATGATCTTAATGATGCGCCGCGCAAACCAGAAGGATCTCCAAAGACTGAAGACACTTCTGGAGGCGCCCGCTTGAATGCCTGAGGAATGGCGGTTCCGTCCGGTTAAAAGCCTGTAGTGCTCGTCGCGTTGGTTGGGTGCTGACAAGTTTTCAGAAAGGCGACAATGTCGGCGATTTGTTCGTTGCCAAGCATGGGGTAGATGGATGGCATTGCTGACTGATTCAGTTTCTCTCGTCGTGTGATGTTGTTCTTGGGAATGGTTTGGAGGGTGCCATCCTGCCTCACCAAGACGATCTCGGATGCCGTTTCTTCCATGATGGCGCCCAAGCTTGATTCATTGCGGGATTCGATGAGTTGGAGCTGGAATCCTTCAGTGATCGCCGCACTCGGCAATAAGATCGACTCGATAATGACTGATTGATCCGCTCGTGAGCCAATGCTTGAAAGGTCTGGAGCATAGTTATTTCCTCGGCCTTGAATCCGATGACACATCACGCACCCCGTGGCTCCTGTTTCGCTGAAAAACAGTTCTCGGCCCCGATCGGCACTCGCATCCTCGAGTTGATTGATCACTCCATCAAGATTGGCTTGATAGCTAGGGTTTAAGGTGACTTCGATGGCAAGCTTATCGCTCATGAGCATGAGCCCTTGATAGAGGCGAGGATCGGGGTCGTTCGCGATCGAGTGAATCAAGTCGTTGATTGACGCACTCCCGGAGAGAACGGTGGCTTCGATCTTTGAAAGTGCGGTAAGAACTCTCGACTGTGCTCGGATATTCTCGGTGGCTTCGAATTGTTGGATGAAAACCTGATCCCAGCCCGAGTTTGGAGTCCAGTCTTGATTGAATCGAAGGCGAGCTAGGGTCTCAATGGCGGCGGGTGCCGAGGTAGAGTTTGGGTTTTCTCGGAGTTGATCGAGAAGGAAATCGGCGATCTCTGCCGCCGATTCGCGAGCTCCGTTCGAGAGGGTGATGAATCCTTGAATAGCCCCTTGGGATAGAGGTGTGGTTCCTGCAAGCGCGGTCCAGAGTATCGGCTTCGCTTTGGATTCCCGTGATAGGGTTCGGAGAACGTTCGCTCGTTCTTGGTCGGTTGCCAGTGTTTGATAAAAGCTGAAGACTTGATCCCATTCATCCGCCTCTTCGTAGGTAGCGCGGGAGAGCATGGTTAGGAAAAGGTGCCGCAGTTTCGAAGAGGAGGCAGATCGCGCTCGCTCGATAATTTCAGAGACCGAAATGGACTGTTCTTGTTCGATTCTCGATTGCTCGTTCGGCATTTTCTTTGGTGGGCTTGGGTTTAGCGCCCAAGTGGTAATCCATTGCTGGATCTGAGGATCTGCATCTCTCTCAGCGATCTTGAGCGCTTCTTCCAAGGAGATATCGAAACGCTCGAACAGTCCTAGTAGGGCGGCAAGCCGAACGGCAGGTCGCTCGTCGTTCAGAAGCGTTTTTCGATAGCTGACCTCAGTGAGATCTCGGAGCGCTCCCCAGGCCGCGTAGAAGTTGAGTCGATCTGTCTCGTGGGGAATCCAATCGATGATCTGGCTGACGAGCTGGGTTTGTTTCGCTTGCCAAATCGCTTGAATCGCCTCGTGACGAAGACGGGGAGTGGGGTCTCTTAGTATTGTCGTGACAATCTCCGGGAGTGGTTTGGATTGGTCGCCGTCTCGGATCCAATTCGCCATTATCCGCAGGGCCTGGGTGCGTAGATTAAGCGTCGCCCGATCGTTCGCTGCCAAGTTGGCGAGCCAAGATCCCGTGACCGGATCCGTTGCGCCCATTTGACCAAGCGCCCAAATGCCCCAGGTCTGTTGCCCGGTGGAAAGATCGCCGTGCTCAAGAGCGGCGATGAGAGCATCGCGATTCTTAAGGCCTCGGCGAACGATTTCGTCTTGAGCGTTGACTCTCCAGACAGGGATCTTGTCTTGGTCGAGATCTTCGAGAAGTTGAGCCAGTGTCCATTCGCTATAAGGGAGGTGATGTTTTTGGGCGAACCATTCTGAACGATGGGGGAGAGGGCGTTTTTGGTGGTGGATGCGATAGACCCAGCTGCCTTCTTCACCAGGTTGGTAGTGGTAGTCGCCGCCCCAACCGCAGATGTAGATTGAACCGTCAGGCCCCATTTCCATGTCGGTGGGCCGGAACAAAGCTTCCCCTCGAGAGGCAAAGCCTTCCCACTTTCCGTTTGTTGGCATGCGGAGCGCTCCATCCCAGGTGGGGCGATAGACGTAAGTGCCGTGCATCCAGTCGTTGATGAAGAAGGCGTTCTGATAAGATTCAGGGAAGTGTTGATGGGCATAGTAGAGTACCCCTGTCCCGGATCCGTGAAAGACGGGCCCACTGATGGGAGCGGTAGGGAGGTGGTCTTCTCCTGTCCAATGATTGCTATAGGGATGTCCCCAGCCGAAATGGGTGCCGAAAACGGGCGCAATGATACGGTCCCCTTGGTTCTGGTCGTTGTCGGTGCCGAGCCAATTGAATTCATCATCCAAGGTGATATCCCAGGGATTGCGTAGCCCGCGTGAAACGATCTCTAGATTGGCTCCAAGGGGATCACATCGAAGCACGCCGCCTTCACGTCCCCAGTCGTCATTGGAGCTATGGTAGGACTTCTTGTAGGTGAATTGGGTGTAGGTTTTAGGGGGATAGGAATCAGGGGCTCCTGGAGGGTGAGCCACATCCCAAAGCTCGCGAAAGGCCTTAGGAGCGACTCCGGGAAACTTGTCGGGCTGATTGTGTCCTTTCGAGTTGCCTTTCGACATGTAGAGTTTGCCGTCGGGTGCCCAGTTGAGACCATGGAGCGCATGCTCTCGGTTGCCTAAGTCAGTATAGACGATCACATATTCATCGGCTTCGTCATCCCCGTCTAAATCTCGTGCGACGGTGAGCTCGGGGGCATTGGCGACGTAGAGATCTTTCCCTTTCCATGCGAGCCCTTGGACGCTGTTGAAGCCGCGGGCAAACTGTTTGGCTTCGTCGGCCACACCGTCATCGTCGCGATCGACGAGAATGTAGACACTATCGGTCGGAAAGGTGGCGTGGTGGTGGGGATACTGAGGCCCCTGTCCTAAGGTCAATCGGCCCTTGGCGTCAAAGCAGATAGCGGTCGGTTTAAAAACAAGGGGTTCGCGGCCGTAGGCGGTGACGGCGAATCCGTCAGGGACTTGGGGGAGCTGTTTTGCTGTGGGTTGCGCGTTTTTTTTTACGGGCGAGTCCACAGATTTCAAGGTGTCGACAAATTGTTGGTAAACGGCTTGGCGGTTCAGTTCGCTTTCATTTGTGTGTGAGTGGATGAAGACGCCGTAGCGCAGTCGAAAGGGGCTGTTTGCGGGAACCAGCTTGCTTTGGCGTTTCTTGCCATTGCCATTGAGTTCGCTTTCTCCGAAGGCATTGGCAACGAGCAGCCCCGTGCTGACCGCGTGCCACCAGGGTTTTCGAAAATTGCCTGGGTCTGACATGAGCATCATTCCAACATACTTGTCTTTGAATGGGCCGCTGTAGTCTGCCCATTCCGATGGCGTTGTTCGGATGGTTTTGAGGTGGGTGCTTCCTTGTGCATTGAGAATCTTACTTGCTGGATTGCGGTCGGTGGCAAGGTCGCTTTGCACGCGAAAAGCCAGTCCCATTTCTTCTTGGTCCCCGAGCCAATAGGCCTCGTCTTTGGCGAGGAAGGTGCTCTCAGCAATCAGCAAGATACCGTGCTCACGTCTCAGAAAGGTGTAGTGGCAGATTTGTTCGACGAATACTTCGTCACTGGCATTTTTTAGGAGTTGGTTTTTGACGGCAAACATGGCGCGTTGTCGTCCTCCGGTCGGGCCCGCGACGAATTCGCCTCCAATTACTTTGGCCTTCATACGCCAGTAGTCATTGGTGGCCACGTCGCCGAAGCCCCACCAAATCCCGGGATGATAGGTTTCGTGATCCTGGTAGTCTTTCGGTTGAGGTGGGTGGTTGCGAGAAACTTGGATGCCATCGAGTGTCCGGAGATGCTTGAAATAGGGGCGCGTCGTTCGACTGTCGTCCCAGACGTAGGTGGCGATGGGATTGTCATCGAGTGTGATGTCCATGTGGCCAGCATGTTGATGAAAAGCGAACTGGGCGTTTGCTTCTGGTCCGATGGCTATGACACATGCGGCAATGCTAACGACAGAGCAGAGGTAGCGGACGGGGTTCATAGGACTAGACTAAGGAATCTTCTGCGGGCGTCAATATCGGCTTGGTCGAGAATCAAGAGTTCACGATGGGGTGGTTGCAAAGCGAATGTGAATCGCTAGAATTTGCCGATGAATGACAGTCGATGGCGATACCGAATCTTGTTGCTTGTTGGGCTTATTGGACTAATCGGGCCGATAGGAATCTTGGTTGATGCTGCGGTGGGGCCGCGGTTCAATGAGATTCAAGTGATCGGGACGCATAACTCCTATCACATCGCACCTGAGCCGGCGATGATGACCTTTATCGAGCAAGCGGGAGCGGGGAGTGCGGCATCGATCGATTACTCGCACCGACCTCTTTGGGAGCAGTTCGCGATTCTCGGGGTAAGGCAAATTGAATTGGATGTGTATGCCGATCCCAAAGGAGGTCACTATTCGCGACCGCTTGGTCGGACCTTGGTAAACGCGGCGGATCTGGAGCCGCTTGATCCTGAAGGGCGTCTCCTAGAACCAGGTCTTAAAGTATTGCATGTGAATGACTTTGACTATCGGACTCGAGTCTATACTTGGGTGGATGCTCTTCAGGAGATCCGTTCGTGGTCTAACGAGAATCCCCGTCATGTGCCGATTACAATTCTCGTGGAAGTCAAGGAGGGAGCGAATCGTCCGGGGATGGCGGCTCCCATTCCGTTTGATAAGGATCAACTAGATGGTTTGGATCGAGAAATTCGTTCAGTATTCTCTGACGACCAACTCTTGACGCCGGATGATGTCAGGGGAGATTTTACGAACTTGCGTGACGCCATCAGAGAGCAAGGTTGGCCGATGCTCGATGCCGTTCGAGGGAAAGTCTTGTTCGCCTTAGATAATGGGGGTGCGGTGCGAGATCTCTATCTAGAGGGCCATCCTTCATTGCGGGATCGAGTGTTGTTTGTCAGCGTTGAGGCCGAGCATCCAGCGGCCGCATTTATGAAGATCAATGATCCGATCGGAGGGTTCTCGAAGATACGTGAATCCGTGGGATCGGGATTTATCGTTCGGACACGTGCAGATTCGCCGACGCGTCATGCGCGTGAGAATGATACTTGGCAACGGGATATCGCCCTTCGGTCTGGAGCCCAATTCATCAGCACGGACTTCCCTGAGGCAGAAGTGCGCTTTTCAGAATATGACGTTCGTCTCCCGGGAAACTGGATCGCTCGGGCCAATCCTGTGTGTGGTAAAGCGACGCGTGGTGATCTTGATGGCGTTCAGGCTTGGATTGCTTTATCCGGGCCGCGAGCTTCGCTGCACTGGCAGAATAGCTTCTCATGGGGAAAGGTGACGTACCTGGGGGAGGAGATTCGCTTGAGTTCCGATCGGAATTTCATGATTTCTTCTCCGGTTTTGTATGATGATTTTGTTCTGGAATTAGAGGCACTGATTCCGAGTGGAAATTCAGGAATCTTCTTCCGATGTCAGCAAGGAGAGAAGAAACTCCTAGGATATCAGGCTGAAATAGATCGCTCGGAACGTCAGTATTCTGGAGGGCTTTATGACAATACAGGGCGGGGTTTCTTGGTTCCCAATCCAAAGGATGGGGCGTCCGTGATGAAGTTTCGCGAACGCCAGGGTGGCTTTAGCGCTCGGTCAGGATGGAATCGCTATCGGGTGGAGTGTTTTGGTAATCGAATAAGAGTAGCGGTTAATGGCCGATGGATTACAGATATTGAAGATGCCGCCCATAGCAAGGGGGTTATTGGGCTGCAGCATCATGGCGGTAAGGATATCTATCGCTTTCGCAATATTCGTCTTTTGCCCTTGTAGCTACTTGGTGAGTCAGAATTTTGTCGTGTTTGCCTGGCTAGTGGGGTAGGAATGACGCGTTCACCTTAATTTGTTTAATTGGTAGTAATTTATCATGAAAATACTCGCTCGTACGAATACCTGGGCCAAGGGCCTTGTTGCCGCCTTGGCTCTTAGCGCCGCTCTTCAGTCATTCGCTGGGGATTACAATCTTGGCGTTCAGACCTGGACACTTAGAAACCTGAACTTTGACCAAGTCGTCGAGTTTTGTAGCAAACATGAGATCAAGAACCTTCAGGTCATTGCTAATCACATTAATCCCAATGCCCCTGTCGCTGAGATCAAGCGTAAGAAGGCCATTCTGGATAAACACGGATTGAATGTTTACACCTTTGGCGTCGCCGGTACTTCAATGGATAAGGAAAAGAATCGCAAGCTATTCGAGTTCGCCAAGATGATGGGAATTAAGGTCATCGTGGTGGAGCCTCGCGACTATCGGATCTTGGATAACCTTGAGGAACTCGTGAAAGAGTATGATATCAAGATCGCCATCCATAACCACGGGATCAAATCGAACTACGGGAATCCAAACGTCGTTCGAAACCTGATCATGCACCGAGACCCTCGCATTGGTGTCTGTTTGGATGTGGGGTGGGTGACATCAGCGCGCTTCGACGCTGGGAAAGTTTTTAAGGATTACAAGGGGCGAGTCTATGACATTCACTTGAAAGACAAGAAAGTGAACAACACACCGAATGGTGACGTAGCCACTCCGGCTGGAATAGGTGAGGGAGATTGCAACTACAAAGGATTGTTTGCTGCCCTTCGCGAGGCAAACTATGATGGGGTGCTAGCCATCGAAACGGACAATAATCTCAAGGATCCTACCGATTTCGTGGTCAACGCGAAGAAGTTCGTGGCTGAGAACTACTAAGCGATCGGTTCGATCAATCCATACTTCGAGAGGCGTCCTTCGGGACGCCTCTTTTGCTTGTAGGCCGCATTGTGTATCGCTTGCCGGACTTCGATTAGAGCGATTGATTGAGGGAGAAATCGACCATGAGTTCAGCCGCGATTTTTTCTAGGTCGGACTGGAGTGCCTCTGTGTTCAGTGTCGAAGGAGCCGTCAATTCAGCTGTAGCCTTGAATAATGCCTCGCCGGACCAAGGAGCGGATTCGCAGCTGGATTCGAAAGACTCGACATTGATTTCGTGCGTTGCGAGCGTGCTGGCGATGCGATGAACAATGCCCTCCTGATCATTCCCTACGAGTTCTAGGGTGATGCGACGTCCCGTCTCGAGCTGCGAATGGGACGAGGCTCGATCAACGATCTGAACCGCCAAGCCCTTCGTTGTCAGTGCTTCGAGAGCCGCTTTAAACGGGGCTACTTGATCGGTTTCGATCTCGATCTTGAGAATGCCAGCGAATTGCCCCGCTAGGCGTGCCATGCGAGATTCTTCCCAATTGCCCTGATGTTGGTCGACCACAGCAGCGATTGCTTCTACCAATCCAGGTTGATCCTGGCCGATAAGGGTCATGACGACGGGTATTTTCATATTGAATCGTTAAGGAAAGGAAAATGGGCTGCTTCCTGATTGGGATCAAGGTTTGAAATGATTGATGGCAATAGTATCGACGTGGAGGTCGGATGAATTGGAACGGCGCTCTGTAGTGAACTATTTCTCTAATCGGTGTGTTTTATCCCGTCGAGGGGCAAATTGGTCTGTTAGTTGCTGCTAGATTGCTACTAGAAAGCTGGTAATTTCAACCGAATTGGGTTACTCTGATCAATCTTGAAGTAGTGAGGAGACTCTAGCAGGGAATGTTCGACTGACTTTGTTGCTTGCTTTGAAAATACAGGCTTAAATGAGACGAGGGTGATGAAGATTTCAAATAGTTTCCAGACTTGTTGTCTCTTAGTCTTGCTTGCGATTGGGGGCATGAATCGCTCAATGCAGGCTGCGACGACCTTGACGGGGGGGGCGGCCTTTGGCGCTCCCGGACAGTCCGTTTCCGTGGCGATCGATTTGTTGTCAGACGCCACCCTTGTCGGAGTTCAGCTGGATATCTCTTTTGACGCAGGGGTGTTAGAAGTGACGAGCATTGGTCGAGGAGCTATCCTGGAGCCGGGGCATGTGATTGAGTCTGCGGCGTTGGGATCGGGAAGCCATCGATTGTTGGTATACTCCAATGACAATCTTTCGATCGCCGATGGAGAAATGGTCTCTGTGAATTTCAATATCCTCCCTGCCGCTGTGATCGGACCGGCAAGTGTTGGAATTTCGTCCGTCCTATTGGCAGATCCTGCGGCTGCCGCCGTTGACGTCGATTCGATTGATGATGGTGATGTCACGGTATCCTCGGCAGTGGTTGAAGTTGTCGGGCGCCATCTCTTTTACAATGACTCAGCCTTCGACCTTACAAGCGATTCGGATGCTATCGCTACTGATAAGCAAGCGCTTCTTCCTGGCGGGCAGGCTGGGTTTGTTAACTACGCTAGTTACACACGAGGTATCAATGGGGTGATTGTTGATATTGCAGAACTGGCGAATCCCAGCAATTTAGGTGTGGGAGATTTTGATTTCAGGCGTGGCAATACTGATGATGTTGGAACTTGGGGGGCGACAGGGGTGCCTTCTGGGTTTGTGGTCAGTGAAGGGGGGGGCGCTGGGGGGGCAGATCGAGTGTTAATGACATGGGCAAATAACAATTTAGATGGCACCGAGGATCCCAATGAAGCCGTTGCGGGTGAATGGCTAGAGGTTACCGTGAAGTCGAATGCGAATACGGGCCTGTCGAGCGATAGTAAATTCTACTTTGGAAATGCCCCTGGCGAAGTAGGGAACAATTCTGGTGTGGATGCGAACGTCACCATTGCTGATGTTTTTGAAGTCTTTACGAATCAGTCTGCCAATGTGAATGCCATTAACACATTTGATCATGATCATAGTGGTGCCGTAACGATCTCGGACTTGTTTTTCACTTTTACGCATCAGGTCGCGGGAGATCAGGCACTACGGCAGATTGACCTTTCCGGAGTTGGGGCAACTTCAATTGTTCCCCTTTCGTTTGAAAGTGCAGAATTTATCAACTCGAGAGGGCTTGTGCGGATGCTTGCTGCTGAACCCGGAGATCTGAATCTTGAGCAATTACAAGCGTTGATCGAGGCTGATGCAAACAGCGAGATCGAATCGTTGCGAATATTGGAATCCGAAATTGGGGCTGGAGGAGGCGTGACAATTCGATTGCTAGTGCCGGGAGGTGAGGGCCGCTTGCTCTATTCATCGAGACTTGGCCGGACTACTTGGGAGCTAGTTCCTGAGGATTGGATCTCTACTGTTGAAGACTCTGTCTATGTAATTGAAGCCCCGTTCGATAGCGAGACAAGCTCGCGCTTCTTCAAATTCGAACCATCGGGCGCCTCAATCCGTGAATTTTGAAACGAGAATACTAGATTAGAATTGAAATTTGTGGGGTTTGGTGATTAAAAGACTTGAGATTATGAGGAATGTGGAGGCGAAGAGTGAGCGGAATGGGGTGCAGAAATCTGTATTTACACTGATGGGAGAGAGGAGATTTTGGAGCATCCTCGGCTGTACTCTTGTGATTGCGTTTTTTGGTGCCACTCCGGTACTTGGTGGTGCATCAATACTGCTTTCTACCCCGAATCCGAGTCTCAATGATGCGGCCGGTCAGGTTGTCAACGTGTCCCTCGTTAACAACGACGCCGTCCAGTATTCGATTCAAGGGGCTACGTTTGTCGCGAAGATCGGCGATGGTGTTTCTAGCGGGCCTTCGATCCAGAGCATTGATTTAATTGGGACTGGGCTCTTTTTTGCCGGCCAGGGACAAAATTCTGTGGCAGGGGGCAATGACCGAACGAAGGCGGAAACTGCGTTTAGCTTTGCAAACATCAATCTCGAAGCCTCCCAAACAGTGACCTTGGCAAAGATCACCCTCGACGCGACGGGAACCTTCGGTCAGTTTGATGTTGTTTTTGGGCAACCGAATATCCTTAATCTAAATCCTGAAGTTTCTGGTTCCAATGCGCCTGCGTTGGACTTTCAAAATGGAATGATCACGGTTGTGCCGGAGCCTGTCTCAGTCTTCGGTGCCGCGTTCGCCTGTCTCGCGGGATTCGTTTGGATCCGCCGTAAACGAAGAGCCTAAGTTGATTCGTTGCTCCGCGTTCTGTTCCCTTTCGCCGGAGAAGATCGAACGTTCGAGAATTATTGCCGGAGTATCGACTCGATGAGAAGGCGACGATCTTCGGTATCGAAGTTGCCATCGAGGTTAGCATCGGCAAATGGGAGTCGATCCGAGCTTAATACCGCCGTTTCACCAGCGAGATGACGATTCAGTTGGATGATATCATAGACGGTCGTTGCTCCGTCTCCATCAATGTCTCCCGCTAATCCGAAATCATTGCTGTTCGTCGGATCGGAAAACCGCAGAAATTCTTCTCTATTTGATGCTTGGTCTCCGTCGTAGTTTCCCGTCGGTAATACGTCATTGAGGGAGAGGATGGCATCCGCTTGATCTGCATCGATGATTCGTTGTTCGAAACGGTCATCAAGGCTATCCATGTCCGTATCAATGATTCTTTGGGGGCGGAAACTCACGGTAAGTCCTGAGAGTTGACCAAGTGTCGCGATGTATTGCCGTTGTTGGGATCCCGGGGCAATATCTAGCAGGTTGTCCTCGATTTGAAGTCCTGGGCCTGCTCCGTCTTGTAGGTGTTTGAGGGCTGCGATAGGGCTCAGGTCAGTGATTTGATTGCTGCGAAGATCTAGGCTCGTGAGGTTGATTGCGAACTGAAGTCCTTGGAGTGTTGTGATTCCTGCGTTCGAGAGCGAGAGAGTTGTAAGACTGGCAAGATCTTCGGTGCTTATGATTCCCGTGGGCTTTGAGAGCGCTGACCGAATCCCTTGTTCCAGATTGGTATCGGCGAAGGTCACTCGACAGTCGAGCACGAGTCGAACGTTGTTGAAGGTCCAAGCGCCGGTGTTGTGCGTTTGTAGTGGATTTGCTCGGAGTCGAATGCCAAGTGAAGGTTGAGCGTCGAGGATTTGTTGATTGACGCTGTCAGTCATATCGATGGCTAGGGGGCTTGTGACGCTGAGCCCCGTGGTCTCAAGTGTCGCTAACACTTCCTGGGTTGCCGTTTGATACTCTGCCACATCTGCTGTGTGGTGTTGTGTCGGAATGTATCGCTCGACATCGATCATCCCTTGAAACGGAAAATCATTGATACCTCCGAAACGCCCTCCAGCCTCGAGGACCGAGAAATGCAATGTCGCTTGGCTTGCGAGGTGTTTGTTTCTTAGATCGATCTCGGAGTGACCTCTGACTTCTTCGAGCTGTTTGCGACCGACCTCCGCGACGGCTGAGCTATCGGTGCTGGGCGCGGAATGAAAATGATCCCCTGCGTTCGTGTTTGTTGGCGAGGACGCCACGGAATAGGTTAATCCCTCGATTGATTCGCAACCTTGGATAAGGCGCACTTGGTCCATTTCGAAGAAGGCGGGGCCTTTAGCAGCTTCGGGAACGTTCCATTCGAATCGAATGGTGACGGCGTCGCCTGCCGTGTTGTTGAGAGGGACTATGGCCGTTTGCAGATCCGTGTTTGGTTGACTGCTTAGTCCCGTGGACAGAATCGTTTGACTTACCATGGGGGTGCCTCCGGCGGTTGGCTCGACGATCACTCGGAAGGTTTTTGGAGCCGTTGGAGGTGCGCTAGTCGAGAAACTCCAGCCTGCTCGGTAACTGAGGATGAGGCTGAGATTGGGTGTTCCCAGGGTCGTTTGCTGACTGAGCTGAAGCGTGCTTGCGGATTGGGCCTCGAACCCGTGCGCAAAGGCAAAATGGCCACTCGTGGGTTGGATGGTCGAAAAGGGGAGGAGCGGCGAGATGACGGTTGTTCCGATCGTTGCTGCAGCCGCGGTCTGTGGGCTTGAGAAATCGGTGAGGGTCCAGCCAGTCAGATTCCCCGTTTCGAAACTGCCGTTGTTGACGAATTCCTCCTCGAATCTCGTGTGTCGGTAGTCGAGCCTTACGGAGCCGGTGGCTCCTCCTGAACCTGCAACTGCGATTCGATAGGTTTCCCCTGCCTGAACGAGGACTGAGAGGTCGCTTTGCAGAAAGATCGAACTGTTTTGGGCGTTGTTGTTATTAGCCAGTAGGCTAAGTGCGTTGACGGCTGAACCGGTGTAGACTGCGAGGGTCGTATCAAAATCACTGCCGAAGCTTTTCACTCGCAATGCCCCAGACGTCGGAGCTTGCCACTGCCACCAAGTAGAGTGAAGCGGTGTCGAAACTCCGGCATGATTCGGCTCTCCCGTCTCGCCACTACTGCTCTGGGTGTATCCGATTGCTGAGCCCTCCGTGCCAGGTAGATTAATAGCGTTGACGAAGTTGTCGTTCGAAGGAGCTGCGCCTGCAGTGGCAATCTGGAGGGGCACGGAGCGACTCAATTCATTGCCAACGGCGTTGCTCACTTCGGCGGAATATTGGCCGGCGTCAGAGCTGGTGAGGGTGTTTAATTGCAGCGATCGTGTGGTTGCTCCGGAGATTGGAATGCCATTCTTGAACCACTGAATGGAGCGGGGCGTTGCGCCGTCGACTTCGATGTCTAGGGCGGTGTTGCTTCCGGCACTCGCTGTGCTCGTGCTGGGTTGCGCAATTATTTGGGCGTGCCCTGTGGGAGCCAGCACTTGGGGATAGTTGAGCACAATGGTTCCTTGTTGGGCGTTAAATCCATCGACTTGAATTTGATACTCGATGCCTGCGCTTGCGACGAATTTCGTTTGACTTGCCGTTGTTGAGCCATCGTCGTCGTTGCTAGCGATTAGTTCAAGCTGGCTGAGAGATGTGCCGCGATAGATTGCAAGTGTTGTGTCGAAATTGCTGCCAGCCGTGTTGATCGACGCGACGCCATCTGACGGAGCGATCCAGCTCCACCATACCGTGGAACCTCCTTGTCCGACCGAAGTTGGGGGATTTAGAGGTTCGCTGTTTTCCTGGGAGGATGCAACATTGCTACCGCTCGTACTCGTTGACGATTCGGGGAGAAGAATGCGGTTCGCAAAGTGATCGTTCTGCGGTGGGGGAATCACTGCGACGGTGGCCGTGACCGTTCTCGTGTTTTTGCCACTTGCTTGTGCCGTCACTGAGAGGACGGTTGAGGTGACCCCAAGGGGAGCGGTGAGAGTGCCCACGTACTGTCCGTCGTTCGCGGCCGGGTCAGGCGCGATACCATCATCTTTGAGGGCGACGGGTGTCGCTGCGGCGCTGAGATCCTGTCTCTTATACACATCTCCGAGCCCACGAGACCTCTCTACATCTCGT
>OJGU01000706.1_pt1 | contig 16891 bp, 14 predicted proteins | sample 1594741 | NCBI WGS metagenome assembly OJGU01 (sample SAMN05416841, study PRJEB24817) | seawater metagenome | isolation source: Sea water | place: Canada:Atlantic | collected 2013-07
CGAGTGGGCAGCGCATGTCGCCGCCGTCGCGCAAGCGAGGGACCAACTCGGATTTCGGGCGTTTGAGACGGGGACCGGCCAGTGCCCTGTGGCGGCCAAACGCTGCATCGGCCTTGCGGTACACGTGGTCACCTCGGACGGCACGCGCGAGGGCGACCCCGTGCAGACGCCCCTGTGGCTGCACGACCAAATCGCGCATGCGAACCGATTGTTCGCCGTCATCTCGGTCGGCTTCGAGGTGTCCTCGGCCGATGCCTTGCCCGCCGAGGTTGGTGACGTCCAGACGCGGTCCGACCGAGACCAGCTCGGTAAGGACGTGTTCAACACCGGGGTCGTCCACGTCTTCGTCGTGAAACAGCTTGCCGACGTCGATGTGGCCGGGGAGGTCATTCGGGGGGTGCACTGGCGCTACCGACCCAACGTCGCCAAGCGGTGGGTGATCCTCTCCTCGATCGCCAAATTTACCGTCATGGCACACGAGCTCGGGCACTTCTTCGGTCTCCCGCACTCCACCTACGAGGTCAGCATCATGAACAAGCGTCCCCGCGACTTGCCGTGGCCCGACCGCGTGTTCGCGAACCCCGAGGTCGAGATCACGCGGAGGCGGACGTCTGAGATGCTGGCCGACGGATCGCTGAAGAATCGCAGGCGTCGCCGCAAGCGATGACCCTCGGACTCGACAACGCGCTGCGTCTGCTCCAACTCGGGGTCCCCGCGTTGCTGGGAGCCGGTTGCGGGGCGCTGCGGCTGTTCCCGGATCCGCGGGCGGCGGTCGTCGTGCTCAACCGGTACGCGCTGTACATCGGGTTTCCGGCCTTGGTCACCCGCGGATTGCTGCTGCCCTCTGCCGTCATCCCGGCCGAGCCTGCGTTCTGGCTGCTGTGGCCGGTTGCGCTCACGCTGATGCTGCTCGGCGTTCCGCGGGCCAGAGATTCTGCGCTCGGTCTTGGGATGACGTTTGGCAACGTCGCGTATCTCGGTTTGCCGTACGTGCTCGCCGTGATGGGGGAGGGCATGGCCGGCCCCGCAGCGCTGGCGGTGGCGGTTCACGTGACCGGTGCGGTGACCGTGGGGCCGGCGTTGCTGGCCAGGGCCGCCGGAGCCCCCGGCGGCGTACTCGAGGTCGTGCGTCGTGTTGCTCGGCAGCCCTTGTTCTGGGCCCCTGTGGTGGGTCTGAGCATGCGTGCGGGCTCCGCCGACCTGCGCCGGGTGACCGCAGATGGACTGCAACCGTTCGCCGACAGTGCGGCCGTCGTCGCGCTGTTCCTGCTGGGCCTTCACGTGTTCACCGAGCGGGCAAGACTTCGCAGCATCGGCGCTGCGGTGCTGAGCCTGGTCGCCGTGCGGATGCTGCTGGCCCCGGCGTTGGTGTTGGGCCTCGCCTGGGCTGCCGTGATCCTCGGGTGGCTGCCGCCCGAGTTGGCGCGGGTGCATGTGCTGCTTGCCGCGATGCCCCTGGCGATCACCACGTTCTCCATGGCCCACGATGCTGGCGTCGAAGCCGACCGCGTCGCCGGGGCGGTGGTGGTGTCTTCGATGCTGGCGGTCCTGATGCTCCCGCTGTGGGAGATCCTCGCGGCTGGGCTTGGGTGAACGGGGCCGATCAGCCGACGCCGTGGTGAGGGCCACGCTCCTGGCACACGAAGTTTGCGCGAATCCGGGCGTTCGCGAGAATGGGCATCCAACCCCGTGATACATCGCTGAACAGTGTTCTGTTCCCTTGAGCTGTGTCGGCGCATCGAGAGCGCGGTCGCGAAGGACCTTGGGCAAGCCGCGGAGAGTGTCGGCGGATTCACGCTGGAGGTCGGCGGCGGCATGGCGATCTTCGCGGGGTCGCAGTCGCCGCTGACGAAGGTTGTCGGCGTGGATCTGGACGTGCCTGCGCTGGCGGAAGTCGAGGAGCTGTTCGCGGCCTCGGGCGCGAGCGTGGTGGTCGAGCTCCCGAGCCTGGTCGAGCCCGATGTCGCGCTCGCGCTCGGTGAGCGAGGCTATCGACTCTCAGGGTTCGAGGTCGTGCTGGGCCAGTCCCTGGAGGGCGAGTCGTCGGTGATCGTTCGCGAGGACATCGAGGTCCGGCAGAGTCCGCCGGGGGAACTCGAGTCGTGGCTCGACATCATCGTGGCCGGGTTCATGGCTCCAGACGAAGAGGACGGCAGCGCGGTGGAACCGGTCTCACGCATCGAGCTTCGCAAAGCGGTGCGGTCGATGGCGGACCGGGCCGACCGCCATGTTGGGCTGCGCGGCGGGGAGCTCGTCGCCGCGGCGAGCATGTCCCTGGAAGATGGCATCGCGTTTCTCGGGGGGGCGGCGACGCTCCGCAGCCACCGTCGGCAGGGCCTTCACACTGCGATGCTCGAACACCGGCTGGCCGTCGCTCGGGATCACGGCGCCAGCTTGGCCTGTGTCACGACGACGCCCGGATCGAAGTCGAACCAAAACGTACAGCGACGTGGATTCACGCCGCTGTACACCCGGGCGTTGATGATGTTCAGCCCCCGGTCACCCACGTGACCGCAGCGCGGAACAGCGTGATGCCGTCCGCTTCCACGTCCACATTGGGTGCGCCGCTCTGGTCTGCGTCGAAGCCGAGGCCCAGACGGCGGTTGGGTGCAACGAACCCATCCAGCATGGTCGCGCCCGCTTCGTAGGCGAACTCGACGACGTCGTCGGGACTGCCTGCGACTCCGGCGATGATGGTCGCCCCGGCAGGGGCGGGAACGAAGAACAAGCCCGCACCGGGACCGCTGACCACCGTGACATCACCGGTCAGCCCATCGGCGAGTGGGTTGGCCTCGTCGAGGATCACAACGTCGTCGGTTCCGGTGGTGTCGGCCTGGGGCGCCATTCCCATTTCGTCCCAGATGAGCCCCTCGAGGCAGACCACCGGGGCGGGGGTGTCCGCCATGGTGCCTGCGATCTCGCCGGAGAGCGCCGTCTCCGAGATGACGACCACGTCCACGCCATTGCCGTCCGCCAGCACCACGTCGGTGTCTGCGAAGTTGAGGACCTCGTACCCGTCGAGCACGAGCGCTGCGATGAGGTCCTGGTCGTACGGGTTGTCGTCGGTGCCGTCCTGGGTGATCAACACGACGCAGGGGTCGACCCCGTCGTCGCTACAATCCGATCCGGCCGTGACGCCATCGTCCGGGCTGTCGTCGCCCCAGCCGTCGTCGTCCTCGTCCTGCATGCATTCGGTCATCGAGTCGAGTTCGGCCGCGCCGGGGAAGGTCGCAATGTCGTCGTCGTCGCAGTCCGTGCCCTCGGTGACGCCTTCGGGGGGGTCGTCATCACCCCAACCGTCGTCGTCGTCGTCCTGCATGCACTCGTCCAAGGAATCGTTCTCGGCCGCGCCAGGGAACGTGTTCTCGTTGGTGTCGTCACAGTCCTCGCCGTTGGGGACCGACCCGTCGGGCGGCGTCTCGCCGTCCGGGACGTCGATGCATGCGTCGGGGTCGCCGAATCCGTCTTCGTCGGTGTCGTCGCAGTACGGTGTCGAGCCGGCGGTATCGGAGTCGGAGTCGGAGTCGGAGTCGGAGTCGGAGTCGGAGTCGGAGTCGGAGTCGGAGGCCGTGCCCGAGTCAGTGTCGGAGTCCGAGTCGGAGTCCGAGTCGGTGGCTGTGCCCGAGTCGGTGTCTGAATCTGAATCCGAGTCCGAAGCCGTCGCCGAGTCGGTGTCAGAGTCGCTGTCGCTGTCGCTGTCGGAGGCCGAGTCGGAGTCGGTCTCCGAGTCGGTCCCGCTGTTCGAGTTGCTGTCGGAGTTGGCGGAATCCGATGCGCTCGCCGTTGCGCTGGCGGTTTCGCTCTCGGTCTCCGAGTCGATGCCGATGGGACCCTCGGTCTCCCCAGCGCTCCCCGCGGAGTCCGCCGCGCAGCCCTCGGCCTGATCCTGAATCAATCCATCGTCCTCACACGGGTTGGCGCACCCGGTGAGCACGGCCAGCCCCATTCCCCACATCCAAGCTCGGCTCTGCATGGTCCCAGTCTACCCTGGACCCCTAGGCACCTCACAATCTCGCGCCGCTGTCGCCGAGCGTGGCTTCCTCGTTTCGACGCAGGCGTTCAGGGAGTGCGCGATTGATCGATTCGCGGACTGGGCTCCCCGTAGGCACCGCGAACGCGTAGTCCTGCCGTCGAAATCGGAAGCCGAGCATCCGCAGGGATGCGGTGTCGGGGGATCGGAGTTCCTCCTGCAGCAACGGCGCGTCATGAACCACCGCGTCGACGTCGCCGTCTCGGAGTGCGGTGAGGGCGGAATTCAACCGATTGTGCCGAATCGCGTCGATGTCGTGCGCCTCGGCGTAGAGGTCGGAGGTGCTCCCTTCGACCACGGCAACCTTCACATTGCGCAGATCGGCTGCGCTTCGCACCCGAGAGGACAACTGCTCCACGGTGAGATTGGAGGCCACTGTGGCTGTAAACACCGACACGATCACGACACTGCAAAGCATCCACGCCTGCGCGACCACGCGCCCGGCCATGGTCCGGGGCGTCTTGTCGCCATAGCCGACGGTGGTCATGGTGACGGTCGACCACCAGAAGCCCGCGGCCAGCCCGCGCCACAGCGAATGCTGCCCAAACTGGTCCGGGTTGGCGCGCTTTTCCAGAGCCCAGACGACCGAGCCCACCGCGAGCTGGAGCGCGCCGACAAGCACGATCAGCGACAAGAAGCTGGCGGAGGCCAGCAGCCGAAGCGCCTGCAGCCAGACCGGGGTGTTCTCATCGCGCACGACGACGGCCAGTCCCGTCGTGTGAAAGGGTGCGGTGAAATCGAGCTTGGCCTCGCGCTCGGCGGTGACCGTGAGCGCAGCCGCCACCACATCGAGCGAGCCGTCCTCGAGGCCCTCGAGCAGACCCGGAAGGTCCCGCTCTTCATACTCGTACTCGACGTCGAGGTCGCCGGCGAGGTCCTCCCACAGCGCGATACTGATCCCGTGCCACTGGCCATCGGCCCCAAGCTCGGCGAAGGGAGGCGCGTGTTTCGTGCCCACGCGCAGCGGTGCCGCGCCGACGTTCGCGCTGTAGATCAGCGTGAACAACACAACGATCAAGGGCACGACAAGACGGTTCACGGAGCGCCTTTTCCTCCGCGGGTCCACGCCGGATCCACGGTCAGGGGCTTCTCCCCTCGCGAGCGGGCATCGGCATCACACAGCGCCATCCACAGGCGGTCTCGGAGTCCGCTCATTTGCGTGCGGGCCTTGCGTTGGCCGAGCTGCGATGCGCCGAACAGCGCAGCGCCCAGTGACAACGCGCCAGCCAATGCGCACAGCGGACCGACCAGGCTCGCGCCCATGATCCACGACGCGCAGATCCAGGTGATGGCGAGGCATCCACTCACGCTCAGTCCGGCCGTGAGTGCCATGTAGAACGTCCAGACGGCGGCCTCCGGCTGGAAGCGACACTGCAGTCGAAGCTCGTCCTCCCCCGACTCGGGATCCTTCACACAAACGGCCAGTCGAGGCGACCACGCGTGCCGTTCGTCCTGCGGCACCCCGAACTCGGCGTACGGCAGCCGGGCCCAGCTGGACACGTCGTCCTCGACCGCGGCCTGCAGAGACGCTTCGAGGGTCTGCGGCGCGACGGCAAGCCGCAGCTCGAACCGCGGCCTGACTTCGAACTTCTGCACCGAGTCCGATGTTGGCCTGCGGCGCAAATCGAGCGACGGCAAATGCTGCGCAGCGTCAGCCCGGATCCTTGAAGCCGAGGCGTCGCAGGTGGCGATTGAGGTTCTTACGCAGCCCCGCCTCGCTCATGCCGAGCTTCTTCGCCGCAGAGCCGATGCTGTAGCGAATGGAACCCACGCGGAGCTTGGCGTCGGTGCCCAGCTGCAGCACCCCATCTTTGCGGACCGGCCGGGTCTCCACGCCCACGTAGACGTTCTTCTTGCGCAGGGGCGGGAAGGCGTCGAGCGCCCCCTCGTACAATCCGCGGTCAGAGTCGGACATCTTTGCGTCTTGGATGCGCGCGAGGTCTAACACCACGCCGGCCTCCAGCCGGCCGTTCTCGAGCACCGCCTTCGAAGCTCGGACCGCGTCCTTGCCCGCGCCCTTGCCCCGGCGATGGAAGCCCTTGAGCACGTATCGCTTGGCCTTCTTCTTGGACCGAGTCGCCTTCGGCTTACCGGCCGATGGGCTCGTGCGGACCTCCGGGTTCGGCGAGAGCGGGAGCGGATCCGGAGGGAGGGCGGCTTCGAGCTCGGGGGCCAGCACCGGCTCGCCCTCGGACTCCGCCTCCCAGACCACGGGCGCATCCGGATCGAGGTCCGCTTGTTCGGCGACCTCGGCTTCCGCCCAGTCCGGGAGCGCGGTGGCCTGCCGATACAGCACGAACAGTGCGATGCCGCCCAGGAGCGTGAGCACGCCGAGTGCGATGGCGATCTTCTTCAGCATCCGGCCCGCTCGCAGGGTAGCGCACTCCCTGCCGTGGCGCGTAACGGCGAGGTCCGCGGTGCCGTACAGACCGCGATGTCGCTCCATACCGCGTCCGTGTTCCAGTGGTCCAAGATGCTTCGCAACCTCGACGGATGGTTGTCCAAGGCGGTGAGCCACGCGGAGTCTCGGTCGTTCGACCCCAACAACTTCGTCGGCATCCGGCTGGCACCGGACCAGTTCTCCTTCGGCCGACAGGTGCAGGCGGCGTGCGATTCGGCGAAGGCCGGCGCCGCCCGGCTCGCCGGTGTCGAGGTCCCCTCCCATCCCGACACCGAGACCACGATCGAGGAGTTGCGAGCTCGGATCACCAAGACGTTGGCGTTCCTCGAGACGATCTCTCCCGACGCGCTTCAAGGCCGGGAGGAGGCCGAAGTTGTGTTGCCGTTCCTCGACGGCAAGAAGATCAAAGGCGACGACTACCTGTATGAGTTCGCCCAGCCGAACTTCTACTTCCACGTGACGACGACGTACACCATCCTGCGCAATGCTGGAGTGGAGCTTGGGAAGCGGGACTTCATCGGCTCGATGAAGCTGTACTCGTAACTCACGCCCGGAGTCCGTGCCGGGTTTCTGCGCGACCCCTCCAGGGTGAGGGTCGCTCCGAAACCCTCGGTTCGGGAGGCCTGCGTTCCGTACCCTCTATCTTTGCCGCTGCGCATCCCTTCGGGACGCTTCGCTCTCTTGCTGCGAACCTCTCTGCGAAACCCGTAACGGACTTCAGAACTGCGGTACGAGGCACTCGGTGACCGCCGCAACCGGAGGTCAGCCCCCGCAAAGTAATTTTGACCCACGTTGGGTCAGGGGTCCCACCTCCACCACATGAAGCTTCGCGCCGTACTGGTCGGAACCTGCGTGGTGATGGGGTGCTCGGACGCGCCGCGGGACACCGACCCCTTTGGCTCCGGAGACGCCGGCGGTGCCACGGCTCCGACGGGCGCGAGCGCGACGGGCAGCGAAGGGGACGGCAGCGGCCCGGGCTCCGCGTCGGCGACTTCAGGGGCCGACGGTGGCGAGACCGGTGGCGAGCCGATCTTCGACGTCGGCAACGACACCGACACCCCCGGTACAGACTGTGGCCCCGATGACATGGACTGCGGCTGCAATGCCGTCGACATCTTGTTCGTCGTCGACAACTCCGGTTCGATGGAAACCCACCGAGCGCCCGTCATCGCGGCGTTCCCCCAGTTCGTCGACGAGATGGTGAATGCGCTGCCGATGGGCACCGACCTGCACGTCGGTCTGACCCGGGCGACCGGGTTCTACGATCCGGGGAACTCTGGAGGGTGGGGCGGTCCGAGCTGCGAGGCTTCGGTCACCGACGGCGTGTTCTATCCGCCGCAGGACGGAAACAACGGCGAGAACGGCCAACAGGGCCGGCTGTATGAGCACGATGCGCAGCGCTACTACGCCGTGAGCACGGGGAGCGACACCGCGGGCCTCACGACCTGGTTCGGCGGGGCGATGACCGGGGTGATCGATGGCGCGGCGCCGCACTCCAACACCGAGACCGTCGTGGCCGGCGCCGCGTATCCGTTCCATCCGGCCAACGCGGCGTTCAACGAAGGCTTCATGCGGACGAACGCCGTGCTCGTCTTGTTCCTGCTCTCCGATTCGCCCGACCTCAGCCCGCCGGGTGTCCCGACGAGCGACTTCGTCGACATCGTCAGCGACGCCAAGGCCGGGTGCGGCGACATGTGCATCGTGACCTCCGGGGCGATCGCGGGCGCTTGTTACAACAACGCTGCGAACACGAACACGCGGCTGACCGAGTTCATGGATGGGTTCGGCGGGCCGCCGGTGTCTTGGGTCGACCTGTCGGCGGGCGGGACTCCGGATTTTACCGGGGTGTTGGGGACGGCGTTGGCGGAGGTTGTGGCGGCAACGTGCGAGCAGATTCCGCCCGAGGGGTGAGGCGGGATATGTATCCATCGCCAATGGTGCGCAGCCGGTATACTGGGGCGAAATGGATGAAGTCTCGCGCTTCGCCGAGGTTGCCCGTGCGTTCTGCGTGTTTGTCCGCGAGGCGCACGAGCTCGCTCTTCCGGAACGACTTCACCTGGCCCGAAGGGCAGCTGCGGACCTCTTCGCCGCAGGATGCGCGTTGCCGCAGGGAGATGGCAGGGCGCCGGACGTGGAGGACGAAATCGAGGTCCCCGCCAGCTGGCCCGGCTTCGGCGAATTCGACCACTACAGAGAGGTCTTCGATCCCTACGACTGGACCGATGACGAACCGGGCGTGGGTTCGCTGACGGACGACTTCCTCGACATCTATCGTGACGTGAACCGCGGATTGCTCCCCTACGACCGCGGCGAGCACGGCTCAGCAGTGTGGGAGTGGCGGTTTCACTTCGACATCCACTGGGGCGACCACGCTGTCGACGCTCTGCGGGCTCTCAAGCGAGCGTGCTATCGGGCGGGCGACCCCGACACGGCTGATGACGCCTCGTTGCCCACGGTGTGACGCGCCCGACCGAACCACAACAAAGGCGAGGGCGCCATTCGCTACACGCCGCGACGTGATTCGCTCGGGGACGTTTTGGGGCATGGGCCCGGCGCCCGCGAATGGCGAGGGCGCCATTCGCTACACGCCGCTACGTGATTCGCGACGGGGGTCGCGAATCACTTGGTCAGCTTCCGGTACTTAATCCGCTTCGGTACCAACGCATCATCCCCAAGCCGCCGCTTCCGGTCGGCCTCGTAGTCCGCGAAGTTGCCCTGGAACCAGGTGACCTTGGAGTCGCCTTCGAACGCCAGAATATGCGTCGCGATCCGGTCGAGGAACCAGCGATCGTGACTGATCACCACCGCACAACCGGGGAAGTCCAACAAGGCATCCTCGAGGTGACGCAACGTTTCGATGTCGAGGTCGTTGGTAGGCTCGTCGAGAAGCAGCAGGTTGCCGCCGCGTTTGATGAGCTTGGCCAGGTGCACCCGGTTGCGCTCTCCGCCGGAGAGGACGCCGACCTTTTGCTGCTGGTCGGTGCCGTTGAAGTTGAACCGGCTGACGTAGGCGCGGGCGTTGAGCTCGACGCCGGCCATGTCGATGGTCTCGGCACCTTCGGAGATCTCCTCGTACACCGTGTTCTTGGCGTCGAGTGCGTCGCGGCTCTGGTCGACGTACGCCAAATCGACGGTGTCGCCCATGACCACCTGACCCTCGTCGGGCTTCTCCTCACCGACCAGCAGCCGGAACATGGTGGACTTGCCGGCGCCGTTGGGGCCGATGACGCCCACGATGCCGCCGGGCGGCAGCGTGAACTCGAGGTTCTCGAACAACAGCTTGTCGCCGTAGGACTTCTTGACGCCCTTGAACTCGACGACCTTGCCGCCCAGCCTGCGGGTGAAGGGAATCTTGAGGTTGGTCTTGTCGACCCGGGTCTCTTGCGCCTGCTGTAGGAGATCGTTGTAGGCGGTGATCCGTGCCTTGCTCTTGGCTTGCCGCGCCTTGGGCGACATGTTGATCCACTCGAGCTCGCGCTGAAGTGTTCGTTGGCGCTTGCTCTCGGTCTTCTCCTCCTGGGACAGCCGCTTCTGTTTTTGGTCCAGCCAGGAGGAGTAGTTGCCTTCCCACGGAATGCCGGCGCCGCGGTCGAGCTCGAGGATCCACCCGGCGACGTTGTCGAGGAAGTACCGGTCGTGGGTGATGGCGACGATGGTGCCGGGATAGTCGTGAAGGTGTTTCTCCAGCCACGCGACGCTCTCGGCATCGAGGTGGTTGGTCGGCTCGTCGAGCAGCAGCAGGTCGGGCTTCTCGAGCAGCAGCCGCGTCAGCGCGACCCGGCGCTTCTCACCACCGGAGAGGTGCGTCACCGGTGAGTCTCCCGGTGGGGTCCGCAGGGCGTCCATTGCCAGCTCGAGCGTGTGGTCGAGCTCCCAGCCGCCGCCGGCCTCGATGATGTCCTGCAGCTTGCCCTGCTCTTCGAGCAACGCGTTCATCTCGTCGTCGGTCATGGGCTCGCCCATCTTCATGGACACCTCGTTGAACTTCTCGAGCGTGCCCTTCATCTCGGAGACGGCCTCCTCGATGTTCTCCTTGACCGTCTTGGTCTCGTCGAGCTGCGGCTCTTGGGGCAGGTAGCCCACCCGCACGCCCTCGGCAGGTCCGGCCTCGCCGAGGAACTCCTTGTCCACGCCGGCCATGATCTTGAGCAGGGTCGACTTGCCCGCTCCGTTGTGGCCGAGGATGCCGATCTTGGCTCCCGGGAAGAACTGGAGGTTGATGCCCTTGAGGACCTCTTTGCCATTGCCGAAGACCTTCTTCAGCTGGCGCATCGTGAAGATGTACTGGTACGACGCCATCGGTGTTTGCTCCCCCGCGAGGGGACGGCACGATACACCGCGCTCTCGGCACCGGGGCAACGTGTTTTGTCGCTTGCCCCACGGGCCACTGGGGCGGTACGGAGGGGCATCATGGACACCCCGCAGGGCAACTTCGTGATGGAGAACTCGCTGCGGCGCTACGGCGTCGAGCGCTGGGGCGAGGAGTTCGTCGGGGTGACCGAGCAGGGGCATCTCACGTTCCGCGCACCCGGCTTGCCTCCGGTCGACCTGCACGAGGTCGCGACGTTCCTCGAAGCGCAGGGCGTTCACCCCCCGTTTGTCGTCCGTTTCCCGTCGATGATCGGGGCGCGTCTGGATCGCCTCAGCCGTGCCTTCTCCAAGGCCATCGAGGAAAACGAGCTCGCCATCTCATACACCGGCGTGTTGCCGGTCAAGGTCAACCAGCGCCGGTCGGTGATCGAGGCGGTCGTGGACGGGGCATCGGTACCGGTCGGCCTCGAGGCGGGCAGCAAGCCCGAACTCCTGCTCGCGATGTCACGGCCACCGACCGAGGGCGCGCCGCTGCTGGTCAACGGCTTCAAGGACCGCGAGTTCATGCGCATGGCCTTTCATGCCGCCGAGATTGGGCATCGCGTCATCATCATTCTGGAGTCGGTTCGAGAGGTCATCCGCTATGTCGACACCGCTGCCGCCCAACCGTGGGCCGTGGTCCCCGATGTTGGCGTCCGGGCCAAGCTCTACGCCAAGGGCAGCGGCCGGTGGCAAAGCTCCGGTGGCGAGACGTCGAAGTTTGGCCTGACGACCAGTGAGATCCTCGCTGTGGTGCGGCGCCTCGAGGAGCACGACCTCGTCGACAAGCTGATCCTGCTGCACTTTCATATCGGATCCCAGATCACGCGCATCAAACAGATCAAACAGGCGGTTCGCGAGGGGGCCCGCCTGTATGCCGAGCTGCAGTCCGGCTACGCGCCCAACATGCAGTTCCTCGACATGGGCGGGGGACTTGGGGTCGACTACGACGGCTCCCGTTCGTCGTACCCCTCGTCGGCCAACTACTCCGTCGAGGAGTACGCATCACAGACCGTGTTCGAGGTCGCCGAGGCCGTCCGGCTCAACGAGGCCAAGCCGCCGCACATCATCACCGAGAGCGGGCGTGCGGTGGTGGCCACCCACGCGGTCACGATCACCGACCTCCGTGAGGTGCAGGGCGACCTGTTGCCGTTGCCCGAGCCCACCGACGATGAGAACCGCCTCATCTCAACCCTGCGCGAGACGCTGGAGCTGGTCTCGGTCAAGAACTACGAGGAGTACTTTCACGACGCGATCGATCTCCGCGACGAGGTGCTCTCGCTGTTTTCGAAGGGCTACCTCACCATCGAAGACCGCGCCAACGCCGAGGGGTTGTTCCAGCGGGTTCGTCTGAAGATCGCCCGCATCGTCGCCACGCTCAAGCGCCCCTCCGAGGAGATCGTCGAGTACCTCGGGTCCGCCCACCGGAAGTACCTGGCCAACTTCTCCATCTTCCAGTCGTTGCCGGACACGTGGGCCATCGACCAGGTCTTCCCTGCCGCGCCACTGAGTCGCCATGGAGAGCGTCCCAGCGTCACCGCGGAGATCATCGACATCACCTGCGACAGCGACGGGTGCCTCAAGAGCTTCGCCCACCCCGAGGAGAACCTGCGCTTCCTGCCACTTCACGAGCGCCGCAAAACCAAGGAGCCGTACTATCTGGGCTTCTTCATGACCGGCGCGTACCAGGACTCGCTGGCGAACGACCACAACCTCCTCACGCGCACGCACGACGTCGTCGTTCAGGCGCCGGACACCACCGGCACGCCGGGCGCGGGGGTCGAACGTCTCCCATTCGCCGAGGGCGTGGTGCTCGACGTCAAGAGAGGTTTCACCAACGAAGACGCACTGGGGCAGATGGACTTCGATGCCCAGAGTCTGCGCCGCGACCTGCATCAGCGACACCTCGGACAAGAGACCACGCTCGGCGAGGCGTGGGCGGTTGGCATGCTGCAGAACTACCCCTACCTGACCCGTGAATAGCCCCCGTCGGTGATGCCTGAAGTCCGGTCCGATGATGCGCTACGCGGCTTGATCGCGACCCACTCGGACGGCATCGCGGCGTGCCGGGTGCTCTGCATCGTTCCGGTCGCCTACGTGCACATCTCCATGGGGGAGGGCGACACCCTCGTGGGCGCGGCGATGCAAGGAGTGTTGCGAGACCTGCTGGGTCGCTCGAGTGTGCTGTTGCTCTCCGTGGTGTCCGGGCTGCTCATGGTGCGCGTGTTTTCGTCGCGGTCCTGGGGCGCCGCCGCGTGGGGTCGGGTTCAGGGCCTGCTCGTCCCCATGGTTGTGTGGAACGGGTTCGCGCTGGCCACGATGTACGCGCTGCGCCGGCCGATGCCGCAGGACCTCGTGAACGCCGTGTTTGCGGTCACCAACCACGGGGTCACGCGGCCGCTGACCTTCCTGCGCGACCTCTTCCTGATCTCGTTGGCGACGCCGTTGCTTGTCCTGGCGATTCGTCGGCTCCGGCTGTGGGTCCTGCTGCCGCTGGTCTTGATGGGGGGCTTCGTGAGCACGAAACCTTGGCTCGCCCACTCCCAGATCCTCTCGTACTTCTCGCTGGGGGTTGGTTTTGGCGTTTTGCAGCTGGAGCGGCTGCGGTTGGTGGGCTTCGTTGGCCGCCTCGCGCCGTGGTTGCTCGCAGGGTTGGTGCTCGTGTCTGCCGCGCGTCCGCTGACCGGCGACGCGCTGGCGCTGATCGACACCAACGCCTTCGATGCGCTGGTTCGCCGGCCGGTGTGCGCGAGTTCGTTTTGGGTGCTGGCGATGCGGGTGTCCGAGCACGAGCCCTCGCGCCGGTTCATCAGGACTTGGCTCGAGCCGGCGATCTTCGCGATGTTCCTCAGTCACGCGCTCGTGCTCCGCGGACTCCGAGGTCTGACGTTGTCGATGGGCATCGACGCGCCGGCGGCACGTCTGGCGGTGTGGATCGTGCTCCCGTTTGTTTCCCTGGCCGCGGCGGTGTTGTTGCAGCAACTACTCCGCCGCGGGCCCGACATCTTGTATCGGCTGTTGCTGGGCAAGGCGCGCCCGTGAGGCGCATCGCCGAGGGCCGCTAGGGTCCCGACGTGGCCGTCTGGACGAATCCTGGCAGGGAGCTGCGCGTGCCCTGGACGGCCTCCATCGCTTCGATCGCAAAGACCACCTTGTCGTAGATCTCGTGCCAGGGAAGTTCGCCGGGCGCGTGTTGTTCGAGGGCGCGGGCCAACGCAACGTTGAAGGCGCCGCCGAAGTACGTGCGGGCCCCCCCGGAGCCACACCCGAAGCTCGGACGTTCGGCCGCGGTGGCGGTCATCGCGGTTAGGTTGGGGACGCTGAGCAAGGCGTCGGCCCCGTCCGAGGGACCTGCATCCTCGGTCGCGTGGTGGTTGATGAACCCGCCGGAGAAGCAGGCCTGCAGTACGACGATCTTTCGGACACTTGCAGGAAACGCGGCCAGCAAGGGCCCCAGCGTCCGCGGCGTGAAGACGAGTGAGTCGGGCTCGGAGCCGCGGCGCAAGTCGGCCACGATGGCGCGGGGCTCCCCGATCTCGGGGCCATCACCGGCCTGAAGCCCGATCGCAGCTGGCCCCAGAACGTCACGCTCTGCGTCGGTCAACGAGGCCACGAGGCGGGCGGTCCGGCGGTTCTTCGAGGACTCCAACGGGCCCAGTTGGGAAGCGAGGCCGTGCGAGGTCACATAGACGAACACAAACCCATCCGCGTGTTCGGCCGCCACCCGGAGGTCGGCGGCGACACGCTGGGGGCTTGCCATGTGGCAGGACCTCAGGGCGACGGAAAGCGCTTCGAACTGGGCTTGGTCCTTCGCGAAGTCTTCGGCGGAGGGGCTCGCCCAGTAACATGCGATCTGGTCCTCTCGGAGCCCTGCCCGGCGCCACAGCGTCCGCTGCTCGAGGACTTCCGCCGCGAAGTTCGCGACGTCGTCACCGCCTGCGATGAGGAACACTTTGGTCGTGGGTGCTGTGGGACCGGTCGCATACCAGGGCGTGCTCGGGACCGCCGACGGGGCAGAGGGCGGCGTCGTCACTCGGCATCCGACCAGGAACAGCGCCGCGATCAAGAGTCGGGTCATGAGGCTGCCCCGCGGATTCGGGCGAGGTATTTCGTATACCCGGACACCAGGGAACTCATGTGGTCGCCCTCGACAAAGGCGGCCTCGAACGGAGCGCCGCTTGCGGAGGCCGCGTCCTTCATTTGCTCGACGTTGGGGTGGAACCAGGGGTCGTCGTGGCCGACGTAGGCGATGTGCGGCCGCAGCAGGTCTGGCACGTTTCCCTGGAGGGTTCGCAAGCGGCCCTCGTTCGGGTCGTTGGCATCGAAGCGAACCAGGGGGCCGTTGTGCTCGGTCTTCGCCCATCGTGCGAAGGTTTGCGGAACATAGATCCCGCCGACGCTGGCGGTCTCCCGCAGCGGGAGGTCGGGGATCAGCGCGAGCAGAGCCGACAGAGCGCCGCCGGCCGAGTGACCCAGGGCGAACATCCGGGACGCATCGACCTCGGCGCGCTGGGAGAACCAGCGCACCGCGGCGACCGCATCGTCCAACTCGCCTGCGAGCAACTCCCGCTCCCCCGGGTTGCCGTTTTCGCCGCGCCACGTCGGGATGAACACCGCGAAGTCAGGGGGCGGAAACGCTGCGCCCAGGGGCTCGAACTGTTCCCAGGACGCTGCGAACGCTCCGTGCAGCCAGACCAGGCCGGGGAACGGGCCGTCGCCCTCGGGGAGCGCGAGCCATCCGCGCATCGGACCGAGCGGGCCCGACCACTGCACAGCCGACAGACGAGCATCCAACGCCGCGTTGTCGAACCGAGCCGGGCCAGGCGCGGGTTCGAGCAGTGCCGAGGGGTGGGCCGCACGAAACGCGGGGTAGGACTCCCGGCCGGGCTCTCGTGTTCGGGCTCCTGCGGCGCGGCATCCGACGATAGAGCTCGCACCTACGAGCCCGAGCCAGTGGCGCCGGAGGAACAGGTGCATCGACGCTCAGGGTACAGGAACGCGGCCCCAACCGTGTACGCTGGGTGCTCTGTCCGAGACCTCTCCCCAGATCGATGGCGACCAGACTCTCGGGGCTGACGATGCTCCGAAGCTGGAGTATGCCTCGTCCGAGCTGGTGCGCGGCGACATCGTGGGTCGGTACCTCGTGTTGCGTACGCTCGGGCGCGGCGGGATGGGGACGGTCTACGCGGCGCACGACCCCGAGCTCGACCGAACCGTTGCGCTGAAGATCGTCCGCCGCCGCGGCTCGGGCGGTACGCGGCTTCGCGAAGAGGCGCAGACGCTGGCTCGCCTCTCCCACCCCAACGTCGTCACCGTGCACGACGTCGGGGACCTGCCCAACGGTGTCTTCATCGCGATGGCGTACGTCGAGGGCAAGACCCTGCGGACCTGGAGCGAAGACAATCGGGGGAACATGTCGGCGCTCGGCGCGGTGATGCGCGAGGCGGGCCTCGGTCTCGCCGCCGCGCATGCGCAGAGCCTCGTCCATCTCGACTTCAAGCCCGACAACGTCATGATCGCGGACGATGGGCGGGTCCTGGTGCTGGACTTCGGGCTGGCGCAGCTTCAGGACCGAACCGGTGGGGGCACCGAGGTCTCGCCCCTGGGGACGCCGGCGTACATGCCTCCCGAGCAGCATCGGCGGGAGGCTCTGGATGCGCGTGCCGACCAGTTCGCGTTCTGTGCAACCTGGTTGGAGTGCGCGCTCGGACGCCGGGCGTTTCCCGGCAAGTCGCCCTCGTCGATCACGCGCGCGATTCTCGAGGGCGAAACGCAGCTTCCGGCCCGGCCGGCGTCCGTTTCGCGCGCGGTGTGGCACGCGTTGTTGCGCGGCATCTCGACGGATCCCGCGGACCGGTGGCCGGACATGGCGACGCTGCTCGCACAGACCGCTCCGCCGCGGCGCGCTCGTTGGCAAACGGGGGCGGCGGTCGTCGTCGCGGGCACACTCGGGGCGGGCGCGATGTGGGTCGTGTCGACCGGTGCCGAGACGCAGTGCCGCGCGGCAGCCTCGAAGGTCGTCGGCGCGTGGTCCCCCGCCGACGAGGACACCCTCCTCAGGCTGTCTCTTATACACATCTCCGAGCCCACGAGACCTCTCTACATCTCGT
>OJGU01000707.1_pt1 | contig 16853 bp, 11 predicted proteins | sample 1594741 | NCBI WGS metagenome assembly OJGU01 (sample SAMN05416841, study PRJEB24817) | seawater metagenome | isolation source: Sea water | place: Canada:Atlantic | collected 2013-07
ACTCTGAGAATCGACATCGAGGACGGTCATGTGCGCCAAATAAATCTGGGAGGATCCGAAGGCGACCGCATCGTTTTCAGCGGAGGTTTCACTGTTAGGTTGAATGCCACGTCGAAAGAAGGTTGCTTGATAGCCAAAACGGCGTGTGCGATCAGTGTTCCAAAGATGCCCGGTGAGATACCACCATTCGATCTTGAACTCGGGATGGCTTCCGTGGTCTCGGGGGAACTCAAATGAGTAACCTGCTTCAGCCCAACGGAATCCTTCACTGTCACGGGTCGCCGCTTGTCCCGGAGAGAGGGAAAGCAGGAGGACCAAGAGCCAGTACGACATAGTCTCGGTTAAGGCGCGCGTGGTGCATTGACCCATTGGCTGTGCTTTCATTGGAAACTATTCTTCTCGGTCTGATGGCAGCGTAGCCGAGCGATGTCCGACTGCGTATGATACCAGCGACCCAATCGCCAGCACACCAATCGCTAGTCGGGCCATATCGGCCCAAGGGATTCGAAATGCGAGGGTCCACCCAAAGGATTGGTAATTGATTACATAGATCAGGAGGTGACCGAGCGCGATGCTTAGCAGGAGTCCCCCAAAGACACCAATTGCCGCGAGTCCGAGGCCTTCGATGGCCACGCTGATGGCGATCTCGTGCCGGCTCATGCCGAGTTCTTTCAGCACTCGCAGCTCGGACCGGCGCTCAAGCAAGATGCTCCACAAGCCTAAGCCCAGACCAACCATGGCAACCGATACACCAATCCATTTTAGCGCATGGGTGACCGAGAAGGTTTCGTGAAAGACCGTCATGACTTCCTCTCGGAGTCGGCGATTGGTGCGAACGACAAGTTCTGGGAAGGCTTTCATCCAGCGGCGTCGAATCGCCTCTGGGTCCACGTCTGGCTTGAGATGGGCCGCGAAGTTTAGGGCGGATTCATCATCAAACCATTCAGCGAGTCGAGGACGTGAGACGACAATAGAGCCTCGTTCGTTACCGTAGTCTGCAAAAATGCCGACGACTTCCAGGGGCTTCGTTCCCTGCGGTGTCGGGACCTGGACGTGTTCGCCGACTTGGATGTTAAAGCGTTGCTGGAAACTCTCGTTGACGACTGCCGGGGGCAGCGCTTTCTTGTGGTCGAGTTCTGAAAAGGGAATCTCCGGGGCGTCGATCCAAACCATGTGCCGCCATCCCGATCGGTCGCCAAAGCTCGCGCCGACTAAGTAGGTCGATGCTTCGCGAAATTGGATGGGATACATCTGCCCAATCTCGGCTTCGGCGATCTCGGGTGTGGCCGCCAAGCTCTGCCAGGTTTCTGGTCGAATCCGATTGTCGCTCGAGATATTGCCGACGCCTTGAACGGCCACGTAGAGGTCGGCCTTCAAGGCCTGTTGAATCCAGGTGACCATCGTGTGTTCGAAGCTCTGGATGAGCAGGCTCATTCCGCCTGCCATCCCGACCGCGACCAATAAGCCCGCTGCTGTGAGTCGATGGCGACCGCTGGGGCGGCTGAGTTGACTGGCGGCGTATCCGAATCTCGCTGATTGAGAAAAAAGGATCTTGTAGAGCCTTGCGAGCGGTCGGAATCCTAGGCCACAAACAATGCTTCCTCCCAATACCCAAACGAGCGCCGCTCCGTAGCCGGCCAAGGGGAAATGAACGCCGGGCCCTAGGGCAAGGGGAGGCAAGAAATAGGCCAGACAACCAAGCGCCAGAGCAAGCATTCCGAGGAGCGGGCGTTGAAGGAAGGAAAGTCCCTTGCCAGTATTACCCTGCGCCAACACCTGGGCCGGAGGTGTCGCCGCTGCATCACGGGCGGGGAGCCAACCGGCGATGCCGCTCGATAGAAGGCCGACTGAGAACGCCACGCAGGCCTCTCCCCAATGCCAACTAGCCGCGCTAGTCGTATTACTGTAGTAAAGCGAATTCACCGTCTTAGCGATTGCTCCCACGGCGAATTGAGCGCCAATGTAGCCAATTGCAAGGCCGAAACAGGATCCCAAGAATCCGAGTGTGAGTGACTCGAGCAGCCAGGCGCGTAAAAGGGATTGTTGATGCACTCCCAAAGATCGCAGGGTAGCGATTTCTGTTCGGCGTTTGATGACCGCTGCCTCAAGAGCTTGGAGAATGAGATAGATGCCGACAATTAACGCCAGTCCTGAAAGGATGGTCAGGTTCAAGCGGAATGCCCGTGTCATGACGGCGCCGGTTTGTCGCTGTCGTTGAGGGGCTTCGAGGGTCCAGAGTGCGTCGGTCACGTTCTCGAGTCGCTCGCGGGTCTGGTTTAACCATTCTTGGTACATCGGGCCGGAGGGGAGACGCAGTTCGATCCGATCGATGGTGCCGGCTTTTCCCGTGAGTTCCTGCAGTCGGGGGAGATCCATGAGCAAGAGCTCGGGCGGTTTCTGCGCTGAAAAGTCATTCTCCGGCAGGATTCCAGCGATCCTCATCGACGCTTGCTGATCATTGATGATGAGTTCGAGGTGATCCCCAATTTTGAGACGATCACGGGTGGCAAGTTGGGCGCTGATGAAAATCTCATGAGTCTGTGCACTACCCAAACTCCATGGTGCCTCGGCTTCTGATGGATTCTTACTCGGATCGTCCCGTGTGAGGTCGACGGGCGGTCGGTAGGAAGGTGGGTTGAGAAAGATCAGGTTGGGTAGGGCCAGGAGATCGACGCCAACGATGTGGTATTGCTCCGCATTGAAGCCATCCCTTGTCTCGGCGTTCTCAGGGGCGGTCGCGGTGGTTTCGATCACCGGAAAGAGCGACACCGGGATTGTGTCTAGATGGTCTCGAATCTCGCGAAGGGTCTCAACAGAAAGACGACCCGCCGGCGATGTTACGATGAGATCACTCGCCCCACTAAGCGACTCGGTGAAGAGTGAGAAGCCAGAGACAGCGGCGCGGTTGGCGAGTCGAATCGAAAAGAAGACGCCAACGCCCAGGGCTAAGATGCTTACCAGGACGAGGGTCGCTCCCGGAGATTGTCGCCAGTGGCGCCAAGTGAATTGCCGCCAGAGCATGGGAAGTTCGTTCAATGGATTTGTGGAGCCCGGCATCGTCGATCGCCTGATGCTTAGTTATGCTTAGTTGAGTTGGCCGTCGATCATGTGAACGGTCCGATGGCAGATCCGCGTCGCGGCATCGCTATGGGTCACGAGAAGGAGGGCGGTCTGCGTGGACTCGGCGAGCGATTCAAGTAATTCCAGGATATGCTGCCCGGTTTGTGAATCGAGATTGCCCGTTGGTTCGTCCGCTAGCAGGAGACTGGGCTCGCTTGCCAGGGCGCGAGCGATTGCAACCCGTTGCATCTCTCCTCCGCTCAGTTGGGAGGGGAGTGCGTGTTGACGAGATTCTAGTCGGACTTGCTTCAGAAGTTTGCTCACGCGGTCTCGTCTTCGGGACCCATCCCATCCGCTGAGTTTGAGTGGGAATTCGATGTTTTCGTAGGCCGTGAGTGTGGGGAGGAGATGAAAGAATTGGAATATCGACCCAATGGTTGATCGGCGGAGTTCGGTCAGCCGATGCCCATCGAGCTGGTCGATGCGGGTGCCATGGACCCAAATCTCGCCGTCATCAGGTCGGTCAATACCACCGAGGCAATTGAGCAAGGTGCTCTTGCCGGATCCCGAGGGGCCCATCAGACCGACCCGTTCCCCGGTCTTGATTTCTAAGGACACCCCATTCAGCACAGCCTGAGAACCAAAACGCTTGGAGAGCTTACTTGCCGCCAGGGCCAAGGGCGGTGACGTATCACTGGATGCGGGTTTAGGCATGGAAAATTCGTTGGCGTTGTTCGCTACTGCCGGAAATATGCCGCGCATTGTAGAATGAGCAACCCAGGAATAGTTCTATTCTCGGTATCGCGGAAGAACAGGGCCCTGAGAATCCCTCAGCGGGCGCTTTTTTCAGCGACAGATTCCCATGGAATGCTACACTCCGCGCGACCCAAAACGACGATGCTGACATTCTTATTCCGATCCATTAAACCGTGCCAATCCCTCCTCCTTGGGCTGTTTACCCTCGCAGCCATGGTGAGCCCATCTGTCGCGGAAAAGCCAAATGTGATCTTGATCATGGCGGATGACATGGGCCGGGAAACCGTGGGCTGCTACGGCGGCTTGTCCTACCGAACGCCCAATATAGATCGATTGGCGGCCTCGGGGCTGCGTTTTGAACACGCCTACGCGACGCCGCTTTGTACCAACACGCGGATTCAATTGATGACCGGAAAGTATAACAATCGGAATTGGCTCGCCTTTGGTCTGCTCGATCCCGGTGAACGAACCTTTGGGCACGTGATGCAGGAGGCTGGCTATCAGACCTGCATCGCCGGAAAATGGCAGCTCACGAGCTACGATCCACCCGACTTTCCCGGCGGCGAGAAACGGCGGGGGAAGGGAATGCACCCGCGAGATGCCGGCTTCCATGAGTATAGTCTTTGGCATACTGGCGACACGGAACACAAGGGCTCCCGCTACGCCAATCCGGTGATCGATCAGAACGGCACGGTCTTGGATGGAGCGGGGGAATACGGCCCAGACCTCTGGACAGATTTCCTCAAGGATTTCATCACTCGCCATCAATCGGAACCGTTCTTCGTCTATTATTCCATGGCGCTCCCTCACTGGCCCTTCGTTCCTACGCCCGATAGTGAGGAGTGGGACCGGCCTGAGGATCGGCTGACCGAGGATCTCAAGCACGCGGCCGAGATGATCGAGTACACCGACAAAGCCGTCGGTCGCATCGTTGATCACGTGGACGCCTTGGGGCTGAGCGATAACACCTTGATCTTGTTCTACACGGATAATGGCACCGACTATCGAGTTAGCTCCCGCACGCCGAATGGGGTGGTGCGTGGTGGTAAGAGTTTTCCCACCGATGCGGGAACGCGGGTCCCCTTGATTGCTCGCTGGCCGGCTTCTATCAAGGCTGGGACGAGCAACGACGCTCTGGTGGATTCGACCGATTTTCTACCGACGCTCTGTGATCTAGGCGGCAAGCCCGCCAGTCCATCCATGAAGCTGGACGGCAAGAGCTTCCTGCCGCTGCTCAAAGGGCAATCAAAGCATGCCCGCGAATGGGTCTATATGCACCAAGACCCCCGTCCAGGCTGGGATAAGGATCGTTTCCATCTTATTCGCTTTGCCCGTAATCAGCGCTTTAAATTGTACGAAGACGGTCGACTTTATGAGATGCCCACTGATGAACTCGAAGAACGTCCCTACTTTATCGGTAGGGAGAGCGGAATACAGCGAGAGGCGCGACTAATGCTGCAAGAGGTGCTTGATTCGATGACGCCCTATCCTCAGTTCAACCCCCAAGACATGTTGCGCCCCGATCTGTTGCTGGACCCGGAAGCAAAGCATTGCTTTGAACAACGAATCGGTGAAGTGATTGCTGAGGCCGAACGAATCAAAATTCCTTACGATGAATCCTGGCGTTCAGAATCGTCGATACCGGGCTATACCGGGAGCGCCTACTTGCGATCCATTCGGTCGCAGTCGGGGGAACCAAGGCAGGGGGTGCTGAACTATCGAACCAAACTCGCTTCGAGCGGCATGTGGTCCATTGGGATCCGGCATCGCAGTGATCATCCTGGAGCCGGGCAGGGCGGTGAGTTCTGGTTGCGCGTCAACCAAGGCCCTTGGATGGAATGCCGCTCTGCGCCTGGAGCGGCCAATGGGGAATGGGATTGGCCGGTGCAGGTATCGCATCCCGAGAAAGGCCCGATCCTCTTGAGTGACCTGCAGTATGAGTTTCGGTTGCAAAGTAATGTGTCCACCTACGGGGTGAATAAACCCATCATCTCGATCGCCCCGCGCGCTCAGAATTTTAAGCTCGATCGGGTGGTGCTCTATCAGGCGGATCGGAAATCCGTCGCGCTGAACCCGGCAACGGCTCAATCGGAATACCATCCCTATTAAACGCACCCTTTTTTCGATAAACCACGATGACCACCGAGAAAAAAGCGAATCGCAAGCGGCGGACACGAATTGCTGGAGAAGGCAATGCCCAAGGCCTCTTGAAAGATCAGGCCTACACCGAGATTAAGCGCCGAATCCTGGCCAATGAATTCGAGCCAGGGACCTTCCTCTCCGAACGCCAAGTGTCGGAACTCCTCGATGTGAGCAAGACGCCGATCCGGGCTGCCTTTCAACGCCTCGAACTCGAAGGCTTCGTCTCAATCTCCCCCCAACAAGGCGTGGTTGTGCTCGACCTTTCCATGGACGACATCTCTGACCATTTCGAGTTTCGCGTGGCGCTCGAATGCTTTGTGGTCAGCAGCTTGGCAGGACACCTAACGCGGCAGCAAGAAGAGCGACTCGAAGAGAATCTTCAAGAACAACGAGAATGCATGGCGGAGAACGATCTTGGCCGGACCGTTGAGCTGGATGGTAAATTCCACCTTCTCCTGACTGGTTTTCTAGGAAACCGAGAAATCGAACGGGTGATGTGGCAACTCCGAGACAAGATGCATCGAGTGATCCAACGGGTTCATGATCGTTACCCCGAGCGACTCGCCTCCAACTATCCCGAACACCAAAAAATTGCCGATGGCATTCTAGCGGGCGACCCAGAAAAAGCCGCCATAGCGATGGAAACCCACCTCATGAACGGCCGTCAAATCCTCATGACGCCCCGGAGCCGCAATCAAACCATCCCCTACCGAGGCCGACAGCGCTAGCTGCCGTGCGGCAGCGCCGAATCAAGTCACAAGGACGCGTAGAGCGGAAATGGAGGTTGGGGGTGGTACGCCCGGCAGGGATTGAACCTGCGACATTCTGCTTAGAAGGCAGATGCTCTATCCAACTGAGCTACGGGCGCGACCGAGAATCGGATAATCGGGCAAGCCAGCCCGAACCGCAATCCAAAATTCAACCGATTGGCTGTTTTAACCACGGATAACGAGATAGCACGGCTTGGCAGTGCCGGACCGATATTGCCACGAAATCCGTGGAATCCCGTTATCCGTGGTCAAAAACAAAAAGCAAAACAACTCAAACGCTGCCTGTGAGATTCTTGTCCGGACTCATCACATATCTAGCGTGGATACGTGCACCGCCCTCAACATCGCGCGCCACTGTGGGGTAGGCCTCCTAATCGGAACAGGTATCGGGCATCGATAGCCCCATTCCTTCAGCCACGAAGAACCAATGGCCGGCCCTCACGCCTGACAGATGAAGTAGCGACTCGAGAGACGTGACAGTGCGTTTCCATGCCCGTTAGAGCAATGGAAACGACAAACGTTGCTAAGCCTGACAATTTCCGTCTGTATTGCTGCCAGGGTGTGGTAAGCCCAGCATAGTGCATAACGCCGAATTTTGCGAACAACCTCCCGACAATCGCAGTCAGGATCGAGAACTTGGCATTACTTTGAGTTGGCTCAGGTATAACATTCCGAGCAATCGCAAAGTACACGAATCACGCACTGACCCCTTGTGCCGTCAGACCCCTTGTGCCGTCATGGAGTTTCAGGAACGACAGGAGCTCCTAGGGCTGGTGCTAAAAGGAGTTGCGTTTCTGTAAAATCCGCTGAAACTGTGCGTCGGTTTATGGATGCTTCTTTCGGATTTGAAACCACTCATTGGACAAACATCATAGAGGCATCAGGTGACGGAGCTGAGCGCTCAGCCGAGGCTTTCCAAAAGTTGTGCCAGGCCTACTGGTACCCCATCTTTGCCTATACCCGAAGTCGAGGAGTTTCTGAGTCCGATGCGATGGATTTGACTCAGGCTTTCTTCAGCAAACTTCTTGAGAAAGGTTTTTCGATTCGGTCCCGAGGTGGCGGAGGTCGATTCCGTTCCTATCTCCTGAAATGTCATCAGAATTTCATTGCCTCAGAAAAACGGAGATCCATGGCAGTAAAACGTGGGGGAGACATCGATTGGATTTCTTTAGACTCGAACGAAATCAACGGTCTCAACCTCGATGAACTGGAAGGTGGAACGACGCCCGATCAGCTCTATGAAAAGAAGTGGGCTGAAACCTTTTTGCTACGAGTTCTGGAACGCCTAGAGAAGGAGTATCGTCTGGCAGGAAAATCAGATCGTTATACACTGCTGAAACCCTGGCTCATGAATGAATCCCAAGCCCTAGCTCAAAAAGATATTGCCCAACGACTCGGCATCAGCGAGATAACCGTGCGAACGGCGATCTATCGGATGCGTGAGACTTTCGGTGAGTTGCTCCGTGCAGAGATTCTCCGCGTCGTGTCTGATCCCGCGGATGTAGACGACGAACTTCGCCACCTCTTGACTTTGTGGGGGTAGCAGGTTTTTTAGTAAGATTTTCGGGAATATTCTCCGGTTTTTTGCGTGAACTTAATTGAGAGGGAATGTCATCGAAAACCTGTCAGCAATGTGGTGAGCCGATTAACCATCGTAAGAATGGTGATGGTACTTGCCTTCCTTGCCTGGCGCGCTTCATGTCGGGATTTCTTTTCGAATCTGGACGCCAAGAGCCTGAATCGCTGACAAGAGGAACGTTCGCTGAGAAGGGAGACCAGAGTTTCGAGGACTATGAGATTCTTCGGGAATTAGGGAGAGGCGGCATGGGAACGGTCTTTAAGGCCCGACGGAATGGGGGTGAAGAAATCGTCGCACTTAAGGTCATTGATCATGGGCCAAAACGCAAGTTACAAGCCGAGGCTCGATTTGTTGCCGAAATTGAATCCGCAGCAACGCTGCGTCACCCCAATATTGTTTCGATTCTGGATGTTGGGACTCATGAAGATTTGCCGTTCTACACGATGCCTTACATACAGGGTGGGAGCTTGGCGGATTCGAGGAATCGTGAGATGGGAGGTGATGCGGACGAACTCAGCCGAATGCGCTTTCTCCTGACGGAGGTGTTGAAGGTAAGCCGGGCTGTTCATTATGCCCATGAGCATGGGATTATTCATCGGGATTTGAAGCCGTCCAATATTCTAGTGGACGAAGTGGGGGAGCCTTTTGTCAGTGATTTTGGGGTGGCGAAACGCCTGGATTACGACTCCGACCTCACCGTCACGGGAGAGATTGTAGGGACTCCAGCCTACATGGCCCCTGAACAGGCTGCTGGCAAAGTAGATCATCAAACGATCTCGGTGGATATTTATAGTCTCGGGGCGATTCTCTACGATCTTCTCACCGGTCGAGTGCCCTTTCATGGAACGGCCGCTCTAGAAACCTTGAAACGAATCGGGACTGAGGATGTTGTGGTGCCATCAAAACTGTGCCCTCTGATTGATCAAGATTTGGACACGATCATCCTAAAGTGTCTCGAGAAGGAGCCGAAACATCGCTACGCAACAGCCCGCGCATTGGCTGATGATCTGGCGCGATGGCTGGAGGGAAAATCAATTCTGGCTCGACGACTCTCTTGGCACGAGAGCACGCGGAAATGGTGTCGACGACGTCCCTATGCGGCAGCAGCGGTTGGCGTGTGCCTTACTTTTCTCATGATCGTTGGTCTTCAGGGATGGCGCAATCACCTTCAATTTCAGCAAGAGCAGGCACGAACTCGAGTTGTTCAAGAGCGCTTGGCTCACACTCTGGAGAATACGCGCTTGAAACGGACGGATGAGTTGGTAGCCGAAGGACGTCCCGGGGCCGCGATCGCCCATCTTGCCGCCAACATACGAGACGGAATCGCTCGTCCAGGAACGGGCCGGTGGTTGCAATCGAATTTGGACCATGTTTCTTTCAGTGAGCGCCTAGGCCCTCCGCTCGTCCACGACGATAAGGCTTGGTGTGCTGCCTTTCATCCAGATGGAGAAACGATCGTAACCGGGGGTGACGATGGCTACGTTCGGATTTGGAACATTGCCGACGGCAAGTTGCTTCGCTCCCCCTTATTCCTGGGGAATGATATCTACTTCATCGATATCGATCCCAGTGGACGGTTTGTCATTGCCGGATCTTATGCCGGGACGGCGCGAATCTGGAATATTGAAAGCGGGGATCCTGTCACCCCCTTGATTACCCATGCCGGTGAACTCCACGTAGCGCAATTCGATCCGGAGTCTGGCTTGGCTATAACAGCTGGGTCAGACTGTGTCGCCCGGATTTGGGACTACCAGAGCGAAGGGCAGTTGGTGGGAGAACTCGTTCATCCGGAGAAGAACAGCATCGTTCATCTCGTTAAATCGGTCCCGGGACGGGACTGGTTGATGACGGGATCCGTGATTGGGAACATTCGTATCTGGGAGCGTGCCTCCTGGCGGCTCTTGAAAGAATTCCATGTCGAGGCGCCCTATCTAAGTGATTTTGTCTTTCATCCCTCGGGGAATCACTTTGTCACTCTGGGAACTGAGAAAGCCGGATTGTGGGAGCTTGAAGGGCTTCGTATGATTGCTGTGTTAACCCATGAAGACAATATCTGGTCTGCTGTATTCGATCCGGTCGGAGAGAGCCTAATAACGGGCTCTAGGGAAGACATCAAACGGTGGCGGATCATGGATGGTCAGCTTCTGCCGCAGCGAACGGCTTTAGATAGTCTTCGTCGGTCCTTACCAGAGTTTGTGCAACTCCATGCCTTCCCCTCCACAGGGCAATTCGTTTCCATGAGCGACAATACGATTCTGGGCTTCGGATTTGATGGCCAGCCCTCCGGAATGACAGAAATCGCGCTGTCCCATGATATCCGCCGACTCCAGTTCGATACGAACCGGAATCGAGTGGCGGTATTGACGAGCAATAACACCGTTGAAGTCTGGGAGCTCAGAAGGGACACAGATCCTTACTCGATCGAAAGAACGCCCCTCGGAGAGATTTGGCATCGTGCGAAACTCGTGGAGGACAGCTCTGGAGCCATGCAACTTGCCGTAGGAAATCGTGATCGACCGGAAGTGGTCACCTACGGCTTCGACGGGGAGATTCTCGTAGACCGGCGTCGAGTCTATTCTCTGGCCGGAAACTTTGATGAATTCGCTCCCGTAGATTCCAACGAATATATTCTATTGAGAGATCGCGATCTGACTGGAGGGATCGTTCAAATTGATATTGCGACTGGAGAAAATCGGCGTCTGGACCTCTATCCCGGAGCATGGCGTATTGCCCTCAGTCGAGACTCGCAGCGACTCCTTGCCTACGATGCCCACGAAACGGCACTCGGCCTCCACTCGCTCCAAACGGAGGATACCAAAGGGATTTTTGAGGGTGCCGGTCTCCACGTGAACCACATGGACTTTCGCTTTGATGATCGGCAGCTTGCTCTGGCGGCCACCGACGGCGTGCTTTCCCTTTGGGATCCCGGTTCCTTTAGGTTGCTAACCAGTCAGAGTAACCGAATGGAGGTGACTACTCTTGCCTATAGTCCGGTTGACAGCCGACTGGTGGTCGGTCGGGCGGATGGCGTCTTGAATCTATGGAATACGGATCCAGGCTTGGAGATGCAATGGACAGCGCAGCTCCATCGCTCAGCCAGTGCGATTGCCTTCTCGCCGGACGGCTCCCGGATTGCCGTTGCGAGTCGTGGAGGTGAGATTCAGGTCTATCGAGCTGCATCTGGCGAGCCAGTGACGGATGCCATCGACTCAGGTGGCTTCATCGTTCGACTCGAATGGCTGCCTCGGTCGGATCGACTCATGGTCCTCTCCTCCGACAATCAATTCCGATTCTGGGATCCGTCCAATGGATTGCCACTCTCGCCGCCCATCCGAATTTACTCAGTCCCTGACATGGTGACCCTGAGCGCCGATGGTCGATTCTTTACCTTGGCCACGAGTGATGGCGGGGTTGAAGTTCGGAGAGTCCGGGAATCGGTAGACGTCACAACAATCCCGACGTGGTTTGTTTCCTTTGCAGAGGCGTTGGGAGGGTTCCGTTTAGCGGCGAATGATCGACTCGAGTTCATCCCCTGGGACGAACGCCAAAGGACTTTCGAGTCGGTCAAGGAGCTGAATGTCGACGGTCCACTGATCAAGTGGGCTCGGTCAGTGATGCTTCAACAAGGTCCATAATCATAACTCAGGGCCGAGGTGTGTGTGGCGGTCTTGAGGAGTCTACTAATCGTAGGTATTGGGATTAACGAGAAGTTTGCATTTCTTCATTATTCTTCCCCGTTGCGGTCCGATTTTCCGTTTGGCGAAGGTAGGTGCCATTCGCTGCTCTCCCAAAATTCTAGTTTCCTGATACAGAATCTTCTCGGAATCCGGCTGTTCTTGGGGGGGGACGCTTTTCGATCAAATTTTTTTTAAACAGGCGGGAACATTCTTCGAATAGATGCGTGGAATATGTTTGAAGGCGTTCTGTGATGAGCGCGAGAACATGGATGCTAAGAAAACTATGAAGAGTGGAATAAGTCTGTTGAATGAACGGAATCGCGGAACTTGTTTGCGGCAAGGGACCCTAGAACGGATGTGTTGTGCTGTTGCAGTGGGACTTGTTGGCCTCTCAGTTTCTGTCTCGGCTCAAATAGTCAGCAATCTTGGAGAGTCAGATACCTCATTTCCTTATGAGGTTCGTGGGAGTTCTTTCGCTTCGAATGCATTCACGACGGGTTCCAATGCCGGAGGATACACTCTTGATAGTGTAACAGTCGCCATTGAAAGTATTGCTGGTAGTCCTGGCGATCTCGTCGTCGGGATTCATGCTGCCTCGGGGGCTGATCCAGCTGAACTGTTGGAGGATCTGGCAGGAGCAGATCCTGGTGCTGCCGGTAATCACACGTTTACGTCGGCTGGTACCCACCTGGATGCCAATACTACCTACCATATTCAGCTAAGTTCACCAACGAGCAGCAGTGGAAATAGTTACATTTTTGAATATACTTACTCGAGTGCTCAGACAAGCTCTGATGGGTGGGAAATTGCAAATAGCAGCCGAGAATCATCTAATTCTGGTGGTTCTTGGAGTAACTTCTCTACTGGACGAATGCATCGCTTCAGCATCCAAGCCACCCCGGTTCCTGAACCTCACGAGTATGCGATGTTTGCAGGACTTGGTCTCATTGGATTCGTCGCAGCACGGCGCCACTTGATTTCGAAAGCTCTGGCTTAGTCCGAAGTTCTTGGTTCAAGCGTGTCTTGGCGGGCTTGAACGCCATCTCTCCTTCCGTAGCCAAAGATCTGATGAAACGTCTATTATCCGTATTTCGGTCTTGTGAAGACCGTCTGATCGGCCGTTATCCAGGGATTGCCCGATACCTTTCCTCTTTCGGGTAGATCGTTGGCTTATTCCGATCGTCGTCCTGGCAATGTTGCTTTGTTGGGGGAGGCGTAGCCAGCTGCTTGAAGCTGCTGACCAACACCCCGGAACGACCGGAGATAATCCATGTCTGGCCCTCTATCCTTGGGCATGGCGGATTGCCGTGGCTTGCCCTCTTGGTGAAATTCAGGTTTCTCGAACAGCATCGGGAGAGCCGTTCACTCAGGGGATTCACTCAGGTGCGTTCATCATTCGACTCGAATGGCTGCGTCGGTCGGATCGCCCCATGGTCCTTTCCCCCGACAATCAACTCCGATTCTGGGATGCGTCCGATGGATTGCCGCTCTCGCCACCCAACCGTATTTACTCAGTCCCTGACATGTTAAGCGTGAGCGCCGATGGTCGGTTCTTTACCGTGGCCGCGAGTGATGGAGGGGTTGCGGTTCGGCGGGACCAAGAGTCTCTTGATTGCACAAGCATCCCTCCTTGGTTTGTTTCCTTTGCATAGGCGTTGGGAGGCTTTCGTTTAGGGGCGAATGATCGACTCGAGATCATTCGCTGGGACGAGCGGCAAAGGGCCTTGAAGTCCGTTAAATAGATGACCGTGGCCGGACCCATGTTATAATGGGTCCGCTCATTGATGCTTCAGCAAGGTCCGTAATCTTCACTGGAATCCAAGAATTGCGGATCAGCACTGCGGCGTATCCCGGCTGTCTTTAGTGCTTCTCACAGCCTCACCAAACTTCTTGTTTCCTGGTGAGAAATAATCGCGGTTTCAGACCTTTCACGCATGGGAAATTCCCGCGAGGACAACTTTCTTCAAAATGTTGGGAACAATCTCCGAATTAATGCGCGGAATATAGGTGAAGGCGTTCTGTTATGAGCCCTACTACAGTTTAAACAAGATTGTGAAATTATAGATAGATATGCAAAACGATAGGAATTGGTTGAGGATAGTTCGGAGAGTCTGGGTTTCGAAGATTGTGGCCGCTTGTCTTGTGGCTCTCCCAATGTCCGTTTCAGCTCAAATTGTTAGTAATTTGGCGGAAAGCGCGGATAGTTTTACCCATGCAGGAAATGTATTCTCCGGTTTCAACATAGACTTCGGGAACGCATCAACTTTCACAACTGGAAGCAATTCTGGTGGGTATACGCTGACTTCTGCGACGATTTCCTTTAATGATACAGAAGGCTCTCCCGCTAACATTCAAGTGACAGTGAACAGTGACTCTGGAGGTGATCCAGGAGCCTCCCTCGGAACCTTGGCGGGGGCGAATCCAACGACAGCTGCCAACTACACATTCACGAATGCTGGAATCTCACTTTCTGCGAACACAACATATTTTCTGACTTTGTTGGCCAGCGGATCACCTACTGGCAGCAGTAATCGCTACAACGCTGTCACAACATTTTCCGACAATGAAACAACATCGGATGGTTGGTCGATCGGTGATGGTGGGCGTTCAACGTCAGATGGCGGGGCTAACTGGGGGGTGGGGCTTACAATGAAATTTAGTGTAACCGCCACCCCTGTTCCAGAACCACACGAATACGCCATGTTTGTGGGACTTGGTCTCGTAGGTTTCGTCGTCGCAAGACGCCATATGGTTTCGAAGGCTCTCGCGTAGCTAAGAATTTCCTATCCGAAAGAGAACAGCCTCCGGTCGAGTGAGCGTTCGAGCGTTCGAGCGCGCGAGGACGCGCTCGAATTGCCCGCTCTCCGTCCGCCATCCAGAGATATCATGAAACAGCTATTGTCTGTATTTCGATCTTGTGAAGACCGGCTTATCGCCCGTTATCCGGGGATGGCTCGATACCTTTTCCTCTTTCGAGTGGATCGTTGGCTGTTTCCGATTGTTGTCCTGGCAATGTTGCTTTGTGGAGGAGGGGTAGTCAGCTTCTTGAAGCTGCTACCCAACACTCGAGAGGGTTTCGAGCCCGAGGTCAAAGTCAGTGTTTTTGATATTCTCCAGGCCAAGGCCTTGGCTCGCAGTGCCGAGAAACACGAACGGGCTGGACGTGTGCCAGCTGCTCGCGCTGCTTGGCGTGGGGTGATTTCGAATACGCCGGGCGCCGTCGAGCCGCTTCGCCGTTTTCTAGAGATTCTTCAGCAAGATGAAGTCACTCTGAGCATCGCCCGCGACACCTTTCGCTACGGTCATTGGCTGCTTCGTTTGACTGATAATGATCCCGCGGATCTGGAACTCGTCGCCAAGACGCTGGAGCACGGGCGCCGTTACACAGAAGTTCTCAAACTCCTTGGCTCACACCAAGAGTCTCTGGCTGATTCTGGCCAAGGCACTGCCTTGCGGGCATTGTTTTGGCTGGATCACCATGAGCGCTTCGCCGAACGGTGGAGCGATGCGAGCCCAACCCTCAAAGAGGATCCGGTCATGCAGCTTTATATCTCGGCATTCACCGCGATGTCGGATGGCGATCCCGCTGATTACAAGGCCTTTGTCAATCAAGCCAAGCAAGCCGATCCATACGCCGCAGCGTTTCTTCCGGCGCAACGGCTTGCAATTCGGGTACACGCTAGACTTGGGAATCTTAGTGCCTGTCGTCGGGTGCTGGAAGATCTCAAGAAGCGACGATTGGCAAACTTTTCGGATCACTTGCCCTATTGGCAGCTCCTGGCCACACAAGACCGAATGAGCGAGGTGCTCCAAGAATTGACCGCCGCCAGCGAACCGGTCACGGAGTTCGAGGCTTATTCAGTCGTGAGCCTACTCCATAAGGCCGGGCACACGGATGAATCCCTTCGAGTCTCTCGTCAGCTTGTAGAACACTTTGGGAATCCATTGAGTCTATGGCTCGATCACGGCAATCTCTTGATGGAAAGCAAGCGCTGGCCCGAATTGAAGAGTTTGGCGATGAATGTGCATCAATCCGATCAACTCAGTCATCTCTGGTCGACTGCGAAGTATTGGGAAGGCATTGCCGAATTATTTCTTGATGAGGCAGACATAGCCGAGGCCCGATTCAAGGAGATTGCTGAATTTCCGATCCTCTCACCGGCAACGAGCCTTGAGATGGTGGATCGCTTGCGACGGCTAGGTCAAAATGCGGCAGCCTATACTGTCCTCAATCAGTTAGAGGAGGTGCTTGGTGACGATCAGAAGTACTGGGTTCTACGATGTCAAATTGCCGCCGCCGATAAGGATCTCGCTTCATTGACCGACTCAGCGACCAAGGCCTACGAGCTCGATTCCGAATCAGTTTGGAATATCAATAATTATGTAGTCGCCTTGCTTCTCCAACGGACAGAGCCCGAAAAAGCCTTAGTGCTGAGCCGGGGACTCGTGGCGGCTAATGAAGATTCGGTGGCCTACCGATTGACGATGATCCATGCCTTGATCCAGAACGATCGCATCGCCGAGGCCAGCGAAGAGCTACAGCGATTGCAAGGGATGGACGTGCCGACAGCAGATCTCTTGGCGGACTATCGACTCGCCTTGTTTGAGTTGGCCTATGCTCAAGAACGCTTCGAAGTAGTGATCGCAGTTAATTCTGAATTGGATAGACAGTTCTTTATGCCTGAGAAAATTGTCTGGATTGACGAGACGTTGTCTGATGCCGTAGCAAGACTTCAAGGCAGGTCCACTCACACGCCTCAAGGGTAGGGGGCTAAATCCGCTCTGCCTCACCGTAGGTATGGACCGGGCACATGGGTAACAGTTAGACTGGGCGCATGCCCTGGAAAGCTGAGACACCTATGGAACAGA
>OJGU01000708.1_pt1 | contig 16851 bp, 8 predicted proteins | sample 1594741 | NCBI WGS metagenome assembly OJGU01 (sample SAMN05416841, study PRJEB24817) | seawater metagenome | isolation source: Sea water | place: Canada:Atlantic | collected 2013-07
GAGAGGTCTCGTGGGCTCGGAGATGTGTATAAGAGACCGCCTTCATCCGCAATGCATAGAGTCCCCGGGTGGCTGTGACGAAAAGGGTCTGGTTATCGGGTCCGCCGAACGTGGCATTGGCCGGGTTTTCCGGAAACTGAATTTTCCCTATTTCCTTTCCTTTCGAACTAAAAACAACAACCCCGTGACCCGCGTTACCCGTGCAGAGATAAAGGTTCGATTGATTATCGAGAGTCATCCCGTCACAGCGGTAATTAGCAAAGACGCGCCGTTCACCGAGTTGGCCAGGAGACTTGATGGCGTAGCGATAGACGCAGTTGGCAATGTAGTCGGAGACATAAAGCCAACGACTGTCACGGGAACCCTGCAAGCCGTTGGATTTGTAGAGGTCGTCGACCACCAGATTTATTTCACCTGAAGAAGCGCGATAGAAAACACGATGGTCGGCCGTGCGCTTTTGCCTGCCACCGTAGGAGTCAGAGAAATAAATACCGCCATAGGGATCGATCCAAAGGTCGTTGGGACCAGTGAAAGGTCGACCGTCAAACGAATCGGCAACGACGGAGTATTCACCTTGCGCATTGATTCTGGAGAGCTGTTTATCTTTTAGCTCACAAATCCACAAAGCTCCGTCCCTGTCGACAAACAGTCCGTCCGCTCCGCCGGTATTTTCTCGAACGGTGGACAGCGTTTGATCGGACGTATTCCAGTAGTGAATGCGGTTGCGGCCGATATCAGAGAAATAAAGATTCCCAGACGCATCGGAGGCCGGACCTTCGGTGAATCTGAACCCACCAGCGATTAACTTTGGAGTTTCCCCTTCAGCGATTAGTTCATCGACGGAAGCCGTTTGGGCCGACGGCTTCGAGAATTCCCCAAGAGAGACAGACGCACCTATGAGCAAGGCAAGCAAGGAGAAGTGCAGATGACAGGCGTTCTTACCAAACGCAGAGGGACGGGTGGAAATTGCTGTGATTGTTCGGTTCGAGTTTTCAATCATGCGAGGTCATAAACTTGCAGAGATAATCTTGCCGATCCCGTCACCAGCTTCTGTTACACTGCTTGGCGACAAAGCACCTGAAGCCGGATCGATGGATAATACTGTGATATTAACCGAACGTTGATCGGCGGCATAAAGATAGTCCCCATCAGGGCTGATGGAAAAGCTCCGGATGGTTTCACCTGGAAGCGGGCAAAAACCGATGCGGACCAACGTGCCGTCTTTCGAACTGACGCGATAGCCGCTTATGCTGTTATGACCGCGATTGGCAATGTAGAGAAACTTGCCGTCTGGCGTGAGGTGCAGCTCGGACAGGTTGGACTTTCCATTAAAATCACCCGGCACAGTCGAAATGTTTTGGATGCCATGCAGCGAGCCGGAATCGGGATTTATCTGATACACGGTGATGGTGCTGTTCTTCTCGTTACCTTGATACATGACCTTTTTGGTGGGGTGAAAGATCGGCAGTCGTGGACCGGTTCCCTCACCGGCTTCTGTCATAAAGGGGGCGGCTTGAGTGACGCTACCGGTTCGAGCATCGAACCGATGCTGTTGGATGATGTCCCCTCCCAGGCATGGGACGTAGAGGAATTGGTTGCTAGGGTCGATCGCGAAGGCATGGGGTCTCTTGCCTGATGAAAAATAAGTTACATCAACCAGGCGCCCGTCATTTGCCAGACGGCTCATCGCAACCCGCTCAGCGCTCCACGGAGCGGTAAACAGGTATCGGCCAGTGTGATCAACTCCCATGTAGACCGGTCCTGCCTCCAATCCAATCTGATTGATTAGCGTCAGCAGCCCCGTTTTGGAGTCGATTGCGTAAGCCTCGACCCCATGGGTTTCCCCACGCAGCCCCACGTAGAGATGTCGCTTGTTCGGATGAATGGTCAGATAGAACGGGACATCCAAGGTGGGCTGCGCTCCGACTTTTTCAAGCGCCCCCGTCAGCTTGTTAGCTGAATAGATTTCAATCTGATTGGAAACCAATCCTGCATAGACAAAACTTTGGACGGAGGAGTCAGCAATTGCCCTGCAGACGGTGCTACCCCAGCAAGCTGCCAAGACTAGGATCAAGGCACGGGCGAAATGTTTCAACGAGCGGAACATTCTTGAGAATCTATGATGGGCGTTGGGTTTTCTTACCAGCGTTTAGGGCATTTTGAGAGACGTTGAATCATGGGAGCGGATTTCCTCCCTCATCTGAACCGACACAGATCAACTCTTTTGCTGTGCGGTGATACAGTTTGCCATTGGCGAATGTCGGAGTATTCAGCGACCAAGTTTCACCCCGGGGACCAAGCGGATTCAGTTTGAGAAAAGCGTCCTCATCGAACCGTTTGGTACTCGTATCAAAGGCGTAGCAATTGCCAATCATCGTGGTAAAAAAGAGAGTGTCATTCACCCTAATCGGGTTGCCATTAAAGCACCACCACCAACCGTCCCGTTTAGATCGCTGATCAGAAATAAGGTCGAGCCCTCTGGCGTTAAGCCCCGTGGTCTTCAATTCTTCCTTCCAGAGGTACTCGCCTCGGTCATTAAAATGCACGGGCACTTCAAGAATCTCCACTTTGCCGGTGGCAAGATTCACACAGGCAAAGCAATGCAAGGGCAGGAGATCCCTCCAACGCCTCATGAGCGGTTTCTTCAAGTCGTCGTTGAAACACATAAAGTACATCTGTTCGCCAACAATGATATTCGAATACCAAGCCGGAAAGATATTCGACCTCGGCAATTGCGTAAGATCAAAATCTTCCCGCAGAACATAGTGCCCTAGAATCGGGTCGTAGACGCGCAGATCGACATTCAATCGCAGGTCGATGGTTCTGATGATTTCACCGTTCTGGGCATTCAAGACCGTCAATCGGCTATCGTTCTCCGATATCCATGCGGCGAAGTCTTTATTGAAACAGGCGTTGCTTAACGCGGTGTCCTCCTTGGCATCCAACACAGTCTGCCAAAGGCGTTTCCCGTTTTGAAGGTCGATCATGGAGTACCCCTTCGGCTCCTCGGGGACAGCATGATATCCTCCCCGCCCAATCATGACGGTAGGCTTCCCGAAGGCGTGCAGGGAATAACCGGGCGTATTGTATTGCGTCAGGGCGTCCTCGGATATCCACGTCACTTTTCCCGTTCTCTTATCTAGTCCGTACAAATAGTGCCAGCCCCTTTCCCTTTGGCCGTCCTCACGATCATAGGGTTCAACATGAATCAGCATATCCCCAACGATAAAGGGTTCGAACTGTTTATTAAACGGGAAGGCCTTCTTAGGTTCCAGAATCTCGTTTTCCAATCGCCAACGACGCTCCCAGACAAGTTTCCCATGCCAATTTAAACAGACTAATTTTCCGCCAGCGTTGGTAAACCAAACAAACTCGCCGTCCGTGATGGGCGTCGGAGAGCTTAAATCACTGAATCCCCCCATGTATCCCGTTTCGCTCGCGCTTTCTATTTCATAGCTCCAAATCGACTCTCCACTGGCGGCGTCCAGACATAGGGCTCGAATAGTAGAGGTCTTGGCGTTCTCTGTTTCCTCGGACGTGAAGGGCTTTAGGATAGTCAGGAACAAACGATCTCCCCAAACGGCAATGCCGCTCTGACCGCTTTCTTCCATGGATTTCCTCCAAAGAACATTCTCTCCGCTGACGACATTGAATGACGCAGGAACTGTTGCCTTTGTTCGAGCACTCCAGTCTCCATGCGGACCGGCGGCTTGTGGCCAATTCTGAGCAACCACGAACGTACCGCTCGCGCAGCCCATCATGATCCATAGATAAGCTAAAACCGGTCTGACTATTCGTCCGTTTTTCATCGTGGGCGGGGAATAAAGGGCTCGCGTGATTTGAGTATCGTGTCCTTGTTGGCTTTCCAATCAGGATTCTCCTCGGCATGCCAAATTCGAACTCGTTTGATTTCGTGCCAAGTCGTACCCAGCGTCAACGAAACCAAGTTCTTGGCAATGCCAATCTCTTCTTTCTTGGCGTAGGCAACATGATCGCCCATGCGAAACAAGGTTTCATCCCCGACAATTTCCAGGGTTGCGGTGAGCCAGGTTTCCGCCTCGGATGAAAGCGGCTGATGGTCCATCAGAATTCCTTGCTTGCCTCGCGGAGGAACGTGTTCGATTACGATCCCTTTCTCGGTGTAAGGACCATTCAGATTGACCCACGCCGATACAATATGCCCCTTAATTTGGGGTCGTTGATCCGCTGCAATTCTCAAGAACTGGCTATGCCAAGATTCCGAGTTCGGACCGTAGCGAAAAGTGACTTCAACGACGAGATTCTTGGCGACAAGCCCCCGATACGAAGCAACCGGCGGGTGCCCCATCCCCTCTTCCCACATGGAACGCCAGACATTCGAGTCCGACTCTGCCCGTTTCCAGATTCCTAATGCCGCTCTCACTCCAACACCCTCATTGAGCTCGATCGTTACCTTCCCCCCGCGATCCTTAGAACCATCATCATCCAAAATCAGCGCCCCCCGCTTCGCCAACAGAGTCGGCTGCGGCAGATCCTCAGCGAGGGCTTGATCAACGCAATTGACAACAAGGAATAGAGCGACCAAGAGCCAGCAAGCGTTGAAGAATCGTATCATCATCTTTCAAATTGCTCCCACAATTGGCTCACTAACGAATCCACTCCAAAATCAAAACCGCTAGATTAATACATCTAGCCCTATCAAAACCCCAAATTCTGACACGACAGTGTTTCTCCCTTCTCGATGACCAGTCATAGGCACAGGACGGGTTTTACGCGATCGAAGGATTCATGTTAATATATGCTCCATCAACCCGCCAGATTTGCCGAAAAAACTAACTCTCGATTCTGGGACATTTTTCTTCCGAAAAGAAGAACCATGCCAATGCTACAAAAACTCGTTAACGCAGAACGCCGATCGAAAACAGCTACGCTTGGGTTTGCTTGAATATCAGTGGACAATTGGGAAATACCCCCACGATTCTTAAGCCGATATTTCACATTTCGATGAAGCTCTATGCCTTTAATGTCTCAGATCAATCCTATTCAGAATGAATGCGGAGAGTTCGCACTTCCAGTTGGCGAGGGGCCCTGATGCACCTAAAAAGCAACCAACCCGCAGGTCCTCAAGCTCACTCAGAACCGGATGAATGAACTCTCCAGAACAAGAAAGCACAGAATTCAGTTTTCCAGTCCATCGAGGTCGTTCAAAAGTTGCGCGCGGAAGGTTCAAAAAGACGGTAGATTAACCCCATGAAAAATCGAACGCTAGAGATCATCATCGATCAAGAAAGCATCGTTCCTTGCGATCCTGGAGACGGACCAAAGTCAGGAAATGAACTCTTAACAATCTTCGACACCGCTCCTCTCCCACTAGATCCCACTAGATTTCACTGAAAGAGTCCAGCTACCGCCCATCCATAGCAATGGTGAGCATCTATCAGATCCAAGTCCCGAAGACCTCGATTCCCGCCTCTGGGACAATTCAAATCGTTGGTAACAAGGTGTGACTCGCAATCGTTTTCTCAAATCACGCCCCCCCCACGACACAGCACTAAGCCAGTTGACTACTCAACGCCGAGGGCAACACAAACTCCCGACAAGGCAAGATTGATAGCGTTTTCTCAAGTTCCCCTTCGCGTTGCTTAGCGGCTTTGCGTGAGAGTCTCTTTCCTACATCCCAGGGTAAGCGCCACTCAGATAAGATCTTGTAATCAAAAACTAAGGTCTCTTCTCTTCGGTTAAAAGTGACCATCGTGAACTCTTACCTCACCTTCCGACAGCGCTCGAACACGTGCTTTGCGAATTCCCATCCTCTCCAGACTGGCATATTGCCTATGCTCAGCAAATGCGGAGAGGTAATGAATATCGTCTAGCCGAGCAAACCCATCTGGGCAATGAGAACCCTCCATTCAGCCTTCCTAGGCTAATCCAGTTCTCACTTCTAATTGCTAACTTCAAACTTCGCTCACAGTCCCCGTGCTGTCCGCGAAGGTGTCCGTCTCAACCCCTAGTCTTTGCAGCATCGTGACGAAGAGGTTCGACAAGGGCAGATCCTCCCCCGCCGCTTTCAGTTTCCACGGTTCCGGCTCCCCTGGTGCCCAGCCGCCGCGGTAAGCGTTAGCCCCGGCGTAGTCGAGGAACTGTCCATGCTTGAAGCCCATCGATTTGCCTCCGGCCAATATCAAGGGATAGTTGCGGGATAGATGAAAGGCGCTCGAAGCGGATCCGAACAGAAGCAATGTATTGTCAAGCATGCTCCCTTCCCCTGCGGGCTCTGGTGTCGCCTTGAGCCGATCCGCAAAGCGACCCAATTCTTCACTGATAAATCGACAGAAGATTCCAAAATTCTTCCAACCATCGGGTTTTTTAGTTTGATGCGAGAGCCGATGCGTCGAAGGAAAATCAACAGCTCTCGCGAGGTAGTCACTGATCCCGGTACTGACCTCTTTACCTAGTTGATAGGTCGCCACACGGGTCGAATCGGTTCTGAATGCGAGGTAGATTAATTCGTACATTGTCCGAAGATACTCTCGGGGATCCTCCCCAGTGAGATCCAAATTCAGTCGATCCACCTCGACGGTTGGAAGCGGAAGGTTGATCCAACGAGCGGATTTCACGACCTTGGTTTCCGTATCACGCACGGAACTCAGAAACTCGTCGAGCGTGTTCTGATCATGCCGGGACAAGTCCTTCTTCAACGAACGCGCATCCTCCATAAGATGATCTAGAACGCTCTTGCTGAGGGCCAGACGTTGAGCAGCGTCACCATCCTTCTTTACAAAGAGCATGTCGAAGATTCGCTTCGGTCTGTCATGCGCCGGCATGGGACGACCGTCGGGAGCAAAGGACATCGTATGCGCTTTGCGTTTTGGCCCAGCGCCTCCGTCGGTCGACATGATCAGCGATGAGAAGCGAGTCGCTTCTCCAATATGCCTCGCATAAACCTGGTCGAATGAAATTGAGTTCTGGTAGTCCCCCCTCCCTCCAATCGCAGCACCGGTAAGAAACTGGTCGGCGTTGTGATGCCCATGATTGCTACGCGACGCCGGATGGGATAAGCCAGAGAGTATGGTCAAATCATCGCGCAATGATTCCAGCGGATCAAGGCACTTGGTGAAGGTGAAATCCTTCCCCTGACCGTGGGGAAACCAAGACCAATCCTGATAAGCGGGATCCTCTTTGAGTGGCATGGGCACACCATTGGGCAAGTAAACGCAGGCCAGCCGTCGAGGGCTCGTCGTTTTTGCTGCGGCACTTGCGATCCCAGAAAACGTCTCGAACGCTGGTAGAGCGAGCGCAAACCCGGCCGTCCCACGAAGGAAGGCCCGACGGTCCAAGGTGTCATGTTTGGATTTCATTTTCGAGTTCGATTCTGTTCTAGCTATGTTCTCCAATGCGAACGAGCTGCATACGGCCAGCCCTTTGAGTAAGACATTGTTGTCTGCTATCGCGACTTAAAAATTTCGCTAGTCACAAGCGACGTGACTAGTGTGGCCAGACCGTCGCCTTCCTGCCGCAGTTCGGCGGTCAGACGGTCGATGCCAGACCGATCCGCAAAAGTGAGCGGCCTCCCAAGTGCGAACGTCGTTAGTTTGTGAACGACGGCCCGGACAAACTGATCCTGCCGATTAGCCAGCAAATAACGTTTCAATCCCTCCACCCCGTCGAGTTGATGCTGATTGAATAGGAGGCTTGATGCGTCGATGTCTTTACCCTGACTCTGCGTGCGCCAATTTCCGACGGCATCGAAATTCTCGAGTGCAATCCCCCACGGATCGATCTTTACATGGCACGACCGGCAGGCGGGCTTGTTCCGGTGATCCTCCATCCGTTCCTTAAGCGTCATCTTCAGAATCTCAGGGTCAGCCAGATCGATCTCAGGAACAGCCGGCGGCGGCGGCGGGGGTGGATCATTCAAAATACTTTCCAACAACCAGATACCGCGCTTGAGCGGATTGGAGTCCGTACCATCAGAATTCATGGCCAGCAAACCCGCCTGCGTCAGCAAGCCCCCTCGAATATCCACCGAGTCTAGCGATACTTTTCGGATATCGTGTCCGCTGACATCGTTGATCCCGTAGTGCTCAGCGAGCCGTTGATTGACAAGGGCATAGTCAGCGTGAATGAAATCCAACACGCTACGATTTTTCTGCAACACTTCCTCGAAGAACGCGATCGGCTCTCGCTTCATCGCTTCCCGCAACGTGTCGTCAAATTGCGGATAGCTTGATTGGTCAACGTTCAGATAGTCGAGCAAGCCCATATCCAACCACTGCCGCACAAAGTGCTTCGAAAAACGTTCATGCCGTGGATCAGCCAGCATGCGTTTGGTCTGACGGACCAGTTCGTCCGTCTCGCTGAGTCGGCCAGCAGCGGCGAGATCGATCAGTTCCTCATCCGGAGTGCTACACCAGAGGAACATCGAAAGACGCGTCGCTAATTCAAATTCGTCGAGTGGACGATGCGCTTCTGCTTGCGATGGGGCGGACTGAACCAGATAGAGAAACCGGGGAGACGACAGCACCGCGGCCAGCGTCTCGGTCACGGCCTGCTGGAAATCTTCACAATCCGGACGAATGCTGGCAAACAACTCCATTTCCCGATCGACCTCAGCCTCAGAAACACGACGCCTCCAGGCCCGTTTCATGAAGCGTGATACGACCTCCCGCGCGTAGGCGCTCTCATTCGCTCGGACCTCACTGTCGATGAAGATTCCAGCATGCGACGAAGGAGGCCACTGCTCGTAGACAGGAGCGATCACTTCAACATAATCAAAATGTATCGCCGCAGACCGAGAATGAGATGTGTTGTGCAATCGGATAAACTCGGAGGGATTGGTCGTCTTGCTGGCGCCAAGTTCCTTGGTCTTGCGGACGGGGTTACGGGTACGGATATCACTCAACGGGATATCCCACTCATAGAACTTCGAGTCCCCAGGCAAGGCATCAATAACACAGTCTCGATCGCTGATTCTAGAAGAGGCCTTCCAATCCTTATCTCCTTGCCAACCGAATTCCAAAGCGAGGGTGGGAAGCAAATTGGGTTCATGAGTCGCTCGCGACGCACGAACGCGAACACGCAGTGTTCCCTCGTCCGGCAACCGGTTCCCCAAGTCGACAACATGGCGCTGTCCCGCGGGTAGCACGGCAATAAACGCAGACTGCTCAGGCACTTCGGGGCGAATCAACGTGGGAGTCCAAGCATCTGCCGCCTCGCGCCAAGACCAGGAGGCTGGAACGGTTTGACCCGATTCTCGATTCTTGTAGTGGGATGCCTTGACACCACTCCTATTCGCCCTTTTTCGGGTCCGTTCGTCAGCCTTTTCAAGTTCGACGCTTTTTCTCGCCGACGCCTGTGCCGCAGAAACTCCCCAATACAACACTCCAGGACGCTCCCCCCGCACCGTGGCAAGATTCAATGCCTTACGATTCAGTTCGAGGTAGGTGGCGTATTGGCTGCCTGTCATCTGCAATACTTCAGAACTGTTCTGAAATCCATTTTCCGAGACAGGGTCAGGCGGCAGGTCTTTCGCAAAATCCAGCTCAAGCCCAAGCAAATCTTGTAGTGCATAGTTGTACTCGTATCGGGTCATGCGTCGAAACGAAGAATGCCCTTGCTCAGCCCGAAGCACCTGCGACGCGATCTGAATCTGAGAGGAGAGCCAGTCGATAATCTTGCTCCGATCATCGCCAGCCAGTTTGGGCCCGTCTTCGGGAGGCATTTCATCATTGCTCACGACATCCATCACTTCCAGCCACCAACTCACATCTTCTCCGCGAATCAGATCGGGATCCAGTGTGTCGACGCGAAACTTGGCCTTCTGTTTATCAGGTCCGTGGCATTCCAGGCAGTTTTCAGCGAGAACCGGTTCGATCTCGTCTCGAAACGCTTTCAGATTCGCCTGCGGCGCCTCATGGGCTTGGGGTTGGGCAATCGACTTTCGATACCTCGACTGAAACGCACCTTCCAGCTTTACCTGATCAAGCGTTGGCGTGTCCAAAGTGTTGAACTCTTGGCCAATGGCCGTGGTTACAAACGGTACCTCGGCGATACCGCTAACGAGCAACATGACAAAGACAGCAATCGGGAAAGGCACCAAATTGCCAATTCTGTTGTGGTGTTTGGGTCTCATCGAGGACGGGGCGTAACACACGAGCATCTCTTCCTGCTCCAAGAGGAATCGAAGGGACAAGTCGTGTTGTTAACGATTGACGGGTTCATTTAGAGATATGCTCCACCAACTCGCCAGATTTGCCATCACAATCGAACCGTCAGTCCCATTTCCTTTCGCTTCGAGACACGGTCGGGGTGGTTCGCAAGATTCGTCAGGTTCACCTGAGGTTTGGATCCGACAAGGGACACGACGGCTGGATATCAAGGTTCCTCGAGGAGCTCATTAGGATTCTCTGCACCGTACTTCGCGAGGAGCTCGGGCTTTCCATCCCAGACATCGTGAGGGTGAAAGAAGCCGAACTAGATAAGGATTGCAAGCAGCATCGCAGGTTTCATTTTCCTACGATGTAACGGATGCAGTGTTCTCACAATTCGGTCTGAAGTTGAGCTATAAGGTAATCCGTGGCGCTCGAGTGTGACGCGTTCGCTGCGCCTGGATAGTAGAGCTCGCTCGGGACGCCAAGTTCTTGGCAGCGCTTTTGAAGACCGACGCCGAATGAGGCGGAATGGGTCGGATCTTTTTCCGGAACGCCTTCTGCCGGGACAATCGGGTAGTACATGTAGGTAGGCGGATCGTCTGCGCTTAGAAGGCTGTAAGGCGAATATTCTTTGATCCACGGGAGGATACGCTCTCGCTCAGCTAGAAAGCTTTCGAAGCTATCGAGCCCGAAGGCATGCGCCCCGTATTTACTATTTGGGATCCACGTTCTCATTTGCAACGGATCGAGAGTGGTTTGACCGCGAATGGGCGCGACGCAGGCAAGACGCGTCGATTCTCGCAGCACCGGGTCTTCGTTTTCCGAATCCGCAAGGTCATCGTGGTAGGCGAGCCAAAGACTGGTGCAAGCACCTGCAGATCCGCCTGTTGCAGCGATTCGGGATTTATCGATATTGAATTCATCGGCGCGACTACGGAGGAATTGAACGGCGCGGGCAGCGTCGTAAAGAGGGCCACTAACGGGGGGCGCAAGCCCGCGAGAATGCTTTATCAGACGATAGTTGATCGCTGCAACAGCGATGCCCACATCGAGGAGCGCGGTCGTATCAACAAAGCTGTCTATCTTTTCCTTGTTGCCACCATTCCAGCCACCGCCGTGGATCACGATGACCAATGGCGTCGGACGATTCACGGCCGATTTCCAGAAATCAAGAACGTTTCGCGGGTGATCGCCATAGCTGACATTCGAATAGGTTGGCACCGGGATGGCTTCGTCGTATTCGCCCTTTCTCCAGGCCGGTTGCACTCGTGTCAACTCATCGGTCTTAAAGGCGGAAGCAGCGTGGCCTTCTTTGTTATAGAGTTGGACTTCTTCGGAATTTGATGGTCGAGCATACCGAACTTCAGCCGGACGCAAGACCTCTGTGTGCCAGACATCTACTTTGCTAGGGCTGATGATCCGAGCCTGGGCCCACTTCCATTCGCCATCGGTTGCCCGGATTTGAAAACACTTCAGACCAACCTTGCTACCGACAGCAGGCGGTAAGTGGTTTGTCCCTGCGGCCATAAGACCGCTACCAACATGGTTAAAGCTGACTCTGACCCGACTGCCTACAAGACCCGCCTCTTTGAACATCGGACCACTGTTGGCCTCATCGTTTTTCTCGACCTGATTTCGCGCAGGCTCGGAACGTTTCAGGACTGATGCAAAGTATGCCCCCCGCTCCTTGCCGGATTCGTCTACGATAGTAGACTTCAGTTGGGTTCGGCCTCCTTCTAGATCCAGGTTAAAGGATATTTGTCGGACTCCCTTCGGAATTTTCTTGGACAGCATATTGCCCCCTACGCTCAAGGTCGCCTTGACTGCGTTGATTGGAAAATCGGCTTCGGCCGGCCGCTCCATTAAGGTCACGCGATAGCTGCCTGCTTGGGCGACATCAATTTCCCAATGTCCGTTGAACGCCGGGGCTTCAACCACGACTTCCTGATGCCATGGAAGCTGGCTGGCATGCCAGTCATGGGCGGTTAGAAATGAGGGATTATCCGCTTCGTGGCCAACAGTTATTGGCACCAAGGTCCCCGCGCGCCCAGAGGTCTCTTCCCACCACTCCTCGTAAACGTCTATGAGCCGACTAACGACCGCTGGATGACGGGCAGCGACGTTGTTTGCCTGCGCTCGATCGTTCTTTAGATTGTAGAGTTCCTGCCGACCAACGAGTCGCCAGTCCTCAGACATCACAACAAAGTCCTTGTACTTTTTCGGCTCCGCAATTCGTTGGTTATTCACCACGAGATCGCGGCTCGTCCAACCCGCGTTCCGGTCACGCAACAATGGAACGAGACTACGTCCATGAAGTTTAGGCCCAGATTCACGTTGGACACCGCACAACTCTGCCAGGGTCGGCAGCACGTCGATGTGAGCCGCGAGATGCGACACATCCCGTCCGCCACTTATGTTTCCTCCAGGCCAACGCACGAAAAACGGAACACGATGCCCCCCTTCATAAATAGCCCCCTTAATGCCGCGCAATCCTGCAGTGTGATCCTCCCCTTCTTTCGGATACCATGGCCCAGCCGTTCCATTGTCGGTCATGAAGATCACAATGGTGTTCTCGCGAAGACCTTCCTGCTTCAGGAATTGCTCTAAACGCCCCATGTTTTCATCGAAATTGACAAGCATGCCGTAGAAGTCGGATCGGTTCTTGGAAAAGCCTTTTTCCCGAAACGGCTCCGAGTATTGCTTCGCCACATTATACGGCCCGTGCGGCGCATTTGGCAGCAGATAGCAGAAGAAGGGTTGAGTCTTGCTGGCCTTCATGAAGCTCATCGCCTCGTTGAAGAAGACGTCCGTGCAGTAACCTTGGTATTGGGTCGGTTCTCCGTTGCGGAAGTAGCGGTCGTCAAAATAATCATTACCCCAGAGATCCGGTGTTTGCCCGACTCCCCCACCCCCATGGTACACCGCGGTGTCGAACCCACGATCATGCGGACGGCAGGGATAATTATCGCCCAAATGCCACTTCCCAAACATACCCGTGGCGTAGCCACCGCGCTGCAAGACATTGGCCATGGTCACTTCTTCCGGATGCAGAAACGATCGCCCGGCAATCGTGTGCCAGACGCCTGTGCTCAAGGAGTAGCGCCCGGTTATTAGGGCCGCACGTGTTGGGGCGCAAGTCGGGTCCACGTGAAAATCGGTGAAACGCACGCTCTCATCATGAAGACGATCGAGATGGGGTGTCTTGAAATCCGGGTTGCCGTGACAGGACAAATCGCCGTACCCTTGATCATCCGTCATCACCAGGACAACGTTGGGTTGTCGAGCGACAATCGATGAGGCAAAGCTGATCGCTAGCGTGAGAAAGGCAATAATTCGCATGGACGAGGTCATTTTTAGATTCCTCCCTCGGGTTTAAACCTTGCGATCTTGTCTGCGGCACCAACTAGAACGCGAAGACCGATATTTCCGCGAATCTTGCGATCGATCGCGAACGTCAGGGTCTTGCGCCCGCGAGTGGAAGGAATCCGGGTACTCAGATCTTCGATCTCCCTATCGTCAATCCATAGGCGCAGGCCTTCCGTGCCATTCAAATCCAACGTCAAAGCACCTGCCGCGAGGACAGTCACAAAGCCTCGGACATAGATCGTGTCGCCCTCGCCAAGATCTCCGTCCGGCAGAACGCCGTTTACCATGCTGTAGGCAGGCATCCAAAAAGCGTTTTCATCCGGCACGGCACCGGATTCTCCCGCTGTAAATCGCCACTTACGGATGTAGGGTGTTTCGTTGTTTGCGTACGGTCCTGGGCGACCGAGAACGGAGAGAAACTTGGCTAGGTCGAGAAACTCCTGACGACTGTTCAACTGGTCGGCGAGGCCTTCCGGCATCAGTGACGCCATCGGACCTTGTCTACTAACGTTACTTAGTGAAACACGGATTTCATTGCCGGCGGCAACAGAATCCCGGAGAACGATTTCCTTTTCGCTCTTGTGAGTGATGACACCGGTCTGGATCGTACCATCGTTAAGTATCAGCTGAACGTTTTCGTAGTGTTCGGCGATCGATTTGTTCGGTTCTAGAATCGATTCAACCATGTAACTCGGATCTGCAGCAGCCCCGACGGCAACAAGATTGGGACCAATGGAGGGTCCAACCGAACCAATGCCGTGGCACACGGCGCAGGCCGACGATTGGCGCCGGAAAATCAATTCACCTCGCACTGGATCACCCTGTTGGATCACGTCAGTGGTCAGCGTCTCTCGGTCCTCTCGCTTCAGCGATTGCGTCAATGACTGTGGCGCAGCCGGAGCGAAGATCCGCGCCAACCGGGAGGGCAGCTGCCCTGTGCGTCGATGGTAGGCTGCAACTTTAGCGACGGCCTCAGGATGAAGCTGGTCGGGAACGATCTCCTTGAGCAGTAAACTCGGCCCGGTGCGATGCCGCAAGAATCGGGCGATCAGGTCAGAAGGGTCGGTATCACCGGGATCTTCTTTCAAAATCGCAGCCGTTGAAGCCGCAGCGTCCAGCAAGTCAGCGTTAGCCAATCCGTGGGTGGCGATGTGGCGGGCCTGCAAGTCCCTGGACCGAGACATCTCACGCAGGGCTTCGAGGAATTGCGTCTGCCCCAAGCTCCCCAACGATTCCGCAGCAGCAATGCGCACAGCCATTGAGTGCGCCTCATCACGTAGCACTGCACTCAATGCCTTGCCGCTCTCAACAAGCTTCCACGCGCCGATGTTCGCCGCAATCGCAGCGGCATAGTCACTGTCGCGGCTCGCCAACTGTGGGCCCAAATTGGGGGGGCTATTGCCTAGTGCAACCTTGCCGTTCTTCCCTACCTTTGCCAACGCTTCCAGCAATGCCAACTTTGAGGCCTGCGGGAGCCTGGATCGCCGATGGGTCACGGCACGAAATACGGAACGGACATGTTCGGCTTTAGCCTCCTCGATAAATAGATCCTTAATGGCAGCAAGTTCCGCTGCGGTGGGACGTTTCTGCCTAAGAAATGCCTCCAGTTGTTTGTCGAATCCAACAGAACCAAAACGCTCGCCGAAGGCTCGATGCTCGGCCTTCTGGAACGTCAATTCACCGGTCTTCAACTTCGGCTGCCAGTAGCGTTCCAAGGCCTTGGCTGTCTGTGGCAGGGCGGACGCGATGAATTTGTCTTGCTCGTGGTCCAAGACATTGAGAGCAGCGGTAAACGCTTCGGCTTTGGGAATGAATCCGGCGGATAGCACGGCCTCCATACGCGTGCGAGGAAACGGATCGGCCGCGAGCTGGGAAATCATACCGATTGGGTCCGAGAGAGATTCGTGCCAATAACGAATGATCCGCGCGCCGCTAGAACGAGCGTGACCGTCCTCGGCCATCAACACTTTCTTCAAAATCAACTCGCTCGGGCTTTCTACATTTTGGCAGGTCCACATGGCTTCAACCAGATGTCCATCGTATCCGCCTTCATCGGGGTTCAGACGGGTCACCCAGGCTTCGATCGCTGCAAGAACTTCCGACGGATCGCGCTCGCTCAGTTCTTTACGGGCCTGATGCCGGGTCCAGGCGTTAGGGCTCTTCAAGTGATCGAGCAACATGTTGGTCGGTTCTCCCACAAGTCTTGGCCGCTCCACCAACGGACGTTCCTTGTGGGTAATCCGCCATATCCGACCGTGTTCGTGATCCCGACGCGGGTCGCGGAAATCGTGTTGAGCGTGATTGATGATGGAGTTGTACCAATCGGCTACATAGACCGCACCGTCAGGCCCAATCTTGCAATCCACCGGCCTGAAATTGGGATGCTTGGCGGCGATCAACGGAGGCAAGACATTCGCACTGAATCCAGCGCCATCCTCAATAAACTCATAACGAATAACCGCACGGCTCTTGAATCGACAGGTCAGAAGCTGACCGCGGATCTCATCCGGAAAATGCATCCCGGTGACTAAGTCGCCGCCACATTGTTTCTCTGTGCTGATCAACGGCGGAACGCGGACGGGCTCGTCGCTCGCACCGGATCCGGGCGAGAGATACATGACCCGCGGATTGTTCACCATGAACGATTGTCCCCAACGATCGAAGACATGTCCCCAAGGATTGCCCCCCGTCCCCCTAACGAACATCTTCAATTCTTGGGTCCGAGGATTGTATTGGTAGACACCGCCATTGAAGTTGCGAACAACGCCATACTGTGTTTCCACCTGCGTATGGAGAAAAATACCTTCCTGGAAATAGATCCACCCGCCCGGCCCGCGTCGCCAAGCACTGATAGAATGGTGACTGTCCTCGATGCCAAATCCCGTCAGCGCGACTTCCCTCACGTCGGCCACATCATCCCCATCGGTATCTTTGAAGAAAAAGACGTCCGGTGACTGTGCGACGTAGCAGCCGCCATTGGCCAATTCAATTCCCGTGGGAAGATAAAGGCCGTCGGCAAAGACCGTGGACTTGTCCGCTTTCCCGTCATTGTCGGTGTCTTCAAGAATGATGATCTTGTCGTTGGCCTCCTCTCCGGGCTTGAGCTGGGGATAGGCCCATGAACAGGCGACCCAAAGGCGTCCTCGTGAGTCCCACATCATGTGGATCGGATTCGCAAACATAGGCTCCGACGCGAATAGGTTCGCCTGGTAGCCCTCCATCAAATCGAAGTTCGCCAACTCTGCTGCTGGATCGTGATTATTGATCAGATCCAGATCCGCGTTCTTGAGATTGGCAGACTTGATGCCCTGTCTCTTATACACATCTCCGAGCCCACGAGACCTCTCTACATCTC
>OJGU01000709.1_pt1 | contig 16846 bp, 15 predicted proteins | sample 1594741 | NCBI WGS metagenome assembly OJGU01 (sample SAMN05416841, study PRJEB24817) | seawater metagenome | isolation source: Sea water | place: Canada:Atlantic | collected 2013-07
CTCGTGGGCTCGGAGATGTGTATAAGAGACAGCCGCAGAGAAGTCCCCGATTTCATGAAATCATCAACGATCAAAATTCGAGCCTCACTCAGTCCATCGGCTAAGTGTCGCCGAACTACAGAGATCAACGATTCCGGCTCAAAATGCACCTTCCCCAGGTTGTCACGCCTTCGTGCCTCTAGTAATCCCAGCGGAATGTCCTGCGCCATCCGAGAAAGGGCATCAGCGGCAATGATACCCCCTCGAGAGATACCAAGTACCAAAGTAGGGGAGTATCCGCCATGCCCGTATTCCAGCTTTATCACCTCGTCATAGGCATCCTCGATCAAATTGTAATAGTCCCACCAACTAACCCGTCGAAGAGCCGAACCACTATGCGGAGCCTCCGGAAGGGCTCTACGTGATTCTTCCATTTTCGACCTCAGCGATCCCATGACCATTCTCAATGCCCCAATTAACTTTCGAACTGAATGAATGTCCGTCTGGTTCAGTGAAGTCACAAACTTAGCTAGACCGTCTACCTCGCAAGTACCACTATGAATTACTACGATCGGGAGATGATATCCATAAGCCATACCTAATTCGTTAGCAACCCAACCGGTATGTTTATCAATGACCGCAACGAGTCCTTCGCACTGTGAGATTTTTGTGCGAACATCGGACGGTGGACTATCTGCAATCGTTCCTTGAAGAGACATGAGAATCTCTATTCCGTATCGTTTAGCCACTTTCGTCACGACTCTAGCCACGTAATCAGTCGAGTCATTGATGTTATGACTCAAGAAAACGCTATACTTTGTAGGAGCGGATGTGGCGGCGTCACAAACTGGCATAGTGACTCTGCTAAACCGAATTTTCTTGAATTTGAAACACTCGGAATTGTTAGTTGCAATATAATCCACATCGTTTGAAAAAGGGAGAATATAGGTCTTGAAAGATGGAAGTACATACTGGTCGAAGGTACGAACAATATCCAAGACTGGCTTTCCGCCTCGCGATTGGTGTCGATAAATGTAGCGCGCTCGCATCTCATTCTCATCTGCATGGATGAAAATTCGTGCATCAGCATAGTCGTCCAACGATTCGTGTAGTGAAAATAGTCCTTCAACTATCACTATGCTACCAGGATCGATCGAGACGGGACTCTTCTTACTCCTGACAACTCCTTTTTTGATGTCGTAGGTCCTTGGAAACCACGTCCCAGTATTTGATATCAACTCAATGTCTTTACGCAATTGTTCGAAGTCGAAATTTGACGGATGATCGCCGACATATTGTGCGATTTCCGATACTTTCCTTTCATCAGGGTAAAGATTCATCCGTTCCTTCCGGGATAACTTTAGATATCCGTCAACCGGGACGATTACGAGATTCTCGGAATCTCGGAATTTCAATTGCCATTGTTGGCAGAGAAATGTCTTTCCCGAACATTCACCGCCCGACATTGCGAGGATCTTTGGTCGATCTGTTTTGGAAGAGCAGTTGTCAACTACATCTTGAAAAAAGTTCTCGATGGTCGATTTCATATTTGTCGGTCGAGTGAAACCAGATTCACCGTTAAAATAGCTTTAGAACGTTGAATTAAATAGGCGCTGTCTTAACTCGTTCTCGTAGTCTCACCCCTATTGAATTGGTCCTTTTTTTCCGCGAGAAGCTCAATTCAGGAAAACCTTCAACAACACCATTCAATTATCTACTCCGCCGAAGAAAAACATTCTTCGCGACAGAACCGGTATCTTTACCAATGATATCCATGAAACATACTTCACCACATTTTGGTGGAACTCCGCACGCTGTGTAACCAGCGGCAAGAGCAACATAGTAACGCAAATTCTTCTGATCCCTACGCATCATCTTAAACTCACTATATATGACAACCAGTTCCACCGGAGTTCGACGTGACACACAGGCAAAAACCAATTCAATATGCCCCGGCAAAGCCTTAACACTTCCATCTGAAAAAACACCCTTTACCCTAACCCAAATTTCATCCGCGACCTTGCCGATTATTGCTTTTCCAAACGTAGACATAATAAACGTCAGTATCGCGACAGACCCGATGTCCAAGCCATCAAAACTAGCAACTGAAGGAGTTCTGAGGTGAACTTGCGAAATGATCGCTCCCTGGTTCCCTGAATCATCCATCAATACCTTTCTGCTTTTCTCTTTCGCATTCATGCGTTCCAAACTACCCTTAATACAGGTACGCTTCAACCCAGCACCAAGAGGAACATGACAACTTCAGAAGTCGAAGAGATCTGGAAAGACTTCCTTGAGGAAGTTAGTCCCAACAAACCAAACCCACAGCTTGCCCCTGCGCTACGCCAATTCCGAGCCCGACTAAATAGCCTTCACAGAACGACGGTCGACCATAACCGGCTACGTAAATCGATAGAAGGCTCCCTAGAAAACAAAAACTTTCGTATTCGTCTGGCTGCATGTGAGCTCATGGAAGCAATCGCATGTCCCGAATTTACGTGTGTCTTACTCAAGGCCAGCAAAGTAGATACTGCAGAGTCCGTAAAAATTGCCGCAGCAAGGGCAGCACACAATTTGCCGCTCTCCTGCGTACCCTACATTTTGAATTTCCTCTCAGACTACGAGTGCGATGATTATCTAGGCCTCAGCGTTCTTGAGAGGCTCGGGGCTGGTGCTGTCGAACCGATTTGCAACCACCTCAAAAAACAAGCAGAATCTTCAGAGCCACCCTCTCAGGGTCTCATTCGTGTCCTTGGCAGAATAGGATGCCACACGGCAGGTTCGACGTTGGAGTTTCTGTACCGGCTTGCGATAGACTCGAGCCGCTCGACAATCCTAGAAGCAATAGCCAGCACAGGCGCGCCCAATCTCGAGAAGATCGCAGAGCATGCAAGTATTGATGCGGAGTGGATTTGTCGAGCCCGGGCAATTGAGATCGCAATCAGGCACTCGTTGCAATGCCTTGCTCCAAGAATTTCTGCGCTCACACGGGATACCAACTATTCGGTAAGAAAAGCAGCTCGCGAATACCGAGAAATGTTGAGTCCGGGCCTGGATTCCGAAAAGTCAGTTAGCTCCTTGAAGCAGTTGAAGAGTTTAAAGCTTAACGCCGAATTAACCTTCATCCTGGACGCAAGGAACACTACCGTGCCGCAGGAAGTTGCTCATAGCCATTTCTACCCTATTCGCGAGCAAGACCCTGATGAGATTTACACGGCAGGCGTATCATACCTTCCGGTTAGAGAGGTTAGCCTAGAGCGACGCTTGCCTTCTCGAAATGAAGTTTATATACTTTTAGAAACGAAGGCAGTGTTTATAAATGCGAGCACTGCGAACTCAATTGCAAGGCTAGACTATCCAACGGTAACCCAGGTTGACGTTAAAGAATTAGATACCTGTGCAAGAACGGGCAAACTCCAGGCTTGCCTAAGTGGAGCCGATGCTTCACTAGTTCAAGCTGCGCAAAAGGAACACAGATCTCAGGCTGAAAGCTTACCTTGGACTCCTGTTTTGATTTGTCTTCCGGAGGATCTACGATCAAGTTCTAGTCTAGTAGGCATAGAATATGCAGAGAACATAAACTATGGCTTCAAAAGGCAAGGTGAACTTCAAGGGCTGCTTGACACTATCTTAAAAGAAGGAGGCCTTCCGGACCCGTACTCAGGCTTTCTAAAAGGAGATGGGTCGGAGTCGTGGTTGCGATCTGAATTCAAGGCTGTTGAACGAGCGGTTCAAATGGGCGCACTTCGGAGACTACGTGCTGGACCTAGAAAGCACGCGATGAAGTTCGAGGTCCTTGAGCGTCGATTTGAGAATCTTTGCATGGACACAGGTTTATTTGAGATTTGGCTATGTGAGTATGGGCGAAAAGCGTTCGACAAAATGGTGCCAATTCTTCTTAGGGACAATTCGCTTCGTGGATTCTATGGGCCATCTCTCGAGGCATTACCATTCGAATTTCTTGATGTAGTTGCCAAGCAGTTAGGCAGTTCTCTTGGAGTTGCAGTATTGATTTGGAATGGCTTCGGGCAAGAATGGGTGGACTTCTGGGATTCTTTTGAGGGCGGCGAGCTCCGGTTAGGTTTTCTCGATTATTTCGCGCAGTTCCAAGAGTGTCGTCGGCTATTCTCGAGTCGGATGCATCGAGAAACTGGTGGTATTCTTGACTGCATAGTTAATAGTGTAAACAAGGATTTACATAGGCGGACCGACTTCTTTGAACCCGGAGGGCCTGAGTGGGCGTCGCTTACACATTGCGGTGTGAGCACTGACGAGGTAGCCGACATCGCTCGCACGTTCCGCGGTTGGGAAGCGGCTACTGATCTATGGAAAAAGGTAAGAATGGACGGCCGGTCTGGTATAGAAGACCGTTCTGCCGACTGCAGGCAGGACCCGTTTGAGGAAGGGCTCTATGAACTTGGCCAGCGGTTGGAAACAATGATGGATCTGTCAGAAGTAGACAGAGACCTTGATTCTCTAATCTCTATTTTAGAAATCTTGGGCGTTCAGTTTGATTTTGAGTCTCGACACGTAAAGTATGGAAGTTTCCAGGTTGAGGTTCAAATGAATGGTGGTGCAATATCTTTGAAACCTAAGATTACGATGAGGACAAGGCGTGACCTCGGTTCGAAATGGACTTTGGTATTTCTTCACGAGATTGGGCATTTTCTCCTTCACGGACGTTGGATGTCAGAGATTCAGCTCATGCAACATTGTAGCAATATTGTGAGTAGGACTAGGTCGGAGACCTCTCGGGCTATCGAGAACATGATGCGCGTTGGCCTCTGGCGAATCAGCAGATTCTACTCTGCGGTTGAGCAATCGGCTGATGGATTTGCAGTTCGAACTCTATTTTCGCCTAGTTTCGTTGATGCGGCTCGCGCGCAGTTTGTTAAGGAAGATGGTATCGATATATTCAAACTCAATGATTTCGCCGCGCTGAGGCTTGGCCTGGATCCTCGGGGGCGTTGGGGCGATCGCGATCGGTTCGAAACTCACATACGTGGTTGTTTGGGAATCAATAGGGACCCGTATTATGGTCTTATTCCCGTTTCATCTAAAACCATCGAAGCGATGGAGGTGGCGTCACGTCGGCGTGTTGAAGAACTGCTTTTGGGTATGTGGCATGAGGTCTTAAATTTGTTGAACGGCGGGGATCCATGTCCGCTTTCAAAGAAGCGGTTGGCGATGGGAGGACGGGTTAGTCGCCCTGGATTGGGATTTGATGGAATTGTATGTTAGTTGTTTTAGAGTACCTTCCGGAGTAACTGAATGGTGTCCGTTCCTATGAAATGATCTCTCCATAGAACCAAGCACCATACCGACTCATCCTACCTTCGATCTCCAAATCTATGCTATCTGCACGCTCCACGTCGGCTTTACGTTGGCTTCGATCGTGGAGATGGGCCTCAAAAAAGAAAACGAACACTCTGATAACACACGATGTAATGAACCAGTTCCCAATCGGGGTATTGGCGAGTCTCTATACCTTTCCCCTAAGGGAAGATGTCTCGTTTGCCAGCTGCTCTCGAACTTCAAAGCGAAAGATTTCTTTCTGTCGAAGACGTTCTCAAAAGGGGGCACCCATTGGGGCGTTTGTCAATAGACATAAAAATTTCTTGCCTCAACTTTTCCTAGTTTTCTTCGTTGAGTTGTTACTGCTTTCAGACTCCGTTGCCCTCGGTTCCGATTCGAACCATGGACTTCTACTCATCGATTCCGAATTCACCGCTCTGTGACGGTGATTCGTTCAGTCACCCATCTGGATCTAGCTAGCTCACCGCGGATTTGAATCCAGCGGCGAAGAAGTCAAAACCAAGTTTCAACCTCACTGCCCATCCTGTTACCACAGGACCAGAAAACCTTCTGTGCCAGGCCGTGTTCACTCAGTTCTCAAAGATTGATAGATAACGACAACTCGTATCGGTTCCAATGAAGGGAAATACTTCTTCAGAAACTATTCGCCTCGAAGAAAAAGGGGCGCGGAGTTTAACACAATTTCGTGTGGTTGGCACGTGAGTAGTGAAGGGCTAGTGTCTGGGTATGCACGAATAGTGGCGGAGAGGGTGGGAATCGAACCAGATTTACGCTGATTTCGGGTCAATTTGGCTCACTTTCAAAGACTACTCAAGCCTAATCGTCCAGTACTCACTCACTACTTCCGCGTAAAATCTTCTGACAGTTCTTCTGACACCCAGTAGCGTGATCCTTAGCGAAAATCTTCATCTGAAAAGGCTAGGAATTGCGACTGCGGGGATGATGTTGGCGGGGAATCGGCTGACAATCGCTCACGCAGGTGATCCATTCAGCAAAGACATGGATCGACCATACTATTGCTGGTTAGATGCGTTCGCGAGTCCTTAGACAGGGCTTCTCAACATGAAGTATTTGTGATAGCATTTCCATATGACTAAGAATGTTGAATTGGTTGTGCAGCAGATTCAGGGGCTGTCGGAAGCTGAGCAAGCGGAGCTTGCCCAGGCCCTTGATGCTGAAGATTGGTCAGATTTGGTCGTATCTGAAATGCGCCTTCGTGAATATCGAGAGTCTGGGCAAAAGGGTGCAACAATTGACGAGGCGTTTGCTTCCATTCCGGCCAGTTAGCCTGTGGTTGTAGTTCGATTTCAAAACTCTGCGCTTCGAGAACTTCATCGGCTTCCTTCAGAGCTTTTGGCTCGGATGAAGCCGATTTTTCGTGCTTTGGAAGAGAACCCTCGACCACGTGGGGTTAAAAAGCTTAAAGGAGCGAAGAATCGGCATCGTATCCGGGTAGGTGATTACCGCATTGTCTATGAAATTGATGACGAGGCGTCGGAGGTCATTATTTTGAGAATCCGACACCGCCGGGATTCATATCGTTAGGAGAGGCCCAGGCGGAAGCCGCTGAGACGGAAGAAATAGAGAAGCTGGGTGTAGAGTTGAATCGACATCAAGACCCGCGTGAAGTGTTGTCGATTCAGCTCTCAAGAAGCTCTCCTGACGGAGGCTTCTCAAGCACAGGGATGTATGATACGATGCTGCTATGACTGAGACTGTCACATCACTGTTGCAAGCATTTGAAGAGCTCTCTCTACCGGAGCAGCGAGAGCTTTTTGATGCTCTCGAAGACCGCATCGATGGCGCTCTCGCAGAGCAGAGCATGCAGGAATTTCGTGCGTCAGGAAGCAAGGGAATCCCGGCCCGGGAAGCGTTCGCTCTCGCAAGAAAAGCGACATGAGCTACGCAGTAGTCTTTACGAATACTGCACAGCGTGATCTCTCTAGGCTCCAGTCATCGATTATGGATCGAGTGGAGCCTATTATTTTATCCTTGGAAGAAACACCCCGGCCACAAGGTGTGAAGAAGCTCCAGGGATACAAGGAGTTTTACCGAATCCGGATTGGTGACCATCGAATCATTTATCAGATTAACGATGCTGCCAACCACGTGGTGATTTCTCGAATTGTGCACCGCCGTGACGCATATCGCTAGGGAATGCCCGTTCGGAATCGGATTGTGCTTCAATGGAAGAAATTCAGCGTGTGTAGTATCTAACTATACACCCCCAACCCCGTATCTGGGGCTTCCTGAGAGCGCATTTCAGTCGGAGCAGCGATTGCTCAACTAATGCTCTATCGCGGGGAGGCGCGCCAGAATCTCGCCAAACACGTTTTCTATTTCAACCAAGGGCGTTTCGCTCAGGCGACTACTTCAACGTGATGAATCAGGCCAGCTTTCTAAGCCTCCTCTCAAACGCCATTATTGAGTGGAACAGCCATCGCTTTGGCGACATTCTGGATTCAGCCGAGAGCAACGGCAAAAGCTTCAGCGATGAGGCGCTGGCCCATGTGCAGCCGCTGCAATTCAAGCATGTTATCGTGAATGGAACCTACGACTTTGGAAGAGCAACATGAATTTAGTTATCATTTATTTGGGTGCCGCTTTATGTGAAATTTCCGGTTGCTTTGCCTTTTGGGCGTGGTTGCGCTTAGAACGGTCGGCGTTGTGGCTAGCCCCTGGGGTGGTCAGCTTAGTTCTCTTTGGATATTTGTTGACGCGCGTTGATGTAGCTTTTGCCGGTCGTGCCTACGCAGCCTATGGTGGCGTCTACATCGCAACATCGTTGTGTTGGTTATTCTTCGTCGAGCGAATAGCTCCGGACCGTTGGGACTATCTAGGGGCGGTCGTCTGTTTGGTCGGGGCTGGTATCATTCTCTTCGGCCCACGATGATTGGGATGGATGGACGCTGAATAATCTGGCAGCATCGGCTGCAGAATTCTTCCCGAAGTTGACCAAGCGAATGATCACTTTCTGCTGTTGCGTCTTAAGTTTAAGCGACGTCCTCCTATTCCGGCTGCTTTCCGGGGGGGGCATTTAAAAACGTTGCGAGTGCGTTCGTGTAACAATGCACGCTCGAACTGAATGTTCCGAATTTTTTCGGATTTGCAGTCGTGTGAGAATTCAACGTTCGTTAGGCAGCTGAGCGGGCGTTACGGTATGCCAATGTAATTCTGGATTTGTTTTTCTCTCCTTGTGGCATCAACAGCACGAAGCTGTTGTATGTGCTATTGAAAAAGTGATAGTCAAAGCTTACCGATTCTCCAGATTCGACCTGTAGCACTGCTTTCCCGCGATCACTCCACCGCTTTCCAAATATAATGTCTCGAATGAATGGGGTATCTGGTTTCGCGATAGCATCTAGACCAATCTGTCCAATCTCGTTTTCAAAACGCTTCGACAGAAAACAGTTTCGGAGCCCTTGATTTTCTGAAGTCCACTGGCTCCTCGGATGAAAAACGAGAAGGCAGCAGCGTTTAGGAGAATTGAGCACGTATCTTCGTAGCGCTGCATGGATTGATCCTCCAAATTCTTTGGCTAAATGCTGGGCAGACTTTATCGAGAGCGGCAGTTTCTTGGCCTTGTCATCAAAAATATCGAGTTGAAAAAGAGCAGAGGATGCTCCGAAATTTGCCTCTCTCTCAAAGAGTTGCTCAACATCAGGATCAAGTGTTTTGGCATCGTCTGCCCGGCCTAGGACATCACTCTGCCACGGTAAAACGCCATGGAAAACTTCGTGAAGTTTAACAAAATTCTGTCGAGACGCTTTCATCGATTGATCGATATAAATGGTTCTCTGACGAAAATCTATCATGCCCAATAGCTTGTCGAGAACCTTAGGAATGAACCCAAATTTCTCGAGAAACCCTGGTTCGACGGCGCTTAGATCAATCGAATCAGCCACGCATAATTCCGCGTAAGTGACAATCTTTTCCACAGGAGTCGGGAAGACCCCCCATGCCTTGGCTCCACGGAGAAGATTCTCAGAAATCTTCGAGATGTCACCGCTGCTTTCTAATGCTGTGTTTGAGTCTTCCACACTGAACCTATGCTTTTTGAGAACGAAGAAACTGAAGATACTTTGCTAGCTCTTTCTCCTCTTCAGCGGATAATTCACCTAGACTTCGTAGCGCTGCTCCGGCCATAGTTTTAGCTCCTTCTGCTCTCCGTTTGCTCGCATATCCCGCTTCCTCCATCAACATTTCATAGTCGATTTCGTAAAGCGCGGCGAGCTTGTGCAAAAAATGAGGAGAGGGTTTCTTTACCTTATTGTTTTCTAGCTGACTGAGGTATGCATTGGAGATCCCCGTCGCTTGCTCCACTTCTCGAAGTGAAAGCTTCCTAAGATCACGAGCTGTTCGCAGTCCATCACCTAAGTTTTTGCCGTCTGGTTCTTTCATGGTGGTTGATCTCACTTGCTTAATAGACAGCACATCGATCATAAGATCAAGCAAATACTAAACAATGCTTGACATATCAAGCATTCATCAACATACTGATCGTGAAGGCTGAATTAGGTTTTGGCCGGAAAAAGAAAAGCCCACCGCTGGAACGGTGGGCTTTTGATAGGTGCAGTTGCGTGGGCAACTGCGCACTTCTACTCCGAAGAGCTTGGTGCTTTTGACAACGGAACCATAGCAGGGATCGGAGCTGGAGTAAAGACGTCCCACGTCAAAAACACAGATCCGAAGTGAAAAAGAAAAAAGTTCGATACTATGTGTTCCGAGCATGGAGAAAACATCCAGAAACAGGTGAGCGTCTATGGGCGAAGTCCTACGGCCTCAAGGCATGGAGAATTCCCGTCTTCGCGAAGTGATCAGAAAGGAATAGATATCCATGGCTAAAAAACACAATTGTGGCGGCGAAACGCGCCCCGATCCAAAAAACGTTCCGGTGAAACCCCACGTCAGATCAAAGCCTGGATCGTCTTGCTATGGTCCAGGGAAACCTGGCCCTAAGACGGTTTCAGTGAAGCGGCATCGTCGGTCAACACCATAAACGTGATGAAATAAGATGCCGCCATGGTGCGCTCCGCACTGTGGTGGCATTTTTGTGAACTGTCTGACTTGGTAGGAGTGAACAGTTTGCTAGTAATCTGTTCACTTTACGCCTATGCGCTAGCTAAAACCAAGGCCACACAATCTCGGATGATGAGGTTATGCGCGACGATTGTAATCGCTGCAGCGTATATTCCCGGTACTATTGACCATACGTGCAGATCACCGGACAGACGCTGTGTACTGGTTCAGCGGAAAACGCTGGATTGCGAGAAATGCTAACGCACAAATGCCGTTGGGTTTCGTTGTCAGACAGAGGGGGGCGGAATTCGTGAAGAGACTAATCTTCTCGAGAACGCTTTTCGGCCTCAATAACGATTTCGGATACGCTTATGTTAAGGGCTTCCGCAACTCGAAGAAGAGCATCAAGTGTAGGGTTTCGCTGTTGCTGTTCGATAAAGCCAATCATGGGCTGCGACAATCCCGACCGAGCTGCTAGCTCGGTTTGCGACAGACCTTTTTCCTCTCGCTTCTCCCTAACGATTTGCGCCACCTGGTGGAGTAAACGATCCCGATATTCTTTTCGTTGCACGATGGCTTCAAGGAATACCGTGAAAGGAGGGCATATCTGGAAATAACTATAGTTATTGATCTTTGCGATCGACTTGGTATGCTGGCTAAATGAGTGACAATCAGGATTCAGAACATCCGTTTTTGACGGGCCTCGATATTTCTTTCAGGAACAGAATCGGTCCAGATCCCCATGAAGGTGGAGCGAGTACACCGGCCCTAAATGACTGTCCAGACATTTGGGAAACTGAATCCGGTGACTTTGCGGTGATTGGCATTCGGATTACAGAGAAAGCCAAGCAATCGCTTCCAGAGACAGTTGGATGCGGTCCAGATGAGGAAATTGTGCTGCTACCAAGAAAGCTTCTTGTCGGTGCGAAGGCTCACATCCCAGATTGAATCTGGGTTATCCACAGGCTGCCATCAGCCACTTTCTCAGGAGGCTCGCAAGGAGGTATAATATCTCCCAATGGAGTCACTTGTTGCCATTCTTGAGGCAAACTTCACCTTGATCCAAACCGCTGGTATCGTTGGGAGTTTTCTTCTTGCCTCGTGGGCACTTTTCATCGACGCAAAGGTCAGAAGAGCTAGTAACTTAATCGCCATCACGGCACATCACCGGGAGATTTGGAGTCAGATTTATTCTACGCCGAGTCTCACTCGCATCACAGATTCTGATGCTGACCTTGATAAGAGACCAATCACAACGAAGGAGTGGCATTTTACGCGATCGCTGTTTCTCCACTTGGCGTCTGCCTATCAAGCTGCTAGCGACGGATTACTGGCGACGCCAGAGGGGCTCCGCAGTGATGTTCGAGATTTTCTTCTCTTGCCAATTCCGCGAAAGGTTTGGATAGAAATCCGGATGAAACAGAACGCCAAGTTCAGGCAATTCGTGGACTCAACGGTTCAGTAGATTTGCTATTAGATAGCATTCTCGAAAGAATGGTTGGTAACGTCGGAATCAAACATCAGAGTTCATTTCAAACTGCTGGGGTTTTGGGCATATGGCGAAACTTGGAACAGGTGCCTCTCCGATCCCAGCTCGGCTCGGCCGGTCGATCTTCACAGGAACAGTGATATCAATGGGAGCGAACACTATGAGCGATAAACCATCTGGGGATCTCCAGACTTTGGCCCGTCAGTGGGGGCGACCCGCGTTTCCTTCACCCAAGGCAGCAACTCCTGGCTTTGGACGCCGTCTCTGAAACAGGCGCAGGAGCGCCTCAATCAAAACGCCGCCTTACGAAGTGCCCTTTTGCTCCATGGTCCCAACGGTGTGGGCAAGAGCGCGCTCATCGCTCGCTGGCTTAAGGACTTGAATACGCGCCTGTTTGTTCCCTTAGTCTTTACCCAAGCCACCCTGAGTGCCAGCAGCCTCTTGGGAGCCTTGTGCCTCAAACTGGGAAAAGCCCTTGTTTACCGGCGTGAACGGCAACTTCAGTCTATCGAAGAGGCGTTGGGGGAAATGGAAGGGCGCGTCCCGGTCATCGTTTTGGACGAAGCACAGAATTACAACCAACCAACCTTGGAGGAAATCCGCCTCTTGCTAGGACTAAATCTCCCGGCCCAGCCAGCCTTCGCACTGAACCTCATAGGGGACCAAAACTTATTGAGCTCGCTCAAGCTGCGGCATCACCGCGCACTCTACTCGCGCTTGGCCGCGCAAGTCGTGCTGGAGCCTTGGAACGCCCAAGAGTCCCTGCAAGCCTTGGATACAGCCCTCCGTGCCGTAACCTACAGGGACGATGTTCGAACCTAAAATACTTATGAACAGTGCATTCGGCATTCTTCGAGTTCCGGGTTTCGAATCCACAGTTCTCTCGAAATGACATCCTTCATCAACATGATTAAAAGGATCTAGGCGAATATTTGTCGATGAGGAAACTTTCCCCAGGCTAAATGTATCATAGAAATCTTGGTTTTGAGAAGCAGACTTTACATCCTGACAGTGACGTTTAGAGTTGAGACGTGATGAAATCTTACCCACGTAAGAACGAAAGATTTTTGAAAGCCACGTTGCTGATATTTGCGACCTGCTGGCCGCTAATCGGAGCAAGTGAGGTGGTTTTCGAGGCCAGGTTTGACGGCACGGATGCTCACGAATGGAATACGGGGCAAGCTCACAACTTCTTTATTGAGCCAGAAGAAGGAATCTTCAGTGCGCAAATGGAGAATCGTGTTCCAGAGAGTCCGCCAGCACGGTATGCTGTGGTGGAAGTTGATTTGGACCCAACGGAATCATTCCGTCTTACGTGGAATGAGCTGGTCGAGTTTGAAGGATTTGGGCGCGCAAACTTCGGATTGTTCAGCAGCGATTTAATCGCCGAAAACAGAACACGAATTAACCTCCCACAGTTGCTCAGCGCTAGCACGGTTAATCTTGGGTTGTCGGGCTCAAACCGGGAAGGCTTCGGTAGTTACGACATGACTGTCGTAGATCGGAATCGTATGAATAAAGGGCAAGGCGGTAGTGGAGCCGGTCGGGACTTTTCAGGACAGTGGCTACAGTGTGAAATTGTATACGAGAGGGAGCAAGGCGATGTGCGATTCATAGTATCTTCCATTGCCGAAGAGGACGAAACAAATGTCCTATTGGATTTTGATACCACAGTTGCTGGATTCAGTACAGATATGGTTCATCTCGGATTTAGCAATTATCCAATCGGACTGACGCCGAATCAGATTTGGACGACACATCCAGATTCTGTTGCACGTGTAGAGGTCAAGAATATTGTTCTTGAAGGTTCGCGCCTTTCGAATGCCCAACAAAAGCCAGGTCTCGAGGTTTCTAGTGTCGTTTCCGGAAAAGAGTCCGTGCTCGTGGAGGAATCGTTTGAGATTGGAGCAACGGTGAAGAATCGCGGTTCAATAGACATTCATGCGGACCGAGCACTTATCTTCCTTAGTGAAGACCGCCACCAGGATGAAGACGACTACCAATTGCAGCAGACCGGCGACTCTTCATTCGAAGTGTTTGCCGATCCTTTTATGGCTGGCGATGAGCGAACGTTCAGCGGTGTTGTGATGGCCACGGATTCAACACCTTCGGGCCGATACTTTGTCATCGTCGAGTTTCTGACAAGAGCCGAAGATGCTCTCGTGTTTGATACACGGAACCTAGTCAACGTTTCTGACAAACAAATCACTGTGAATAATCCGGATGACAAGCCGGTTATTGAAACAGGAACCACGGCTGAAATTAAAACCGAGCAAGATGGCTCACGAAGTTTCTTGTTTCCATTTTGGGCAGAAGAGGGAATGTCACACACGGTGTTGTCCTTTGGTGATATTACATCGAGAGTAGGGACTACTGTAAGCAACATTCTAGGAAACGGAGAATTTCTTGAGGCACGCTTTCCCATCGATCTGACCCGCGAATTTGAGTTTTTTCGTGTTGGTGTGGAGAAACCTCAAGAGCCCACCGAACCTGTCATCCAACCACTTCCACTTGAGATAGCTTTTCAGATTTACCCAAGAGATCAACACGGTCAAATTGGTGGGGTCCGGTCTCCGAACTGGAAACCACACAGGCAGAACATAGTCACACGGCAGGACGAAGCTGGACATTATGAGCCATACCGCAAATGTGTAGCGCACGTCTGGGATGGCAGTCCAATCAATCTTGCCAAGTATCTTGAGGGGTATTCGGAAAACCAACAGCTATTTGAAGATGATGCCTTTCTGTCTTGGCGAGTAAATGGAGTATCTACCGGATTCAGGGTAGGGCTACAGTCAGCACTATCAGAAGTCGAAACATTTGAACGCTTAAATGTTGAGGTTGCAATAGCAAGCGATGCACTGGTGTTAGATCATTTGATCATAACAATTATTCCCCCAGAGACAGTCACAGAATTCGAAGATTGGCATCGTGAAAATAGCGATCTTGCATGGCTTGATGAGTTGCCCATTCCGTATGGGTGGGTCATCCTTGAAGGAGGAGGAGTTTTTGGTCCGTTGATAGAACCCAAAGACCCTGAGCCAGAAGACTGCGAGACGCAGCGATGGCAGAAGCCTAAACATCAGGATGATTTCTATCACCCTGCGGGGATCTACAAGATGCGTTCTGAGGTAGCTGCGAATGGTGCCGGGCACCAAGCAATTTTTAATGCATCTGGTATACTTATTACCAGTGGTATCAGCGCTGGAAGTGCTGACAGGAGCGCACCGTTGTCCTTATCCAATAGAACCTCTGACCATGAGGACACTGATGTTAGGCCGTTCATTTGGGCATTACAGATTGATGGCAATCCTGTTGGCCGTAGTCCCTTTGTTAGCTATCTGAATCTCAGTGCTCCCGCACTCTTCGAAGGCCACACCCTGAGTCGTTACTTTGAACGGCGCCCCCCATTATTACCAAACACTAATCCATTAAATCCCGGCACATGTCAACCAACACCAGAATAGCAATGTTTTCAGTGCTTGTGTCAATTGCGCTTAGCGCACTAACACTTGGAGCACTCGAACCCTTTGGAACCAAGTTCCTTCCCGAGGGCAACGTAACCACCGGCATTGAAGGTGGCACATCCGCAACTTTTACGGTTGGTAATACAACATATCCTCTATATTTCGAGGGAGGAGCGGGAGAAGCACTTCAACAAGTCATCGCTGATGACTTGGCGGAAATCTTTGGGCACGTTAAAGAGATACGTTTTCGCGCGCGTGCTGTTGCAGAAGAAGGTGTCACAATAATTAGTGTGGGTAAGTATCCTGTGTCTTACGAGGCGACGGATGATGATATGAGCCTTCCTTTTACTCATTGGTTTAGTTTTCCGGGAGTGCGAACGCTCAGGCCTGAAGCATTGAAAGATGAGTTCACGCGAGTAGTCACCTATAATGGACAGAAATACCTACTTGTAACCAAAGACCTGATAAAAGCCTATCGCACTGCGTGGCGACAGAAGCAACGGAATGCTGAGGCCTACGAGAAACTTGATACATTCGTCTCATCACTCAATGATCTTGCGCAAGGTGGAATCACAATCGATGAGTTGCCGAGAAGTGTTCCAGAGATGCACTATTTGGAGGAATTGAGTGACGAAGGTCTTGCAGAATTGCGATCACCTCAAGCGATTCAAGGTTTTGCGAGAAGTTTTCAACGAATGACGCAAGTAGTTAGGCCAAGTATCTTGCGTGTGTTTGAAAGAGAATACTACAGAGAGGCGTATGACAGTAACGGATGGGAAGACGTGCCTCTGTCAGGAAAACTGTATACGGAACTCTTCTTTATCGAAGACGGAGAACTGCATAGCTCACTGTGGCCACTTATGTATGTAGGTGGTGAGTGGAAAATCTACATCATAGAATAGTCTTGACCATGCCCTTTTGTCCCTTCCAGAATTAGCATTCTGCAATAAAAGCATTCTCTCCTTTATGACGAATTAGTATGTCTTGCCTTTGCCATTGAAAGTCTCACCGGTAGCTGTTCCAACTCTGTATCTTGCGAACGTATTTGGCCAATAAGATCAAGCGCTTGCTTTCGGAAATACGTTCGGGATTCGATTTTGCGAAGGGGGTTCAATACGAGGTTGCGGCACTTTCCGAGGCGTCGACCGCTTTGGCAAGGGCAAGGTTTCTTGTTGGCGATCCGCTTTTTCATGCCCAGAAATTGGAGGGCCTTTACGCATTGTATCCACCCTTGCAGTCTGAATAACTTCTCGTAGTCATCTACTAGCCCAAGAGCTCCGTGGTCGAGTTCGCCGACTGGCAGCTTGCCGCTTTGCTCATGGTAGCTGTGGTTGTAGAGGTAGGGGATGACCAAGCGCTCAATGAGCCCCACCAAGGTGGGATATTCCGCCATCTCCTTCCGTCTTCGAATCGGGCTCCCCAAGCAGAGGCTCCCATCGCTAAATTTGTGGTAGTCGCCTGGAATCCGTCCCTCAACCTCAAAGTGTTCCGTTCCTGGCAGAATGCGGTGGGTGTGACTGGGTTATTCCCTGTCTCTTATACACATCTCCGAGCCCACGAGACCTCTCTACATCTC
>OJGU01000710.1_pt1 | contig 16846 bp, 14 predicted proteins | sample 1594741 | NCBI WGS metagenome assembly OJGU01 (sample SAMN05416841, study PRJEB24817) | seawater metagenome | isolation source: Sea water | place: Canada:Atlantic | collected 2013-07
GGCAGCGTCGATGTGTATAAGAGACAGAAACTGATCCGCCCCCACGTTCACCCAAAACCCCTCAGCCGCAGCCAAGCGCTCAGCCGTTGGAGCGATCTCGGTAATTGGTTTGCCATCGCAGGTTCCCTTGTAATTGATCACGACAAAGTCGCCATCCTGAACGGCACGATCAACATCCTCAAAGGAGCCTCGTTTCTCTTGAAGCACCTTAAGGGCTTCATCCACATCACTCTCGGTAACGGTTCGTGTCTCGCGCTTGGCTTCTAGCCCCTTGTATTCAGGAAGCTCAAATTCCGGAGCCGTTTCAACCGTGACAGCGAACTGAAAGGGCGTGTCCTTGGAAAATTGAATTTCTTCGAAATCAGGTTCCCCAACGATATGCAGGTCATTATCTTTGACCGCATCCCGATATCCGTTGCCAATAAGCTCTCGTTTCACCTCTTGATCAATACGCTCACCGTACGAGCGCATCACGAGGTGTTTCGGAGCCTTTCCTGGGCGAAATCCAGGTAAATTGGCATATTTCTGAAACTCACGGGTGATTTTGTCGAAAGTTGCTCCCACTTCTTCGACCGGAAAATCTACCCGTATCAGTTTCTTGCAAGGCGCTAAGGTTTCAACCGATACGTTCACTTTTAATTTATTCTAACGAATTCATTTAGCTCCACACTCGACCAAACAAGTTCGAGAATCTCAATATTGCGGAGCAACGAGCCGCAAACTTTAGGTAGCCACATAGGGGGCGTCAAGCGTTCAAGCGGGAGGATTTAAGACAAAAACACGGCAGATGGGGCGATAAAACCCAGAGTCCTTGCCCAAAGATAGACCAACGTTTGCCAATTCAATCGGGAAACTCTAGACTGAAGAAGAATTAACCGTGGATTGAGACCAGCCAGGAACGAGATGGCAAACAAGCCTCGAAATTGGAAACGAATCGGAAAGTGGGCGTTTTGGATCACCAATATTGTCGGGATCATCATCGCAATCCCGATTTTGTCCGCCATCTGGCCGCTTCTCAAAGTCTATTGGACGACTCGGTCAGAGGCCGCCGTCGAAGCCAACCAGAGCTTTCAAACCAATCAATCCATCACCCTTGCAGTCCCAGAGCAGGATTCGCCGCCTCAAGAAAACAGCGAACTTGAACAACTCGAAGCCCAATTAGACCGCATTGACGATCTGGACAGGGCGTCCATCGATGAAATCATCGCGGAACATTTTGGCCCGGCTCCGCCCTCAACAACCGATTCAATTACCTTCGATGAAGATTCCGCGGTTTTTGAAGATATCAACAAAGTCATTCGCGAAATCGATGGCATCCGATACCATATCTACATCCTCGAGCTAAAGGATCGAAGCGGGAATCAATCGACTCGACTGGCGGCCTATAAGACTCCAAATGCCGAGTATGAGCGTAGCATGCAGACGATGAAGCTCGTGCAAGGCAACTCACAACTGAAAAGCATCTACGATGCCTTCTCACACGTCCTAGCCGGAATGGCTAACGAGCAAGCGCCTCCCGCCAACGACGAAGCAAATGAAGAGATTGACGTCGAGATTGTCCCTGCCGAAGCGCTTAACGGCCTCATTCAACCCCGCGAAGAAGAATAGACGTTCAAGCCAGAGGCGCGAGTTAGCGAAACAACAGACGAGGACGAAGCAGAACAAGCGGAGCGAATAAGTTTTCGAGAATTATTCTTGGGCCAGTTTTCGGATTAAAGGTAGGATGCGTCGCAGAAAATAGCGAATTCTATTTCGCTGATCGATCCCAGCCAGGATGGAGAGTAAGATTAATGAGTGAAGCAACCGATCAATTAAGAGAGCGACTCCAGCAGCTCCTCGATCTCATCGGAAAAGAGGAAGTCCAGACCATCGTTGAGGTTGCCATGGAAGAGATCCCAAAAAAGCTCGTGTCGATCGAGGCGGGGATCCAAGCTGGCGAATCCGAAGCCATCGCTCGACTAGCTCACGGTCTCAAAGGGGACACGGGAACGCTAGGAATCGACGATATGGCAGAGCTCTCCCGAGAACTCGAGGGGGCTGTGAAAGCAGAAAACGGAGCTGAGGGCACCAAGATTCTTGCGAAACTCAAGGAAGCATACCAAGCCAGCGAACCGGTCCTAAAAGAATTCGCCTAACCAAACTGACCGCCACCGCACCGCCTACTCTGGCAATAGCAGCCCATGGTCAAAGGCGAAACGAGTCAAGCCCGCAACATCATGGATATCAAGTTTTCGCATGATATTGTAACGGTGGGTCTTGATCGTCGCTTCACTCACGAATAGTTTTGCCGTAATCTCTTTAGTTGTCAGACCGCGGGCAACAAGCTCAAGAATCTCCAGCTCACGCTTACTCAATTCACTCGGACCTAGCTTAAGATCAACCTTCTTCTCCATGTCCGCGAGAACCTTTTGTGCAGATTCCGAAAAGTAGGTGTTTCCCTTTGCAACCGTCAAGATGGCATGTTTGAGCGCTTTCGCATCCTGCCGCTTGTCCACATAGCCGTGAACGCCCTTCTTAAGGACGCCTCGAACCATGGCAGGCTCTTGTCGAGCAGACACGACGACAATACGGGTTTTCGGAAGAGCTTTGAGAAGTTTTTCCGCAAGTTCAGGGCCACGAAGCTTTGGCAAGAGAACATCAAGTAAGACCAGGTCTGGTTTTTTCTCCAGGCACATCTGAAGTCCTTCCTCACCATCCTCTGCCTCACCGATGATCTGAAACCGCCGATCAGCCCGGAGGGTTGCACCGAGAAGTACTCGCATCAACGTCTCATCTTCAACGATTAGGGTCCGGATGACTTTATCAACATCCTCTGCTTCGTCTTCGTCAAATCCTTCGAAATAAGTGTCCCCTGCAGCCACCGTGTTGATGGCGGCTAGTAGGTCTTCCGGATCCTGCTGCTTGTGCACGAAGCCGCGGACCCCCACGTCCTTGAGATTGCGAACTATCGACGGATCGTCATCCGCAGAAACCACCAGTACCTGGCAATCAGGTAACTCCTTGAGCAGCGTCTCAGCCAACTGCTCTCCGGAAAGCTCGGGAATACCAAGATCCAGCAACACCAGATCCGGCTTAAGACGCAAGCACAACTCCAGACCGAGCTCACCGTCTCGTGCTTCCCCAACAATTTCAAACCGATCGTCTGTTTCCAGGAACCCTTGCAAGAGTTTCCGGAACAACGTTTCGTCCTCAATAATGACTGATCGAATCAAAGTGTTTTGAGTTTTTCCCCGCCCTGCCGCTCAGCCGACTCTGCAGTCAAACCAATACACGACCATCGAATGTCGCCAGAAAGCTAATATTGCACATTAATCCGACAAATCAAAATAAAGATTTATCTTACCAAGTTCCCTAGAGCCCCTGGATCTGACATCTCGAAGCGGGAGACAAGATCTCGACACATCGCATCGACACTCAAATCTCCAGTTTATCAAATCCCGAAACGCATGAACGCTATTTTCACGCCCCCCCTGCCTCTTCACCTCTCCTGATCTCGATATTCGAGATCAATTGGGAACCCACCCTTTGTTGGGAATAAACTCGCGACTCCCTGCCCCGCTACGGCATCCAGAAAAAGCGACCACCGCCAACAATAGCAAACACAACATCAAACCTTTTCGATTACGTTTCATTCCTACAACGTAATGATGATTGCCAGCCTGACAAGCCTAAGGCAGCATAAAGCTCACTGCTATCATGGGGAACCAATTTGAGTCATTGCGAGGACAGTTACTCTTGGATGGAGGAAAGCTTCATGGATCGTTCTTTCATCGAAGTGTTGTCCTCATTTGTCAACATGATGCCGAAGGTGCATTCGGACTTGTGATTAATCGAGCGGCGGACAATAAAGTCGGAGAAATGATTCTTGAAGATCTGCCAGAAAGCATTCAGGAAACGCCTCTCTATATCGGTGGCCCCGTTCAATCTGGGGCGTTGAGTTTTTTGCATTCAGACGCCTTCTTACCAGCAGCCAATGTGATGCCAAACATCAATCTCGGCCATTCTATTGACGAGCTATGCGACCTTGGGTCGTCCTTTTCTCCTAGCATGCGCATACGGATCTATGCGGGTTACGCTGGATGGAGCCCTGGCCAACTAGAGGCGGAGATCGAGGCCGATTCGTGGCTCATCCATCCGGCAACATCCGAATCAATATTCGAAAGTTCCCCTACGACGCTATGGGCCGGTATCATGAAGCGAAAATCGTGGAAACATAGGGTTCTTGCCGATTCCCCCGAAGATCCTTCGTGGAACTAGACTCGTCCTAAACGACGCTGGATTTCATAGAGGAACACGGCGCTCGTGCTAGCCACATTCAAAGAATCGATTCCTGAAGCCATCGGAACGGCAACGGCACGGTCACACTGATCCAGTATTCGAGACGACAGACCATTCCCTTCACTACCGAAGACGAGACACACATCCCGCGGTAAGGTAATCTGAGATAAGCTTGCTCCGTCAGCAGACGGGTGAGCGGCAAGGCAATAGACCCCTTGAGACCTGAGATAGCTCAGCGACTCTTCTAAGAGACAAGCGTCAACAACAGGGACGGAAAACACAGTTCCCATTGAGGCATGGACTGCCCGGCGCATGAAAGGACTAGAAGCACATTGGCTAACTAAGACTCCATTCGCCCCTAACGCAGCGCAATTCCGAACAAGAGCGCCAACATTATCCGCATTGCTAAGGCCCTCGATCGCAACGAAAACCCGCGGAGATTGAGTCCTTGAGACAATTTCTTCAATAGTACGGTTCGGCGGAATCTTAGCCACCGCTTTCAAGGGCTGATAGCAACTCCGCCCGGTAAGGGCTTCCATTCCCGGTTTATCGAGAAGATAAACGTCGATCGCCTCCGACCGCTTCAGAATTCGTTCCTCTAATCGCCCATACCATTCGCGGCTGGCCAAGATAGAGACAATCTGATTTGAGCTCTCGAGAAGCCGAGGAACCACTTTCTCCCCTTCCGCAACAAAGATCCCGTCACGAAAATGCTGCCCGCCCCGGGAAAGGGTTCGATACCACCTCAGTGCCGGCAATTCAAAATCTTTGACCTCAACGACAGATTCGACAGGCATTTCAGAATCAGACCTGATTTAGTTTGAACAACGCGGAAAAAGAAAAATGATTCCTATCCCTCTATTGAAGCCGAATTCGCCCCCAGTCTTCAGGACGTCCCTGAACACCAGAGCGGGCTGACCACGCAATGCGCGACTCGTTGATATTCTCGCCTATCTCAGCATCTGCCTTATCGCCGTCATAAACGATCACATTGAATCCAATCCAGCCTTCATCGCCAACTTCAATCCCCGCCTCATGAAAAGGAATCGTTGCCCGTATGAGATATCCGTCATCCAATCGAAGGGAGGAAACTCTTGTTCCGGGAGCGGTTTCTTCGATCGGTCCTTGATTAGCATCCGCGTCCCGTGCTGCACGAGCTCCCAGATTCTCGATGAAGGGAAAAACCCCGATCTTGAAACTCGAAAACGAATCCTCCGCGCCTCCATCCGGATCAATACAAATCTCGACAGAATCACTCCTCCAATGCCCCCGAACATCCCCGTCTAAAATATTAGAAACCACAACATCATCCCAGACCCGCACTAGAACAGCCAAGGCCTCACGGTCGTGCGTGAGCGTCACCTCGGCCCGGCTATCATCTTCATTGCTGATCGTTCCTTGAACCCTTTGGGAAGCACCAATCTGGAGGGTCGGAAGCTTTTCCCAACGAGGCGAATCGATCGCAGGCAAGGCGTCCTCGGCTACAACGAACGCTGAGGGCACCGTATGGAGCACCGCCGCCGAAAGTAATTCTCTCCCCTCAGATTGCATCCGAACCTTAACGCTGAAGTCAGACAGCTGCCTTGGTATCACGACGAAGGATAAGTTAGTCTTGCCGGGGGGGAACGAACGACGAACAGACGCCGGTTTCAAACTCAGTTCGCCGTCTCCCTCCAATTCGACGTTCCCGGAAATTGGCCTATCAAAGGGATTTACCACCTCAACGAGCACATCATTCTGCTCCCCGAGAACGACGGGAATATCCGGCATGAACTCCATCGCTATTTGCTCCACGCCCATCTTCTTGATCCAGGATTCATACCGAGTGATCGCCGGGCGAGGAACCAAACGAGCGCTCAAGGACAAAGGCTTCTCCGATTTCTGCCCATTCGGAGCCTTTAATAAAACTGGCACGGCCTCTTGGACCGGTAGCCCATCGAAAAACGTTTTCTCCCGACGAAACTCTGTGACTGACTTGATCAATGAAAACCAGCGCGCGCGATTGAGCCAAGGCGCGCCGAGCATCCTGCCAAATCCCTGAGAACGATGATTCGAAAGCGCTTTACCGGCAATCGTACCTAAGGCAAGGCCTGCCACTTCTTCAGCCCCGCTGATTTCAACGCCATGATTGCCAAACTTGCCAGACGAGTAGAGTTTTCGCGCCTGCCAAACCCTCAATCCTTCCTTCGTCAGCTGATCGGGAAAACGCTCAGGGTCTGCTGCGGCGACAAACGCCTCGGTGGCAAGAATGGCTGCGGATTGATGATGGCCGTGCTGGCCAGGGTTCGGCGTCGGATTCATTGTCAGCACGACCTCAGGTCTGAGCGCCCGGATGTAGCGAACGAGTTTTCCGAGAGCCACATCCTTTTTCCAAGCCCGAAGCGTGGCAGCCATGCTCTCGGTATACGCCCAATCTCGTTGCTCGAGAAAAAAACAATAACGAACTCCAAGCCCAGCCAAACAATCTCGAAGTTCCGCTTCTCTGAGCACGCCAAGAGATGGCCCCCAATGCGTTCCAACCATATTGCCGCCACCTTCGCCTCGAGTGCAATAGATGTTGGCGACTGTTTTTCCATCCTTGAGTGCCAGCGAAGCCAAGGCGGTCGCCATCCCTGTTTCATCATCAGGGTGGGCTAACACGGCCATTACATCGACCTTCAGTAGCTCTGCCCCTTGTTTTGATGCAGCAGGATGACCAGTCAGCGAGAACGCAAAGAACGCGAGGATCACTGCAGTCACGATGTTCGGAGTGAAAGGAACAGTGCGGTGACAATTCATAACAATGGAGATCAACGAACGCAGCGACCGAATGGAGAAGCGATCAAGAGCTACCGACCTACCAGCTAAACCACTTTTCAGGGACAACAACCACATCTCTTCCTTGAAGAACGATATCGGGCTCTTTTCCCTTTTGAACCGCCCGAATATCTACAGGAATCTTCTCGGTCTTACCCTCTCCTAGCGAGCGCACGACATAGACCTTTTTCTTATTGGCAAATCGAGCAAATCCCCCACTCTTCAATATTGCAGTATAGGCTGTTAAAGGTTCGTCATCTTCGATTTTTAACATCCCCGGCGTCGCAACATTTCCGGACACATAGACGGTTGGAGAAAGCGGCAAGACAATAATGTCTCCCGGAATGATAAGCACATCCTCAGACCGCGGCTGTCGACCATCCAAAATCGCCTGGACATCCACATTAATTACAACCGCTTTCCCGTCCTCCCGCCGAAGGACCCTTACTTGAGAGAAGTCAGCCAAATCTTTGGTCGTCTCACCAAGTAACACACTAATCAAACTTTGCGTGACACCCGCAGCAGCTCGTTTCGGCCCCTGTTTTTCAAAGGCTCCAGCGAGAAAGATAATACTCGATTCATCACTGTACCCGGTTGTAGGGCGTTCGATAAGAACAGTCGCATCGATCAGCTGCTGAGCCTTTTCCAAAGCGATTCTCACCTCTTCCTCCGCCTGCTCCAGATTCTTCCCTGCCACCGGAACGCGACCGACTCGGGGTAAAATGATATAGCCGCCTGGCCGGACCTGATACAACTGATCAAAGGTCTGATCCTCGATCACGTGCAGCTGCAAAATCTCACCTTCACCAATCGAAGAGGTACGCCCAGTTCCTGAGCTTTCCGCAGCAACCTGCTGGATCAGCTCGCGTTGCAGATCTTGGGCGATTTGAACAGGAAGCGACACCGATTCGGAGGCACCCGAAATGGTCTCGTCCACAATAGCGAGCCCTTGAGAACTCCCCTCGGAACCGGCGCTGGAATCATCCTGATCCGTCGCTTGGCCAAGCATGTTCCAGCTACCTAACATCAAACCCAATGAGAGGATTAGTGTTGTACGATTGCTCATATCGAAAAGTTCATCCAATTGACGATTCCAAGGTTTCTCAAACATCTCTAATTCACGGATCATAATTCCTTCGTGACATTCAAAATCACCAAGTTTTCAACGAAACTCCCCCCCTCAAGACTCGCCATCCATTCTTCCAATTGATAGGTGAGCCCGACAGTCACAGAATCGGAGAACCGTTTTTGAAGTCGAAAACGGGTCGTCCAAATCTCGTTGTTTCCCAAGAGATCGCTACTGAAATCGAGTTCGCGGTAGATCACACCAAAGGTTCCAATCAGACCATTCCCAAGTTCTTGCGTTATGATCGTACCGACTCGAAACTCATTGCTGCCACTTCCGTCTCCATCTAAGTCGAGAAATTCCCTCTGCTCAATCACGAAATCAAGATCAGTGTAGGGCCCAACCGTCCAGGTTAACTGCCAGCCAAGATCGCGGGTCAGATCAACATTGGGACCAGAAGCCCCATGCTCGATATAGACAGAATGATAGATTGAAGGCCGAGGCGCGTGCCCAAGGTCAAGGCCCCACAACAACGAATTACTCTCGATATTTCCCGGTGAATACTGACCAATTCGCGCTGTAAGGTCCATGTATTCAGAAACCGGGCCGTTCAACGTCAGAGAGGATAGTCTATCCCAAGCGGGCCTCAAATCACTCCGAAACAGACTGTGACTCAGCGTGGGCTTAAACCGCATATTAGGCCGTTCGGAGGTCAAGGACACACCCACCTGATCGATATTCGCCGGAATCCCAAGACTGACTCCAGTAAACCAACTATCAGAACGACCTCCCTGAAAAATCAATCGAGTATCCCCAGGGAAGAGACGGCTAAGTTTTGCTCCAATAACGTTCTGAAATTCAGTTCCATCAGCATCGAAGCGATCTTGTCGTTGGTTCTGTAACGCATTCAACCCGGCTTGGGAGACAGCCACATTATGTCCGTCAACACCAACCAAGGAGCGATCTACCAGTCCATTTGCCCCATTCGCACCGGTATCATTCTGATTGAACACCTCGAACCCAGTATCACGCCCTCCTGAATAACTGTAATTTCTTACCGAAAAACGATCAAACAGGGTCAAATCCCAATTTCCCAGAGGCACCTCGTAAAGAGCTTCCGTTTGTCCAATCAGACCGCTACGTAACCCCGCTCCACCAAGAGACGAGAATCCGAATTCGTTAGATAGAGGCAGGTAAACCAGCGAAGCACCGGCAGCCAAGCGAAACGACTCACTGATTTGAACGATTAGAGAGAAATCCAGGCTCGTCGCAATGACGGTATCATTCTCCTGATTATCGGAAGAAAGCAGCGCATTATCAGTGTAGAGACTCAAGACTTCAAGCGTCTCAAAATTCAAGTAAAAGGGCCGCAACGAAATATCCGCAGCATCGTAGTTAAAGTTACCGTCTTGAAAAACATACGGAACAAACAAGAAAGGTTTAAGATTCCCATTCACCTCACCTCGCGCATTCCCAAAACGAGGAAGCGAGCCGTTTATATCCTCACCAGACTGGAAGAGTGACTCGACGTTATCCTCAGCAGCCACCGGAAGCGCTTCAAATGTTTCAGCATCATTTCCAGAACCGCCACCACCATCCAAGACTGAATCCACAGACTCCAATAATCCATCGACATCGCCGAAAGAGTCAGCCGTAGGACTCAAGAAAGATTCAATCTGTTTTCGTTCGGCATCCCCGATCAGGCCTCCGTATTGCTCCACCAACGAGTTGACAGTCGCTCGATCAATCGACGAACCGTCTAACATCGAGCTAGATAAGCCAAACGAACTGAGATCACGCCCCCTCGTCAATTCTCCGAGCCGGGCAGACGAAAGGCCGCCCCCGCGGCCAAATTCACTGACCGATTCCTCAAGATATCGCAGCGCCCCGGCATCAAGACCATCGAACGGTGTTTGGGATCGGGCAGCCTCCCAGGATCCGAGAAATAAGACCCCCATCAGCAGCACACAGCGTCTTCTAGACGGGCATAGCCGACGGGCGACTTGCCCAAAAACGCCAAGGAATCTCATCACGTCAGAAAAACTAAACGAACGCCCGTCGTTCGGTGATCAAGCATTTGTCGGATTCCGTGCCCAAACGGTCGGGGAAAAAGGCTCAAATCGCCTCAAGAACCTCAGAGGCTGGTAGAATGAATTCCTGGAGGTGAAAGAAATCAAGAATAAGGACGTTTTTCGTCTTGATCGCGGAAGGCCTTCAGGAGCGGATTGTCCATATACCGTTTCCAATCCATAGCGAAAGGCAAGTAAATCAGCAAACCGACGAGTGGAAAGGCAACGATAATGAAAATCCACAGTTTTCGAATGCTTCCGGTCGGAGAATGCTCCCTAAGGCTCGAAATAGCACAGCCAACGACGATAAGCCAAACAATGACCAAACAGGCAATCATGGCTGCATCTAAGCGCGGAGATAGAAAGTCGAAACGATTCATACTAACAACAAGCAAGGATCCTACCAAAAAGACCGTTTCAATGAAAGGATCAAATCGCCGCTCTGCAACGCCGCCATTGAGAGGAAAACGAGCTACCGAAACTTATTCCAAACTTGAGGCACGGCAACCCACATTCCCGGACGCCGTGGCGTGGCATTGAAATCATCTGCCCCCCACACTTGTTCTTTCGCCATTTTGCTGGCGTGCCCATCGTAGAAAGCCAAGGTAGCCCCTTCGTTGTGTCGATAGAGCGTTGGGCCACCTGTTCCGGCGTTCTTGTAATCCTGCACGCTGCCTAATTGCCCCAACTTATCCCAGCCCTTGGTATGATCTGCGCCGCCCCAGCGAGACCACCAATCATGACCGTCATGGAAGATTAGCTTCTCAGAGGGAGATTGCACGGCACTTAACTTATGTCCTGCATGGTCACTACTCGCGAGCGCCCAGCCCCGGCCTCCCGTAGGAAACCAATCCTCAAAGTTATAGCTGTAGCTTGTGAGCGTGCCCCTGTTCTCCTCGTTTGATGACCCCGGAGAATTGGCATAGGCATACAAACGAGGATTAAAGATTGCCTTGTCCGCGGGACAACGATACTCGCGAGGCGTTTGCACCGTCGAATTCGCGTTCTCAGAATATCCAATAATCGATCGATACTGCTTATTTGCCATCCATATCTGAGTATCTCCACTTGGCCGTTTTTCAATCAGCGGCACGCTCTGGTCATCGTGATCTCCCGCATAGACAGTATTTGCGATCGAGAACTGTCTGAGATTATTGAGGCAACCGGCACCGTAGGCAGCTTGCTTCGCCTTCCCTAGAGCAGGCAACAGCATCCCTGCCAGAATGGCGATAATCGCAATCACCACGAGAAGCTCGATTAAGGTGAATCCGATCTCCCGCGAGAACGGCTGGGAACGAGTCCGAAATTTGAACTTTGAGCTAGCCTTCATAATGCTTTGGGATCCCGCAATTATCATTCGGATGAGTCCCATAGCAAGTTTTTCTGTAGCGGCTAGAGCTCATTGAGTCACAAGTCATTCTCGTGCTGAGACTTATTAGAAAGCGAAGCAAAAAAATGCCCCTCGCCAACCACGGCGAGGGGCTACACGAATAATGCAAGATGATACAAACTTCAAAAGGCAACCCGACGAATCGCTGAAGCGGCTCCCCTAAACCCCTGTTCGTTCCACTACCGGACTGAGTCAATCCGCTTTCGCTGATCCGTTTCCCCAATCCGAGCAACCTGACGGTTACTAAATCTCGTTTATACCAACATCTTTATGAGTAGCAATGTTCCTGCCATACTCATAATTTTCTCAAATAATAATTAGCGAGAAACCCAATTCAAGGAATCTCGTCCCGCGCCACCCGAAGAGTGCTCTCATCGGCATCCATCTCAACCATCCATCTCACGGGTTCTTCAACGAAACGAGTGGAACGAAATGGTTACTGATGAATTAGCGGAAGATGGAGGACCGTGTTCGAGGTGGGGCGAGACTCCTGTCGAGCCGTTCTAGCCGAGGGGCATTTGGGTCAACAATAGAGGGGCTTTTCCTTAAGAGCGATGACGGCGGATTCCGTCCCAGTTTCTGGGCCGGCGGCTCGACAGGAGTCTCGCCCCACCTGGATGCGCTGATCGTAGCAGGGCCTCTGTTCCATTGATAACGTTGAAGAACCGGTTGAGGCGAGATTTGAGGATGACTGAAAGTCACCGGTTGGGTAGGATTCGGAGCATGGATTCGGTACGTTTCAAATTACTCTGCCTTGCCGAGGCAAGCAAACGGCAGGAAAAGGCGCGATAGCCAATCATCGAGAGTATGTCACCGTCTTGACCGACCGTCCGTGGACAAGTATCGTCGTTGGTATGCGGCAGGTTTTGATTCATCCCGGTGAGGACGGTTTATGGGTTGCGGAATGCCCGAGTTTGCCGGGGTGCGTGTCCCAGGGAGATACTCGAGAGGATGCAATCCAAAATATAAAAGAGGCAATCGAAGCTTACATAGTCGTGCTGAAGGAGGATGATTTACCAGTCCCAGAGGACAATAGGGACGCTTTGTTGCTGGCAGTATGAGCGAACTGCCGAGAGTCTCAGGAAAGAAAGTAGTCGAGGCGCTCCAGCATGTTGGTTCTAGAGTTCGCCGTCAGCATGGAAGTCACATTATCATGAGGCGGGACAATCCTTTTGCTCAGACCGTCGTGCCCGCGCATCGAGAGCTGGACTGGGGTACATTGAGAGCGATTCTTCGACAGGCGAGCATTCCAGTCTCGGATTTCGTGGCTCTGCTCTGAATTCTAGAAGCCGCGAATTTCTTATAGATTGAGGGCAGGAGCCCGGTGCGATATTGTTCGGCCCGCATTGATTGGTGATGGTTTCATGATAGGACAGCAACTCTCACACTACCAAATCACCGCCAAGCTCGGGCAAGGCGGGATGGGGGAGGTGTATCGAGCTACGGATACCAAGTTGGATCGCGAGGTCGCCATCAAGGTGTTGCCTTCGGCGTTTGCCCAAGACAAAGAACGACTCGCGCGGTTTGAACGTGAGGCCAAGGTTCTTGCGCAGTTGAGTCATTCGAATATCGCCTCGGTTCACGGCTTCGATCAACATGAGGGAACTGCTTTTCTTGTGATGGAACTTGCCGAGGGAGAGGATCTTTCACAACGCCTCAAACGAGGGCCATTACCCGTGGATGAAGCCATTGAGGTGGCTCGACAAGTCGCCGAAGGGCTTGAAGCGGCTCATGCGAAAGGGATCATTCATCGCGACCTCAAACCCGCCAATGTCAGGATAACAACCGACGGCCGCGTCAAAGTGCTGGACTTCGGCCTGGCCAAGCCTCTTGAGCAGGATACCTCTACTGCTAACCAGCATTGCGACGAAGATTCACCCACTTTGACCCAGGCCTTTACCATGCCGGGCGCCATTCTAGGGACGGCCGCTTACATGTCCCCCGAACAGGCCAAAGGCAAAAACCTCGATTCTCGAACGGACGTATGGTCCTTCGGCTGTGTGCTCTATGAATGCCTGACAGGCGAATCGCTTTTCAGAGGCGAGACCGCGACAGATTCCATCGCTGCGATCCTTCATCGACAACCAGATTGGAGCCTGTTACCAGAGGATCTCCCGCCTAGCGTGCGATTCCTTTTGAGACGCTGTTTAGCCAAGGAAGGGGACCGAAGGTTGTCTGAAATACGACAAGCCCGCTTGGAGCTGGAAGATGCATCATCCGATCCCCTCATCGATTCATCCATGAGGGGCCTCCCTGCGGGCAGTAGGACAGAACGGACGTCGGACAAACTGAAGTTTGGATTTGGAGTCATCGCGACAGCAATCGTTGTCACCGCCGTCGCAACGGCCGGTCTGATGTCGAGCCGGGCCGTGCGGTCGAAGGAGCCTGAATCAAGTGCGGTAAGTCGTCCGAGTAAGGTGCACCTGGACCTTGCTGAGATTGTTCACCACCACACGCGCACGCGGACCCTGATTTCTCCAGATGGTCAAGGGATATTGTATCAATGGGGAGGGACCGAAAGGGACAACGTGACTCAAGATCGGATAGCCGGTTTTTACCTGAAACATGCTAGCGAACTGGTGGCGAAAAAACTGCCGGTCAATATTTGGGCCCCAAAACCGTTCTGGTCGCCAGATGGACAAGAGGTCGTTTATTTCAATGCCGAGCAGTTACTGAAAATCAATATTTCTGGCGAGAAACCCATTCCTATCACTCCCTTGCCATCTGGGTGGCCCGGCAATCCCTTTACCCAGAAGGGAGGGGTTTGGTTGCCAGATGGATCAGTCTATTTTGTTTCGGGAGATACGGGCCAGTCGTCGGGGCTGTGGCTTGTCAATGCTTCGGGTGGAAGCCCACGGAGGGTCGTCGAAGCCCAGGACAGCAAGTATTCTTTTCACAATCCTAGCCCCTTGCCCGATGGTCGCGGGTTTCTTTTTCTGGTGGCGACTGAGCGGGCGCTTAGGATTGGACAAAGCTATGGCAAGACCAGTGAGATCAGGGTTTACGCAGATGAGTCGAGCAAGACTGTGTTTCAACTGCCCGGCGAATCGATCGCCTCGGTCGTTTGCGATCCGAGAGGCTATCTTATATACGATCGAGTGACCAACCAACCGGGCTTGTGGGCTGTGCCCTTCTCGCTGGAACAATTGAGGGTCACTGGGGAACCATTCTTTGTCGCGGATGGCACGGACCCTTCACTAAGTGATGACGGCGCGCTCCTATACCTCGATGGGACCCAGATTCACAATCCACCTGCTCATGAACTCGTTTGGCTCACCGGCAACAGACAGTTCGAAACGATTGGCAATATGCCGCGCCACCCCATGGGAGATGTTCGCCTCTCAGAAGACGAGACCCAAGCTTTGGTAGGCGTCCGCGATCAGAGCGGCAAGTTGAGTTCAATCTGGTGGCAAGATTTGAAGCGACCTGGGATCGAGAGAAGACTCACCAATCCGCCGGAAGGGACTCTTGATCTACTGCCCACGTGGGATCCTGATGGCCAACACTTCTACTTCCGTCGCTGTTTTGGTGTTTTTGACTACGTACTCGCTGGATCGCTCATGCGAGGTGCCATTCTGCGTCATCGGCTGGATGGCCGAGGTCAGCCTGAAGAAGTAGTCGCCGATTCCATAGGACAAAGTTCCGTATCCAGTGACGGTCAAGTTTTAGTGTATAGTGCTCCATCGGCAAATGACTCCGATCGAAGCGAGATTGCCTATTTGAATTTGAGCCTGCCGGACGCCGCTCCGACAGTCCTGCCCTTAGGTCCCTCGATGGTCATGAATCCATCGATCTCCCCAGATGGCCAATGGTTGGCGTACCTGCGGGCCGACAGCGGAAGAGCCCATCTGTACGTCACGGATTTTCCATCCTGCCAACGCTCGGTCCAAGCCACCTCAAACGGCATCGCGCGCTGTTTCTGGAGCAAACCGGGATCGCCGCTTAGGCTCTATGGCCTGTATTCCAATGGCTCGACCTTACTTGAAATTGAAGTGACGCCGCCTGGAGCCGGGAGCGACTTTGTCTTCAGCGATCGAAGGGTTATCTACAACGTGAACGACAGCAACCTTGAGCACTTTTGGACCGGCGACGTATCGCAAGATGGGGATCGCTTTCTTGTCCCTCGCCAAGTGGGATATGAGATCGATGAGAATCGACGCGTGGTTCTGGTTAGTGATTGGCTGGATGATTTTAAAGACGATTTGTCTGCCGATCCGTGAGGACACATGTCGGGTTCATTTGATAAGTGAGCAACTAGGCCCGAACTTGGCTTACAAGCTGGTCAGGTTCATGTATTTTCGATGACCTCGGTGAATATACAGGAGTCACAGACTCTTTTGTCACGCTACGTCAAGCGGGTCATAGCAGGTGAAACGATAATTCCTTGCGATCGGAATCGTCCTATCGCGGAGAATCGTCCGATTGTCGAATCCTCCAGTACATTTCGTCTGAGGCTTTACAAAGACAGGTTCGAATTTCTGAGGATGTCGACGATCCTCTGCCAGAGTTTGAACGGGAGTTCTATTCCGGCGAACGTGGGTGAAGAATCTTTTGGATACGCAGATTTCGATTGGGGCTTGAATGGATCCCGCCCGCATTCCTGATTCAATTTGTCATAGGCTCTAGAGGGCCGATCCAATCGGGGGTATTTCAGTCAGGTGTCGACCTTGGAAATCCAAATCAAATTCGATTTGTGCCTGCCGATGTGAAGGGCCTCAAGGGACTTGGAGTTCAAATGGTCGGGAATGCATTGAATGCTTGAGTCCATCACTAGAATCAATCCTTGAATCCGGGATGGGACCAATTGCTAGGTTGCCTGTACGAATGGTCAACGGGCTGCTGAAACCAACTGACCCTGATACAATTTCGGACAGGCCAAGGCCTAGACATTCCCAAATCATCCCGATGAATGAAACTCGCTTGTATCAAAGTCGATCCAGTCAAAACCATTCTGCATGATGACTGTTTCCATGGAGCTTTGCATCATTGTCAGCATTGATAGCCTGGCCGAGGTTGTGGCCTATGAAACACTTGCCAAGCCTATCCCTTGAAGAAGCAGTGCCTAGCCCGATCCACAGAACCCTTCTGACGAAATCTGAAGATCCACATCTCACACGAAAACAGGGGGTTCTTCAGCGGAATCAATAGTCGGATATGGGTTCTTCAACGAAACGAGTGGAACGAAATGGTTACTGATGAATTAGCGGAAGATGGAGGACCGTGTTCGAGGTGGGGCGAGACTCCTGT
>OJGU01000711.1_pt1 | contig 16834 bp, 12 predicted proteins | sample 1594741 | NCBI WGS metagenome assembly OJGU01 (sample SAMN05416841, study PRJEB24817) | seawater metagenome | isolation source: Sea water | place: Canada:Atlantic | collected 2013-07
CTCGGAAGGAATATGGCCAAGGCTGGACTATCGAATTTTAAGCCAATCCTTGGAGGTGAAAAGGACCCGGAATTGGAGAAGGAGTCGATTGACCTCGTGTTGATGGTGGATGTTTATCACGAATTTGCTTTCCCCCACGAAATGATGACGGCGATCCATGAATCACTCAAACCGGGGGGGCGTGTAGCCTTCGTTGAATACCGTGGTGAAGATGATTGGGTGCCGATCAAAAAACTCCACAAGATGACTCAGGCCCAAGTGAAGCGAGAAGCCGAGGCACAAGGCTTCAATTGGATCGAGACCCTGGATGTGCTCCCTCGGCAACACATCATCCTCTTTGGGAAATAGATGCCCAGAGCGGTTCTGGGCAAGCAGTCGCGACTCATCGTCATCGTTGCGGCCTTTGCCGCCGGTTGCCAGGGTAGATCGAAGCCCAAGTCGTGAGTCCGTTCCGACGGAGTGGCCTTGCGATCCGTTTACTGAATCGGGGTTCGAATCGTTTCACGGAAAAGGGCGACCCCGCGAGGGATCGCCCTTTTTGAATCGTCTCGAACCGGAAAGCCCAACTAGATCTTCATCTTGCCGCCATAGATTGCGTGGCGTCCAAGGGCTTCTTCAATGCGAAGAAGTTGATTGTACTTAGCGACTCGGTCGGTTCGGCTGAGTGAGCCGGTCTTGATTTGGCCGGCATTGGTTGCGACCGCAATGTCAGCGATCGTGGCATCCTCAGTTTCGCCGGAGCGATGACTGATGACAGCCGTGTAGCCGTTGGTTTGAGCCAACTCGATAGCGTCAGAGGTTTCCGTAAGGGAACCGATTTGGTTGACCTTGACCAAGATTGAGTTGCCAACGCCTTCGGTGATTCCGCGCTGGAGGAACTTAACATTCGTCACGAACAAGTCATCCCCAACGAGTTGGACGCGATCACCGAGCTTATCGGTGAGCAGCTTCCAGGTCTTCCAATCGTTCTCATCACACCCATCTTCGATGCTGATGATTGGGTATTGATTCGTTAATTTGTCGTAGAAATCGACAAGTTCAGCCCCGCTGACTTTCTTGCCACTGCTTTTCTTGAAAACATATTTCTTGCTCTTCGCGTCGTAGAACTCTGAGGAGGCAACATCGAGAGCGAGGAAGATCTCTTTACCAGCTTTGTAGCCAGCTTTCTTGGTGGCCGCGAGGATCGCTTCGATCGCCTGCTCGGTCGAATCGAGATTTGGAGCGAAGCCTCCTTCGTCACCAACTGCGGTTGAAAGCCCCTTACCTTTAAGGACGGCCTTGAGAGCATGAAAAATCTCGGTGATCGCTCGGAGTCCTTCAGAGAAGGTATCAAAGCCCTTGGGCATGATCATGAATTCCTGAAAGTCAATTGGGGCATCAGAATGAGCACCACCGTTGATCACATTCGCCATAGGAACTGGCAAGACCTTGGCGTTTGGACCTCCGAGATACTTGAAGAGAGGTTGCCCGAGGAGTTCGGCGCTGGCTTTAGCCGTTGCAAGAGAAACGGCGAGGATGGCATTGGCTCCGAGTTTGCCTTTATTGGCAGTGCCGTCCAATTCAAGCATCGTCTGATCGATATCCACCTGATCCAAGGCATCCAGGCCTTGAAGAGCCGGAGCGATCTTGGTCTGAATGTTCTTGACCGCCTTCGTGACGCCTTTGCCAAGATAGCGCTTCTTGGCGCCGTCTCGGAGTTCGATGGCCTCGTTCTCACCGGTGCTCGCTCCTGATGGGACGGCGGCTCGCCCAATGGTGCCGCTATCGAGGATGACGTCGGCTTCAACCGTAGGATTTCCTCGAGAGTCAATAATCTCTCGTGCGTTTACTTGGTATATAGTGCTCATGATTCAGTTTTCGATCGAAAACGAAGCGCGAATCTTACGGCCATCCCGCGCTGAGTCAAGACGCAGGCGAGCTAAAAACGGCGATTTCAACCCTGTTTTTATCGAAAACTAGGTTGAAACCGGATCGGTATCTTGAAAAATTATCGGGTAAATAGTTGGGATGGATCCTTGAATGCCTTGAACTCAAGCGCGTTTCCCGAAGGATCACTTAGGAACATCGTTGATTGCTCTCCTGCTTGTCCTTCAAAACGAGTACAGGGTTCGATAATGAATTTTACTGAGGCCTGTTGGAGTCGGTCGGCCAACAGGTGCCAATCCTTCCAAGGAAGCACGATGCCAAAGTGGGGGACCGGAACCTGGTGTCCATCGACGGGATTGCTACTCCGGTCTTGGGCATCCCCGCTGAGATGGGCCACAATCTGGTGCCCATAAAGATTGAAATCGATCCAAGAGCTGTCACTGCGCCCCTCCGGACAACCCAATAGGTTGCCGTAAAATTCGCGAGCCTTGATGAGGCAATGGACCGGGAAAGCGAGATGAAAAGGAGGTATGGTACTCACGATTTAGAAAGCGATTACAAGACAGAGTGTCCTTGGTTCATACGAAAATGTTACTTCGAGACTCTGGCGCACGACTCGAGTCGGTGCAAGTGGAACTCGAACAGAAGGCAATTCGAGAATGTGGAAGAGGCAAAGATCTCTGACTGCATTCGAAGACTTTTCGCGTTTCCTTTTGGATTGAAGCGTGTTTAATGCCCGGCGATGAAGCAACGAAGGGCAACAATCCGGAGGCATACCGGAGAAACAAAGATCAATCTGTCTCTCAACATCGATGGAAAAGGGGACTACGAGGTCGAAACGGGGATTCCCTTCTTCGACCACATGCTTTGCCTCTTCGCGAAACACGGAGTGCTCGATTTGAAACTCAAGTGTCGGGGAGACATTGAGGTTGATGGCCATCACACCGTAGAAGATTGCGGGATCGCGCTTGGCCAGGCCTTTGTCAAGGCCCTGGGAGACAAAAAGGGGATCCGAAGGTATGGGAACGGATTCGATCCGCAGAATCCCTTTACGGCTGAGGCCTACGTGCCGATGGACGAGTGCCTGGCTCGATGTGTGATCGATTTTAGCGGACGCCCCTATCTTGTCTGGCGCGGCATGGGCAATATGGGATTCAAGATTGCCAAGGCCGAGAAGCAGCAAGATATGTCATCAAGCTTTCGTTTTGGTTTGGCTCGAGAGTTCTTTCAAGGATTCGCCAACGAGGCGCGCTGCAACTTGCACTTGGAGCTTCTCTATGGCGAGGAACCTCATCATGTGGTTGAAGTGCTCTACAAAGCATTCGCTAAAGCCGTGGATGCCGCATGCGAGCGAGATCCCCGAATCGCGAAACGTCTGCCGAGTACCAAAGGTAAACTCTAAAGAATGTGAATAAGGGTAGGAGGAAGTGCGTCCCATCTAATGCCAGAGCCTAGTGATATAAGCGCTAAGCAAGATGTCGAATTAGTGGCGGCATCCCGAGAAGGTGATATGGAGGCCTACGAAGAGTTGGTCCATCGTCATCGGGACAAGATCTATGCTCGGGCCTTCAGTATGGTTCGTAACGAAGAACAGGCGCTCGATCTCTCGCAGGAAGCGTGGATTAAGGCATGGCAGCGATTGCATCAATTTCATGGCGATGCGAGTTTTGCAACGTGGATTACTCGTATTACGATCAATTTGAGCTTGGATTTTCTTCGGAAGGCGAAAAGGCAACGGGCGGAATCGGTAGAAGCCTTGGAGGAGAATTCTGGGGGTGTGGAACGGCATCTGCCGGTCACGAATCCCAATCCGACGGCTCGACTCGAGCGTGCTGAGCTTAGAAGCAAGATCGACCTAGCGTTGGCAAAACTATCTGAAGATCATAGAACGGTATTAATCCTGCATGAGTTCGAAGAGTTGCAATATAAAGAAATTGCCGAACGAGTGGGATGTTCGATTGGAACGGTCATGTCGCGTCTTTTTTATGCGCGTCGCAAGATGGCCGTGGCAATGAAAGAGCTCTTAGGGGAAGGCTAGAAGAGGATGGAAACAGAGACGATTCATAGAGTTCAGGCGTTTGTGGACGGGGAATTGCCCGCAGCAGACCAAGCCTTGGTTGAGGCACTCATCCAAGAAGATCCTGAGCTGAAGCAATTGCACGAGGAACTGACGCACGGGCGGGAATGGCTCAGAGGTAATGAGCCTGAACGATCTGTGCCGGAGCCTCGTGATTTCTATTGGTCAAAGATTGCGACGGGTATCGAGAGAGCTGAGCATCAGGAGGCCCAGATGGAAGACGCCGCTCACCGAAGTGGGGTGGAGCAATCGTTTTGGCTGCGGTGGCTCTTGCCGATGGGGAGCGTTGCTGCGGTGCTTGTTCTGGCGATGTTGGCTCAATTTGAAGGGCCAAAAACACCCGGCGCAAACGAGCAAAAGGCTGCCAGTTATCACGAGGTCGACAACCCTCTCGAAACGGGCAGTCTCATTACCTTCCGTTCGAATACGGAAGGAGTGACCGTCGTCTGGATCACCTCCGATTGATTTTCCGAATTGCGCTTGTCTCTAAGGATGTTTAACTAATTGTCAGTGACCATGTCTTTGTCTCAATCAAAATCAATTTCTTTTCCTTGTCTGGCCTTGACGTTGATGATCGGGCTGTTGATGCCTCGATCCGTAACGGCTGCCGAATCCGACACGGAAAAGCGATTCTTGTCCCAGCTCGTTTGGTGCACGGATAAAGATAAGCCTGCTGATAAAAAACTAGAGAATCTCGATCCGAAACTTGGGGGCAAGATTCGCAAGATTTTCAAGTGGAAGAATTATTTCGAGGTTTCTCGAAAGGTGCTGTCGCTTCCGGGTGATGACGGAAAACGCGTCAAGATCTCAGGTCGCTGTGAAGTCATCGTTCGCGAATTGCCAGGGGAGCAGATGGAGGTTGCCCTGTTTGGGGATAAGCAACTCGCCGGGAAAGCGGTGCAGAAATATGCTCCCATTCTCGCCAAAGGCGAACACTTGGTGATCGGCGGAGATGACAAGGACAACTATGGGGATGCCTGGCTCCTGGTTATTTCTGCTGCTCCGGGAGAGAAATAGTATGATCATGGGTTGGAGCCATTGATTGAGTAGCCAATCCAATTCGACCTCGCCGGTCGTTTCCTCACTTCGACTACCAGCATTTGCGGTCGTTTGTGCCGTTCTTTGGGGAAGTGCTTTTCCTGCCATCAAATCTGTCTACTCTGGATGGGAGACGAACTCATTGGAACTGCGTCTCTGTTTCGCTGGGATTCGATTCACGCTGGCAGGCCTTATGATCTTTCCATTTTGTCTTGGACAGCTCACGAGCTGTAAGCCTGGCTGGGCTCGTCTTTTACTACTTCTCGCCCTGACTCAAACCGTTCTCCAGTATCTTTTTTTCTACAGCGGATTAGCTGCCTCGAGTGGTGTCTTGGGGTCGATTCTGGTCGGTGCGGGAAGTCTATGGTGGATTGTACTCGCTCCTCTCTGTCTTAAGACGCCTTGGCCGCGTTGGCGGCACTTTTGTGTGATTGCTGTTAGCTCGATTGGAGTAATGATTGCCGTATACGCTCCAGGGGTCGGGAGTGGGGCTCCTTTTCTTGGAATGATCTTGTTTCTGATGGCATCCTTATCAGGGGCTCTCGCCGCAATACTGGTCGTTCCCTTGTCCCGACTTATGGACGTCAAACTCGCCACCTCCGGCGCTCTATTCTTTGGCGGTATTCTTCTTATGTTAGGCGGAGTAAGAGAGATGCCGCGTTTCATTGCCAGCGTCGATGTGAGTCTTGCTATCACGACTGTCTATCTGGCTGGGGTCTCAGCCGGCGCATTTGGCCTATGGAATTGGTTGGTTCGAGAATACAGTGTCAATGTATTGGCTGGATACCGTTTCTTGATCCCGCTTTCAGCCGTGACTCAATCGAGTTTCTTTATCAAAGATGAATCTCCGGGCTTCGGCATTGCGTTGGGTGGGATCTTGATTCTGGGGTCGCTGATCTATCTTCATCGTTCGGAAATGAAAGCGCACAGATCGGGCTAGTGGTGATCATGTCCGTGGCCATAAGCCGGCACCTAGTTCTGGGGCTCTCCAGATTTCTTTGCTTCCATGTCGATCTGCCACAATTGTCTTTGCGTCCGATAGACTAGCACTAGCAGCCCGGCTAGAAATCCCCAAAAAAAGAGCGGCACCGTTATGGTCCACCAGGACGTTCCGAGAAACACAATCGAGGCATTCATTCCGATCACGAGTAAACGTATTTCTGTGGGGCCGATCCCGAAGTAGCTGATTTCGAATCGATTCGTTGCCGCAAACCAAAGGAACGAATTCACCATATAGCCTCCCGTTAACAGCAGGAGTCCGAAAAAATAATGAGCCAACCCTACAGGCGCCATCAAGTAGTATCCGATAACGATGACGCTCTGGAAGACAAAGTCGAGGAAGTGATCCATGTAGAACCCCCACTTCACTAAACCCGTGTTTCGGTGTCTTCCGACAGCTCCATCGAAAAGGTCTGTGAGGTATTGAAGGAAGATCATTAATGAGACTGCCCAGAGCCAATGTAAATTGGTATCTGCCATGGCGAAAAAGAGGAGGGCAAGGAAACTCCACACGACCGTCAGTAGTGTTAGATGGTAGGTTTCCAGCCATGAAGGAACATTGGCAACCCAACGTTTGACAAACCGTTTTTCCAGAGGGCCGAGAAATGATTCCCCGACCTTCTTATCGCCCGCAAACCTTGAATTCGCCATGGCGCAACATTAGTGAGGGGACGGAACGATGGAAAGGAAACATGGCGCTGATATCAAATCGACTAGGCGTGGGCGAGCGGGGGCGGGAGTCGTTCTGGGCCTAATTACCCATTGCCTGTGCTTCCAATTCGATTTGGCGGAAACGTCCTTTTGCCCAATCGAAGGTGCGGGATGCGCGAGGGCGTTCTTTGGCGCTGATATGTAAGTGGCGGGTTTTCCACAATTGATTGATTGTTTCTCGACACCAACGGGCACTGGATGGTGAGGCTCTAATTGGCTTGCCTCCAATAATGACATTCACAGGGTTTGTATGGAGTTGAGGGAACTGGCGGAGAGCAATCCAACTGCTTTGAGAGATGGGCGCCGAAAACTCCAGAATCTGTTTTCGACCATTGGCGGGGACGGTTCTCGTGGCGACGGGCGTGCCGTTTACAATCAATTCAACCAACCTTGTTCCTCCCGTCAAAACGTCTCTTGGAGGCGTGCCATGAAAGGTTACGGTATCACCGATAAAGCGTTTTCCGCCCGTCGGCGGCAGTAACCCTTGGGCAACGGTGCGGGGTGTTGCAGGCGCGAAGGCAAGGGTGGCTGTGACCTTTACGGTCTCCGGCTGATCTAGCTGGATGTCTTCGAACCCTGGCGCTTCACCGTTGACCTTGTATTCGAGTGCGTGGGCGTAGCCATCGGAAACATAAGATCGTCCCTCCGCGAGTCCACGGCACCAGTCACCAAAGTCGATTTGATCTACTTCCCCGAGTTGGACGTATACCCGGCCTTGCCCAACGCGACTCCCGCTCATACAGGGAAAATCCGTCTCCCCACTGACCTTTAGCGGGAAGCCGCAATTGAGCAGATGATACCACATGTTCCATTCTGGGATTCGGGCGGTATCCATGGCGCTTATGAAATCACAAAGCCCGGCGGCCACTGTGACACAAATCTCCATGGCCCCAACGCTATTCATATCTGGAATCGCGAGGTTGGGGAGGCGATCGGCTGCCGCACTGAGCTCGGTTTCCAGTTCAACGAGCGAAAGGGCTCGATCATGGTTGAGATCCATGTCCGTGAATGGCGCTGGCAATAAGGCCTTCCGGCTCTCGGTCTCGTTTAGCAATCCGTCTTCGTCCTGATCGTAGTTGGTCAGTAGGCGCATCCCAGATGATTTGGGATTGATCTGGAGCCCGCTTGCCGAATGCGCGTAGCCCGTAACTCCTCCCTGTTCTTTTGCCCACCTCAAGACCGGCGTCGTCCAGCTTGGCCAACCCTCGGTCATACTACCATTCGAATTGGGATAGACTTGATCTCGAAGGTTTAAGAGGCACACGTGTCCAAGGGCAGCCGAACCGAAACCGCTGATTTCCAGATCATACTTTATCTGGGTCAATGGTTCGCTCAGGGCATCAACCGTGCTTTGAAAAAATTGACGTTGGAAATCGAAACACGGGCCCCACGTTAGAATACATCCAACGTTGAGACCTTCTCCTTTCACTTGGAGGAACATATCTTGGGGGGCGGCCCCTTGCGTCGGCATTGTATAGTGAGCGCAACCCGCTCCATGAATGTGGTGGTCGCCTGAGTAGAAGCCATAGTCGGCAGGAGCAATCCAACGTTCTAGTTGAAACGACAATTCATGGGTGGCTTGATTGGGGATGGTGACGTGTCGTTTCAATACCCGGTATTCAGGCCCGCGACTATAGCTGATTTCTATGGGGCCCGGAGGCAGTAAGACGGAAGAGCCATCATTTCGGTAGACTTGCTCTTGAAAGTAAAAGTCCGGAGCAAGACGCTTTGCTTGAGGAGGGAAGATCTCCCCTTGGGGGCCACGGAAGACAAATTTTCCGGTCGTAGGGTGACCATCGATGTCCCTGATGTTGAGTTGCACCTGGACTCCGTTTCTCACCTTGAACAGCGTCGGAACGTCGCCTCGGAATCCGATGTCTTGGGTGCCTTGGCCGAGTTCGAAGCCAATACTGGCTTCAAAGGTGCCGGCATCCCTTGCATAGATCAATGCGATGGCATACTCAACCTCTAGGCCCGAGAGGCGCTCGGTCATTGGGGCTCGGTGAAACATGGATATGGCGAGGAATTTTGACGGATCGGCCGCGAGACGTTCTGTTTCTTGTTTTGACTGGCGCTGCATGCGAATCGCTGAGAGCTCGCTCATTCCAGCAAAAACAGGGCCGGACTGTGGGCTACGGATACGGAGGATTTCTGTACTCGTACTCTGATTGGTGATTTTTACTAGCAGCGGAGTGAAGCCCCCTTGTTGCAAGGGGATGGGGCCTGGTCGTTTAGCGACTTTGACTCGGACCTCGGGATTAATCTCAACGAAGAAGGCCACCTCACGATCAAAGAGCTTCTGCAAGGTTGCAGAGTGTTGAGAAGATTCCGAATGCGCCACTTGGTCTACTAGAGACTGCGGAAGCGGGGCCCCGATAAGCTCAAGCGCAGCCACCGTTCGTTGAATGTTTGAGTGCAACGGTTGAAAGGCTAGGCTTCCGACGTCTTGTTGGGCTAGGGCGACATGAGCTCCAAATGGAGAGGCGCTCGCCCAGAGCATCCAGCTAAGAATGAGAGTTTTAGCGTTCATGGTTCGCAGCGAAGACAAGTGACGCCAGGCTACACAAATGGGGCGTGAGCGCAATTATCAAGCCGCGTGCCTTCCTCGCCCTGTCACCTGTGAGCGCGGGGTTCGTTCCCTTTCGGTGTGAGGCTGCAGGGAAATCATTGAAGCCCAAGAAAAGAGATTTGAAATCTTCGTTTGTTGTCTGCGGGACTAATTGCTATAAGGCGGGGGTTCCCGGTTTTGTAGCAGAAAGAAATCTATGGATATTCATCCTATTGCGATTTTGGTGATCGGTGTTGCCATCGTCTTGTCAATGATCTTGGTGCTTCGCATCAACGCCTTCATAGCTCTCATCACTGCCGCGTTCTCGGTAAGTTTGATGGTCGAGGGAGACGCCGCGTCCAAGATTTCCAGAGTGGGGGATGCCTTCGGCGGTGTGGTTGGGGCGATTGGCATTGTCATTGCCCTGGCTGCGGTTATCGGTCGGGCTCTAATGGATAGTGGTGCCGCGGAGCGCATCGTGTTAAGCCTCATGAGATTGTTTGGGGAAAAGCGGGCTAAATTCGCCTTGATGGGAAGTGGTTTTGTCCTGTCTGTTCCAGTCTTCTTCGACACCGTTTTTTATCTGCTCGTTCCGCTGGCTCGTTCGCTCTTTCGAAAGACTCAAAAGAACTACATTCTTTACATCACTGCGATTGTGGCCGGAGGGGCCGTGACTCACACCATGGTCCCACCAACCCCTGGACCCCTGTTCATGGCGAATGAGCTGGGGGTTGACCTGGGAACGATGATTTTTGTTGGAGGGCTCGTTGCTATTCCGATGTCGATCGCTGGGGTCTATGTCTGCGGGTTCCTAAATCAACATCTGGATATTCCCATGCGACCGGTAGCCGGTGCCCCCGAGCCGGAGGCGATGGATGAGTCTAGCTTGCCTCCCCTTTGGCTTTCGTTGCTGCCTGTTTTCTTGCCGGTGCTTCTGATTACGATGCGCACCACCACATCCGCTCTCGTTGCCGGGGGGAATCAGAACGGAACGATCCAATCCCTGAACACTGTCTCGGCCGTGCTCGGGAATCCTAGTTTCGCCCTGTTGATCTCGGCTGCTATTTCTGTGTTTCTCGTCGCCAAGTGGAAGAAACGGACCCTTACCGAATTGTCCTCTGATGCGGAACAAGCCCTGATGAGCGGTGGTCTCGTCATTCTGATCACTGCTGCAGGAGGCGCCTTCGGAGCGATGCTCCGGGAAGCAGGCATTCAGGGGGCGGTTGAGGGAATGGTAGGGAAGGATGCCAATACAGCCGGACTCATCGTGCTGATCATTGCCGCCATGGTTGCATCACTGATTAAGTTCGCTCAAGGATCTGGAACCGTGGCAATGATTACTGCCTCAACCATCTTTGCCGGCATCGGTTTTACTGCCGACGGGCTAGGCTTCAATATGGTCTATCTGGCGTGTGCAATCGGAAGCGGATCCTTGATCGGAGATTGGATGAACAATAGCGGTTTTTGGATCTTCGCCAAAATGAGTGGTCTCACGGAACAGGAGACCCTTAAGACGTGGACCGTTCTCACCGCAGCCATGGGTTTGGTGGGGCTCATCGTCACGCTCGTGTTTGCCACCTTGCTACCGATGAGTAGCTAGGCGTCCCTTCGGTGTGTCAACGGTTTCTTAGAATCCGTGATTGACAGAATCGACTTGTTAGCTGGCATGATGAGGTCATGAAGCAGGTTTGGATATTGGGGCTTACCTTGAGTCTCTTACAGGGAGCGTTAGCCGATGACACGCTCGTCTTTGATTTTCCAATTTACAAGAACAAGGCGGCTGGTCCTCAGGTAGGTGGCAATCGCGCCGCCGCTGCGAGCCCCGCTCTAAGTCCTTCAGCCGCACAGCGACAATTCTCGGTCCCTGAGGGATTCGAGGTTCAGCTCTTTGCCGCCGAACCCATGGTTGTTAATCCCGTTACCATGACCTGGGATGAGCGTGGACGACTCTGGGTCTTGGAACTCTACGAGTATCCCAGCGGCGCCCCGGAAGGAACTAAAGGGCGGGATCGCATCAAGATTCTCGAAGACACTGATGCTGATGGCATAGCGGATAGGGTTCACGTTTGGGCCGACGGCCTCAGCCTGGCTACTGGACTTCTTCTGGGTAACGGTGGAGCCTATGTTGGACAAGCACCCCATTTGCTGCATCTCAAAGATACTGACGGAGATGATCGAGCCGACACACGAGAAATTGTGATGACCGGGTTCGGCTTAGAAGATCGGCACGAACTTCTCAACGGATTCACTTGGGGGCCGGATGGCTATCTCTACATGACCCACGGAGTCTTTACCCACTCGAAGGTGAAGGATCCGAGTGATCCGGACGATGATGGCGTCGTGATGAATGCCGCCGTGGCTCGATTCCATCCCAGAACGAAAAAATTCGAAGTGTTCGCGGATGGCACCAGCAATCCTTGGGGCGTTGATTTTGATGCGAAAGGGAACGCCTTCGTGAGTGCCTGCGTGATAGATCATCTTTTTCACTTGGCCCCAGGCGGCCTTTATCAGCGGCAGGCCGGGCAAGCGACGAATCCCTATGCCTATGAGCTTCTGCCATCGATCGTTGATCATCGCCATCACATGGCTGCCTACAGTGGCGTCCAAGTCTATCTTGGAGACAAATACCCTGCTGAGTATGTTGGGAAAATCATGATGGGCAATATCCACGACAACGCTGTCCATGCCGATGCCTTGACCCCGAAGGGATCCTCATTCGTCGCATCTGAATGGATGGATTTTCTACGATCGGATGGCGATGGCTGGTTTCGGCCCGTGAGCGAACAAGTGGGGCCCGATGGAAACCTTTGGATTGCTGACTGGTATGACAAGTACCCTTGCTATCAAAACGCGCGCGCAGATCCAGAAGGAGTGGATCGCGAATATGGCCGTATTTGGAGAGTCGTCTACACCGGGGGGAAGAACGTGACTGTTCCTAGTCGCAATGATCGAAATATGAATCTTGCAACCTTGTCCAGCGGGGTGCTTTCCCAACTACTCGCCCACAAGAACATCTGGCACCGAAAAATGGCGCAACGAATACTGAGCGAACGAGGGGAGGAAGCCTTTGGGCGGGTTGAGTTTCATCCGAGAACACCAATTCACAAACTCTTTGAAGAAGGCCCCACTCTTGAAGCCCGATTGACCGCATTGTGGACGCTGCACGGATCGGGACTCCTTCGGGAAAATGATCTTTCGAATGCAGCTGATGATCCGGAACCGGCGATCCGGGCATGGGCAGCTCGGCTGATAGGGGAGCGTGGCTATGCCTTCACTGAAGGGCTTGACACCCTCGGCAAGTTGGCCAGCGATCCTGATCCGACGGTGCGCCTGGCCGTCGCGGTTGCTGCGAGGCAATTTGTTTCGGGATCCTTGACGATCAATACGCCCCCGAACCTCGCGTTAGAAGAAGTTATCACAGGAGGGATCTTGGCGGAGCTCATGAAAGCGTCGGCAAAGGAGGATGATCCCACACTTCATTTCCTCTATTGGATGGCTCTCGAACCTTTGATGGCTTTGGATCCGCTACATGCGTTGGGATTCTTTGAAATGCGGGTTACGCAACGTGCCTTGCCCCTTGCGGGAACGGTCCTAACTAAGATCATGCGGCGCGTTTGTGATATGTCTGATGATGATCTGTTGGCACAGGTCACCAAGGGGTTGACTAAAATAGAGGGCGACGACTCAGGCCCTATTCTGGTGGCTGCCCTGAAGGGACTGATTGAGGGGCAACGGGGTCGCATTGGCAAAGTCAATGACGATTGCATTGCCTCCGTCACGGTGCTGAGCCAGAGCGAGAACCCTGAAGTGGCCTCCTTCGCCCGCCAGCTTGGGACCGTTTGGGGGGATGCCGCCGCACTCAAACAGGTGCTCTTGCTTCTTGGGGACGAGTCAGCGTCTATCGACGCTCGCATTCAAGCCGTTCGTGTCGCGGGACAGACAAAGACGCCTGAAACTCGTCAAGCCCTCTTGCGGATTGTCAACAGTCAGACCGCCAGTGTCGTCAAAGCCGCCGCCGTTCAAGGTTTGACCAACGTAGGCATCGATGAAACGGCTCGGGATCTTCTCGCTGGTTGGGGCAAGCACAGCCCGACTGTTCGCCGCGCGATCGCGGCACTCAGCACGACACGATGGATGTGGCGACGGCATTTCATTAAAGCAGTGGAAGCCGGTACCGTTGCAACAGGGGACGTGCCGCCAACAGTCATCCGCTCGCTGGTAACCACCGGCGGTGAGGAAGAGAAAAAACGAGCTCAAAAGGTTTTTGGACGTGTCAATAAGACCACGGCGGAGAAGGTGGCACTGATTAAGAAAAAGCGGGCGATTGTTCTCGCGGAAGAACCGGATCTTGCCAAAGGCCGCGAATTGGCTCGAGCAGCCTGCTTGGTTTGTCACACCCTACACGGCGAAGGAGCTGCTATCGGCCCCGATCTCACAGGCGTCGGCCGAAGCAGTCTGGACGCGCTTTTGACCCATGTGATTGATCCCAACCAAATCATCGGGCAGGGCTACGAGAATGTCATTGTGGAGACCAAGGATGGCCAGACCTTGAGTGGTCGACTCGTCGAGGAAACGGACACTCGCATTCGACTTGTCAATCTTGGTCCAACGGAATTTGTTGTCGCCAAAGACCAAATCAAATCCCGCCAAGTCAGTGACCTCTCGTTGATGCCGGAAGGTCTTGATGCGCTTCCCGATGAAGAGTTTCGAAATCTCATCTGGTATATCCTAACGCCTCCCCAAGATGGCCCGCTCAGTGATGAACGTCGGAGCGAATTGATCGGCACCGATTCCTTAGGCGTGCAGATAGATACCCCGGTTGACGGTGAATCCGTGGCGCTGTGGAATCCTCAATGGGAGGTTGATGCGCCCTCGTTCGAGGGGACACCGCGGAAACTCGTTCGCATGGCCGAGCGCACGAACGTTCTGGAAACACATCCTTTTGACGACAGCCGGCCAGCGGCATTGGAGGGGCAGTTCGAGGTCCCTGAAGCAGGTGCCGTTCTTGAGATCGAGGTGGCTTCACATTTGCAAGGCGATTGGGAACTTCGTGCGTCTATTCAAGGGGAGATCGTTAAGCGAACGATTGTGAATCGAAAGGGAGGAGTTTGGAAAACAGTGACACTGGATCTTTCGAGCTACGCAGGGAAACGAATCAACGTTCGTCTAGAGAACGCTGCCAATGGTTGGGAACAGGAATTTGCCTACTGGAGCCGAGTCTTGCTGCAGCCCAAAAGAACCGTCACCTTGAATGATTAACACCATGGGATACGATCGCTCGAGCAAACAGGGAGTGATGTCAGTCTTGACGTCGGGGACAAAATCATGGTTAGCAGGGCTTGGAGTCCTCTTGCTGGTGCTTCAAACTGTTGGCTTAGCTGCAGCGCCGCTAAAGATTGGTGTCATAGGGCTAACCCATACCCATGTGCATTGGATCTTAGGTCGGCCGGATCGAGGGGATATTGAAATCGTGGGTATTGTTGAACCCAATCGAGCACTCGCCAAGCGCTTCCTGGGACAGCACGACATTCCAATGTCACTTCATTTCGAGAGTGTGACGGACATGCTCGCCAAGGTAAGGCCGGATGGCGTGACGGCATTTAACTCGATTCACGAACACCTAGAGGTCGTCAAGACCTTCGCTCCACTAGGGATCCATGTCTTGGTGGAGAAGCCGATGGCTGTGAATGCGGTGCATGCCCGAGAGATGGTTATGCTCGCGCGCCAACACGGGATTCATCTGCTGACGAACTACGAGACGACCTGGTACGCAACGAACCATCGCATCTACGATATGGTGCACACGGGTGATAAGATCGGAGAAATACGGAAAGTTGTCGTCCACGATGGTCATCGCGGGCCCGAAGAAATTGGCGTGAATGAAGAATTCCTCGAGTGGTTGACTGATCCGATCAAGAATGGAGGTGGGGCAGTGACCGACTTCGGGTGCTATGGAGTCAACTTGATCAATTGGCTGACGAAGGGAGCCCGCCCCCTGACTGTCACGGCCATCACTCAGCAGATCAAGCCAGAGAAATATCCCAAGGTCGATGACGAAGCAACGATCATCCTTACCTATCCGAAGATGCAAGGAATTGTTCAGGCATCCTGGAATTGGCCCATTTCACGCAAAGATATCGAAGTCTATGGGGCATCCGGTCAGGTGATGGCAAAAAACAGTCACGATTTAGAATATCGGCTTGGAGACGGTCATCCATCAGAGTCTGTAAGGCTTGATAATCGTCCTGCCCCCTATGACGACCCTTTTGCATACTTTGCTGCCGTGATCCGGGGAAAAATCAGAATTCAGCCCAACGATCTTTCTGCCCCAGAGAACAATCTGCTCGTGAATGAAATTCTAGAGGCGGCCATTCGTTCAGCAAAGAGCGGCGCAACGGTTCCCTTTGCCCCCAAATAGAGCCCATTCTCTCCGACGACTGCATTCTTGTAAGTCAGTTTCTGCGCTCCGGACACTCTCGGCTTGGGGGAAGGACGCGAAATCTCTATTCAATTGTTTTTTTCTGTTGAATTCAGCCGGGAACCTGGAAGGTTTTCGCTGTAACCCGCGTTTGGGGGAGCAGGTCTCACTGAAGGGAAAAGATCGAAGCATGGATATCAAATATTTCAATTCACCGATGACGACACGCATCTTTGCCACGAGCTGTATTCTGCTCTTGGCGCAGACCGACCTCAGTGCCCAGCGCAGGACCCCTACAGAGCCGATCGTATCGCTGCTCGACATCGATCGAAACCGAGAGCTGTCGGCTGCTGAAATCTCGGGAGCAATTGAGCGACTCAGAACGGCGGACGAAAATGAGGATGGCTCAGTCACTGAAGAAGAGATATCGGGCCGCCTTCGATACCTGCAGAACAATAAGCCGGGCATCATTCAAACGGATTTTCCGTATCAAATGGCCGCGATCGGAGCACCGGCGCCGGAAGGAAATGTGGCCAAGAAAGGAATGGCAATCTCCCTTGGAAATGGAGCCTCGATGCTGTTTGACACAGATCTTGTTCGCATCGCCGCTGGCTGGACCGGTGGCTTGATCACGACGACCGGAGTTTCATTTGATGGTTCCCATGGAGGGTACCCACAGATCAGTGGTAAACAGGTTTTCGGAACTCCTAGCGTCTCAGGATGGGCTGATTCGTCGGGGCAGTTTTTGGACGATCGCCCTCAACCGTTTGGACCGATTAATCCGGACCATGCTCGATGGGATGGGCACTATCTAGTCGGCGATCAAGTCACCTTGGCTTACACCGTGCATGGCACGAAGATTTACGAGCAACCAAGCAGCATCGCCGTTGGTAAGCAGGTGGGCTTTGTGCGCAGTTTCAAGATTGGAACGGCGGGTGCGGACAGCTCGAAAGGTCTTTCGTTACTTTTGGCGGACGTGGATGGATTCAGTGGGAGGGTAAACGAGGGAAGAGCCTCGCTGCTGGAGCATGGGGGGGAGCGAACGTATGTCGCTTTTCTAAATCATTCACAGGGGGCGCAATTCTCGGTCGTGGAGCGACAGCTTATCCTCAATCTCGCTCCGTCCAATAACTGTCTCTTATACACATCTCCGAGCCCACGAGACCTCTCTACATCT
>OJGU01000712.1_pt1 | contig 16817 bp, 18 predicted proteins | sample 1594741 | NCBI WGS metagenome assembly OJGU01 (sample SAMN05416841, study PRJEB24817) | seawater metagenome | isolation source: Sea water | place: Canada:Atlantic | collected 2013-07
ATCTACACTAGATCGCTCGTCGGCAGCGTCAGATGTGTATAAGAGACAGTTCATTGATGGGCCACACAGGCTCGCCGGTGGCACGATCAAACACATAGGTAAAACCTTGCTTGGTCACTTGTGCAACAGCCTTAATCGTCCTGCCATTAACATTGATGTCGATGAGATTAGGCGCGGCCGGATTATCGAAATCCCATACCCCGTGATGCACCATCTGGAAATGCCACACCCGTTCGCCGGTGTGTGCATCTAAGGCGACGATACTCTCACTAAATAAATTATCGCCTGGCCGGTGCCCGCCATAGAAATCATTGGTAGCCGCTTCCATAGGTAAGTACACATAGCCCAATTCCAAGTCCGCACTCATCATGGACCATACGCCAGTATTACCGGCAATGCGCCAGGAGCCTTGCTCCCACGTCTCGTTGCCGTATTCATCTTCTAAAGGGATGGTGTGAAAGGTCCACGCTAGTTCACCGCTAGGAATATGATAGCCGCGAATCCACAGCGGTGGGCGCTCTTGAAAACGAGGCCGATTAGAGGTGATTTGTGATACCACGAGAATATCACCAACCACGATAGGCGGCGAAACGGCCCCTAGAGGTTGGGCACCTTGCCAATCCAACTCGTCACGCGTGGCGCGGGGAATTCCGTCGGTCAGATCAATGCGCCCATTGGCAAAATCTTCATCGACAGAGCCATCTTCCAAGCGCAAGGAGTACACGAAGCCGTCTTGCGTACTGGCAAGGATGCGCTGATCCGAACCATCGTTCCAATAGGCCACGCCACGTTGATGGAAACCCAAGACGCCAACCGGCGCGCCATGCTTGTAAACTTCCGGATCGAAACGCCACAGCGTCTGCCCATTGGTCGCATCAATGGCAGCGATTTGATTCAAGGAGGTGATCATGTAGAGCACCCCGTCAATCATCAGCGGCGTGCCCTGTAATCGTCCAAAGGAGACATCGCGATCAACATCATCGAAATTTAGATCAGCATCGGGGGAATCCCATCGCCAAGCCATCTGCAATTGGCTGAAGTTACTCGCATCGATTTGATCAAGAGAGGTGTATTTGGTAGAACCAGAATCAGCGGCGTAGCTAGGCCACTGCCCGTCAGCAGCGCCGAGTTGTGCGGTGGCAGTGCCACTGAGACAAAGAACAGATGTGCTTATAAACAAACATACTGCGGCCGAGCTCGTTATTTTTATTGTCATGAGCCTTGTTTCCTTTTGCAATGCGATAGGAAATTCAAGGCATTAGTGTAACCAAACTAATTTGACCAGTCAGTAAAGAGTTTTGCGAGGGGAACAGTCAACCAATGGGGCGACGTATCGAATGATAAACGCCGCCCCTTTGGTTTAGATGTCTTCTAATTTACTTAAATCTCTAACAGCACCTTTGTCGGCACTCGTTGCCAACATTGCATAGGCTTTCAGCGCAGCTGACACTTTACGTGGGCGCGGTTTTGCAGGCTTCCAACCGATCTTGTCTTGCTCCGCACGGCGCTTAGCGAGTTCTTCATCGCTGAGCAGCACATCGATTTTGCGCGCGGGAATATCGATACGGATGCGGTCACCATTGCGGACCAAACCGATAGCACCACCAGCGGCGGCTTCAGGAGACACATGCCCTATAGAAAGGCCAGAGGTCCCGCCCGAGAAACGCCCATCGGTAAGCAGTGCGCAGTCTTTGCCCAGCCCCTTGGACTTAATATAAGAGGTTGGGTAGAGCATCTCTTGCATGCCTGGTCCGCCGCGTGGACCTTCATAACGAACGATCACGACATCCCCTGCTTTCACTTTGTCTGCCAAGACATCGGCAACCGCTTCGTCTTGGGATTCTGTGACATAGGCAGAGCCCTCGAACACGTGTATAGACTCATCAACACCCGCTGTTTTCACCACGCAGCCATCCAAAGCAATATTGCCACGCAGGACGGCAAGGCCACCTTCAAGGCTATAGGCATGCTCCAAGGAGCGGATGCAGCCTTCGGCGCGGTTGCCATCCAAGTTCGGCCAACGTGTAGATTGGCTGAACGCAGTTTGGGTTGGAATACCCGCAGGGCCGGCTTTATATAGCTTCAAAACGTCGGGGGTTGGGTTACGCATGATATCCCAACGATCCAAGGCATCGGCCATCGTGGCGCTATGCACAGTCGGTAAATGCGTATGCAATAAACCCGCACGATCGAGCTCACCTAGAATACCCATAATGCCGCCAGCGCGATGCACATCTTCAATATGATATTTAGGGGTATTTGGCGCTACCTTGCATAGCTGAGGAATAGTCTTAGAAAGACGATCGATATCCTCTAAAGTGAAGTCCACTTCTGCCTCTTGGGCGATAGCGAGCAAATGCAGAATTGTATTCGTTGAGCCGCCCATGGCGATATCCAGCGCCACACAGTTCTCGAAAGCTTCGAACGAGCCGATGGAGCGTGGCAAGACACTCGCATCGTCTTGCTCATAGTAACGCTTAGCGATATCGACAATCGTGCGCCCAGCCTGCAAGAACAGTTCTTCGCGGTCTGAGTGAGTAGCTAGAACAGTGCCGTTGCCTGGCAAAGATAGGCCAAGGGCCTCTGTAAGGCAGTTCATTGAGTTGGCAGTAAACATGCCCGAGCACGATCCACATGTTGGGCAGGCGCTGCGTTCAATCTCTGCTACTTCTTCATCTGTGGCGTTGTCATCAGCGGCAATCACCATCGCATCGACTAGGTCTAGTTTATGCTCAGACAATTTCGTCTTGCCCGCTTCCATTGGCCCACCCGAGACGAAGATCACCGGCACATTCAAGCGCATAGCCGCCATGAGCATTCCGGGAGTGATTTTGTCGCAGTTGGAGATACACACCAAAGCATCTGCGCAGTGGGCATTGACCATGTACTCGACTGAGTCAGCAATAATATCGCGCGATGGCAAGCTGTAGAGCATGCCGTCATGGCCCATCGCAATACCGTCATCTACGGCAATGGTATTAAATTCTTTGGCGACGCCGCCGGCCTTCTCGATCTCGCGTGCAACGAGCTGCCCTAGGTCTTTCAGGTGCACGTGCCCTGGCACAAACTGCGTGAAGGAGTTGGCGATCGCGATGATAGGTTTATGAAAATCTTCGTCTTTCATGCCGGTAGCGCGCCAAAGAGCACGGGCTCCGGCCATATTACGTCCTGCGGTGGAGGTTTTTGAGCGATAAACGGGCATGATGTTGATCTCGTTGCGTGTTGTGTAAAGGGGCTGATTTTAACAGGTCTTGCAGGCAAAAGGGGGGAAGATTCGATAACTGCCACACATCTATTTGCCAATGAGAAATTGACCAAAGCGCGATTTCTCTGTATTTAAGGTATTAGCGACACAAATAAAAATAATACAAAAATATGGGGCCAGGAGAGTCTTTAATGATAATAAGAAAACGACTAATTTCATCACTCGTACTTAGTGCTACAGCCATGGCGTTTGCCGCACCGGGAATGAGCCAAACGGGATCTAGTGTCTACGAGGGTGATTGGACAGATTACCACGGTGGCCCATCGGCCCAACGCTACTCACCATTGGATCAAATCAATGCCGATAACGTCGGCGACCTTGAGATCGCTTGGCGTTTCTCTACCGAACACTTTGGCCCTTCGACCGACTACAACAACCCCTCTACTCCTCTTGAGATTAATGGCATCTTATACGTCAATATCGGCAGTACACGGAATGTCGCAGCTTTAGACGCCACCAATGGGCAAATCCTATGGCTGTGGCGTCCGCAAGAGGGCGAACGCTATGACGAAGCGCCCCGTAAAGGCTCTGGCCGTGGCGTGTCTTATTGGACCGATGGCGATAACACCCGCGTAATCGACGTCACCCCTGGCTATCAACTCGTTTCATTAGACTCAAAAACCGGCATCCCTGACCCCGATTTTGGTGAAAATGGCATCGTGGATTTATTTGTAGGTTTACGAAATGCCGACGATCCGCGCTTCCCCTTCCCTGATATTGGTCTTTCAGCGCCACCCTTTGTGATGAACGATGTCATCGTTGTCGGTGCCGCCCACAGAACCGGTGGCCGCCCCCGATCCAAGTCCAATGTAAAAGGCGATATCCGCGGCTATGACGTAAGAACAGGCGAGCACCTATGGACTTTCCACACGATCCCAGAGCGCGGCGAAGTCGGTTTCGAGTCTTGGCTAGATGATGGCGTTGAATTTACCGGTAACTCAGGCGTTTGGGCACCAATGTCCGGTGACCCTGAATTAGGCATGGTTTATTTGCCAGTTGAAGACCCTACAGGTGACTACTACGGCGGCGATCGCCCCGGTGATAATTTATTCTCTAGCGGCATCGTGGCCTTGGATATCAAAACCGGTGAACGCCGTTGGCACTTTCAGCAGATTCATCACGATATTTGGGATTGGGATGTTCCCGCTGCACCAGTGCTTGCCGACCTACCAAATGGTCGCAAGGTATTGATGTCAGTGACTAAACAAGCCTTTGTTTACACCTACGACCGTGAGACGGGCGTTCCGATTTGGCCAATTGTTGAAACGCCTGTGCCTGCCGGCGATGTGCCTGGTGAGTGGTATTCATCAACACAGCCTTACCCGACAGTACCGGCACCATTTGACCGCCAAGGCTTCTCTGAAGATGACCTCATCGACTTTACACCAGAGCTTCGCGCCTTGGCACTCGAAGCGATTGAAGGTTTCCGACTAAGCCCGAGCCTATTCTCACCTCCCTCATTAGCAGAGGCGCCCGATGGCACTAAAGGCTTATTATCCCTGCCCTCTTCCACAGGCGGTGCTAATTGGGAGGGTTCAGCCATTGACCCTGAAACGGGCATTTTGTACATCCCCTCGCGTACGGTGTTGCAAGCTCTAGCCTTGGGAAAAAACCCTGACTCTGACATCGATCTAAGCCAAGGTTTTGGGGTGCGGGTACCGCGTATTCAAGGCTTAGATATCATTAAGCCTCCGTACGGGCGCATCACAGCAATCGATATGAACAGTGGCGAGCATTTATGGTCAGTGGCGAATGCAGACACTCCTGATCGTATTGCCAACCACCCATTGTTAGAAGGTGTTGATCTGCCAGCCACTGGCGTACCGACACGCGCGGGCATTCTGTTGACCAAATCTTTGTTGTTTGTTGCCGAGGGCAATGGCACGGCAGATGCGGGCCCAACAATGCGAGCGTTCAACAAAGACAACGGCGAAATCATTACCGAAATCGATTTGCCGGCTAACCAAGTAGGGCTTCCCTTTACATACGAACACGAAGGCAAGCAATACATGGGCATGTTTGTTGGCGGTAGTGGCTTCCCAGCTGAGTTGGTGATGTACGCCCTGCCATAACTAACAGCATGACATAAGAAAAGCTGGCCAAACTCTGGTCAGCTTTTTTTTGGTGAAAATTCATTCGACCTGCAAGGTATCACTCAGCCGAACCGAGCGCTTCAAAATCGACCTTTGGAAGACATTCAAACCCTGGCTTTGCGAAAAAATAACCTTGCATTAGCTCAATGCCTGCATTGTGCAACCAAAGCATTTCCTCTTTAGTTTCGATACCCTCAGCCAGCGGCGTAATATTAAAATCTCTAAATAGGTTAATACAGTTTTTAACAATAATTTGCCGAGATTTATCTTGATCAATATTACGCAGAATCCCCATATCTATTTTAATGATGTTAGTTTGAAAATCGGCTAACAAACCTAGGCCAGAATAACCCGAGCCAAAATCATCAATGGCAGTAGTGAACCCAGACTTATTATAGTATTCGACAATTTTTTTGACGACATCACTTTCTTCTATTTTTTCTACCTCTGTAAATTCAAACATGATCTGTTTTGTCGAAAAGCCGTATTTTTGTGCGGCTTCTAACGTGGTACGAATACAACGCTCAGGCTTATAAATGGCCTTAGGAAGAAAGTTAATACTTAGAATGGAATCAAGTTTTAGTTTTGCCGCAAGTGCTATCGCTTTCACTCGACAAAGCTGATCGAAAAGATAGCGATTGTCGTCATTGACCTGTGAAATTACAGAGTATGCAGACTCATAATTCAGCCCACGAACAAGCGCTTCATAACCGAATATTTGCTTGGTGCTGCAGTTTACTATTGGCTGAAAAGCCATAGTGAAATCGAAATCAAGACGATCCTTGTCAGCACATCTATGACATGAAAATCTGTCATAAACTATCGATTCTTCACCCATCTTCTTGCGCTCCTTTATCTAGGCTGGCTCAAAGAATAACTCAAACCACCTTTATAAACTACTGCCCCCAGCACAACCCTTTGAGGTTAAAGCAGCTTTGTGTATAGGTCGACTAGTTTTTCTTGTTGGGCAGGGCTAATCTTGCCGATTAAATCCTGAGTGATCTGTTCAAAGCTGATGTTTGCATCATCGAAAAGCGTCTGACCTACTTTTGATAATTTCACCAAACTCTGGCGTGCATCGCGTGGGTTCGACACCTTTTCTACAATATGGTTTTTTTCCATAGGCGCGATAAGGCGCGTCACACCAGAAGCACTCATCCCAATATGTTCCGCCAATTCGATTCTCAAAACGGCTTTGTGAGGAGAGTTGTGCAAATAATGCATCACCAAAAATTCAGAGAGACTAATGCCATGAATGCTAAGATGATTCCCGACCCGACGCGAAAGCTTTGACGCAAGCAATGCGTTTTTGATCACAAACTGTGAACTTATAGATTCTGAAGACATAATACACCTTGATATATACTTGATTGCGCAACTATATATCAACAATGAAATCATGACAAGCATTTCCGCTCTGGCAATTTTAGGTCTTAGTTTATGTCGATTTTGTCCAAGAAAATTCCATTTGCTTAGCGGTTTTCTCAGCTAACGCTAGATCATAGAGCTTGCTCACCAAGTGTAAGCTCATGTCGATACCTGCTGATATTCCACCAGAGCTAATTACATCCCCTTCGTCGACCCAACGCACTCCCTCTACTACCTGCAATTTCGGAAACATCCTTTTTAACTCTGGGATGTCTTCCCAATGGGTGGTAACACGATGGTTTTGCAAAACACCTGCTTTTGCCAATAAGAATGCACCGGTACACACCGAGGCCGTCACTTTGGATTTCTTTGACTGACCAGCTATCCAGCTCAACACCTCTGATTTATTCAACTCGTCGTAGTGCATGCCACCCACCACAATCAAAACGTCGATATCAGGATGATTATGAAAACCGTAATCCGCGAGCACTTGGTAGCCGCCCCTAGCAGTGACAACTCCCCCTTTTTGGCTAACCAAAAACACGTTAAAAGGCTCGCCTGATTGCGCAACGCGTGAAGCGGTTGTAAAGACCTCGAAAGGACCAGAGAAGTCGAGCACTTCGGCTTGTTCGTATAGATAGATTGCAATGTTCACCTTGTTACTCCTGAAAAGCACTATGCCCGTGCATCGTCTGACCCGTGCTTGGATGCTCAAAAAAGAGATCCCTTGCATGTAATTGCAAGCGCTTAGCCATACGCTCGCTTCTAGCGTTCTTATACAGATCACAACCCAATATAGGGTGCCCTAAAAACCAACTATGAATGCGCAGTTGGTGCGTACGCCCCGTCCTAGGTTTGAACTCGACCAAGGTCCGGCGCGGATTATCTAAGCGCTCCAGAACCCTGTATTCGCTTATGGCTTGCTTGCCATTAATCGTGCAAATTCGCACTGGTTCAAATCGCTTCTCGCTCTTAGCGATAGCGGCCTCGATCACACCTCGATCATCAGCCACCCAACCTTCTAGAATAGCGACATAGGTTTTCGCAACTGCGCGCTTTTGGAACTGCTTATTAAGGTGGCTCGCCGCCTGCGCATGCAACGCCACTACCATGACTCCAGAGGTACCAAAATCTAATCGATGCGGTAATTTGGCCTCGCGAAAGGCTGGACTCACGCCCTTCTGACCATTTACCAATCGATAATGCAGCGAATCCCTATTGCGTGGATTTCTGCCAGACAAGCTCAGCAATCCACTGGGTTTGTTAATCAATAAAATATCGTCATCTTCATAGAGTATCTCAACAGACTCACTACAAGCTGGCGCAATAAACGCATCTTGGCTCATGAGTGCTCGACAAATATTAACTGACTGGTATCAAAGCCGAGTTCGCGCGCTTTTTCCAATAACATCGATTGAGTCTGAGCACTGATATTCGGCGTTCTGGATAACAGCCACAAATAGCTCGTATCGGGCCCTGAGACCAATGAGTATTGATAACCCTCATGGTCAAGCTCAAAGACAATATAGGAACCATAGAATGGCCCAAAGAAGGACACCTTCAAATACCCTAAATCTGGCTCTTGCACAAAATAGGCTTTGCCTTCGGCCTCTTCCCACTCTCCATTCTCTGCTGAGTACCCGCGATTGAGTACCCGTACACCGCCGTCATCACGCATACTGTATTGCGCGGTCACTTCGGACAAGCCACGCTCAAAAGAATGATCTAGTCTTGCTATCTCATACCATTGCCCAAGGTAACGCTCTAGTGAGAAATTGTTTACCGGCTGCACGCCTTCAGGCATGCCAAGGCACCCCGTAAGAAACAAGGTTAATGTCAAAAGCAATAGTTTCAGCCGCTGCAAGCTACTCATGTATTCCCCTTCGTTATATGGTCACTGTTAAAGATACTGCCAGAAAAACTCCGTAGATGATTACCAAGAGCGCCACTAGATTGTTCCTTGCAAAATTTAGTCATTAGCTTACTATGCGCCCCCCCTAATACTACCGTTAAAATTTCTAGGCTTATATGACCGCTAACGCCCACCGCGCACTAAAACCAGGTGGCGTTTTTTATTTTAACGTGGTCGATAAACACAAAATCGATAACGACATATTTGTAAAACACACGGCAAAACAAGGCGAGAATCTATTCAGTTTTCGATCTGCTTGGAGCTATTGTGGGCAAGGTGAAAAAAAGACGCTCAAATTGCGCATTGAAAAAACTCACGCTGATGAAACTCTCCATTGGAACGATGAACACTCGATGGTAGCGGTTAGTTTTGATGAACTAACGCAGTTATTACTGCCCTATTTTGACGTGCATATCTTTGAGCATGACTATGAAAAAATTACGCCGCGCAATAGCACTTCGGGCAACGCTATTTTCGCTTGTGTTAAGAACTAAGCACCCAAGCTAACTTATAGCATTCATAGCCTCTCATTTTTTGGCTTCCATCTTTGCTTTTAAATCGGCAAAGGGATTGTGAGTCGCCGCTTTAACAACTGTACTGCCATTATTGCCATACCGCACTTGGTTGACGAACTTGGTATGCTCTTCATCGTGACAATACAGGCACAGTAGCTCCCAGTTGCTGCCATCACTAGGATTATTACCATGATTATGGTCGATGTGGTGAACGGTCAGTTCGGAGAGGTTTTTACGATTGAATTCGCGAGCACAACGACCGCAAATCCACGGGTAAAGCTTCAGTGCTTGTTCGCGGTAGCCAGAGGCTCTTTTAGCATTATATTCAAGCTGATCCGCATGAATTTTATCAAACTTGCTGTGATCCACTTTATCAGTACTCATAACAGCTAGGCTCTGCAGCAACACACATTATTAGTAACAAGCACCCTTCAAAGGGGTCAGAGTAACTTGAGTGTTGAAGCAAAGCCAGACTGTCATTGAGCAATACTTCGTGCTTAGTCTTTCGAGATGCTTCCGATTGTTTGCGCACCGGCAATGGAGATCTCTTCATCTTCATAGCCACGTACGCCACTTGCTGTCACAGCGCCGACGAGCTCACCGTCGATATACACTGGGACGCCGCCTTGGTAGGTGACGCCGCCTTCGATCTCTTCAATTTCACCGGCTTCAAGCATTCTGCCGTACTCACCCGAAGTGCCGCCGGTCTCTAGTACAACTAAGGCTTTGGCCATCACGATATCGAAGGTGCGTGCGCCGGCACCGTCCAGACGTCGTAACATCACTGGCGTGCCATTCTGGTCAGCCACAAGGATGGTGACATTCCAGCCCTTGTCCCGCGCGTAAGCCTCAGCAGCTTCCATTGCAGTGTTTGCCATCTCATAGGTCATTTTGCTTTCATTCTGCGCCGATGCGGCAGCAGAGAACACGAACATAAACGCTACTAGCAGACTTTTAGTTAGTTTTGTTGTCATGTATACACTTCCTTATTACGTTTAATGGGTATGAGTTTAGAAGACAGGGATTAAAGCTGTTCTATTTCAGAACAATTCTTATTCTCCTTTTATTTGGAGAGCATTCTCTCTACGGCTTTGGCCGCGTGGATCTTGGTTGTGTCATACAAAGCGACACTCGTATCTGACTGCTTCACCAACATGCCGATCTCGGTACAACCCAAGATTACAGCCTGCGCCCCGCTTTTTGCGAGTTCATCGATGATGCGCAGGTACTCTAACTTCGAGCTAGACTGAGTTTTGCCGAAACATAGCTCATTGTAAATGACATCATGGACAATTTGGCGATCAGAGGCATTGGGTACCACCACCTTAAGACCATGTTTATCTTGTAACCTGCCCTTGTAAAAGTCCTCTTCCATCGTAAACGCTGTGCCCAATAAGCCAACGGTTTCAACACCCGCGTCTAGCAAGGCCTGGGCGGTTGCATCAGCGATATGGAGGATGGGGATAGAGATCGACTGTTCGATCTGGGGAGCGACCTTGTGCATGGTATTAGTGCAGATCAACAAGAAGTCTGCCCCGGCCGCTTCAATCTTCAGGGCGGCATTTGACAGGATCTGCGCGGTGCCTTCCCAGTCGCCTTGATGTTGAAGCGTTTCAATCGGCGAAAAATCCACACTAAACATGGCTATTTTGGCCGAATGCAATCCGCCCAGCGAGTGTTTGATCCCCTCATTGATCGCCCTGTAGTAGCCCACAGTGCTCTCCCAGCTCATGCCACCTAATAAACCGACTGTTTTCATGACCAAATTCTCTCGCAAAGTGCCACAACAGTAACACTTTGCGAGAAAGAGGGCTAACGGGCTAGCGCTAGGCTAGATCGAAGCGGTCGGCATTCATCACCTTCACCCAAGCGGCAACAAAGTCCTTTACGAATTTTTCTTTGCTGTCATCTTGTGCGTACACTTCGGCGTAAGCTCGCAAGATAGAATTAGAGCCAAACACAAGATCGACTCTGCTCGCTGTCCATTTACACTTGCCTGTTTTGCGGTCTTGAACCTCATAAAGATTCTCAGCTACTGGCTTCCATGTGTAGTTCATGTCAGTCAGATTAACGAAGAAATCGTTACTTAGTGCGCCTTCATTGTCGGTAAACACACCGTGTTTAGTCCCACCGTGGTTGGTGCCAATCACTCGCATACCGCCGAGCAGCACAGTCATCTCTGGCGCTGTCAGCCCCATCAATTGCGTACGGTCGAGCATAAGTTCCTCGGCACTGACAACGTAGTCCTTCTTGAGCCAGTTGCGATACGCATCGTGGAGCGGCTCTAGCACTTCGAAAGCTTCCACATCGGTCATATCCGCAGTGGCATCACCACGCCCTGGGGAGAAAGGCACGGTAATGTTAAACCCAGCCGCCTTAGCCGCCTGTTCGACCCCCACATTGCCAGCAAGAACGATGACATCGGCAATGCTCGCGCCGCTTTGCTTGGCGATATCTTCAAGTACGCCCAATACCTTGCCTAAACGTGCTGGCTCATTGCCTTCCCAATCTTTTTGCGGAGCAAGTCGAATGCGCGCACCGTTGGCACCGCCACGCTTGTCCGAACCGCGGAAAGTTCTGGCGCTGTCCCAAGCTGTGGCTACCATCTCGCTCACACTTAAGCCGCTAGCAGCGATCTTTGCTTTGACTGCCTGCACATCGTAGTTCGTGCTGCCCGCTGGCACTGGGTCTTGCCAGATCAGATCTTCTTTGGGGACATCTGGACCGATATAACAGGCTTTTGGCCCCATATCTCGGTGAGTCAATTTAAACCAAGCCCGAGCAAACACTTCAGAAAAATACGCAGGATCTTTGTAGAATTTCTCCGAGATTTTCCGATACTCTGGGTCCATCTTCATGGCCATGTCTGCATCGGTCATGATTGGATTGTGGCGCACGCTTGGGTCTTCAGCGTCCACCGGCTTGTCTTCTTCCTTGATATTGATGGGTTCCCACTGCCATGCACCGGCGGGGCTCTTCTTTAGCTCCCATTCATAGTTAAGCAGCAGTTGGAAATAACCGTTGTCCCACTGCGTTGGATGTGTCGTCCAAGCGCCCTCTATGCCGCTAGAGACTGTGTTGTTGCCAATGCCGCGCTTGGTCTTGTTCAACCAACCAAAGCCTTGGTCTTCAATCTCACCGCCCTCTGGATCGGCGCCCAGAAGCTCAGCACTGCCATTGCCATGGCACTTGCCTACCGTGTGACCACCGGCCGTCAACGCGACAGTCTCTTCGTCATTCATCGCCATGCGCTCGAACGTTACGCGCACATCATGAGCGGTTTTCAAAGGATCTGGGTTACCATCGACTCCCTCTGGGTTCACATAGATCAGTCCCATCATGACCGCCGCCAATGGGTTTTCGAGATCGCGCTCACCGGAATATCGGCTGCCTTCGCTGCCGCTTGGTGCTAACCATTCTTTTTCAGAGCCCCAGTAAGTGTCTTTTTCAGGGTTCCAGATGTCCTCACGACCAAAGGCAAAACCGTAGGTCTTCAGGCCCATGGATTCATAGGCGATCGTGCCGGCATAAGCGATAAGATCAGACCAACTGAGTTTGTTGCCATATTTCTTCTTGATTGGCCAAAGCAGACGCCGGGCTTTGTCAAGATTGACGTTGTCAGGCCAGGAATTAAGCGGTGCGAAGCGCTGATTACCAGTACCAGCGCCGCCACGCCCATCAGCAATACGATAACTACCAGCAGCGTGCCAAGACATGCGAATCATCAAGCCGCCATAATGCCCCCAGTCCGCGGGCCACCACTCTTGGCTGTCAGTCATTAGAGCATGCATATCCTTCTTCAGCGCTTCCACATCAAGTTGTTTAACAGTCTCTCGATAATCAAAGTCCGCGCCCAATGGGTTAGACTTAACATCGTGTTGATGTAGGATGTCCAAGTTTAGGGCCTTAGGCCACCACTCCATATTAGACATGCTGCTCTCGGTGGCTCCACCGTGCATTACTGGGCACTTATTATTCGACATCGGTTGATCTCCTGTATCCCGCAAAAAGTTCGTTAGCTCCACATTGTTATAATGCGCTCATATGGCACTATTGATCACTTCTCCTGATGAGTAAAACGTATTATTTTTATTTAATTAATAGTTTTTGTGTATCGTAAATCAAGTAAATCAAGGGGTCAGATTACTTGAAATCAAGGGGTCAGATTACTTGATTCTCACATGCCGATGTAGTTTGAAATCAAGGGGTCAGATTACTTGATTCTCACATGCCGATGTATTTTGGGTGTGCTTGGACTTTTTGCAGCCATTTTTGAATATTGGGGTATTGCGCCAAATCGAAGCCCCCTTCATAGGCGACATGGGTGTAGCCATAGAGAGAGATGTCCGCAATTGTTAAAGTATCCCCAGCTAGGTATGCACTCCTCGCCAACTGCTCCTCCATCACTTTCAAGGCTTTGTGGCCACCCACTTGCTTGGATTTATACTCTTCTTTTCTGTCATTAGGAAGCCCAAGGTACTTCGCAATAAACCGGGCAACCGCGATATAAGGCTCGTGGCTGTATTGTTCAAAAAATTGCCATTGAAGTATTTTCGCCCTTTCAAAAGAGTCTTCCGAACTAAGCCCACTCCCTTCGGCTAAATAATTCAAAATGGCGTTTGACTCGGAAAGACATCGCCCGTCGTCTAACTCTAGCAATGGTATTTTCCCGTTAGGATTTTTCTTCAAAAACTCAGCCGTTTGAGTTTCTTTGGCCAAAATATCAACTTCAATCCATTCGTGCTCCAGATCGAGGATTGATGCCAAAAGCTTAATTTTATAACAATTGCCTGACTGTATATCGCCGTAGATTTTCAATCGAATCTCCTAAATTGCTCGAGCCCGTATCAATTGGTGACATCTTTATCACACACTTTTACATAGGTTCATTCTGCCGAGCAAGTAGCATCTCTAATTTGCACTGCAACTTTCAGTGCTATACCCGAGCCAGCCTATTCTCAGCATGAAGAGGTAGAAGAGATCGTGGTAAGCGCTACGCGCAGCAGGCGCAGCTTTGAACAACTGCCAACACGAGTTGAAATACTCGGCGGAGAAGAGATTACCGAAAAAGCCAATATGAAGCCTGGTGACATCCGGATGTTGCTGAATGAGAGCACCGGTATTTACGTTCAGCAAACTTCAGCCACTAGTTTCAATTCTTCGATTCGCATACAAGAGCTAGATGGCAAGTACACACAATTGCTACGCGACGGAATGCCAATGTACAGCGGTTTTTCTGGCGGACTCAGTTTACTGCAGATAGCACCCTTGGATTTACAACAAGTGGAAGTAATAAAAGGCGCCAGCTCTACGCTTTATGGTGGTGGAGCCATTGCCGGGCTAGTGAATCTTGTCAGCAAAAAACCTAGTGACGAAGCAGAGCAATTACAGTTTCAAGGGGTGCAGCCGCTAACCCCCAATCTCTTAGAAGCGGAACTTTCTTCTGGGATCAATGCAGACTTGCATCATACCTTTGAATTAGGCGACACACTGACGCTAGTACAAGAGTCGGAGGATATATATGCCTGTCGCCAGCCAGCACCTTATCAGGATACACGTGGCACGGAGATCAATGCTGTGTGGCGTTGGAACTATCTCAAACTTTTCCTTGGTTACACCAACGCTGATGTAAAGGAACATGGTCGACAGAATACGATGGATACAGCGCTGATGCCTAAGGAGCGCGTTAATATGGTATTCGTTTACGAAAAAGAAGACGATTTTCGTATCGGTTTAGAGTCTTACTATTTCAGTCAGCAAAAACTCAACAACGGTACAAGAAGTTCTGATTATTGGATCTTTGGTTTGATGATGGAGAAATACTTCGGGGATGACTTCTCGATGTTTTTAAATTTCGAGAACTTCAGCGATACAAGACAAACCCGCGATGGGCCGATTTACAAAGGCTCGATCAGCAACCCACAGTTTTTGGACATCTATGCCCCGCTCGATGGATTCGTAACCAACGGTGGTATCAAGCTCCGCTTCTAAAAACCAAAGGGGTCAGAGTAACTTGGTGGCGAATTGACCAAGTTACTCTGACCCCTTTGGTTCCTTTGCTTTGCTTTTACAGCCACCGGCGAACGCTCATCGTATAACGTTTGTAATCATCACCGAATTTACTCTGCATGTAGTTCTCTTCCGGCCGAATCTGAAAGCGATTGATATAGCAAACGAACGCGGGCAAGAATACAAACGTAAAACCATGAGACAAATAAAAAGCCCAACCGATTAAAATCAGTAAAAACCCAAGATACATTGGGTTTCTGCTAATCTGATAGACGCCAGTAGTTACTAAACTTGAGGTTCTCTCAGGGAATCTAGGATCAAGAGTTGTATTAGTTTTCCGAAACTCACTAACCCCTTGCAAAGCGACGATGAGCCCTAGTGCGCCAAAACTGATGGCTAATACTACACCCCATGAGTTTGAAAACTTTCCCACCAATAGAAATGCTTCTGTGAGCCACATCAAAAAGGCAAAAATTATCACCAAGACTAATGGCGGTATCTTAAACGTCATAGTTATTTTTCACTAACTTGTTTCAGGAAGTCAGAACATCAAATTCAAGTGTTCTGACCCCTTGATATTCTTGATATTCTATTTTTTCTCGCCCTTGAACGTCCCTGACAACATTCCGCCAGCAATGTCGATCGTGCCTGTCCATACGCCCTGCTCATCGACTGTGCCTCTATACACAACAGGAGCCGACTGGCCTTGGAGGGATGCCTGAAAAGAGATAGTGACATTATTGCCATTCACTGTTCCAGTGACATTATTGCTGCCAAGAGTGGCAGAGGCGTACTGCCCGGTAAGATTCATGCCGTCCTGGACAAGCGTGAGCTCAGGCATCGTTGTGCCTTGATCCGTTGATACTTCCATAGCCCAAGAACCAGACATATTAGTCTGTGCGCTAACGGGGGAAATAGTAAAAAGCATCACGACGAATGTCGTAATCATAGTGCCTAGGAACGGTAAATTACGATGTTTCATTGGTTTCTCCGCAGTCAGTTGGTGTCGTTCTTAAGGTAAGTATGAAAGGTTATTGTCCTTCCAAACCCGTAGAACATACCGACAGGGTTGCTCAACCACAATCTCCCAGGCATCGACATTCGTCCAAATGAATTAGCTATGAGTCAGAATTCAAGAATAACAATGACACCGCGGGTTCAAAATGGGAAAACCATCACAAGTTAGCAGTCTAGCCCCAACTTTATTGATTTTTTTAAGTATAGTAACTCTACTTTAATGGAGAACTATGAATGCCCAAGGAATTAACACTATATTCAGCCCTATCATCAATACCTGTATTGAAAAAATCATACATCGGGAAAATTATGTCAATTGCGTTTCTTGGCATTCATACCCCTTTACTATGTTTGATAGTCTATTTGATGATTCAACCTCAAATGGAAACGAGTAGTAGCTGGGGTATATTCATAATTTCCTTATTAGCCACTTTGCTAGGAACAGTTGCCACTATTTATGTCTTAATGGGACTAATCAAACCGGTATCACTCGCTTCCTCTGCACTGAGAATCTACCTAAAGGAGCAACAGCTCCCAAACTTACCTTCACGATACGAGGATGAGGTTGGCACGTTAATGAGTGCGACGTCACCCCTTAATCAGTAGCACCTGCCTTTAGAGTCCGGGGTTCATATTAA
>OJGU01000713.1_pt1 | contig 16813 bp, 11 predicted proteins | sample 1594741 | NCBI WGS metagenome assembly OJGU01 (sample SAMN05416841, study PRJEB24817) | seawater metagenome | isolation source: Sea water | place: Canada:Atlantic | collected 2013-07
GCAGCGTCAGATGTGTATAAGAGACAGACCGCCCCCGCCTCCGCCCCCGCGGACGGGATGGACGTATCCCAGTTCGAGGAAGAGCCGGTCCAGGTGGAGAGGCTCGAGCCCCAGTGGCCGCCCTCCGCAGAGGGCTGGGGCGATGCGACCTACCTTTCCAACGACGACTCCATGAGCATGTCGTCACCGCAGCGGGTCCGGTTTGCGATCGACAACGACCTCCCGCTACCGCTGGCGCACATCCGAAAGCACGAGCTGCTCAACGCGGCGTCGTTTGAACTGGCCGAGGTCGAGCACGGTCACGATTTCTCGGTCAACGCCCAGATGGCGCCGTCCAACCGTCAGGACGGCCTGTACACCCTTGCTCTGGGTATCAACGGGCGACCGATCGGCCGTGAGGGCCGACGCAACGCCGCCATCACCCTGGTCGTCGACCGGTCCGGATCGATGAAGGCCGAGGGGCGCATGGAGTTCGTGAAGCGGGGACTTCTGCGGATGGTCCGCGAGCTCAAGACCGGTGACATCGTCAACGTCGTGACGTTCGACCATCGAGTCTGTACCCGGCTGCAGAACTTCGTGGTTGGCCGCGACAAGACGGCGGTCCTCAGCAAAGCGATCACGGGGATCAAGCCCTCCGGCAGCACCAACCTGCACGCCGGACTCACCCAGGGCTACCGGCTCGCCGACGCGGCGTACCAGCCCAAGTACACAAACCGGGTCGTGATCATCACCGACGCTCTGGCCAACCGCGGCGTCACCGACCCCAAGACGCTCTCGATGGTGTCGGACTTCTACGACGCGCGTCGCATCCGACTCTCGGGCGTGGGCGTTGGCAAGACGTTCGACGACGACTTGCTCGACGCACTGACCGAGAAAGGCAGAGGCGCCTACGTCTTCTTGGGCTCGCAAGACCAGGTCGAACACGTCTTTGGGGCGGGCTTCACCTCGCTCGTCGAGACCACCGCCAACGACGTGCACTACCGGCTCCACCTCCCGGTCACGATGCGTATGCAGCAGTTCTACGGCGAGGAATCCTCGGCCTCGAAAGCCGAGGTGCAAGCGGTCCACTTTTTTGCGGACACGTCGCAAGTCCTGCTCTCGGACATCGAGGCGTGGCAGGGACAACTTCGTCCGCAGGACGGAATCATGCTCGAGGTCGAGTACCAGCATCCCGAGTCCGGCGAGACCATGACCGAGGAGTACGCGTTCTCGGTGGCGGCGATGACCGAGCGCAGCACCAACGTTCGCAAGGCAGAGGTCCTGATGCACTTCGCCGAGAACCTCGAGAACATGGTCCGGCAGTTCGGTGGGGACACCGTCACCCCGACGTTTCAGGGGCAGTCCCGCCACGACCTTGGGCCCTCGCGTACCTGTCAGGACACCGCCGCCAAGCTGAGCGAGCTCGCTGACGGTGTCGGCGATGCGGAAGTCGCGGAGGTGCAGCGGCTGTGGTCGAAGTTCTGCGCCCGCTATGGCGCTGCGCCGACGGGCCGCCCCACGCGGAAGCGGTAGCCAGGGGCGGGCGGCCTCAGCCCGGCGGCGGCATCCTCCACGGGGGCGCCGCCGCACTGCTCGACGACGTTCGGGGAATGCGGCACGTCGTTCCCGGCACCCGGCGCGAGCTCGCACTTCGCAACCGCAGCGGTGATAGTCTCGCAGCCGTGGTGCGGTGGACTCTGGCGGTGGTGGGCTTGTGCGCGGTGGCGTGCGGCTCGGATGGCGACAACAACCCCCCGTTCGGGGTTCCTACGGGCGCCAGCGCGTCCGGGTCCGCGTCTGCGTCCGCAAGCGCTGGCAGTACGGGAGAGGGCTCCAGCGGGACGTCCACGACTGGCGACGAGACCGGTGTCGCCAGCACCAGCTCCGGCGGTACGACCGGCCAAGCGACGACAGCTCCAGGTTCCACCTCGATCGGCAGCACCAGCGGGGACGAAACCGCCGCCGTCGACCCAGGAACACAGCCCGCCGACGGCCTCTACTCCACATGCTTGGTCGCGGAGGAGTGCGACCCGATTCCCGCGTTGTGCATCACAATCAACGACGCAGACGGCAACCCGATGGACGGTTTCTGCTCTCAGACCGGGTGCACCAACGCTGCGGTCGACTGCGTTCCCACCCCGGGCGGAACCGCCGTGCCCGCGTGCATGCCGGTGACGGTCAACGACGTGGAGGACTCGGCCTGTGCGCTGGACTGCTCGGGCGGCGCCACCTGCCCCTCCCCGATGACATGTTACTCGCTGAGCTTCGGGATGATCTGCGGCTGAACGGCATCCGGACCCTCCGCTAGGGAGAGGTCCAGACCTGTCCGGGGCTGCCCTCGGAGATGTAGCCGAGGTTGGTCACGGCGTTGTCGCGCTCGCCAGCGTTGATCGTGTAGAAGTGCCGCCCGGCGGGGCTACGCAGCCGGTACAGCGGTGTCGAACCGCAGCTGGCCCCCGGGGACAGATAGCCGAGCGTCGCCGCGATCGATCCGGCCCCCTCACACGTATTGCTGGTGGTGAGGAACGTGTTGCCCCCGCCGATGTCGCAGCGATAGAGCGCCGAGAGGCCGTCCGTTTCGGCAGCGTACATCCACCAGTAGTCTTGGGACTCGAGCGTGCGCCCGGCCTGAGATGTCTCCGCCAAGACGTTCGTGTAGTAGTGCCCGTTGGGCCCCACGGACCGGTGCACGCCCTGTCGGCACCCAGCCATCGCCCCCTCGTCACACGAGCCGTTGCAGTCGTCGTCGATGGCGTTGCAGGTCTCCGCGGGGAGCTCACAAACCACGTCGCAGCCATTGCACGCGGTCACGCCCGTGCTTCCGCACTCGGTCGTGCACGACTCGCCTCCGGAGCATCCGGCTTGGGCTTCGCAGCCATTGACCGCCGAACCGTCGCAGTCGAACCACCCGACGTCGCAGTCCCCGACGTCACAGTTCCCCGCAATACAGGACGACTGGGAGTTGGGGACCACGCACGTGATCCCGCAGTCGCCACAGTTGTCAGGATCGGTCTGGTGGTCGACGCACAGAACACCGCACGCGTTCAGACCGGGGCCACAGTCCACCCCCGGCCCGCTGCTGGATCCCGGGTCGGTGGTGAAGCTCGTGCTCTCTTCACCCACGCCGGTGGTCGGACCCGTCGGCGTCGTTGTCGGCGAGCCCGAGGAGGGATCGTCGCTGTCCGACGCCGTCGTCGTCGCGCCGGTCGAGGACATGGCGCCCACGGTGTTCCCCGAGGCGAACGCCGAGTCCCCGCCTTGGCCGTCGGCACACGCCGCGGCCAGCAGCAAGCTGGAGAGGAAGCCGAACCGCCGCATCAGACCAGGATGCCTGAGATTGCTTCGGAGGTTTCACCGCCGTTCCAGCCGAAGCTGGGCGTCGGCAGCCCAAGCGCGCGAAGCAGGGTGACGTGAGCGGTCGAGTAGTTGCCGCCGGGGTCCCGCACGTGCACGCCGCGATTGAGGGCACCACAAGCACCCCCGGCAAGGATGACCGGCATCTCGGAGACGCTGTGCTGCCAGCCTTCGCCGTACTCAGAGGTGCCGAGAATCGCGGCCCGATCCATCAGCGAGACGCCGGCGGGATCGACCACCGCTTGCAGCTGATCCATGAAGACCGAGAAACACTGCATCTGGTAGGTCGTGATCGCGTTGACACGGTCCCAGTACCCGTCGTGACAGGTCTTGTGCATGCCATCGGGCACGCCCAGGTTGGAGAAGATGTGCGTGGTCGCCGGGGAGGTCAGCATGAAGCTGAACGCCCGCGTGATCCCGCAACCGAGCGCCATCGCGAGCAGCTCGCCCATGACCTGGGTCTTCTCCATGAGGTCGGTGGGCTCGGCCGGCTGGGCGCCGGGCTCACACGACACGCCGCTGAGCTCGAGTCGACGCTGCACCTCGTTGATGTGCTCGAGGTGATCGTCGAGGCGGATCTGGTCGCGGGGACCCAGCTTGGCGCGAAGCGAGTTGGCGTCTTCGAGCACCGCATCGAGGACGTTGGCGCGGCGTTCCAGGGCTTCGAAGTCGTCCGGGATGTCGAAGAGCAGACTCCACAGCTGGTTGGGGCTGCTGATCGGCAGGTTGAGCGAGTCGGGCCCGTTGTAGCTGATCGCGTTCCAGTGACCGTAGTCGTGAAAACGTGCCTCGCTGACACCCAGCACGAGCGAGCGATACGGAGGTGGTGTCCGCCCGTAGAAGTTCGGGTGCTTGGCCACGACCTGGTCCAACGAAGGACGCAGCGCGGTGAGGGTGTGCGAGGGGTGGTCGAAGCCGTCGGGCCTAATCCGGTCGCCCGTCAGCGCGACCATGAAGCCACGCATGTGTCCGTCGGACTGCCCCGGAGGTGCGGCGGGTACTTCGGTGTGGGGCGTGAGACCCGTGACGACGCTCGGCTGGTGCGTGGCGATGTGCTCGAGGAGCGGCGAAGGCGTGTACCCAGCGCCCACATCCGCGGGCGTCCACACGTCGCTTCCGGTGGCCTGCATGCCACCGTGTCCCCCGTGCCAGGGCGTGCCGTTGGCCCAGAAGAACACTCCGGAGATCGGCCCCTCTTCCGAGCCGTCCGCGAGCGCACCATGGGTGCCCATCATGGCCTCCAGCGGTGGCAATGCGAGCGAGACAACGCCGCCTCCGACAGCGCCCTTGAGAACGGTTCGACGAGACAGGTACTTGCGGGGCTTCATGAGCCTTCCTCCGTCTGCAGAGTCACGTAGCGGAAGCTCTCGTGCCGGACGAGCTCCACGAGCAGCTCCGAGAAGCGGTGCCCTCGGTCCGAGAAACGATCCGAGAGGTCGTCGAGCGCCGGTTGCTCGCCGTCGGTCTCGAGCCGGCCGTTGGTGTGGCGGAACAGCTGCTTGACCACGCAGGGGCCCACGAATGGGTTCTCCGCGAGGATGTCGGCGAGTTCGCTCGCGTTGGCGAGTGGGACGCCGTCGAGCTCGCCCGTCGTGTCGACGGGGTGTCCGTTGTCCGTGGTGCGAAACACCCCCGCGCTGTCGAAGTTTTCGAACAGGAAGCCCGGGGGGTCGATGAACGCGTGGCACGCAGCGCAGGCCGGGTCGGACCGGTGCTGCTCGAGGCGCTCTCGAAGCGTGCCGCCTTCGACGGGGTCCGGCACGTTGGTGTCGGTGTCGTCGGGAGGCGCAGGAACTTCCATGCACAACACGCGCTCGCGCAGATACTTGCCCCGCAGCGTGGGCGAGGTCTCGGTCTCGTGCGCGTTCATCGAAAGGAACGCGCCCAGGGTGAGCATGCCGGCACGAGGCCCACCGGCGGGCAGGTCGGCGGGGGCGAAGGAGATTTCCGACGCGCCATCGGGCGGGGCAATGCCGTACAGCTCGGCGAGCTCGGCGTTCACGAAGGTCCGCCGGGTGCTGAAGAGCTGACGGATGTCCGCGTCCTGGCGGTAGATGAGGTCCTCCACCAACAGCTCGACCTCGGTCCGCATGGACTTCGCCATCGTGGGGCTGAAGTCGGGATACAGCTCCGGGTCCCGACTCACCCCATCGAGCCGCGCCAGGTCGAAGTACTGCCCGAAGAACGCCTGGACGGAGAGCCGGGTGCGTGGGTCGGCCATCATGCGGCGGGCCTGCTGCTCGAGTCCGTCGGCGTCCAACAGCGCGCCGTCTTCGGCGGCCGCCATGAGTTCGTCGTCGGGGATGGACTCCCACAGCAAGAACGAGAGCCTCGAGGCCAGCTCGTATCCGGTGAACCGCAGCCGGGAAGGATCCTCGGGATCCTCCTCGCCCAGCTCGACCCGGTACAAGAAGTACGGCGACTGCAGCATGCCGGCGACGGCGAGCCGCAGCCCGCGGTGCGCGTCGGCGAGCTCCGGTCCCGAACCGCCGCTGGAAAGCTCGACCGCGACGGCCGTCCAGCGCGCGAGTTCGTCCGCGGTGAGCGGACGGCGAAACGCTCGGCGCCCAAAGTCTGCCAAGAACCCTTGGCCGCATGCGTCGTCGGCGGTGGCCGGCGTGCAACCGAGCAGCGCGTCACGCCGCGCGGCGTCATCCCACACCGTAGAGGTGAGGAGGTCGGCGGCTTCTTCGTACTGCTGCGTGCCCAACTCGGAGAGCGAGGTGGACGTCGCGCCGATCGACATGAACAGGTACGGGTTGGTGTCGGGCTCGAGCTCGACCTCGGGAAGCGGCACGCCGAGGAGATCACCGACCGCGTTGCGGTACTGACGCTGGGTCAACCTCGGCAACACCTGCTCGCCGGGCACGAACGGCTCACTCGGCTCGCCGGTGTCCTCCGTATCGCCCGAATCAGTCCCACCCGATTCGGCGCCCCCCTCCGTTTCCGAAGAGCCAGCGGATGTCCCGCTGGACGTCGCCGTCATGTCCTGGCCGGCGGACGCACCTGAATCCGTCCCGCACGCGACCAGTGCTAGTACGCTCACCCAACCGGCTGTACGCAACATCACCCTACCCCCACGGCGACAGTTTACACCCGCTCCCACCGCTCCTGTGGGGTGCAAGACCGCACGCATTTGCCGCGGGTGTGGTCTGCGCTACTTTTCTCGTATAGAAGGCTCGTAGATGCGCGTTCGAACGACTTCCGCCCGACTCCGTTGGATCTCCCCCCTGCTCCTTGGTGCTGCCCTGCTCGGCCCCGCGACGGCTTGGGCCGGCGAGGTCAGGTTCGGCGCGGACACGCTCGCCGTCGACGACAAAGGCGACATCACCGCGGAGGGCAAGTCCGCCGCGGTCGACACGCTCAAGAGCGAGCCCGGTGAGGAGCTGTGGAACCTCAACCTGTGGGCCAAGATCGACAAGGGTGGCCCCGGCCCGCTGTACGTCGAGTTCCTCGGCAAACTCCCCAGCGGCAAGGACTACGTCACCTACCGCTACGAGCACTCGGGCTATGAGGGCGAGAAATTCGTCTCGCTGGACATCGAGCTCGAAGGCAACCTCGGCTTCAACAAGGGCAAGACCTACAAGGTCAAAGTTCTGCAGGGCAACACCAAGGCGGGGCGCCCCGACATCATCTTGGCCACCGGCAAGCTGACGCTCGAGTACACCGAGCCCCCGGCCGCCGAAGAGGGTGACGACAGCGGGGACGAAGGTGACACCGCCGCGCAAGACGAACTCGACACCCTCGCCGGGCCCGACGACGGCTCCGGCGACGAGGTCGCGCCCGAAGGACCACCGCCGGTCGCCCCGGAAGCCAAGAAGGGCTGCACCATCGGCAGCACCGACCTCGGCCTTCCCGCTGTCGCGGCCCTCTTCGCCCTCGGCTTCGTCCGCCGCCGCAACGACTGATGCGGTTCCACGAGCGCACCCACGGCATCTACTTCGACGACCTCGATGCCTTCGGCATCCTCCACAACGCCCGCTACCTGCTGCTGTTCGAACACGCGATCGGGTCGTTTTGGAGCCACCTCGGCTGGGGCGGGCCGCTAAACTTCAACAGCGACCCCGACCAGTATCACCTGGTGCGAACCAACCATCTCGAGTACGAGCGGCCCATCGAAGGCACCGGTGAAGTTCGTATTCGCGTGTGGGTTGCCAAGTTGGGCAACTCGAGTCTGCGGTTTGGGTTCCGCGTGATGCCGCTGGACCAAGATGTCGACTACGCCAACGGCGAGCGAGTGATCGTGCGCATCGATCCGGACAACAAGCGGCCGGTGCCGTGGACGGATGATTTCCGCGAGAAGGTCGGGCCGTACCGGGCTGATCTGAATCCCGTGCCGGAGTAGGTCGGACGCTGCCGCTCGGCCGCGAACGACTGGCGACCGCTGGGCGTCCCCTGGCGACCGGTCGGTCGTCTCGGAGCGGCCGCGGTCCGGTGATGCGTCTAGGTTGAGACTATGACGCTGTTTGGTCGTATGCATCGCCACCCTCCGGCCCAAGCGGTCCTCACTCCCAGCACATGGATCGCCGCGGGGCTGGGGCTGACGAGCTTGCTGCTCGCTCAGCTTGCGCTTCGGATCGCGCCTGTGCGGGATGCCGGGCTCTGACGGGTGCGAGAGTACGGCTCAACCGTCAGACGCATCCGTCGTGGTCAGGCCTGACAACGCTTCGACGACCTCGGTGCCCGTTCCCTCTCGGGCAACCTGGCAGACATCACCGAAATCGAACGACGCAAAGCCGCCGCGCACTGAGAGTACTGTCGCCCGCTGCTCAACCTTGCGCGAAGTCTCCCAATCGATCGGTTCTTCGCCCCACCCCCACACGCAGACTGCACCAACGTGGCCGCGAACCCCCTGTTCTTGGGACACAACCAATGACTCAGGATCGCTTCCGCAAATGCAGGCACCCCGCCCGAAACCGACCCGTTCGTGGCGAGTTGGGACCCAAAAGTCCACTCGCTCTTCGATGCTTCCGCCCTGGATGCACTCGAACCGAGAGAACGCTTGGTCGCGATGCGTCTCGACGCAGAGTCCATCATCCCAGGAAACAAAGGCGCGATCGCGCAACCTCTCAACCGGACCCGACTGAAAACGAGTCCAGAAGAACACGTTGCGACAGTCCAGCCCCCGCGCATCAGAAACGGTGCAGACGTACCGTCCCGCCTGCACAACGCCGTGTTGGCGCAGGCCCGCCGGCCCGCCGCGAAGCGACGTCTTGATGGACCCCCCCACGACGAGGCCTTTGCGCCGGCACTCAACCCGAGTCCTCCCGGCCACGGCACACGACAGTTCTTCCTTCGCCTGAAGGTCCTCCGTCACACGAACCCGTACGCACCCGGACAACGACCCAAGAGCGCAGAACAAGGGAAACACAAGGGCCACCGCAAAGTGCAGCGACCTCTGACGAGCGTCAGCGCCCTGGAGGATCGACTGCACAGTCCTCCGCGTCGCTTCCCTCCGGGCACACACCACCCGCCGACTCCTCTTCGCACACACCGTCCTGCACCGGACAGCAGTCGAACACATCGCTGCCATCGGGACAGCTCTCGCCGCCAGAAGCCTCCTCGCAGACTCCGTTTTCTACGGTCGGGCAGCAGTCGAACACATCGCTGCCGTCCGGACACTCGCCACCGGCGGCCTCTTCTTCGCACACACCGTCCTCTCGCGTCGGACAGCAGTCGAACACGTCGCTGCCCTTGAAGCAGGCGCCGCCGCCTTCGTTGCACACGCCATTCTCCGTGAACGGGCACGGCGGTGGCGGGGCGCAGAGCTCGCCCACACACAGGAGGTTCTCGTCGCAGGTGCCGTCTTCGCCCTCGACGTCGGGCGGAATGCAGTGACACGTGGCGGATCCGGCGGGACACACGATGCAGGTGTCGAGCTCGCAGCGCAGGTCGGTGCCGCAGGTGAACCCCTCGTCGCAGCCGCAGCCTTCGGTGCCGAGCTCGCAAGCCACGGTGGTTTCGCTGGAAGAGGAAGCGTCCGTGGTGCTGCCGGCGGGGACACCTGTCGAGGTCTCATCCCCTGTAGTCGTGGGCCCTGAGGACGACGAGGACGTGGAGGTCGAGGTGCTCTCGATGCTGGTCGTCGATGATGTGCTCGAGGACGTGCCACCGCTCGAATCGCCCGCCTCCGATGGAGCGTCGTCGCTGCAACCGGTCGCCGCCAGTGTTGCGCCCAGCGCCAACGTAGCTCGCCGCCGACGCGCGACCCCGAGGACCAACAGCCAAAGCCACGCCGCGGATCCGCCCTGAGAGCTCGCCTTGCAGCCGCAGCCCGAGTCTTCCGCGACCCCCGATGCGTCGGCACTCGAGGACGAGCCGCTGGAGCTCGTCACGGGGTCTGGCTCAGGCTCGGGTTCAGGCTGTGGCTCGGGACCCGACGAGGTCGAGTCGTCGCCCGCCGACCCGCTCGACTCCCCGGCTGTCCCGCTCCCAAGACCAGTCGAGCCCTCTGGCTCCGGTTCGGGCATCGGGGGTGGGGTCTCGTCGACGCCGATCATCACCACCGGAGCCTCGGACGTGTTCCCGGCCCAATCCGTCGCGACCGCGCTGATCTCCCAAACTCCGGGCGGAAAGGTGACCGAGCCCCAGGCCCACGGAGGCTCGAGATCCGGGTCGTCGGAGAACACCTCGCCGTTGATGCTCAGCGCGACCGAGCGGACCCCGCTGGGCAAGTCGCTGGCCTCCACCACGATCTCCACCCGCGCAAAGCCGGAGTCCTCGTCGCTCGCAAACTCGTCGCCCCACACGGGGGTGACGACGGCGGTCTGTGGACCGGCCAAGTCCTCGGCGCCATCGTACGCATCGCCGCACGTGGACACCGTCTGCAGCACCGGTCCGCCGCCACATCCGGCCTGCCACGACGTCCCCGCCCCGTTCCAGGGCTCGGTCGGCACACCTCCACATTCAGGCGACGGATTCCACCCGCCGCCTGCGTAGTGACAGGGCGTGATGTCGATGCCAAGCGTCGCCTCGATCGTGGGGACCGCGGTGTGAACCGTCGCGTACCACGCCGGAAACCCGCAGGCCTGGCCGCCGGACACGATGCCGAACACCCGCCAGCTTCCATCGGGGAGCTGCAGATAGATCGGGCCCCCCGAGTCGCCGAAGCAGCTCCCGACCTCGCCGTTTCCGGCCAACACCGCCCCGTCTTCGGTGATCCACTGCAGCTCGGTCTCGCCCTGTCGCTTGATGCCGCTGTTGTCGTTCTCGTCGAGACCGAAGCCCACGACCGTGACCGGTCGACCGGGCGTGAGCAGCGTGGTCTCGCACCCCATCAGCGGCGGCACGATCGGCACGTCGGTGACCGGTTCGGCCAGCCGACAAAACGCCCAGTCCTCATGACGCTCGCCGTTGCTATCGAGGTAGCCCGGGTTCACATGACACTGCGACGTCGCAACCTGTCGCCCCTCTCCAGAGAACGCCTGCTCCCCAAACCAGACCGAGGGGATCTCCGGCCCGCAGTGTGCCGCGTAGACCACAACCTCGGGGTGGACGAGCGTACCGGTGCAACCACCGAGCGACACCGTGGTTGGCCACGCGCAGCTTGGCGACGGCTCGCCTCCGATCACCGACTGGGGATCCGCGGGCGAGACGAGCGATCCGGCGGACAGAAGCAGAGCGAGGAATGCGGAGGCACCGGTCATGGCGAGCAACGTGGCGTAGCGCGGGACGTGTCACGTCCTGGAGCCACGAGTGTTCCGACAGTACGACGCGAATCCGCCGTGCGCCGCGCGGGAAGGGATGGATGGCGCAGGCCCTTCTCCGGGTCGAGCTACCCGGGGCTGAGCGTCACCGGAACTGACACCACCGAGCGGCGCTGCACGTCCGTCGCCGGGAACGACCACGTGCGGGCAGCCCGAGCCATGCAGTCGGTCACCGTGGGATCCGCGAACCGACCACGCGCGACGCTCGCTCGCGCGACGTCTCCAGCAGCGTCGATCTGCAACTCCAGCGTGATACGACCGCGAAGTCCGGCATCCTCGTCGACGCCCGTGCCGTAGCAGCGCCTCAACCCGCGAACGTGCTTGACGACCACGCTCCGGACATCGGCTGCGGTTCGAGGCCCGCGCTCGGTCGCCCGCCCGACACGAACCACCAGCGAACGCGTCTCACGCTCTTCGGACTCCGCCTGAGGCTTGGAACCGACCATGCCCTTGGTCGATCCGGGTCCGCCACCTCGCCCCTTGCCGATCAATCCGAGCCCCGCGACGGGCGTTGCCATCGGGTCTTTGTCCTTCATCGCTTGCCACATCGCCTTGTCATCGGCGTCCGGGGAGAACGCGCCCGCGTATTCGTTGTCCAAGACGCTGGTGTCGACGTAGGCGAGGATCCCGGCCTTCGCCGCCCGCTCGGTCGGTCCGGTGCCGCGGCCCATCAACGCGGCGGCCGCTGAGACCGAGCGGTCACCGAGGATGCTCGGGCTCTTCCCTCGCGATCGCGAGACCCCACGCCGAGGCTGCGCCACCGAGTCAGCGGGAAGGCTCGGGACCGCCGCCGCATCCGGCTCGGAGCTGGGTGCGGGGCGAGAGACCGGCTGAGGCTTCGGACGGGTCTGCGCCACGCGCTGCGGCTCGGGCACCCGCGGGATCGTCGACGGCATGCGGAAGACCGAGGGCTGCTGCACGTAGCCGACGAATCGCCGCCCTCGGGCGTGGTCCTCGAGGTCGAGGTGGGCAGATGCTGGCGCCGCCATCTGGGCCAAGACCAGCAGCGACCCAAGCCCCACGAACGTGGCCGCGCTGATCGCCAAGAACGGCACGTCCACCTCCGAGCGCCCGACCGAGGAGACGGCCGCCTGGACCACCGCGATATGGAACACGAGATTCCCGTGCTGGAGTCGACAGCGGGCTCCGGCCGGCAACGTGGTCCCAAAGACGCCGTGCTCGGCGATCGCCCTGCCCTCGCGGACCCATTCCTGCAGGGTGTAGCTCCGGCCCTCCATCGAGATTTCACCGGTCATCGTCGGGGTGAACCGAAGGCCCGCCGCTCCCACCCGGCCGAGCCGGGCCAACTCGAACGCGTCGGGCGAGATCAGGTCGACTGGTGGGGTCGCGAACACCGCGTCCGGTCCTTCCCCGATCGTGTACGAGCCGGGGTCGGAGTCGGATGCCTTCACGAAGGCGATCGCGAGCGAGATGATCCCGATCAAACCCAGGCCGAGCCCGACTCCGGGCTGCCCCGACAGCAACAGCCCACCCCCCACAACGAAGAACACGCCGCCGAGGATCCCGAGGATCTGACCGGCGGCGCGGGGTTGTTGGGGTCGGAGGTGGCGAACATCGAGCACCGTCCCCTCAAAGACAGCGACGATTTCCAGCGATGTTCTCGAGCGCGGACGAAACATGCGAACAGCCCAGGCCCGTACGGTCGACCTCCAACTGGACGTCGACTCCCGGGGCCCTCCTATTCGCTTAGTGCATCGCGCCGCTCGAAAGGTTCTCAGCGGCGCCCCCCTCAGCCGGGGTTGAGCACGAACGGATACGTCACCATCACGTTGCCACCACCGTCTGGGCGGGGGAATTTCCAACGTCGGACCGCTTTGGCGATGCAGTTGCCCACGGCCTTATCTTTGAGTGTCGTCTGGGAAACGACCGCGAGTGGGACCTTTCCGGTCTGTCCGATCGTGAACTGAATGGCGACCTTTCCGCGCGCGGTGGGGTCGCGGACCAGGCCTTGGTTGTAGCAATGCCGGACCTGGTTGATGTGCGCCCGTACCACGCGGCGAACGATGTCCTTGTCGAGCGCCCCGCGGATGGTCGACTTCGCAACTCGGACCCCAGGCTTGCCCCGCTTACGGGTCTTGAAGCCAGCTCCGCCACCATGGGTGTAGCCAACGCCGTCCCCACCGGTACCTCGCGTGCCCATCAGGCCCACGTTGCCCAGACCGAGCAGCCCATCCGCGTTGCCACCACCGCCGCGGCCGGAACCTGCGAGCCCAAGACCACCCATGCCGACAGACTCACCGAGCTCGGTCCCGGTCATGTTGCCCCACAGATCGTCGTCGTCGTTTCCGACCGAGAAGTTGCCCCCGTTGGGACTGGCAAGGAAGTGACCACTGTCGCTTTGGATCATGCCTAGGATCCCCGCCTGGCGCGCCTCGATGTCCGGCGAGAACGTGCGCGACATCTGACGCACTGCGTCCTTCGGACCGCGCTGCGCGAACTTCTTCGGCGCGGAAACCTTGGAGTCAGGCTTGCCCATCTTGCCTTCGGTCCCGGGGGCTCGCTTGCCGGGGTCGCCCGGGTCGCTCTTGGCCTTGCCGTCGTCGAGCGGCTCCTCGTCAGGCTCGTCCGCGTCCTCTTCCACGTCGGGCTGCTGGATGTAGCCCACGAAACGGTTGCTCGACTGCGCGTCCTCGAGGGAGAAGTCGCTCTGGTCGGGCATCGCCAGCTGAGCCAGGCCCAGCAGGGTTCCGATGCCGATCAGCGAAGCTGCGTTGTAGAACCAGAAGTTCTTGTCGGCGCTGCCCCGACCCGCAACAACCCGACCTGGCTTCACGCCATTGACGTGGAACGTGACGTCCTCGTGTTGAATCCGGCAGCGAGCTCGGGTGGGCAGAGGGAAGGCGAACGCCGCACCTTGCACGGTCGCTTGTCCTGAGGAGACAAGTTCCTGCAGGGTGTAACGCTGGCCTTCGACCGTGACGTGGCCCTCCATCCCTGGCGTGAACTGGACGCACGTTTCTCCGCCTTCGTTCGCCGCAACGAGCGGGAAGTCAGCCGGCGTGGGAAGCGAATCCGTCGCGGTTGCGAACGACGTCTGGTCCCCTTCTCCGATGGTGTAGCGGGACCGGTCGCGGTCGCCGAGTCGAACCAGACCGAAGCCCAGCGGCACCAAGCCGGCGAGGCCCAGCACGACGCCCAATCCACTCCACGAAGACCCCGGAGCCTGGGGCGCAGGTCGACCTGCAACTGCAGCTTCGGCCCGCTGCACCTCGTAGGTCTGCCACGCCTCGGCCCGCAGCACCGTCTGAGATGCGACGTATCCCGCACCGCCGAGCAACAACGCACCACCCAACGCCAAGCTTGCATAGGCGAACTTGCGGTCGGTGCGGTGACCGACGTGTTGCACGTCGAGCACGGTGTCGCCGTAGACCGCCATGACCTCGGCGACATCGGCCGCATCGACCTGCTCGACGGACGCCGCACTGGGAAGCGCGGCGGGCCGCTGGACAGCGTGGGTCGGAGCCGCCAAACGCACGCTGTAAGGACCGATCGAGATCGCATCACCGATCTGCACGGCAGCACTCTTCTCCACCCGCTCGCCGTTGACCGTCGTGCCGACCGAGCTCCCCAAGTCGACGAGACGCAATCGATCTCCTTGAACCTCCAACACAGCGTGCATCCGGGCGATCGACTCGTCGTCGATACGAAGATGCGAGGAGGGCAAGCGACCAATCTTGATCACGTTTTGGGACAGGGTCGTGACGTCGACGAGCTGATCGTCACGCCACACTTCGAAACGGAGGGCTCGGGACATTGGTTTCCTTGGGCCGCCTTGACCCAGCCCCCCGGTGTGCCGCCCCCTCGATGGACCTCACATCATGTGAAGCCGAGGGTGCCGTCACGCCGAGCAGGCGGTGTCTTGCGGTCTCGTAGGGGATTGACAGCGGCCCCTTGCGAAGGTTCCCGGCCCGGCGATTTCTTTCCGAGCAATCCGCCCTCTATACTCCGGGCGTTTTGGCGGAACCTCGATTCTCATCCCGATGGGGAATGATCCTCAGCGTGCTCGGCATCGCGGTCGGCACCGGGAACATCTGGAGGTTTCCTCGAATCGCGGCCCAAAACGGCGGAGACGAGGGCGCCGGCGCGTTCCTGGTCGCGTGGCTCGTCTTCCTCTTTGTCTGGAGCGTGCCGCTGATCATCGCCGAGTACGCGCTGGGCCGATCGGCCCGCAGAGGCGTCGTGGGGACCTTCGTGCACCACGGGGGCGCCAAGCGAGCCTGGATGGGCGGTTTCGTGGCGCTGACCGCCACCGCGATCATGTTCTATTACTCGGTCGTCGCCGGTTGGTGTGTCCACTACCTCGGCGCGTCGATCCTGCAGGACCTGCCGGTGACAACCCAAGCCTCCACCGCGGTCTGGGAAGGGTTCCAGGACAGCGGGCTGCCGGTTTTGTTTCACGGAATCGCGATGTTTGTTGCGGTGGTCGTGGTCCGGCGCGGCGTGACGTCGATCGAACGCCTCAACCGGATTCTGGTCCCAACCCTTCTGGTCGTCGTGGTGATCAGCATGATCCGGACGCTCCTGCTCCCGGGCTCCTTCGAGGGGATCGCCTACCTCTTCACCCCGCAGTGGAGCCAGCTGAGCAACGCCAATGTCTGGCTCGAGGCGCTGACGCAGAACGCCTGGGACACCGGAGCAGGATGGGGCCTGATCCTCAGCTACGCCGCCTACATGAGCGCGCGACACAGCGTCGTGAAGAGCGCACTCATCACCGGCGTCACGAACAACGTCGTCTCGCTCATCGCCGCGGTCACGATCTTCGGCACCGTGTTCTCGGTTCTCGGCGCCGAGATGAGCCGCCCGGAGATCCTCGCGGTCATGAAGGAGAGCGGACCTGCGTCCACTGGGCTCACCTTCATCTGGATGCCCCAACTCTTCGCGAAGATGGCACTGGGCAAGCCGCTGTCGATCCTGTTCTTCCTGGGCCTGACCTTCGCCGCGCTGTCCTCGCTGCTGTCCATGGTGGAGCTGGCCGCTCGCACCTTGGTCGACCACGGCGTCGAGCGTGGGCGGGCCGTGGTCATCACCGGGCTGGTGGGCTTCGGCCTGGGCATTCCCTCCGCGATCAATCTCGACGTGCTGGGCAACCAGGACTTCGTCTGGGGTGTGGCCCTGATGATCTCAGGGTTGTTCGTGGCCATGTTGGCCCGAGATGCCGGCTTGGCGAAGATGCGCGAGAGGATGCGGGCGCAAGAGGGAGAGTGGGATCCGAGCGTCGCCTGGGTTGTCATCCTGCGCTTCGTCGTCCCGACGCTCGCGGTCGTGTTGTTGCTGTGGTGGCTGTATCTCTCCGCCACCGCATACGCCCCAGACACCTGGTGGAATCCCGCCGACACCTACTCCGTCGCGACCTGTGCGTTGCAGTGGAGTGTCGCGATCATCCTCCTGGTCGCGCTGGGTCGCCGGCTCGCCGCTCCGTTTGAAAGCGGTGGTGAAGATCCATGATCTCCGGAGCGCTGCTCGCTGCGATGCTCCTGGCGGAGCCTGAGGCGTTCACGTTGCAGTGGTCCGCCCCCGAGGGATGTCCGACCCAGGAGGAAGCCCATCAGCGACTCGCCACCGCGCTGGGGGACGCCAGCGGTCCCCCGCTCGACGCAGGTGCCGTCATCACCGAAACCGACGATGCACGCTTCCTGCTCACGCTGACGCTGAGCCGCGACGGCGTGACCGAGGGGACACGAACGTTGGAGGGCGAGAGCTGCGTCGAGCTCAGCGACGCCGCGATCCTGATCGTCGCGATCGCGGTCGACCCG
>OJGU01000714.1_pt1 | contig 16790 bp, 11 predicted proteins | sample 1594741 | NCBI WGS metagenome assembly OJGU01 (sample SAMN05416841, study PRJEB24817) | seawater metagenome | isolation source: Sea water | place: Canada:Atlantic | collected 2013-07
ATGGGCTCGGAGATGTGTATAAGAGACAGGGTTATCGTGTAGAGGGCGCTGGAAAGGTCTTTCATCATCATTTGGGAGGAGCCTTCCATGATGCGGACTCCTTCGACGATTTTCAGCCGATGCGACCGCAACGGTATCCTCGGATCAAGCTCAATCAAGCACCGGAATACGGATCTAGGAACACCGACTGGGGCGCGTGGCCGAAGAATGAGCACGAAACGATTGACGCCCACACGGTTGATTATTGCATCAAGGCCTTGATGCGCCCTCCTGCTGAGATGCCGAGGTTCTTGGTGTGTGGAATTTTTAAACCCCATTCTCCCTTCTTTGCGCCAGCCGAATTCCATCGAGCCTACCCGAAGATCCTGTTGCCAGAACGTCGTATTGATGACTGGAATGATCTTCCGAGCGGAGCCCTGGCGCTTCTTCAGCAAAAGCAGTGGTTCTGGAAGGGGATGATGAAAGTGGCTGACTCTCATCCGGGCGCCTATGCGGATTTCGTTCGTGCCTATGCTGCCTGTGCCTCCTTCGCTGACTCACAGATCGGAAAGGTGTTGGATGCGCTAGATGCGAGTCCCCGCCGGGATGAAACGATCATTGTCCTGTGGTCTGATCACGGGTTTCACCTTGGAGAGAAAGATCATATCGAGAAGTTTGCTCTCTGGGAGAAGAGTAATCACATCCCCTTCATCATGGTCGCTCCCGGCGTGAGCCGGCCGGGGACCCGGTGTGATGAGCCGGTCGATCTTTCTGTCCTTTATCCGACCTTGCTCGAATTAGCGGGGCTTGAGGCTGACGGGTTGTGTGATGGGGAGAGCATTGTCTCCCTGTTTGATGAAGGCGGTGCCAAGCGAGAGCGGGCGGCGCTAATGACTTATCAGCGGGGGAACCACGCGGTTCGTTCGAGGCATTGGCGCTATATTCGCTATGCTGATGGGAGCGAAGAGCTCTATGATCATCGGGAAGACCCCGGTGAATGGCGCAATCTAGCTGAAGAACCGAAACTGAAAACCGTGATTGCCCGCCATCGAAAATGGCTTCCGTCCGATGACGCTGCCGCGGTCGCCGATCTCAAATTAAGATGATGAAAAGGCTGAGCCGTTGCTTCTTGTCGGGGATTGGATTGGTCATCTTGCTTAGTAGTGGGGGAGAAGCTAATGGTGCGGGGCGGCCGAATGTTCTTTTCCTAGTCGTTGACGATATGCGCGATTGGGTCGGCTGTCTTGGGGGCTATCCGGGAGAGGTAAAGACACCCAATATTGACCGTTTAGCGGGGAAAGGTGTTCTGTTCACCAATGCCCATTGCCCGTCCCCTAAGTGTGCTCCATCTCGGGCTGCGACAATGACCGGGCTCATGCCATCCACGACCGGGCTCTATGACAATGGTCATTGGTGGTATCCCAATCTTCCGGATGTCGTGACGATTCCGGCACATTTTCGAGCGCATGGGTACCGAACGGTTGGAGCAGGAAAGATTTTCCATCACACAGCAGGGAATCATCCCCCGAATCAGTGGAATCACTTTCAACCGATTCGGTTTAACGATGATCCTTGGTTTCGCGGTTCTGACTTGAACTATCCGTGGACCGCTGGAGCACCCTTTCCTGCTGGGTATCCGTTTAGCGGCGTCGAAGGGCTTCCTCACGAGAATGATTGGGGGGCGATTCCACGGGCTGAATCTGACTATGACGATCGACAAACTGCGGACTATGCGGTCCGCTTTCTGGAGAATTTCTCGGGGGAACAACCCTTTTTCTTGGCCTGTGGTCTGTTTCGTCCCCATCTGCCTTGGTACGTGCCGCAGCGATTCCTCGATCTCTATCCCCTCGCAACCGTTCGATTGCCCCATATCAAGGAGGGAGACCTCTCAGATGTTCCTTCCGAAGGACGGGCATTGGCGAGGGCTCGGCGGAGCGATTTTGAAAGGATCCAGGCTGCGGGAAAATGGCGAGAAGCAGTGCGGGCGTACCTCGCTAGTATCAGCTATGCAGACGATCTCTTGGGCAGGGTGTTGGATGCGTTAGAACGGAGCGGAACGGCTGAAAACACCGTTGTGGTGCTATGGTCCGATCATGGTTTGCACTTGGGGGAAAAAGAGCATTGGCACAAATCAACCCTTTGGGAGGCGGCCACGCGGGTGCCGCTTATCATTGCCGCTCCCAACTATGCCCGTGGGCGTTGTCAGATACCGGTCAGCCTTGTTGATATATACCCGACCCTGATTGAATTGTGCGGCTTGTCGTCGATTGAGCAACTCGATGGAGAAAGTCTTGTATCCATGCTCAAAGCTCCAGGAAAGCATCAAGATCGGGCCGCGGTGACAGAATTTCGTCGAGGGAATGCGACTCTGCGAACAGGGTCACACCGGTATACTCACTATTCGAATGACGGACAGGAGCTCTACAATCATCTCGAAGATCCCCACGAATGGCATAACCTGATTGAAGAACCTGAGGGGCAGGGGTTGGCACGGCTGTTGTCGCGCCATTTGCCTGATTCCTGGGCGCCCTCAGCGCCAACCAAAGCCGCATACTCCTTTGACCCCGAGTCCTTCACGTGGACCGAGAAGAAAAGTGGGCGCGTTATTTCGGGCCGCTAATCGGAAGGGGGAGGAGGAATCGCTCCCTAGCACCGGCCTGTTTCGAACGCGCTGGCCGTTCCTGAGTTCCTAGGGGTTAGTTGAGTGCAGCGACTTTAATATTCTTGTAGGCGGCGGACATGTCGCGATTGCCGTGGAGTTGGATGCCGATCGGTCCCCGTTCAATGGCGGATTCAGAATCGTAGCTCATGACATGTTGGCCATTGAGATAAACGGTGTAATTCTTGCCAATGGCAACGATGGTCATGTGATTCCAATCACTGGATTTCAGGAGTTCTTTGACCCCTTTTCCTTCAACGGGATAGCCTTTTCCAGCGATGTAGGGGGATCCCGTCATATCTCGTTTGAGAGAACCGGAGATGCCAATCTGAATTTGCTCGTTCCCGTTCCTCACGAACACACCTGTGTCGACGGTTCCGTGGCCCATTTTGAAGTCGAAGTCCATGATGAAATCGCTATACTCCTTCTCAGTCCAGATGTTGGAGCCTTTCTTGTTAGGGCCGCTTTTGAGCGAGAGGATGCCGCCTTTGGCGGTCCACCAGGTGTTGTTCTCGGGTAGTTTCCACCCAGTGAAGTCATGCCCGTTGAAGGCTGTCGGCAGATCAGCGGAATGCATCGAGCCTGAGCTGAGGAGAAGGATTGTGATTAAGGTGAGATATAAGATTCCGCGTGTCGTCGCCATAAGCATTCTATCGTTCGGGTTTGGGGGAGCTTAGAGGCGGATTATTCTGAAGTCCAGGGAATGTGGACTGTGCCTAAGAGAGATGTGGAGGGGGCGGGTAGGTGCCTCCTGGTATGTGAATTAGTGGGCTCTTATTTCTGAAAGGCGTCGTGCGCGTAGTCCAGGCATTGCTGCCTAACGGCACTCGGCCATTGGGCGAGCGAGGCTTTAAAGTATTCTTCGTTGTTTCCGAAAAGGCCTCGAGAGGCCTCTTCGAATCCTGGGAGGTCGCCACCGATGGCATGCATGAAACGATAGGTGACATTCTGCGCTGCTCGGCATTGACTCTTTCCATCGCTTTCCTTCCGCGCGTTTTCGACCAGCTTTCGCAGCGTGATGCTCGCGCCTCCTGGTTGGGACTTGAGCCAGGCCCAGTGTCGTGGGAGCAAGGTGACTTCTCGAGCGATAACGCCTAATTTAGGGCGTCCACGTCCTCGGTTGGTTGACTCTCTTGAGTCTGTGTGTTCGTCGCAATTTTGTTTTGAAATCGATAGAACGCGCTGCTTGGCTCTTTCTGCAACCTCCTTGATTGTTCCTCGGTAATCGATCTCGACTTGATGCGCAGTTTGTCGATCGAAGACTAAAACAGACGCTGTCTTGTCTCGGTTTAGAAGCTGTTTCGCTTTTGCGGCGACATGCTCAAGGGATCCGGATGCCACTCGCTTGACTCCGTGAAAGGCAACGTAGGTCCGTTCTCTTTGTCGACTGCTCGAGTCCGATTGCGCGTTTGTCATTGGCATTGAAATATACCCGGGTAATATTAACTGTCAATAAAACCCGGGTATAAAAACTCGGCTGCCTCAAGCTATCTGATTTGAATGATCTGCGGTCTCCCTGATGGGCGGCCTGGTTTTTTCTCGAAAGAGGCATAATTGACGATTGCGGCTGCGAAGTTGATAGCAATGATGATCAAGCAGATGAATCGCGTGAGCCGTGGCGTGAGGATTGAAAACCCCCAAAGGGCAAAGGCTTGATAGAGCTTTCCGAGAACGGGACCGGCGGTGTTGCCGTACTGGTAGCTGAGGAGCCGGACATAGAGATTCGATTCTGCAGCGGGACTAGCGATATTCATGAAATAGGTCGTCGAAGCGGCGTCCGCAGCTGCGGAAAGGCAGAAGAGCGCGAAATGGGTATGATACTTAGTAAAAAGGTCCCACTTGTGATGTCGGAAGTTTCGGGTCAAAGAAAACGATTCTGACTCGTTGCGTGGATGATCGTCGGGACTCATGGTAAGGGAAGGGCTTTCAATCGATTTTACGGACTACCTCGGGTGCGTCTCCTGATGAGCGCTGAAGTTGATTTCTATTTCCTGGACCATTGGTGAACATTGCGGCCGAAGGTTCGTTCGAATCCTTGCTGTCCTTGTACTCTTGCGAGATCACTAATAATCTAGGCTCTCTGCGGAATGACGCAATCCTTGATGTGTCGCCGGCGGATCGGGGTGGCGAGTTTTTTGGAGAGTGTCTTGTTATTGGTTACGAATTCTGCTATGGCTTCATTTCATGAGAGGTTTCTTAGTCACATTGGTGGGCCTAGGCATATCATCTGTTTCTTCATTGGCCGTCTCAGTGACGGGGGGCACTTTTGGAACGTTCTACTCCGGCGTCGATGCGACGTTTAATCCTTTTTCGAGTCCTCCCGGGCTGGCTACGACAGATTCCCATGCCGCTCGACAGAACTGGTTGGGGGCTTTCTCTGGCTCCCCATCAGTAACCACGCAGAATTTTGATTCCGGATTTGTCTATGGAAGCAGTTTGGCGCCGAGAAATGCTCCGACAAGTCAAACGGTAAATGGGTATACTTATTCTACCTCGTTCTTTACTGCGGATCAGACGGGGATCTTTCGGGGGGCATCAGGCGATGCTCTAGATCTCGATCCCGTAGGGATTGGACCCGATTCAACCCGTGGATTCAACGTTGAAGAGGGGCAATATGCCGGGGCAAATCGAGGTTATTTTCAAGTGAAACCGAATTCGACCGCTGGGAACGATGGGGGGCTGAAAGTGGACTTCGGCAGTAATGGCGTCTTGTCCTTTGGGTTCTATTTGACCGGGCGAGAGGCGACCAAACAACAGGTGAATCTTGTGATCGAGTATGCCAATTCCAACATTGATACGCTTACTCCAACCTCAGCCGGCAATCTCGGCGTTGGTGGGCTTGGTTTTATCGGTTACGTTGGTGACGGGAATGAAATTGCTAATTTTAAATTGGAAGAAGTGTTCTCTGGAGCCGGGGAAGATATTTTCGCGATCGACGGTCTTGAGACGTTGACCGTTGTTCCGGAGCCGGGGACTTGGGCCGTTCTTAGTTGTATTGGACTCTTTGGCTTTGCTGCCGTTCGGCGCTATCGTAACTCTTGAGCCATCTTGCAATCGTAGCAGGATTCACAGAGCGACTCCGTTCTGTGAATCCTCGCCCGAGCCATCTACTTGGTAGAGAACTTAAAGACCGTTGTCGTTTCGTAGGCGTCTCCCGGTTCTAGAATGCAGGAGGGAAAGTTTGGTTGGTTGGGGCTGTCAGGGTAGTGCTGGGTTTCAAGGCAAAAACCACCGCGATGAAGATAATTCTTCCCTGACTTGCCAACGAGACGACCGTCGAGAAAGTTGCCACAGTAGAACTGGACCCCTGGCTCATCGGTGTGAACTTCAAGGACTCGGCCGGTAACAGGTTCGTGAACGCGGGCCGCGAGTCGTAGTTTGCCAGTCCTTGCCTTCCCGTTGATCACCCAGTTGTGATCGAATCCGATTCCATATTCGAGCTGCTGGTGTTGTTTGTTGATGTCTCTTCCGATTGCTTTTGCTTGGGTGAAGTCGAATGGAGTTCCTTGAACCGGAGCGATCTCTCCGGTCGGGATGAGGGTCGAGTCGACCGGGGTATAGTGAGATGCATTGAGCATTAGTTCATGCCCTAAGATATCTCCGTTTCCTTCTCCCTTCAGATTGAAGTAGGTGTGTTGGGTGAGATTCACTGGGGTCGCTTTGTCAGTCGTCGCGTGATAGGCCACGGAGAGTTCATTGGCGTTGTTGAGTCGATAGGTGACTTTGATATTCAGGTTGCCAGGGTAGCCTTCCTCCTTGTCCTTCGCTAAGTAGTGGAGATCGAGGCCGGTCCAATCATCGCCTGCGGTTGGGTGAGCTGTCCATACGACCTTGTCAAATCCGATCACGCCACCGTGCAGGTGATTGGGGCTGTTGTTGATGGCAAGTGAGTAGGACTCGCCATCTAGGGTGAATGCGCCTTTGGCGATGCGATTACCGTAACGGCCTACGATGGCACCGAAGTAGGGTTTGTCGACCGCATTAATGTAGTCGCTCACTCGATTGTATCCGAGGGCGACATCCGCGAAGCCACCGTTGCGATCGGGAACTGAGATCGAGGTGATGATCGCACCATAGTTGGTAATTTTTACCGTCATTCCAGCCGTATTTTTCAAGGTGTAGAGCTGGATGCTGTCAAAGTCGCTGACGGATATTTGAGCGCTAGCTGGCTGAGCAATGGCGATTGCCAGGCCAAGAAGGAGTGCCTTAATGCTTTTCATAAATCTTATTCGTTGGTCTCGATGTTCAGATTCCTAAACGGGATGCCGTACTTTGTGGCTTGGAATGAAGGGATTGTGCCCGTTTCTCCGCCAAGAAAAAAGTCCTAGTTCCGTCAAAATAGAAAGGTGATTCGAGATCAATGTTCTGCGTTTGCGGTTAGGAGTGGCGAGGGGGCGGTAAGGGGGGCTTGCCAAAGCATCCGAAGTTTGCCTTTGATAAGGGCGATGATTACCAAATTGACCGAGGGCGATTCCCGGCTTCCGCGCTGCCGTGTTCTTGGGTTCACGCTGATTGAACTCTTGGTGGTGATTGCGATCATTGCGATCTTGGCGAGCATGCTCTTACCTGCGTTAGGCAACGCGAAGAAACAGGCGATTAAGGTCAAGTGCGCGAGTAACCAGCGTCAGATCCACTTGGCCTATCAAATGTATGTTGATGACAACGATGATTGGTATCCCCTCGTCCCTGGCATTGCATCGATTGGCGGACAGAAAGGGGAGGTTTTTGGCAATGATGTCGTCAATGGACTCGTGGAGGAAACCAATCGCCCCTTGAATCAGTACGTTGGGGCGGTTCGCGTTTTTCGATGTCCGGGAGATAAGGGGGATTCGCTTCAAAAAACCGATCACGTCTACACCGCGCTGGGTAACAGCTATCGCGGGGCATGGTGGAATGCCTTTCGAGTGAAACGGGTTCTTGGCTTGAGTTCACGTGACAAGGGAAGCCCAGAGGCGACTCCAATCAAGGGAAGCGAAGTCGCGAGGAAACCGACCACCAAAGTGATTCAGGGAGATTGGCATTGGCACGGCAATCGAGGACTGACGGACAAGCGAAGCGTCTGGCATAACTTCAAAGGGAAGTCGCGCTACAACATGACCTTTGGGGATGGCCACGTCGAATTCGTGAGATGGCCTGAAGAATTTGTCAATTGGACCTGGACCTCGCCCGACATCGATTTTGATTGGTGGTAGGATCTGTTTGTGTGGTTGTGGACGAGAGAACGGTTCAGGATCAATGCACATGAAAACAGCTTGCTTTTGATAGATCCGAAAGAACCTGTCATTCTGGCCACTACCAGGGCAGGGTAAAACTCAAGAAGAGTTGATCCCGTGATCCCTAGTCGCTATAAGGATTCCTATGAACCCAAATAAGAGAACCCTTCGTATGCTCGTCCGCCCTCTCCTTGCCGTCATTGTATTCCTAGGAATACAGACGCCACTGGACGCGGCCGCGCCGCTGAAGGTGTTGTTGATCACTGGTGGTTGCTGCCATGATTATGAAGGGCAGAAAGATATCTTGAAAAAAGGACTTGAGGCCCGTGCTCATGTGCGGGTGGATCAGGTTCACACGAACGACAAGAGCACTCGTCCTCCCTTGGCAATTCTTGGGAATGCTGAGTATGCGAATGGCTATGATCTTGTTATTCATGATGAGTGTGGCGCTGGCTTGTCGGATGAGTCTCAGGTGCGAGCCGTTCTTAAACCTCATCTGGATGGTGTGCCCGGTGTAAACCTTCATTGCGCGATGCATTCCTACCGAATCGGGAACCCGCGCGATCCCGTCACTCCAGGAACGGCTCATGGACTTTGGTTTGAATACCTCGGGATTCAATCGAGTGGTCACGGACCTCATGAACCGATTGATGTGCGATTTACTAAGCCATCAAGTCCGATTACTCGTGGCTTTAAAGACTGGCGGACATATAAGGAAGAACTCTACAACAATGTGTCCATCTTTGATTCAGCAACGGCGTTGGCCTCTGGGAAACAGAAAGTGACACGACGGAATGGCGAGGAGCGGGTGGATGAAGCGGTGGTGGTCTGGACAAACGAATACGGGCCTAAGAAGACGAAGGTGTTCAGCACGACCTTAGGGCATTATTCTGAAACCGTGGGCGACACGCGCTATCTGGATCTTGTGACTCGCGGATTGCTTTGGGCGACCGGCCATTTGTCTGCCGATGGTAGGGCTGCTCCAGGCTACGGTCCGGGGGGCAAATGAGTCAGCGGGGTGGTTCGGTAGGCTGATGAGATATCAGGCTATTAAGGGACTGATGACTTCGCCTCCGAATTGAGAGAGTTGCTTGTAGCGTCCGCCGTGGAAGTAGGTCAATTTGTTGTCATCGAGACCAAGCAATCTTAGGAGGGTGACATGGACGTCGCGGATATGATGAACATCGGATACAGCCTCGGCGCCGGTTTCGTCTGTTGCCCCGATTGTGTGCCCGGCATTGACTCCGCCACCGGCAAACCACATGGGCATGGCCTTAGGATTGTGATCGCGTCCGTAGGCGATTCCACCACGGACTCCGTTATCGGGGGAACGTCCGAATTCGCCCGACCACACGATCAGGGTTTCGTCGAGGAGACCGCGGTCTTTGAGGTCGCGAATGAGGGCTGCGATGGGTTGGTCGACCTGAGGGATGAGTGCTCCGTGAGCGCGTTCGATAAAGTCGTGTGAGTCCCAAGTGGCGTGAAAACACTGGACGAAACGGACCCCTTTCTCAATGAGGCGTCGGGCGAGGAGGCATTTTCGACCGAACGAATCAGTCGCGTCCTTGCCGATGCCATAGCTCTCTTTTGTTCGCTCGTTTTCTTGCTCGAGATCTAAAACGCCGGGGACCTCCATCTGCATGCGAAATGCGAGCTCATAGTTCTTCATTCGAGCTTCCAATTGTTGATGGCTCGGGTGAAGGGCTTGGTGCTTGCGGTTGAGTTGACTCAGGAGATCAAGGTTGGCCCGTTGATGCTCGCGGGTGACCCCCTGAGGGGGCGCCAGGTCTAGAATGGGAGAACCGTTCGGCCTCAGCGTCGTTCCTTGGTAACTGACGGGAAGAAAACCATTGCTCCAATTGGCCGTGCCTCCCTGTGGGAATGCCGCTTCCGGGAGCACGATGTAGCCAGGGAGATCTTGGTTCTGGGAGCCGAGTCCGTAGGTGACCCACGATCCGACTGCGGGATCGCCACCAAATCGGTTGCCGGTGTTGAGCTGGTACTGTGCGGTTGGATGGTTGACCGAATCGACTTGGCAGCCTCGGTAGAAGCAGAGCTCGTCAGCCACGCTTTGGAGGTGTGTCCAGTTCGTGCCCATGCTGGCCTTACTTTGACCATACTCGCCGAAGCTAAAGGGACTCTTCACATAGTAGCGTTTCCCGCTCTCCATGGCCGACTTCATCTTGCCACTACGATTAAATTCCTTGAGATGGAGTGAATCGAGTTTGGGCTTCGGGTCGAAGGTGTCGATGTGACTTGGGCCGCCTTCCATAACCAAGAAGATGCACCGCTTTGCTTTTGCTGGCAGATGACCCTGCTTCACCGCCAGCGGATTTGCCGTCGAATTCTCATTGTCCTGTGCCAGTATTGATGAAAAGGCGAGGCTTCCGAGGGAAGCGCCGAGGCCATAGAGAAACTCTCTCCGTGACGGTTGATGCGGTGAAGGAAGTGATTGGGGGAAAGGCTGAATACTCATATCCACTCTGGTGCGAGTCTAGTAGATGTAGGCAAACTCGTTGCTGTTAAAGAGGACTAAACAGAGCTCGGCGAGCGCACGGGTTTGAGGCGGTACATCGGCAGGTTTGGGGTCGGCGATGAAATCCTTAAAGACTTCCAGACGCTCACTGAAACTGAATTTTTCTCCCGTGTTTTCTTCCACGGCTTCACGAACGACTTCAATGGGATATTCGGGTTTAGGAATCTCCGTCGTCTCATGCCGCTGTTGCATTGCGGAGAGATGGGCTAGACATTGCTGTCGTTCGTTCGGTGAAGGCTCCCTGAGTAGGGCGAGTTTGAAGGCATGCTTGATCGCCTCACTTGGGGAATCGGTTTTGGAATCGACTCGAAGTGCAAAAGCAAGGGCTCGATCATAGGCGATTTGGCTATTGAAAAGACTAAAGACTTGAGGAGTGACATTCGAAGCGTCGCGCGCCTCGCAGGAAAGGTCTGGATCTGGCTCGTTGAAGACTTCCATAAAGGGGTCGCGCAGTCCGCGGATCTTTAACATGTAGAGCGTTCGGCGATGCCGTTCCTCCGGAAGCGGATTGGGTTGCCAGGCCGTTGCGAAGGTGCCCATGACCATGCGAGGTTGAAGGGCCACTTCGAGATTGATTTCAGGGCGATTGGGGATCCCCCCTATCATCGGGTTGAGTTCTCCGCTAACAGCGAGCATGCTGTCCCGGAGTTCTTCAGAACGCAGCCGCCGTGGTTGAAATGCCGCATAGAGCTTGCCCTCCGGATCCTGACGGCTCACGAGGGCTGGATCAGGGTGATGAGAGGAACGTTGATAGGCTGCAGAATTCATGATCAGTCGATGCATGAATTTGAAGGAACCGCCTGAGTCGCGAAAGGCGACCGCCAACCAATCAAGAAGCTTAGGGTGACTGGGCTTCTGTCCGGACGAACCGAGGTTGTTCGGATTTCCTGCGAGGGGGCGTCCCAGGTGCCATTGCCAGATACGGTTGGCAATGGCGCGATAGGTTAAAGGGTTCTTGGGGTGGGTGATCCATTGCGCGAGTGCTTTACGTCGATCTGTAAGCTGGCTGGGAAACGAGATGCTCTCAAGTTCGGGGATTCGCTTGTTCAAGACGCTCAGAGCCGCGGGCGATACCTCGGCTCCGGGAGAAAAGGCGTCGCCTCCGCTTAGGATATGGCCCTTTTCAATCTCGCCGACTTCGAGGGGGCGTTTCGGAATTCTTTGGGGTTCAGTATACCCGCTCCGTTTTGGAGAGCGGCCGGTGTAGACTGAAAAGGCGATGGGTTCGTAACGTTCAAGCTTCCATTTTAATCGGCCGAGAGTTTTTCGGGCGATGCGTTCCTTTCCAAAGTCCTCAACGGAGAATCCGTAGCGCCGTGGGGGCATCTGTTCCGGCGAGAGACCAGCGTCTTGGGCTTCCTTGCGATTCTTGTAGGGAAGATTGCGTTCGGTAAACCATTGGGCGATGGCGCTGTTTGACTTTTTGTTGAGTTGTTCGAGTGCTTTCTGGGTCGCTTGTTTCTGTGCGAGCAGATAGTCCCGTTCATGAAATCCCTCAAGGTTTTCATCGGGGAGAAAGGGAGTCCGGCGTTCCGATAGTTGAGTTGTGTTGAAGGCGGAATAGAGACTGTAGTAGTCCTTTGTCGGGATCGGATCGAATTTATGGTCATGGCATTTGGCGCAACGGAGGGTATGTCCCAGGAAGGTCTGTCCTACTGCGTTGACGGCGTCATCGAGGAAACGTTGCCGAGCGATTGCGGGAACTTCCATGCCGGTCAGCTCCCAGGGGCCCATGCGGAGGAAGCCGGCGGCGATGACGTTTTCCGGATTGCTTGGGTCGAGTTCGTCTCCGGCGATTTGTTCGCTCACGAATTGGGTATAGGGTTTGTCGCTGTTGAACGAGCGGACGACATAGTCTCGGTAGCGCCAAGCATTGCCTCGATCGAAGTCGTTGGCAAATCCGGATGTGTCGGCATAGCGGACGACATCCAACCAGTGGCGTCCCCATTGTTCTCCATAGTGAGGGCTTGCTAGGAGCCGTTCGATGACTGCTGAGAAGGCCTGTTCCTCCGAGCCTTCGTCCTCAAGATAGGCAGTCACTTCACTTGGGCTCGGCGGAAGTCCAATGAGATCGTAGGTTGCTCGCTTCAACAGTGTTAGTCGATCTGCCCTGGGGGCTGCTTTCAGATCGAGCTCGGCGAGTTGACTGCCGACAAACGCGTCAATTGGATGCTGATCGAGATTGGGCGGGGTGGGGCTCGTGAGTAATTGGTAGGCCCACATATCTTTCTCAAGATACTTTCGGTTGGTCCATTCAGATTTGAGCCCTCCACTGGTAGGGATCGGGATGCCTTCTGTTTGGCTCCATTTGTCTTCCGTTGTTTCTAAGAGTTCTGTGAGGCGTTCGCTCGAGGGCCATGGAGCCCCGCCTCGGATCCATCGTTCAAAGAGTTGAACAACGGATGGTGAGAGGCGTTCACTCTCTTTTGGGGGCATTTGGAGGTCCTCGTTGTTCCAGCGAATGGCCTCGAGAAGAAGACTCTCTTCAGGCTTTTCAGCAATAAGAAGTGGCCCGGAATCACCTCCAGGGAAAGCCGCAGCGCCTGATCTGAGGTCGAGACCGCCCTTGAGTTTTTCGGGGTCATCTCCGTGGCAGGCGAGGCAGGATGAGCTAATGATGGGCCAAAGTTGATGCGCGAACAGTTGCTCAGCCTCTTCGTATGGCGCCGCTGGGAGATCGGCTGCCTGGATAAGAGGGTTCGGGGTCAGGGCAATCGCGAAGACAAGCCCAGAAAATGGCTTGCTCCAGTGCCATAGAGTCTTGGGCCATTGCGGTGTGAACATGCTCCTAACGGTGGCCTGCGGACGGAGGAATTTCAATGATCGAATTTAAGGCTAGCGAGCTCCTTTAGGCATCGTTGGTCAGGCCTGCACTTTTGACAGCCGCCGTCTCGAGAGGTAGATTCCAGCTGTCGATCATTACTGGTGCCCTCCATGCATTCCTCCCTTAAATATACCGGCCATCGGCCCTGGCCGCTGCCTTCGGAGCCTTGGGTGATGCAACAGCAGTGGTTGGATCTTGCCTTTATGCATTGGGAGATTCCGGTGCGGAACCTCCGGGATCGAATTCCCCCCGGTCTGGAGATTGATACCTTTGATGGGACGGCATGGATTGGTCTGGTGCCATTCGTGATGAAAGGGGTAAGACCGCGTTGGTGCCCGTCGTTCCCGGCATTTTCCGAATTCCCAGAAATCAACGTTCGGACCTACGTGACGTATCAAGGAAAACCCGGCGTTTGGTTCTTCAGTCTGGATGTGCCGAATCCGCTAGCCGTCCTAGTGGCTCGTAGCGTCTTTCATTTGCCGTATTATTTGGCTCAAATGGATGTGCAGCGACGGGGGAATGGGGTAGACTACGCATCTCGATTTGATCGTCGTTCCTTTAGAGCCTATTATGCGCCTTCGATCGGGAAACCCATCAAGGCGACTTCCTTTGCCGAATGGGCGACGGCCCGTTATTGTCTCTATACCGATGATCGAAAGGGACGGCTCTATCGCGGTGAGATTCATCATCGTTCTTGGCCTCTCGAAGCGGCTCAATTGGATGTTTGCGAAAATTCTTATCTCGATGGTTTTCCCTTTGGGCAAGCTCATGATGAAGTCTTGTTCTCCCGTTCGCTCGAGGTTGTGGTGTGGCCCTTGAGGCGGCTTCAGTCTGATACTTGAGATTCGAAGGGATATTGAGGAGCGATTATTTGGTTTAAAAACGCTTCTTCAGGTTTGCGTTCCGCGCCTGGTCCAGAGATGATCTGAATTCAATCATGAACTCTCTTATTGTCGAATTACGGCGTCTCCCAAGACGCGAGTTGTTCGTACTGGTCACATTGCTGACTGGTTTGGGGGGGGCGCTGCTTCATGCCGAGAGCGAGGAGACATTCTTTGAATCACACGTTCGTCCACTTCTCACTGAGCACTGCACTGACTGCCATGGCGAAAGAAAGCAGGAAGGCGGGCTCAGATTAGACAAGAAGGCAGGGTTCAGGCGGGGCGGCAATTCAGGCGCACTCGTGGATCGGGCTGATCCGGAGATGAGTTTGATCCTAAGAGCTGTTCTGCGGGTGGATGACGAGCTACAGATGCCTCCCAAAGAAACTCTCGAGCCAGCATCCGTCGAAATTCTTCGCCGCTGGATTTGGGACGGAGCGGCCTGGCCAGATGAACCCGAGTCAGGGCTATTGCTCAACGACGATGCACGGAGGCGCGAACATTGGGCCTATCAACCGATCGTGATGCCTGACTTGCCTGAGTTGAGTCATTGGACGTCCGTGAGTTCGCCCTTGGATCGGTTTGTGCAATCGCGATTGGAAGAACACCAGCTTTCTTTCTCGCCGCAGGCAGATCGTGCCACTCTCCTTCGTCGGGCTTCCTTGGCTCTGATTGGGCTGCCTCCGGAACCCGACGCAGTTCAAGCGTTCGAATCGGACGAACGTCCCGATGCCTTTGAGCGAATTGTTGATCGACTCTTGAGTCGTCCAGAGTATGGCGAGCAATGGGGGAGGCATTGGCTTGATGTGGCCAGGTATTCGGATGCCAAAGGGTATGTCGATGCCGGGGAAGCCAAGTATCCATTTGCCTATACGTATCGTGACTATGTGATTGGGGCGTTTAACGAAGATCTTCCCTACAACCAGTTCGTCAAAGAACAACTTGCTGCAGACCGGCTGGTGCGGCGCGATAATGATTCGTTGGCTGCTCTGGGGTTTCTGACGGTAGGGGCGCGCTACAATTTTTTCCCTCACGAGATTATTGATGACCGGATCGACGTGGTGACGCGAGGTTTCCTCGGGCTGTCGGTAGCCTGCGCTCGTTGTCACGATCACAAGTATGATCCGATCTCGGCTGCTGATTATTACAGTTTGTATGGGGTGTTCGCTGGATCGGAGGAACCGACTCTCGAGCAGGCCCCGGAGCTAAGTTCCATTCATGCGAAAGAAAATGAAGCTCTGAGACAAACTTTGGCTGAAACGGCCGAGAAATATCATCAACATCGGCGAGAGCTTCACCAAAAAGTGATGTTCGAACTTCGTGCGTGGTGCGGCGACTATCTTCGCTACATCGTTCAAACGACGCCTGAGCACCGGACGAAGCCACAGGCCGAACTACAGACCAAGCGAGGGCTGATACGTGAGGTTTCTGCCTATGCGACGGGCGGAGTTTGGCGTTGGCGCCGATACTTAGAAACACGATCTGAAAATGATCCTGTCTTCGGGTTGTGGACTCGGCTCGGTCGTTTAGCGCGTGACGAGTTTGAGTCTGGGGCGCAGAAGGTTTTTCGAGAATTGCGAGAATTGCGATCGGCGAACCCATTGCTTGTTGCGGGCTTTCGAGGCAGGTCGTTGAACTCGATGGCGGATGTCGCCGAGAGGTATGCTGCGTTATTGGAGGGTGTCGATGCTGAGTGGCGTGAAACGCTGGCGGAGAACGAAGGGTTGACTCGGTTTGCTGAGCCAGCGAAGGAAGAATTGCGTATGGCCCTCTACAGTGATAAGGCCCCGGGAAGTTTGGCGTTAGAAGAGGCCTTTGATTACTGTACCCTCGATGAGAGTGTGGCGCTGCGGAAGCACTATGCGGAGGTAGAACGGGTTTTCTTGAACGATTGGGAGGGCGCCCGACCGCGTCCAATGATGATACGAGATCGTGCCGGGAATGAGGTCCAACATGTTTTCCTTCGTGGCGATTCGAAACGCCTTGGAAAACAGGTGCCACGGGCAATTCCTTTGAGTCTCGGAGGGGGGCAAGCGGTCGCATGGGAGGAGGGAAGTGGCCGTCTGGAACTCGCTGAGACGATCGCGAGTGAAAGGAATCCTCTCACCGCTCGAGTGATCGTGAACCGCGTCTGGGCTTGGCATTTTGGCCAGGGTTTGGTGCGCTCACTGAGTGACTTTGGAATTCGAAGTGATCCGCCGAGTCATCCAAAGCTGCTAGACTATCTCGCCGCTCGATTTATCGAGAGCGGGTGGTCGATCAAATCGCTACAACGAGAAATCTTACTTTCCGCGACCTGGCAACAAGCGAGTGATGATCGGCCGGCGTGCCGCGAAAAGGACGCCGAGAACCGATGGTATTGGCGGCAGAACCGGCAACGTCTGACCTTTGAGGAGATGCGAGATTCGATGCTTCACGTCTCAGGAGAGCTGGAAAAGCGTTCTGGTGGCGTTCCGATTCAACTAGCGCCGGACGATTTGGAGAACAAGGCTCGGACGATCTATAGCTTTGTAGATCGGGAACGATTGGCGGAGATCTATCGGGTCTTTGATTTTCCCAGTCCTGACATCACAGCATCAAACCGGTCTACGACAACTGTGCCGCAACAATCCTTGTTTCTGCTGAATAGTCCTTTTGTGATTGCCCGAGCGCAAGCCTTGGTTGAGCGGGTACGAGATGGACAGGGGGGCAGCTCATC
>OJGU01000715.1_pt1 | contig 16720 bp, 13 predicted proteins | sample 1594741 | NCBI WGS metagenome assembly OJGU01 (sample SAMN05416841, study PRJEB24817) | seawater metagenome | isolation source: Sea water | place: Canada:Atlantic | collected 2013-07
ACGAGATGTAGAGAGGTCTCGTGGGCTCGGAGATGTGTATAAGAGACAGTCCTCGGACTCGTTTTTGACCCCACGGAACGCGCAACACTCAAGTCCGTCATTCCTGGTTCGCCGGCGGAAACGAGTGGCTTTCAAGCGGGCGATGAGATTCTCACACTAGAAAAGCAGCCCTTGCTCTCCATCGCTGACGTCCAATGGGTTCTCCACCAATCATGGGCGCCCCAAACGCTTCATTCCGCCGTGAAGCGCGACGGTAAGACCATCCCCATTCGACTGCCACTCGCTGCTGACTGGCGCCGTTCGAGTGACATCTCGTGGCGAACCACTAGTTGGGACCTTCGACGGATCGCCACGGGTGGGCTCTTACTGAAATCCCTCGATGCGCAACAACGGAAGCAAGCCAAGATTGAACCGGGTCAATTGGCCTTGCGAGTCGAACACGTCGGACAATACGGCGCTCACGCAGTCGCCAAAAAGGCTGGCTTTAAAGAAAACGACATTATCACAGCCTTTGATGATATCACCCGCGACGTGCGAGAAACGGAGCTCTTTGCCCACGTCCTTAGAAAACACGAGGCAGGAACGATCGTTCCCGTCACCGTCCTACGCCAGGGCGAGCTACAATCCTTTCGCCTAAAGATCCAATAGCTTCTATTTTTCCGTTTTAGGTTAAAAGCGCCAAAAACCTGACACTTTTGATTTGTCGGGGCCTTTCAATCCAGGCAATCTCTCCGCCTTTATGCGGCAATTGAACGTGGCAATTATCGGTGGCGGAACCGTTGGAAGTGGAGTGTATAAAGCGCTGCGCCGGAACGGATCCTTGATGGCTGCCCGCATCGGCGCGCGGCTCCGCGTCAAGCACGTCACTGTTCGAAACAAGCGTAAAGCGCGCTCGGTTCGGTTCCCTGCCAGTATCGTGAGCACAGACTGGAAGGCCGCAATCAATGACCCGAAAACCGATATTGTCGTCGAACTCATTGGTGGAACCAGCACCGCCCGCAAGATCGTCGAACAAGCTCTCAAGCTTGGCAAACCCGTTATTACGGCGAACAAGGCGCTCCTTTCAGAGCACGGCGAATCCCTCTTTCAATTGGCAGCAGAGAACAAAACGAGTCTCTACTACGAAGCGAGTGTCGCCGGAGGAATCCCAATTATCAAGGCGCTCCGTGAAAGCTTGGTTGGGAATCAATTCACTCAGATTTATGGAATCCTCAACGGCACCTGTAACTACATCCTGACCCGAATGGAAGCGGACGGGGAACCGTTCGAAGACGTCCTGGCCGATGCTCAAAAAATGGGCTACGCGGAAGCGGAAGCCTCACTCGACGTCGATGGATTCGACGCGATGCACAAAACGGGGCTGATCGCGTCTCTAGCCCACGGGTTCTGGGTTCGACCCGATGCCATTCACGTTGAGGGCATCCGAGAAATCTCGACGCTCGACATCGAGTTTGCCGCCGCCCTGGGGTACAAGATCAAACTAATCGCGACCATTTGCCCGGTCACTCGGAACAAGAGATCGAAGAAAGCACTCCCCCAAGTTCAAGTTTCCGTCTGTCCCACACTCATCCCCCAGAGTCACGTCCTGGCGAGCGTCAGTGGTGTCTTTAATGCCGTCTACGTTAACGGTGATGTTGTGGGCGAAACTCTTTTCTACGGACAAGGGGCCGGCCAAGACGCAACGGCCAGTGCTGTTCTCAGCGATATCGCCGACGCGAGCCTCGACCTCCTCAACCATCAAAGTATTCGAGTGGCTCCCTTCGTCGCCCATACCGAAGACTGCGAGGTGCTGCCTTGGGAGGAGGTTGTTAGCGAGTATTATATGCGCCTGTCGGTGACCGATCAGCCGGGGACCATGGCCAAGATCGCGGACGTTTTAGCAAAAGCCGGCATCGGAATCTCTTCTATCGTTCAGCCCGAAGGCCACGAAGGAAAAACCGTTCCGCTCATCCTGATGATTCACGACGCGAGTACCGCTTCAATGCAGAAGGCCCTCAAACAGATCAGTCGCCTCAGTGTCGTTAAATCGCCGCCAAGAATGATTCGGGTAGAACACTTTCAGTAAGCAATGTCTACGTCCTCACAAATCGAAACCCCCAATCGCTGGCAAGGCATCATTCACCGATATGCTGAATTTTTGCCGGTTTCTGAAGCCACCCCTCGAATCACGCTTTGCGAGGGCAATACGCCGCTCGTGTCAGCAGAAAATTTCGTCTCAGCGATAGGTGGCAAGTTTTCGCTCTACCTCAAATATGAGGGGCTAAACCCCACCGCATCCTTTAAGGACCGCGGAATGACAATGGCCATTAGTAAGGCTTGCGAGAAGAACGCTGAAGTCGTCGCCTGCGCCAGCACGGGCAACACCTCCGCCGCAGCGGCTGCCTACGCAGCAAAAGCCAAGTTGAAATGCGTGGTCATTCTGCCTCACGGAAATATTGCGATGGGAAAACTGTCCCAAGCATTGATCTACGGTGCCGAGACGATTGCGATTAAGGGGAATTTCGACGATGCGCTTCGGATCGTTCGCGAACTTGGAGAGACAGGCCGGGTCGAAGTCGTCAACAGTATCAATCCCGTTCGAATTGAAGGCCAAAAAACAGCGGCCTTTGAAATCTGCGATCAATTGGGAAGAGCTCCAGACTTTCACTTTTTACCCGTGGGAAACGCAGGAAACATCACCGCCTACTGGAAGGGATTCAAAGAGTATTTCGACCGCGATCACACCGACAAGAAACCACGAATTTTTGGTTTTCAAGCCGACGGTGCCGCCCCCCTCGTTGACGGAGCCCCCATCAAGAATCCAGAGACAGTGGCGACAGCGATTCGTATTGGCAATCCAGCGAGTTGGGATGGCGCGATCAATGCCGCCAAGGAATCAAACGGCATGATCGGCAAGGCCACGGACGACGAAATCCTGCATGCCTACAAAACCATCGCCCAATCAGACGGGATCTTTGCGGAGCCGGCCAGTGCCGCGCCCTTAGCCGGCATCATCCAGGCAGTGAAGCGCAATGAGATTCCCGCAGGAAGCATAGTCACCGCCACCATGACGGGCCACGGACTCAAAGATCCTGACCGTGCTCTCTCGACGGCTGGCACCGAGCCCATTTTGGTCGAACCGAACACCGCCTCCGTTATGAAGGCGATCGGCATGTAAGCCGAGGCCTTTCCTCACGAATTCAATGGCACTCATAGTTCAAAAGTACGGCGGCACCTCGGTCGCCAATACCGACCGCATCAAAAACGTTGCCCAGCGAGTCGCTAGTTATCACGCGAAAGGGGATCAAGTCATCGTCGTGGTATCAGCGATGGGAGGGGTCACCGATCGTCTGATTGGCCTCGCCAACGAGATCATGCCCATCCCAACGGACCGGGAAATGGATATGCTCCTTGCAACCGGGGAGCAGACAACCATTGCCCTCACGGCAATGGCCCTTCACACCTTAAACGTCTCCGCCGTCTCCCTCACAGGAGCCCAGGCTGGTATCGTCACAGATGGCGTTCATACCAAGGCCAAGATTAGGAACATCACACCAAGCCAAGTGCATTCTATGTTGGACGCCGGCAATGTAGTGATCGTCGCCGGATTTCAAGGTCAAACGACGGAGGGAAACATCACCACCTTGGGCCGAGGCGGCTCAGACCTCACCGCAATTGCCATCGCATCGGCGGTCAAGGCAGACCTCTGCCAAATCTACACCGATGTCGACGGCGTTTACACAACGGACCCACGACTCGTCTCTACAGCAAAGAAGCTTGATGAGATTTCCTACGACGAGATGCTCGAGCTTGCGAGCTCCGGTGCTAAGGTAATGCAAAGCCGCTCTGTCGAATTCGCCAAGAAATTCGGCGTCCCGTTTGAAGTCCGTTCTAGTTTGAATCAAAATCCCGGAACACTCGTGAAAGAAGAAACTGCCAACATGGAGAACGTCGTCGTCCGCGGCGTGTCACTCGACAAGAACCAAGCCAAAGTCACTTTGGTGGGCGTCCCCGACCGACCAGGCGTCGCGGCCAAGATCTTCAAAGCTTTGAGTGATGCCGCAGTCAACGTTGACATGATTGTTCAAAACGTCGGCCACGGATCCAATCCAACCACCGATCTTTCGTTCACCGTCGAACGCACCGACCTTGCAAAATCACAGCAAGTGATCGCGGCACTCAATTCGGAAATCGGCTTTACAGAAGTCGTTTCTCAGGAAGAGATGGGGAAACTCTCGGTCGTTGGTGTCGGCATGAAGAGCCATTCCGGAATCGCCGCCAAGCTGTTTGATGTCTTATCGGCCCAGAACGTCAATATCGACATGATCTCAACAAGTGAGATCAAGATCTCTGTCGTCGTTGCGTTGACGCAAGCAGAAGACGCCTTAAAAGCGGCTCACGATGCATTCATCGCCTGACAATTGGTGAGAACCAGTCTCCATTGAATTCCCTCAAGGAACAACCTTGAGGGAATTCTGGTTTCCATTCCCGTCGTCTACTTGATTCGTATTGTTGGGATCCAGAATCCATTCACCGTCGACCACAAACTTGTAGGCATACTGACCACCAGGCAAGGGAAGCGTCAGGCCCCATGCTCCGTCCTGGCGAATCATTGGATTCAAGTCCGCATTCCATCCGTTGAACTCCCCCGCGACACTGACGGTGTCGGCCTGCTGGTAGCCGCCCAGACGGAACCTCACACCATCAATCTCTGTGGGATTCGCCGAGAGTTGTTGCACCATCAACTTCCACTCCGTCGAGGAAGGATCCATTTGGGCTGCTTTCCGAAACGCACTCAAGGCTGACTCATTGTCGCCTGCAGCCACCGAGACCTTCCCTAGTAGACCGTAGGCAGCACTCGAACGGGAAACTTGGGTGAGACAATACTGGATCAAAGCGACGGCATCATCGAAGCGCTTTTCACGTTGAAGCCGCAGAGAGCGACTGAGGAGGAATGCCTCCATCATCGCAGCCCCAGATTCTTGGAGATAAGCCGCTACCGAATCCAAGGCAAGTTCGACCTGAAGCGATTCTAGAGCAGCAGAAAACTCCTGACTCATTTTCCGAAAGCTAGAGTTGGGAAGCGGTTTCCCCGCTCGACGTAAATCAAAGGCGAGTAGCATCTCTCGATTCCGCACATAGAGCACCGAGCCAACGACCGTCGGTGAGGTCCACGCCTCCTCCTCGAAGAGCTGGAAGCGAGACACAACATTCAACCCCTCTTGGCTCAACTCCGTAAGCGCCATGAGACCTGACTTCGCCAGGACAATCGCCCGTCGCCCCCCAATCCCCACGAGATTGGAATCCGCGTAGCCGCGTTCATTCCAAGACCGTCTTCCGCGCGCCCAGTCCATTCCGTAGAGGAACGATTCCCCCCCATAAACCCCATCATCAATCCGCAACCAGTTAGAATGAAACAGTCCCATCCGACTCGACCGCCAAGCACTTGAAACCCGAGTCTCTCCCTTCGCTCCCTCGCTTAGAACGATCAGTTCACTCCCCCCCACGCCTTGACCTCCGATGAGGATTCGCCCGTCCCCGAACCAGAGTGGCGTTGGGACGTTGGTGAGCCCTGGCTTCAACAAGTCGTAGGCCCAGAGTCTTTTCCCAGACTCCAGCCCAATTCCCTCAACCGTATCCCCAGTCATGAAAACCAGTTGATCCACACCAGCAAATCGAATCAAAACGGGAGTCGCATAGGAAAACTTCGCCGCCGGCGAACGCCACAAGATCCGCCCCGTTCTCGGATCGAGAGCCGTAAGGCCTGATTCCGAACCAGCGGCTTGGATAACAAGCTGACCTCCGGCAATGATTGGGCTCGCAGAAAAACCAAACTGAACCGGCTGCGCGCCTAAGTCAGTCACCAAATCTAAGTCCCACACCAGGGATCCGTTGAAGCGATTAAGACACGACAAGTTTCCTGAATAGCCCAGCGTGAACAAAAACTCCTCGTAGATCGCCGGCGTCGCATGAGGGCCATTCCCGCCTCCGTATTCTTCTTGCCCGGCGAGCGTTGGGCTCGGATAGACGAATTCCCAGCGAGTTGCTCCATTACTCCGATCAACCGCGATCACTGTTTCATCAGTACTAAGACTCCCTTGAGAGGTGGCTTTCCGGAACAGGGTAAAGAGCGTTTCTCCCTCAATGACGATGCCTGAATTTCCAGCCCCCAGAGGACGACTCCACAATTCGAGCGGGCCGTCGCTCGGCCAAGCCGGCAGGGCGTTCTCGACCACAGCCGTATGGGTCCCGCTATTACCTCCAAACTGATTCCACGACAGTGTCTCGCCGCCGAAGGCATCTAAGGCACCCAAAATGCACATCGCGTTACCGAGGCCAAGAAACCGGAATCGCAAACGAAGCCAAACAAATCTCAACAACACCATAATGCTAAACTCGCCTTTCAGATAAAACGCACTCACGCCCTTCCGGTGCGTCTCCAGCGGAACTTCCCGCATCCGAGACGCTTCGATCCCAGTAGCGAGCCCTACGAAAGCGTCCCGCACACACATTTCGTCCAAATGCTCTGAAAACCCGTCGAATAGGCGCCTACCAAACACTCTCCGACACTTGGCATGTCATCTGCCTTCATCCAAACATCAGGATACCGATATTTGTGAAACAAACACCCCATTGAGAGGGGTATGTAAGCAAGATTGAATCATTTGCCCAGTACCACGTCTAAGACCAAAAACCTATCCACTAAAGAGCCATGAGCACTGCCCCATTTTCCCTCTTCTACGTCGCCCTCACCACGATGCTGGCCTTGGCCCCCCTCACTGACGTTGAAGGAGCCACCAAAATCACCACGACTAGCGAAACCACCCGACCCTTTTCGCTGGAAGGTTCCATACGAATTGAAAATGTCAATGGCTCCATCACGGTCACGGGATGGGACAAACCGCAACTGAAGGTAGAAATGACAAAAAAAGCTAAATTCCAAGAAGATCACGACGGCATTGTCATTCAGGAGAAAGCTTCGGAGGAGTACTTTTCGATCAAGACCCAAATCAAGTCCAAGCGTCGTGGTTTTCTCGGGCTGACAAGAAAATCGTCGACTGGCTCAGTCACCTACCGCATCTGGGCCCCAAAAACGGCTCGTCTCGAAGAGATCAAGAGCACCAATGGATCTGTCACGATCGCTCAAATGGAAGCGGAAGTGAATGCCCAGAGTGTGAACGGCCCAGCGGACGCTTCTGGACTGGCTGGACCAGCCAGAATTTCAACCGTCAATGGCTCTATATCCGCCCAGTACGAGCGAACACTCGACACAGGAAGCATCGATCTGGAATCCGTGAACGGGCGAATTCAATTGAGCCTTCCTGAAGAAACCAATGCCACCGTTCGCGCCAAAACCACGAATGGAAACATCGAGAATGATTTTGGCCTTAGGGCGAAAAAGCACTTTCCTATTGGAAGAGACCTAAACGGCGATATCGGAGGCGGTGGAATCAAGCTGCGGCTCAAGACGGTCAATGGCAGCATCGACATCAAAAGGCTTGAGAATTCGGAAGCTCGAGTTGGATCCACCAGCCTCAAAGGCTAGCAGATCGAATCCATTCCCAGACACATTACCTCCTAGCACGCGCCTCCTGGCACATTGACGGTATTTCGCAGCACAGCCATAGAACCAAAGAGAGCACGAGCTTTACTTTGACGAACGACATATTTTTTCGCACATTTTTCTTGTTCATGCAGAAACTCATCACCACAGCGATCTTACTGGGAACCGGCCTAGTCATCGGCCTCAACGCACAAGAGCGTTCAAGCCAGACTCTAAAGCCCATGTCGCTCAACGATTGTATCCAGATGGCCCTGGAACAGAACCTCACATTGCAGGTTGAGCGGATCAATCCAGATATCGCTCAATCAAATCTCAAAATCGCCTACGCCGGCTGGGATCCCAGTTTCAGCACCTCATATAATCACAGCTTCCGCCAACAGCCTGGGAACGTTGATGAATTCAATCGAACCATTCCTGGAACATCGAGCGAAACGGACGTCATTTCTTCAGGCATCAACGGATCGCTCCCTACAGGGCTCGGTTACAGCATTCAGGGCAATGTTTCTGACACCATGTTCGAGTCTTCTTTCATCGACCCCGTTACTGGGCTGCCGATTTCTGTAGGATCAGAAAACTCAAATGGTAGTATTTCAGTAAATATGAGCCAGCCCCTGCTGCGCGGGCTCCTCGTTGACAATACCCGACTCAACATCAAGCTCAGCAAGAACGACCTCAAGTTCTCCGAACTGGGCTTGATCTGGCAGATCATGAATGTGGTCTCACAGGTTGAACAGGCCTACTACGATCTGATTGCAGCAGACGAGAACGTCAAGGTGCAACAAAAGGCGGTCCAACTAGCCGAACGACTCCTCACAGAGAATCGAAAACGCGTGGAGGTCGGCGCCATGGCCCCCCTTGACGAGAAGCAAGCTGAGTCCCAATACGCCAGTGCCCGTGCCTCCCTACTACAGACCCAAGGGAATCTTGCCCGCAGTCAAAACACCCTCAAGAATCTCCTAAGCAATGAGTATCTCGTTTGGCAGGACCAGCAAATTGATACGACGGAAGTTCTCCGAGCCCTGCCGATTGCCTTCAGCCGTCAGGACAGCTGGCATAAGGCAATGACACTCAGACCCGATCTTCAGCAGCAACGGCTCAATCTTCAACGACAAGGTATTCTCGTCAAATTCAACAAGAACCAAGTCCTTCCGCAACTCGACGTGGTCGGTAGCTTCGGCTATTCCGCTGGTGGACGAGGCATCGGATACTCCGGCGTTCTGGGACAGTTCGAACGTCAAGAAAACCCTCAATGGTCTGTCGGCGGCCGATTCAGCATGCCAATCGGCAATCGGGTCGCTCGCAATAATCTCAAAATCGCCCGAGCAAGAGAGGAGCAAAGCGTACTCAACCTAAAACAATTCGAGCAAAATGTCATGGTGGCGGTCGAGAACGCAGTGACCTCTGCCAAGATTAATCTTCAACGCGTCGACGCGACCCGGCAACAGCGGGAATTCGCTGAGGCGGCCCTTGAGGCTGAAGAGAAAAAACTTGAGAACGGAAAGAGCACAAGCTTCTTCGTATTGCAGCTTCAACGCGATCTAACCCAAGCCCGATCTCAAGAAATCCAAGCCCTTACAGACTATAACAAGTCTGTATCCAGTCTTTCCCTTCTGGAAGGCGGCATCCTACAAAGCCAAGAAATCAGTCTCGAAGTTGAATAGACTTCATCGCTTTACGATCGTAATCAGACGGTCGTAAACAGCCAATAAACCCGTGCCCTATCGACTTGTTCCGGAAACGCCGTTGGCGTGGTTCGTCTACATCCTCTTCAGAGTTCTCTTCCGTTTCCGCGCATATGGCGGCGAGGATCTCGACGCCAAGGGCCCCGTCCTGCTCTTGCCGAATCATGTGTCTTGGATCGATTTCCTTTTTCTCGGCGTTTGCTTAAAGAAAGATTGGCGCTTTGTCACCTCAGCGACCACGGCAGAAGCCAGTTGGCTCCATCGCCGAATCATGAGGAGTGATCGAGCCTTCCCTATCGATCCGAGCTCCCCCTACGCCATCAAGCATATTGCCGCCTACCTCAATTCAGGGGGCAGGCTCGTTCTCTTCGCAGAAGGACGCATTACCACCACGGGCGCACTCATGAAACTATACGAAGGGTGTGGTTTTCTCCTGCTAAAGACCCCGGCCAAAGTCATCACCTGCAACCTCCGGGGAGCCAATCGATTCAAACTCACTAAGCACAAGGGATGGAAGCGATGGCGTCCAACCATCAGTGTCCACTTCAGCCGCCTCAAGGAACCTCCAACTCGAGAGTTTTCCAGCAACATGCAGGGAAGGCGCCAACTGACATCCTGGCTAAGAGACACAATCCTCAACCATCAGTTCCAAGTTGAAACCGAATTTGGACCGAAGACCGTGCTCGAAGCAGTGACCAACAATCGCTATGAGCAACCCAAGCTTAGCATCATCGGTGATGCCACGTTCAAAGAGCTAAGCTATCAAGATATCTTAATTGGAACTGAGGTTCTTTCGCAACAATGGGCCCAAATCTTCGGTTCCGATGAGAAACACGTGGGACTTCTCTTGCCGAACGTCAATGCCAGTCCTGTAGCACTCTTGAGTCTCTGGGCGGCTGGCAAGATCCCAGCGCTGCTGAATTTTTCATCTAGCCCGGCTACAATGATATCGTGCTGCCAGCTTGCATCCCTCAAGACGATCATCACATCCCGACAGTTCCTTGAGCGTGCCAGACTCGATCTTTCAGCCATTGAAGAAACAGGAATCAAGCTTCTCTATCTAGAGGACATTCGCTCACGCGTCACAACAAAGGACAAACTCAGCGCACTCCTCTCTCAAAAACTCCGAAGACCCTTTCAATCAACAGCACCAGATCCAGATACAGTCGCGGCCATTCTCTTCACAAGCGGCTCGGAAGGGACCCCAAAAGGCGTGGCCCTGAGTCACGGCAACCTCATCGCAAATATTAGGCAGATGCTCTCCGTGATTGATATTACGGATGCCGACCGTGCCTTCAACGCCATGCCAATGTTCCATAGCTTTGGACTCACCATAGGCACCCTGCTCCCACTCGTTCGAGGGATTTTCGTCTTCCTCTATCCATCCCCGCTTCACTACCGGATGGTTCCCGCCCTCGTCTACGATCAAGATTGCACGATCGTCTTGGGGACAAACACCTTTCTTAATGGCTACGCAAGAAAGGCACACATGTATGATTTTCAATCCGTTCGCTATCTCTTCGCCGGGGCCGAAAAAACACAGAAGGCAACATTCGAGACCTGGGCCTTCAAGTATGGCATTCGAATTCTCGAAGGATACGGAGCCACCGAGTGTAGCCCCTGCATCAGCGTTAACACGAGGATGGAAGCTAAGATCGGATCAGCCGGACGCTTGCTTCCAGCAATCGATCACCGGCTCGAAAAGATCCCGGGCGTCGAGCCCGGCGGGCGTCTCCACGTTCGTGGTCCAAACGTGATGAAAGGCTACTTGAATCCAGAGGCCAACAAGGAATTCGAAGCACAGAAGGGGTGGTATGACACAGGGGATATCGCCGACATCGACGCGGAAGGCTACGTTCATATTCTCGGCCGACTCAAGCGATTCGCTAAAGTCAGCGGAGAAATGATCAGTTTGACTGCGATCGAAGAATCACTGGCGGGCCGATTCGAGCACATTGGGTTTCGCACTGAAATCGCAATCGTCACCGAACCAGATTCCCGCAAAGGTGAAAAACTCATTGCCGTGACGAATCACCCCGGGGTGACCCTCGAGGCGATTCGAGATATTCTCAAAGAAACGGGACACTCAAACTTGAGTGCCCCGCGACAAATCGAACACTTAAAGACCATCCCCAAACTTGGCTCAGGGAAAACGGACTATCGCACTCTCCAGCAAGCGCTCGATTCTAAACTCCGAGCAGACAACAAATAACGCCTTTCTGGGCATGCAATCGATTCTCGGCCTGATCAAAGATTGTCTGTTGGTGAGCTTCGAGCACGTCTTCGGTAATCTCCTTTCCGCGATACGCGGGTAAGCAATGGAGGACGAGGACGGACTCTTTTGCCTTCGAAACGATCTCACTATTAATCTGGAACCCTTGGAACTGACGAAGACGCTCCTCCGCTTCCTCTTCCATACCCATGGATACCCAAACATCGGTGTATAACACATCCGCCCCAGTGGCAGCGGCAGCAACATCAGTCGTGACAGAAACATTGTCTCCGGCCTGATCGATCAACGAAGGCTTGGGCTGGAAGCCCTCCGGAGAGGCAATCCTCAATTGGAAACCAAATTTGATCGCGGCATAAACCCAAGAAGTTGCTACATTGCAGGCGCCGTCACCAATGAAGGTCACCACACGGTCCTCAATGGATCCGAGTTTTTCCCGCATCGTGAGGAGATCCGCCATAATCTGGCAGGGATGCGCGTGATCAGTCAGAGCATTGATCGTTGGGATATCGCTATACTCAGCAAAGTCAACAATCTCTTGATGCGAGAAGGTTCGAATCACGGCACCATGGATCATCCGACCGAGAACACGAGCTGTATCCTTGATAGGTTCACCGCGGCCCAATTGCATTTCTCGAGAACTGAGAAACATCGCTCGCCCACCTAGTTCGCGGATGCCGACCTCGAATGACACGCGCGTGCGAGTCGATGACTTAGAGAAAATCAGACCCCACGTTTGCCCTTTCAAGGGCTGAAAACTCTCGTCGCCACGAATCGCCTTCAACTCGGCAGCTCGATCCAAAATTGCGGTCAACCCTTCAACAGAATGCTCCTCGAGACTTAGGAAATGTTTCGTCATATCAATCCTTTGATAGTTCTCCTCAAAATCGCAACCGCCTCCTTCGCCTGTTCTTCTGAGACGTTCAGGGGCGGCAAAAACCGAATCACCTTCGTACCTGCCGGGATTACCAGCATTCCTTCTTTTTCGAGGGCAACGACCATCTGGATCGACAAGGGGCGATCCGCCGTGAAGCGACTCGTAAACCCCTCGACGAACTCAACACCAATCATTAAGCCGAGCCCTCGAATCTCAGCAACTACGTTCGGGAACTCCGCTTGCAAGCCTTTCAATGCTTCGCAGAAAATATCCCCTACCTGACGGGCATTCGTCTCAAGATCATTCTTCTCGATCTCATCCAACACCGCCAACCCGGTTGCCGAGGCGAGTGGGGTCCCACCAAAAGTCGTCCCGTGCGTACCAGGCCCCAACACGTCACTGTGTTTTTGATCGATCCAAACCGCCCCCATCGGAAATCCACCACCCAAGGACTTTGCCATCGAAATCCCATCAGGCAGGAAGGGCTTCGTCATTTCGACCCCTTCAAGAATGCGTTCGTAGCTCTGAAATCTTCCGGTACGAAAATGCCCGCATTGAACCCCGTCAAAGAGGAGCAGCAGATCTCGTTCGTCACAAAGCTCTCGAAGGCCCAAGAGAAATTCAGGCGTCGCAGGATTAATGCCTCCTTCTCCTTGAATACCTTCAATCATGACGGCAATCGTGGCAGGGCTGATCGCTTTCTCAACGCTCTCTAAATCATTGAAAGGAACATGGACAAACCCCGGCAAGAGCGGTTCAAAACCTACCTTTACCTTCTCTTGCCCCGTCGCCGAGATTCCAGCCATAGTTCGACCATGGAAAGAATTGAGGCAGGTAATAATCTCGAAGCGTCCGCTCGCACTCCCGACCTTACGAGCGAGCTTGATCAAGGTCTCATTTGCCTCGGCGCCACTATTGCAGAAAAAGCATTTCCCGGGAGCGATCAGTGATACCAACCTCTCAGCAAATTGCCCTTGAAGATCATTGTAGTAGAGATTGGAGACATGAACCAAACGAGCCGCTTGCTCCGCCAACGCCGCCGTCATCGACGGATGGGCGTGACCGAGAGAACAAACGGCAATGCCTGCCCCCAAATCGAGGTAACGACGCTCTTGCTCATCCCACACGTAGCATCCCGTCCCACGCGTCAAGACGGTGTCAAAGCGCCCGTAGTTTGGGACGACATAATCTTTGAAGCGCTGCTTGATAGCGTCGCCTAAAGCGATCCCGCTATCCGTCGTTTCCTTTTCTTCTGTACTCATGGAATCACCTGTGTCCCGACACCTTCGTCGGTAAAGATCTCGAGTAAGACCGCGTGATTCACTCGCCCGTCAACAAGTGAAACGCGATCCACGCCTGCCTGAATGGCACCAACGGCGCTATCGATCTTTGGAATCATGCCTGTCCCGATAATCGAGTCGTTCTTTAACTGAGCCACTTCGGCTACGGATACCTCACTAATCAAGCTTTCAAGGTCCGCCGGATCCTTCATCAGCCCTGGAACATCACTCATAAATACCAAGCGACGTGCATTCAATGCGATGGCAAGTTCGGCCGCGGCAAGATCCGCATTGCAGTTAAATAAGTGTCCATCATGGCCGCGCGCCGTGGGACTAATAACTGGCGTGGTTCCCGCCTTGATGGCTGCCAGGATCGGTTCTGTTTCTATCGCGGTGATCTCGCCAACAAATCCTAAATTGTAAGGATCTCCATCCGGACTCTGAAACACCTTTTGCCTGCAGGAGAGAATATCTCGCCCAGGGATTCCTACCGCCTCTCCGCCCAATTCTTTGATCGTTGAAACGATCTCAGGATTGATTTGATTCGATAGAACGCGATCAACCAATTCGACCGAAGCGACGTCGGTTACCCGGTGCCCCTGAATGAATTCCGGATTCAAGCCCTCCTCCTTCATCGCCCGACTGATAGCTTTACCGCCACCGTGCACCACGACTGGATTAATCCCAACCGACTCGAGAAAAACAATATCTCGAGCCACCCCGGTTCTCACGGCTGGGTCAGAGGAATCCATAAAGCTCCCCCCATACTTCACCACAAAGGTCTCACCACGAAACTTTTGTATATACGGTAACGCCTCAAGGAGGGTCGCTGCCTTTTGAATCAAATCTTGCACTGTTCTAGCCTCCTAATGCAGCAGGGTTGGAAAGATCCCCTTTGTTGAAATCAACGTACTCTTCGGTGAGATCGCAGGTATGAATAACCGCCTGCCCTTTGCCAAGGTTAAGGTGAATGTGGAGATCGAATTCATCCCGCGCCACCTCAGCGCAAAGCCGCTTGAATGTGACCCTCGTTGGTCTCCCGCCCCGAAGCGAATAGACCCGTTTTTCTGAACCCGGAGCGCTGTAAGCCACATCCACAGATTCCTCAACAATCCGTGCCGATGAATAGCCCAAGGCATCCAAGATACGTCCCCAGTTGGGATCCCCCCCACACCAACTCGTCTTTACTAACAAACTGTTGGCCACTGCCCGGCCAGCCGCGCGGGCATCGGCATCCGTTTTTGCCCCTGAAACTCGCAGCGTCACAAACTTCGAGGCCCCTTCACCATCTCGAACCATCATCTTGGCCAATTCGACACAAACCTGGCTGAGTCCTTCTTGAAATACCTTGAACAGTGCCGACCGCGTCGACTTGATCTCAGCATTCCCTGCTCGCCCATTCGCCATGATTAGAACCGTATCATTCGTACTCATATCCCCATCTACGGTCACGGAGTTGAACGAGCCGTTCACGGCCACGGTTAACGCCTGCTGTAACATCGACTGGGAAATCGAGACATCGGTGGTGAGAAACGACAACATCGTCGCATGTAACTCTCGAGGTCCCGGAGGCTTCCCGTCGGGGGTCATCAACGGATCAATCATTCCCGCCCCTTTTGCGATTCCTCCGATTCGGATCGGTCCCGTTGGAGTCGAAATCTCAACAGCAAACTCTTTGGGATGGGTGTCACTGGTCATGATCGCTTCGGCAGCCGCTCGTGCCTCCTTTTCGCCTGTACCCAAGGCAGCAACCGATGCTCGAATCCCTCGCTTGATATTCGGCATCGGAAGAGGCAATCCAATTCTCCCGGTGGACGCCACGTAGACATGATCCGGATTGATTTTCATGTGCTTCGCGGTTTCGGAGGCCATCGTCGCGGCGTCGTTCTTTCCTCGATCGCCCGTACAAGCGTTGGCATTACCGGAATTCACCACGATCGCCTGTCCTTTTCCGTCCTTGATTTGCTCAAGGCAGCGCTTTACCGGCGCAGCACAAACTTGATTCGTCGTAAACAAACCAGCAATCGCGCAAGGCTCGTCAGCGGCAATCAGGGCCATATCGAGATCGACAGTCTTGTTCGAGCCCTTTCCCGTCCCCAGCCGCTTCACGTCACAGTACACGCCCGAAGCTCGGAATCCGAGCGGTGCGGTTACCGAACCTGAAATCGATTGAAACAAAAATGCCATAGGAAATAAAAAACCACTAGGTTACTTAGGAGAAGAAAAATGAAGAAATGCAGGAGCGAGCAGAGCTTCAATAAAGAAACTCTGTACGGTTGTCCCAAATGCGGAGTGTCGCGGAGATCCACGTCATAAAAACCAAAAAACCAACTATTGGCCTAAATGTCAATCTCCCATTCCGTCAGGCCTGAGAAGTGACATAGGCACAGATCTCGCTCACTGCAGGCGTTGACCCGGATCACAACTAGAGGCAACATAGTGAGCAAGGACCGATGGTTCCTCAGAACGACGGTCATCGAACACAGAGCTTGAGCATGGAGAATACCAGCACAACAGAGCCCCCAAGCGAGATTGAAACTGATGGCGCCCCTCCAAAAAGTCGCTGGCGCCGCTTTGTTCACGGAAGCACCCCGGGCCGAACGCGGCTCCGAATCTTCGGAGTAGCACTCGGGTCCTTTCTCCTATTTAAGTTTTGGCTGATTCCGATCAAGGTCGTCGGATTCAGCATGTTTCCGACGTACAAACCGGGAGAGATCAACTACATCAATCGCTATGCCTACGCTAAGCGAGCCCCTACCCGGGGTGAAATAGTGTCCATCGGCACGACCGGGGCACAAGTAACGATCCTCAAGCGGGTTCTTGGTGTCCCCGGCGATCACGTCTACATGCGCAAGGGACGAGTCCATATCAATGGCGAAGAACTCGATGAACCGTACCTCGAGATAGAATCAGGGCATTCCACAGTCGCCCCGGTTCGACTCAAGGAAGACGAGTTTTGGGTCGTTGGAGACAATCGGATGGTTTCAGAATTTAGAAAAATCCACCGCCGACGCATCATTGGGAAGCCCTTGTTTTGAAAACTGCCAAGCCCTTAATTGTCGTCGTCCTCATTACCTGTCTCTTATACACATCTCCGAGCCCACGAGA
>OJGU01000718.1_pt1 | contig 16644 bp, 13 predicted proteins | sample 1594741 | NCBI WGS metagenome assembly OJGU01 (sample SAMN05416841, study PRJEB24817) | seawater metagenome | isolation source: Sea water | place: Canada:Atlantic | collected 2013-07
ACGAGATGTAGAGAGGTCTCGTGGGCTCGGAGATGTGTATAAGAGACAGGCTGTGAGCCCCGCAGCGCCCGGCGCAATGGCCGAATCAGAGCGTTTAGGGTGGGGCCCGGAACCTCGAGACAGTAGCATGTCCAGTGTGGATTTGGCCGCATTGGCGCAACGCGCGCGGGGCCTCGGCGTGCCCGGGCGCACTTTTTCCGAGCCCGGCCAACCCATGGGGCAGGCTTGCGGGTAGGGGACCTCGGTGACGGGAATGAGCAGCGCGCGCGACAGCCAGCCGGCGCCCAATGGGTGGCCCTGGAGCCTGCTCGACGGCTTCCGCGCCGGCGAGACGACCGCCCTGAGGGACGTCTACCGGCTGTACGCGGAGGAGGTCTCGAAGCAGCTTCGGTTTGGCTTCAGTTTCGACTCTCGCGGCCGCGCTCACCGATTCGTCGGGTACAGCTCCGCATTCGACCTTCAGGATGCGCTGCATGAGACCTTCCGACGGGCGTTCGAGCCGCGGGCGCGCCAGGGGTACGACGGCCTGCGTCCGTATGGCCCGTACCTGAGAACCATCGCGCGCAACGTCGTGCTGCGAACGTTCCGCAAGCGCGAGATCTCATTCCCGCCGGTGGCCGACGACGATGACGACCGGCCCGCGGTGACCGCCTGGGGCGATGATGGCCCGACGCCCGAACAGTCGGTCGGCTCGGCGCAGGTCCAGAAGCTGGTTCGCGCCTTTCTCGAGACCCTGGACACGGAATCGCGGCGCCTGCTCGAGATCCGTTTCATCGAGGGGAAGTCCCAACGCGATGCGGCGGAAGCCTTGGGCATCGGCCGTCAGCAAGTGCGGTCTCGAGAGGTCAAGCTGCGTACGGCGTTGGTCAAATACCTCAAGGCCCAGGGCGAGTCGGGGCTGCTGTCGCACACGGCACTGCTCGCACTGTTGGCCCTGACTCAGCTCGTGCAAGAGGGGATGGCAGCCGGATGAGTTGGACGCGACCCAAAGTGTGGAGACGGATCGAGGACGCCGTATCCGGGCGCTTGAGTGCGCCCGACCGCGCAGCGCTGTTTGAGGAACTCCGAGAGAACGAGGCGGCCCGCGCCGACTACGATCTGACGTTTGAGGCGATGCGGGAGCTGGAACAGGCCCCGGTCGCCCAGGCGGAGCTCGATGTGGTGGAGGCGTGGCTTGTCAGTGACCTGGAGTCGCAGGCCGTGGCCGACATCGCGTGGTGGAGGCGTCCGTGGCTACCCGCGGTACTCGCCGTTGCGGCGGCTGCGGTTGTGGTGGTCGTGGTGGCCCCCTCGAATGGGGATCCCGACGACGACGGCTTTCAAGCGCGAGGCGCCGGAGACTTTCGCGGGCTGGCGATCGACGCGCTATGCCCCCAAGGGGCAGGTGCGATGGATCACCAAGGGCTCAAGCCGGCGGCGGAACACGGCTGTGCACTCAACCAGACGCTCTCGTTTGCGTATCGCGTCGACCCTGCGGCCCGGGGAGGGGTCTTGAGCCTCTTTGGTGTCGATGACGCCGGAGATGTCCTGTACTACGCGCCAACGCCCGCGGATGCGGCAGGGCTCGATGCTCAGCCCGGAACGTGGACTCCGCTTCCGATGGTCGTGCAACTCGGCGTGAATCATGAGGCCGGTGCCGTCGTCGTGTATGGCCTCGTGTCCTCGCAGGCGCCCACCGTGGCGCAAGTCGACGCGATGGCGGCCTCCTTGGCCGACGCGGGCCCCGCCACCATCGGCGACGCCGCGTGGCATCGCCGACTCTCGGACGACCCTGCCGTGGGCGCCCTGTGCCCCGAACCGACTTCCTGCGAGAGCGCCGAGCTGTCCTTCACGATCTACGAGGCAAACCGATGAATCGCTTCACTGCAATGCTGGCCCCCGCGCTCCTCGCTCTTGGAATCACCGGCGGTTTCGCAACCGAGGCGCACGCAGGCAGGGGGTCGAGCGTCCTGCCGCTTTCGATGCGGATGCCGACGCATCAGTTCGCGCTGATCATCGGGAGCAACGCGACGTTGGACGCCTCGACGGACCCGCTTCGGTTTGCCGATGATGACGCGGCGGCCATGGCCGAGCTGCTGACCGAGGTCGGCTATGACGTCGCGCTGGTGACGACCCTCGACGTGGAAAGTCAGGCGCTGCACCCCGATCTGGTTCGCACCGCGTTCGATCCCTCGCCGGAGGGCCTGGACGCTGCCTGGACCCAGCTGCGCAAGCGCATGGACGCAGTCGACGGCGAGGTCGAGTTGCTGATCTACTACTCGGGACACGGTGACGTGGGGCCCGACGGACAGGGCTATCTGACGCTGACCGGCGGAAAGCTGACCCGCAACCGGCTGTTCTCCGAGATCCTCGAAGGCTCTCCCGCAGACCACAACCACGTCTTGATCGATGCCTGCCGGAGTGAGCAGTTCGTGCTCACGCGTGGGAAGAAGACGTGGAAAGACGACCGCTCCGGTGAGGATGGTCGCGAAGATGTCGGGCGATACCTCGGCAAGAACCACTTGGGCGGGCATCCGGATACCGGAGTGATCGTCGCCCACTCGGCCGACCAGCAGACTCATGAGTGGGAGCGCTATCGCGGCGGTATTTTCACGCACCAGCTCCTGTCGGGGTTGCGTGGCGGCGCCGACCTCAACGGTGATGGGGCGGTCGAGTACTCCGAGATCGGGGCGTTCGTCGCCGCAGCCAACAGTGGGGTCAAGGACCCGCGGGCGCGGCTTTCGGTCACCGTTCGGCCACCCGCCGAGGACCAGCGGCAGCCCGTGTTGCGGCATGAGGACGTCTCATCGCAGCGCGTGCTGTACTTCCCCGAAGGCGAGGACCAGCGCCTGTACACGGTGGAGGACTCCCGCGGAGTTCGGCTGGCGGATCTTCGCCGGGCGGGGGATCGACCCGGCTACCTGCGCCTGCCGGATGGGGACATGTTCGTTTCGCGCCGGAGCGCGGATGGGGCCGGGGACGCGCAGGAGGCGACGATCCCCGCAGACGTCGGCGGACGCACGGAAGTGCTCGAACTCTCCTTCACGCGAACCAAGCGTGCGGCCCGTGGCGCGCTGGACCAGGCGTTTCGCGCCGGGCTGTTCGCGACCCCCTACGGCCCTGGCTACTACACCGGCTACACCGACACCCGGGGCCTGCTCGGCGTCGAAGACCCGAAGTGGCGGGTCGAAGTGTGGGAGGTCGACGAGGACGGGAACGAGACTAAAGTCTCCGAAACCGAGGTCGAGGCCCCAACCGCCGACGAGGCCCTCGAGACCGAGATCGTGGTCACCGAAGGAAAGCAGGAGAGTCGCGGCGAGAAGACGTGGGGCGGGTTGTTCTTCGGCACGGTTCTCACCCCGCAAAACCCCGGCGGACGTCTCGACGCCGATGCGGGGCGGGTGACCTCGACCGACTACCGTGGATGCATCTCCCCCGACGATCCCAACGCGTGTTCGGTCGTCCGCGGCTTTGACCTGCGCTGGCAGGTGTTCCGCACCTCGTCCAAGAAGAAGTACCCGGGTTGGTTGGGGTACGTCCGGACCGGCTACACGGCGGGCCACGCCGTGTTTCCCCCCGAGGTCGAGATGGGAGTTCCCGTGCTGGAGCCCGGTGCCGCCGTGACCGGATCGTATGTGGCGGTCCCGGTGTTTCTGGGGGGCAACGTCTACGTGTTCGACAACTTCCCGCTGCGGCCCTATGCCGGCATGGGCTTCGGATTCGATGTCATCCGTATGCGGTATGAGCGAGTCGAGGCCGCAACCCGCACGGTGACCAAAGCGCGCATTGGCTTCGAGCTGCACGCAGGTCTCGAGGCCCGGATCACCAACCACGTCGCGCTCAGTGCCGAGGTCATGCAGCTGTGGGGCGCCCGAAAGCGATTCGATGGCGTTCCAGACTTTGCGAACCGGGGGTTCTCGATGGTGTTCGGTGTTGCGGTTGGGTTCGGCCTGCACGATTCGAAACAGGCGCGTCGGGTGACGACCGAGGTTCGCCGCACCAAGGTTCCTCGCAAAGAGTCGAAGTCTCGCAACCCGATGGCCGAGCAGGCGCAACCCGCGGAGCCGCCCGCACCCCCACCGTCTGAGGTGGCAGCCCCCGCGACTCCTGAGCCGCCACAGGCACCTGCGGAGCCCGCATCGCCACCGAGCGCGCCGCCACCGAGTCCTGCACCCCAGGACTAAGCGCTAGCGGGGCGGCCCGAGAATCGGGCGCGCTCGCGGTGTGATCAGACCGCCGAGGAAGTCCAGTACGGCCCGGATTCGGGCCGAATGCCGGAGGTCTCGATGAACGGCCTGCCATGCGGAGCGTGGGGCAGGGGCCCCATCGAACGGGACGCGCACGAGCTTGTTGTCGTGTTCGGCGACCTCGCACGGGAGCAGGGCGACGCCCAGTCCCCCGACCGCGGCGGAGTAGATCGACGAGACGCTGTCCGATCGCATCACGCACGCCGAGTCCCGCAGATGGTCCTCCATCCACGCGTTCTCGCGCCGGAAAGGACGTCCCTCAGCGAACATGATGACCCGGTGTCCCGCCCATGCACCGCTCTGCGGCGGCATGCCAAACTGCTCGACGTATTCGGGTTGCGCGTAGAAACCGAGTTCGATCGTGAAGAGCTTCTTGACCACCAGGTCTTCGTGGTCGGGCCGGGCGAGTCGCAGTGCGATGTCAGCCTCACGGCGGGCGAGGTTGATGTCGCGGTTCGTGCAGACCAGCTCGACGCAGATGTCGGGGAAGAGCTCGTAGAACGATGAGAGCCGGGGCGCGATGAAGCGCGTGGTGAGCATCTCGGTTGCGGACAGCCGCACGCGCCCTTGGAGTCGCTGGTCTGTACCGGCGACGTCTCGCTCGACGGCAAGCGCCTCTTCCTCGATGCGTTCGGCCCGAGGCAGCAGGCGGGTCCCGGCGGCGGTGAGCCGGTAGCCGTGCGACGTGCGGTCGAACAGGCGCGCACCGAGGCGGGTCTCGAGGGACGAGATCCGACGGCCGACCGTGGTCGGATCGAGTTTGAGCGACGCACCCGCGCGAGCGAGGTTGCCCTCGCGATGCACGGTGAGGAAGAACCGAACGTCGTCCCAGTTGAACACGGCAGCCTGCATTATTGCAGGATTGGCGGCCCCGTGCTCACGCGGTGAGCTGGATGTCGCGCCACCGTCCCGTGCGGAAGCGCCACCCCATCACGGCCGAGAGCACGGCGAGGTAGGCCACGACCGCCAGGATCGCGGCGTTCGGCCCTCCTCCGTAGACCGTGATCGCGAAGTAGCTGCCCGGGACGAACAGTAGCCATGCGACGGCGAGGCGGGCGTAGAGGCTGAACGCTGTGTCTCCTGCGGCCCGCAGCGCCTCGGAGACGCTCATGGTGATGGCGTCGAAGAGCTGCCACGCGGCGCTCAGCGCCAGCGCGGATGCCCCGACGACCACGATTTCGGCCGTGTCGCCGGCACCCTCGGGCGCGAAGAGCTTCATGATCGGTCCGGGGAACAAGATGTACAGAACGCCGACGGAGAGCTGCCAGGTGCAGGTGGTGCTCAGGGTCCGGCGGAGGATCGACGGCACCTCGCTGTGCTGCTCCGCTCCGATCGCTTGGCCGACGAGGATGGCTCCGGCCGAGCTCAGTCCGAACGCCGGCATGAACGACACGGAGTTGACCTGAACGGTGGCCAGCAGAGCCGCCGTGGCGACCGTGCCGAGGTCGGCCACGACGACGTTGACGAAGAACATGAACGCCGCGAACTCGAGGAACCAGTTCAGTCCGTTGGGGATGCCGAACCGGAGCATCTTCCCGAACTCGCGGACCACCGAGTCTGGAGGTGTCGAGGGGGCCGGTTTTTCAGGTTGAGGGATGCCGGCCCGGGCGAGGAAGAGGACCAGGAGGATGACGAAACCCACCACGCTGGCGAGCACGGAGGCCCACGCAGCTCCGGCGACCCCCAGCGCGGGCGCACCGGCGTGTCCGCCGATGAGCAGCCAGTTCAGTCCCACGTTGCACACCATGGTGAGCAGGGCCGCGATCATCCCGTAGCGGGTGTTGCCCAGTCCGGCGTACCAGTTGCCGATCGCCTCGATGCCAACGATGGCCACCACCGAAAGCAGCCGGATCGAGAGGTAGTCGGACATCGCCGCGCGGACGGAGGGCGAGTAGTGGAGATGGGAGAGCGCGCCGGGGACAAGCGGAACGATGCCCGCGAACAGGAGCCCCGCGAGGACCGCCAGCACGAGTCCGTACCAGCCGTATCGCCGCGCCCCCACCACGTCGCCCTTGCCCGAGAGCTGGCTGGCGAAGCTCTGCACGATGTACGCGGTGCCGATCGGCAGGATCGCCAGGCTCATCACGTTCATCGAGCCCGCGGTCGTGGCCGCAAGCGCGTCCTCGCCGAGCGAGGCGGTCATGAGTGCATCGCTGAACCCGATCACCGCTTGGGCGGAACGAGACAGGACCACAGGCCATGCCAGGCGCCCGAGCGCACCGTAGCCATATCGCGACCTGGACATCAGGGGGGTGTGTACCGGAAACGCCGGACAAAAAAAGAACCCCCGGGCGGCCTAGGACCGTCCGGGGGTTCGTGTTGTAGCGGGGACAGGATTTGAACCTGTGACCTCCGGGTTATGAGCCCGGCGAGCTACCTGACTGCTCCACCCCGCACCAGGTGTTGGGAGAGGGCTTATAGGCGAGGGCGCTGCGGAGGTCAAGGGTGAAGGGAAACAAAAAATGAACCTACCGGCCGGGCCGATTATTCGGGCGGCCCTTGGCATTGCCCGCGTGAAAAACCGAATCGCGGCTTGACCACGTTGTCCCTGCTTCATAGCTTTCGCGGTCTATGGACGCTCAAGCCGTCTCGGCCGCGCTCACGCCGGCCGCCCTTGCACCGGCGATTGCCAAGCGACTCGGCCTGCCACCGGCTGAGGTCGAGACCGCGCTCGGTCTGCTCGCCCAAGGGGCGCAACCCGCCTTCATCGCGCGATACCGGGGCGACCGGGTGAAGGAGCTGCGCATCGATGACCTCGAGCAGATCCAAACCGCGGCGGCCCAAGCCGTGGGCTTCGAACTGCGTCGTCAGCAGGTGGCGGGAGAGCTCGCCGCCCGAGGGACCGTCGGTCCGATGATCGACCGCGAGTTGCTCGCCGCCTCGCACCCTCTCGACCTCGATGACGTTCGAAGCGTTGCGACACGAAAGAAGCGCCCTGCCGTCGTCCGAGCCCGGATCGGCGGGCTCACCCCGCTTGCGCTCGCGCTGTGGAAGCACGGCAGCACCGGCGACTTTGCGGACGGCGATTCGATTCCGGCCGAGCTCCTCGCCGTCCCCAGCCGACAGGTGTTGGGGAAGAAGCGGAAGCGGAAGCGAAACCGCAAGAAGCCCGCGCCCGTCGAGGCCACCGCGGACGCAGCCGTCGAGGGCACGACCGAGGCGAGTGGGGAGCCAGATTCTCAGGACGCAGGCGTGGCCGAACCAGAGGCCGCAACTCCAGCCGCGGCTGACGCTGCCGATTCGGCGCCCGAAGCAGCGGCCCCTGCACAAGACACCGAGGCTGCGGAATCTGCGGTCCAGGTGGCTGCGGACGGCGTAGAGGACTCAGCGTCGTCCCCGGTCGTTCCGGATGCGGCGGAGCCAAGCGAGCGCGCCGACGCGGCGGCGGTCGTCTCGGCGGAACCGCAACCGCCGGAGATCCCGATGTTTGACGGCGAGGCCTTGGCCGCCGCCGTCACGGCCGACAGCCTCCCTGAGGACAACGATGCCCTCACGGGTGCCAAGTCCATTTGTGCCGACTTGCTGGTCGAGCATCCTGGCGTGCGGCGCTTGTTGCGTCGTCTGACGATGGCGCGCGGCAAGCTGACGACCGCGGTCGTGGAGGCCAAAAAGGACCGCGCAGCTCGGTACAGCAAGTTCTTTGAACGCGCCGAGGTGTGCAGCTCGATGGCACCGAACAACGTGCTTGCGGTGCAGCGCGCGGAGCGTGACGGGCTCCTCTCGGTCTCGATCGAGGTGGACCCCGAGATGATCTGCAAGGAGGTCGCGAGCCTCCTCAAGGTCGCCGAAGAAGGGCCCGCCGCGGACGTGTTGCGCAGTGCGATCGAAGAGGCGTGGACCCATGGGGGTCTCAGCAAGGCCATCTCCGGCTGCGTTCGGCGCCAGATGAAGGAACGCGCGGACCGGGCGATCATCCCGAACCTGTGCGAGTCCCTCCGCCCTCAGCTCCTCGCGCCCGCGTTCGGGCGGCGACCGCTGTTGTGCATCGATCCGGGGACGCAGCACGGATGCCGCCTCATCGTGCTGTCCGCCGACGGCGCGGTCGTGGCTGAAGACACGGTCTTCCCTCTGCAGCCGAAACTGCAAGCCCCGCAGGCCAAGGCGCGGATCGCCGAACTCTGCACCGAGAACAAGGTCGAGCTCATCGTCGTTGTTGGCGGCGGCGGAGCCCGTGATGTCGAGAAGATCGCGCGGGCTGCTCTCGCGGAGGCCGAGGGCGCACCGGAGATCGCGGTGCACACGGTCGACAGCGATGCCGTGGGAAGTCTCGCGGGCGGCAAAACCCTCAAAGCCGAGCTCCCCAAAGCGGACGCGGCGACACGCCGGGCCGTCGCCGCCGGACGCCGCGTGCAAGACCCGCTCACCACGCTCGGCAAGGCCGACCTTCGCAAGCTGTCGCTGGGCCAACACCAGTTCGACGTCGATCCCGAAGCCCTGCGCCAAGCGCTGGAGCAGGTTGTGGGCACCTCGATCGCCAAGGTCGCCGTCGACCTCAACACCGTCGACTTGGACACGCTCGGTCGCGTGCCGGGCATGTCGCAGGCGTTGGCCAAGGCGGTCATCGCCCACCGCGACGGCAAAGAGGGCGGCTTTCGCAGCCGGAACGAGCTGCTCGAAGTCCCCGGATTCGTCGGCAAGGCGTTCGAGCAGGCCTCTGGATTCTTGCGGGTGCCCGGTGGCGAGCAGCCGCTGGACGCCACGCCGATCCACCCCGAGCGTTATGCCCAGGTCGCCCAAATGGCCCGGGCTCTCGACACGACGGTGCCCGAGCTCCTCGGAGACGCCGCCAAAGTCGATGCGCTCGACCCCGAGCCGTTCTTGGGGCAACCGGGGGTGTCTGGAGAGCCACTTGGACCGCGTGGCCTCAGTCAGATCCAGGCCGCGCTTCGGCACCCGTCCCGGGATCCACGGCCGCCGTTCGAGGTCGCTGCGTTTCATCCCGACCTGGGCAGCTTCACGGACCTCAAGGTCGACATGGAGCTCGAGGGCGTCATCACGCACCTCGCTGGCTTCGGCGCGTTTGTCGATGTTGGCATCGCCCAAGAGGGACTCATCCACCTCAGCGAGCTGAGCCACGACTACGTCTCGGCCGCGGGCGACGTCGTACACGTTGGTCAGCGGGTCAAAGGCAAGGTCATCGAGATCACGGCTGACAAGAAGCGCTTCGCGCTCTCGCTCAAGGCTCTCACCGAGGCTCCGCAGCGACCCGCTCGAGACCGTAGCGACAGAGGGGACCGCCCCCGTCGTGGTGGCGACCGTGGTCGGGATGGTGGCCGGGATGGTCGATCCAAAGGCGGCAAGGGCAAGGGCGGGCGTCCAGGCTCCAAGGACGGCGGCCGTAAAGAGAAACGCGAAGACAAGGTCCTCGGGTTCCGCATGGACCTGTCCGACCTTGCGTCCCGACTCGGCAAGGGCTGAGCCGCAGGTGGGCGTGACAGGGCAGGGGGCGGAGAGTCCGATCCCCTGCTCGGGCATGCCCTCGTTGGGGTCCCGGGCGCCGCTCAGAGTTCGGCGGCGAGGGCCCGCAGCGCAACGCGATTCCCGACGCCATCCCACAGCGTCGCCATCACCGACAAGGGCTGATTGATGGCGTCCAGCCGGAGCACGTTGGCCTTGGCGGGGGGCGCGTCGGTGAAGTTGAGCGAGCAGTGCTCGACCCGGCCGTCCTCGAGCAGGACCCCCGAGCCGTGGGAGCGGCAGATCAGAGGCCGCTGTTCGTAGACCGCACAGAGTCCATCGAGCAGCATCGAGCAGCGCTGGGTCTGCTTGGCTTGTGCGCGCACCCGAGCCCGCGTCGCTGCAGGCAGGGCAGCAAGAGCGTCCCGTACCGGCGCGGCTTCGACCTCGAACACGCTCAGGTCGACGTGACAGCACTGGTCGCACGTTTGAGCGCACCGCATCTGCTCACCGGCTGCTCGAGCGGCCTCGTCGAAGTGGGCGTCGACGCGGCTGCGAAGTGTCACCAACGCGCCGCGGGCCGTCTGCGCGTTGGACTCGCTCATGGCCTCCGACGCAGCGTCTCGGCGGTCTTGCCCATCGCAGCGAGGGCTGCATCCGCGGCATCGGCATCAAAACTCGCGCCGCCGACGTACGGGTGACCGCCGCCACCGAGTCGCTCACACAGCGCAGCGATATCGTGGGTCCGGTCTCCGGCCGGCAGCCAGGGGTTGTAGCCGACCGAGAGCTTGTGACTCCCATCCGGCCCACGGCTGACCCCGACGAGATAGTGGATCTCGGGGTACAGCGAATAGGCGATGAACTTGTTGTAGGCGCGCGGGGGCTGGTCGCTCAGGTCGTACGTTGCGACGTCTCCGTCGACCTGCACGCGGCTGCGCATCAGCTCGATGTCGCGGCGGTGGATCTCGAGCGCGGGGTCGACCACGGTCCGCACGTAGTCCGCCTGGGCGAGTTTTTCGAACGGGGTGTCGAGCAGGTCGGTGATGAACCGGCTGATCCGATCCGCGTCTCGGTTTTGCTCTACGAACGTCATCAGCTGCAGCGCCGGCTCGTCGAGTTCGACCGGCATCGCAGGGTTGGGAAACGACGCGGTATCGATCAGTTCAGCCCAGCGCAGCAACTCTGCGTGCTTCGAGGGATCCCAGCCAAACCGCGTCTTCCCGATGTCCGCGATGTAGCTGGTGCAACTGGGCGCGACGGGATCATGAAAGCGACGCCCGGTCTGGTGAGCGTCGAAGTGCTCGCGCTGGCCGTCGAGCTGAAACGCCGACACGTGATGGTCGAAGAACCAACCAAGTCGGGTGTTCGTGCTGTAGCGGAAGTCGACGATCGCCGAGTCGTCGGCATCGAAGTCGGCATCGGTGAACGGGTCACCTTGCTGGTGCGCCTTCGCGATGTAGATGAACTCTGCATCCGCCCGGACGCACGCTCGGTAGAACGCGGTGAAGACCGCAGCGCTGGCGGCTCCATCGAAGCACGCAGCGTGATGGAGGACGTGGACCCGCATCTCGGAGCGCGGAAGGTACCAGAAGCGTTCGCGCGGTGGGACGGCCGCCGCAGGGCGCTAAAGGCGTGAAACGACGCCTGGTTCGGCGGCGTGAATGGTGAAGATCCCCTCGGCGATTCGCTCGGCATCACGGGGCGGCTGTGGCGGAGCGTCGGGGTTCCAGATCCACAAAGAGGCGGCAAGATGCCCGGGATTGGAGGCCATGAGACCGCCGGGGGGCTGCAGAGCAGCGGGCGGGTGGGAGGACAGCAAGCAGCCCTGGTTCAGCAGGACGGCCAGAGTCCGGCCATCGCTGACAAACAGGGCATGAGGCGCCTCGTCGCCGCGCGATTCGGTGTACTTGGCGAGGGCCTCAGCGAGCGCGCCCGGCTCTGCGTAAGCGTTTTGAAAACCCGTCGCTTTGTAGAGCTGATCCAGGAGGGCCAGCAGCTGGATCTGTGCGTCGGGTTCGCGGGCGGCGTCTCGGGCCAAAAATGATGGGAGAGCGCCAAGCAGGTCTGCGCGAGTCCGCTCCCTCAGTGGCGGTCCGGCGAGCACCGCCATCCAGCGGCGGAACCGGGCGGTTCGGGGCGCCTGGCCCGAGAGTCCGCTGCGGGACGCGGGGTGATAGAGCCCGAGCGAGCATCGCGCGCCCGAACGGAGCAGATCTCCGACCGGGTCGTCCGTCTCTCGCGCAACCGGGCGCGACTGCACCAGCGTCTCCGCGCCCATGCATCCACCGACGCTCCAACCAGAGAGGTTGTGCCCGGTGAGTCCCGGCCCTGCATCGGTGTCTTGGCGGCCTTGGACATGGGCGCTGAACGCCGATTCGACCCAGGTCCGGCCCCAAAACGGCCGATCGGGGCGCGCTTCCACCATCGCGACGAGAGTTGGGGAAGTCACAAGATGATCATACCAGGGCTGCGAGGTGGGGCCACTGCAGACCCGGGACACGACCCACAGCGGGCACGGTGCTGACTCCCCTCGGCCCGAGCCCGAACTGCGGCTCTCGCGGCCGGGTTTTCGCGGATTTTTCGCGGCTCCGATCGCGGATCGCTAGGGTCGGGCGATGGTGTTCTCGCGTGGAGTGTCCCTGGTGCGACTCGTCGCCCGCTTTGCCGTTGTGACAGCGGCGGCCGTGGTCGCGTCCGCCTGCGCGAGCAGCCCCGAGACCAAGTCCCGGAAGAAGACAGACGTCGAAAAAACCAGTCGGGCCGACAAACACTACGACGTCGCGGTCGGCTCGTTCCACAACGGCATGTTCTCGGACGCGCGGATCCAGATCGATCGCGCGCTGACCGAAGATCCCGAGCACGCCGACTCGCACTACCTTCAAGGGGTCCTGCTCCTCAACGAGGGCAAGTCGATCGTCGACGCGATCGAGATTCAACAGTGCCTGCAAGACGACGCCGCTGCCCAACAACGGGTGCGGGCCGAATCGCTCCACCGCGAGGCCGCAGATGCATTCGAGCGGGCAGCGACAGCCTATCCAGAAGGTGCGTCCGGGCGCGGACGGGCGCTGAACTCGATGTCGGTCGTCTCCTTGTTCTTCCACGACACCGATGACGCGACGACGTCCGCTGAGCTGGCGCTCGCCGAACAGTTCTATACGGCCCGGTACTCGGCACTCTCCAACCTGGGGTGGGCGCAGTACTTGGGTGGCGACACCGTCAGCGCGACCGCGTCGCTGCGCCAAGCCGTCTTGATCAACCCTGCGTTCTGCGTGGGCCACTACCGACTGGCGCAGATCTATCTCGACTCTGGCCTCGACGAGCACGCGTACGAACACGCCAAGCAGGTGACCGAGAACGGTCAGTGCCCGATTCAAGACGCCTGGCGAATCGCTGGCGTCGCGCAAATGCGGCTCGGGCAGGAGCCGGGGGCGGTCGAAGCGCTCCAAAAGTGTGTAGATCTCGCTCCTCGAAGTTGCCAGGCCGAGGATTGCCGTCGTCTGCTGGGGCCCACAAATACAGAGGAATCTGAGATGGCATTGCAAAGCACGCGCTAGGCGGCAGCCTCGCAGCCGTGTTTTGCATGCGTACCGCTTGCGGGGCGGGCGTTCAGCGGGCAACACTTCGCCGCGATGCAGCACGCAGAAACGAGCCGGTTGCGCGTGGTCGCCGCGGCGGCAACGGATGCCCGTCGTGACGACGGTGCCGAAGAGTTGCCGAGCTCTGCCGGAATCGACGGGGTTCCGTCTCCGGGTCGCTACATCAAGGAGCAACGAAAGCGGCAGGGGATGAGCATCGACCAGCTCGCCGCCGCCACCAAGATCCCGCGCTCGAGTCTCGAGCTTCTCGAGTCGGACCATCACGAGTCGTTGCCGGGCCCGGTGTTCGTCAAAGGCTTCCTTCGTTGCTGCTCGCGGGCCTTGGGCCTCGAGGCGGAGGTGGTGATGGAGTTGGTGTACGAACGGGAGCGCGAGCTGCTCCTGGCGCGACGCCGTGAACGACCCGCCGCACCCCCGACGTCCGCGGCGCCTGCAACGTCCGCTGCACCCACGACCCCTGTCGCTCCCCCTGAGCTCCCCGAGACGGCCGAGGCTGACGCACCGGTGTCCGACGCTGGGCCCACGTCCCCGGCTGAAGCTGCGGGCAAGACCGCCGGCATGGACCTCTTCTCGGGTCTGCGCCGGTTCGCGGGTCGAGGTGGTGTTTCGATGATGCTCTGGGTCGCCGTCGCGCTGTTTGTCGCGATGGTGATGATGGCGGCGTTCAACATGCTTGGCGTCAGCCCCATCGGCCCGACCTAGGCGGCTGATGCCGCGTCCCGCGGGTCCCCTGGGACGTCCACGCCAGACCCAGGGCGGTTGAACTCGACCCCTGGCTAGGCTGGCGGCACCAGTGCGGATATCATCCGCGCGGTCGCCATGCCGACGATGCGCACCCGCAAGATCCGGATCCTGCACGCACTGCTGCGTGCCGGGGACAAGCGTCGGCTGCGTCGTGCGCTGGAGCGGCTCGATGACGTCGAGATCGCCCAGCAACTCGACAACCTCGAGACCGACGATCAGCTCGCAGCGCTCCGGCTGGTCCCTGCGTCTCGACGTGCCGAGATCATCGGAGCGATGCGCTACGAGAGCGCCGCGGGCCTCGTCGCGGCGCTGGCCCCCGAGGAGGCCGCGAGTGTCGTCGACGACCTCGATGCCGACGATGCGGTCGACATCCTCGGCTATCTGCCCGAGGGGGCGCTGAGCGCCATCCTCAAACAACTCGATCGGGAAGACGCCGACGAGATCGAAGACCTGCTCGCGTACGACGAGGAGACCGCCGGCGGCCGCATGTCGCCGCAGTTCTTCTCGTGCTTTCCCGAGGCCACGGTCCGGGATGCGCTCGAGGTCATTCAGGCCTCCGAAGAAACGCCCGAGAACGCGTTCTACGTCTACGTCTGCGATGAAGACGATCGCCTCGTGGGGGTGTGCTCGCTGCGAATGCTGGTCATCTCCCGACCCGAGCAACCGCTGCGCGACATCATGCTGACCGAGGTGACCGCGGTCGCGGCGGACACCGACCAGGAGGACGTCGCGGAGATGGTGAGTCGCTACGACCTCGTCGCCGTCCCGGTCGTGGACGATCAGCGACGTCTGATCGGGGTCATCGACGTCGACGATGTGGTCGACGTCATCCGGGAGGAGGCCACCGAGGACATCCTCAAGATGGCCGGTGCCGGGGAGGACTTGGCCGACGCACGCTCGTTCACGGGCGCGCTGAGGGTCCGTTGGCGCTGGTTGATGGCTGCGGCGGTGGGCGGCACGTTGGCTGCGCTGAGCCTCAGCGGCTTCGACGGCATCCTGGCGACCGCCCCCGAACTCGCGTTCTTCATGCCGGTCGTCGCCGCGATGGGCGGCAACATCGGAATCCAGTCCTCGACGATCGTCGTTCGCGGTCTGGCGGTCGGATACATCGAAGCGGATCGGGTGCGACGTTTGGTCGTACGCGAGGTGAGCCTCGGTGTGGTGATGGGGCTGCTGTTCGGCACGCTGATCGGCCTGGTGTCGATGGGCGTTGCAGAGCCATCGACCGATCCGCTGCGGTTGGGCGTCGTCGTGGCGCTGGGGACCGCCGGGTCGATGACCATCGCGGCCGCCGTCGGGACGAGCACACCCCTGATCTTGGATCGTCTCGACATCGATCCCGCGGTGGCGACGGGCCCGTTTGTCACGACCTCGGTCGACATCGCTGGCCTGCTCTTCTACTTCTGGCTCGCCTCTCGTCTGTTGGGGCTCGCGTGAGCCAGATTCAGACCCCCGCGGTGGTCCTGGGCACGCAAGCCTTGGGAGAAGCGGACCTGATGGTCGTGCTGCTGACGGCGGACCTGGGCAAGGTTCGGACGGCCGCCAAGAATGCTCGGAACTCCAAGCGGCGGTTTGCGGGTGGGTTGCCGGCGGGCGCCCTGGGGCAGGCCACGGTCTCGCGTCGGCGAGAGGGGGCGATGTGGCGGCTGGACGGGTTTGCGTCCATTGCCGAGGTCAGCGGGTTGGGCCGGGATCTCACCCGTTTCGCCTACGTCAACTACCTGTGTGAACTCACCGATGTGCTGGTCGTGGAGCCGGAACCCGATCCGCGCAGCTTCGCCGCGTTGGCGGAGGCCGTCGGAGAGACGCTGCGCAGCGCGCCGCGACCGGCCGTGATGCGGCGTTATGAGCTCCGGCTTCTGGACAGTCTCGGGCTTCTCCCCCGGCTCGACGCTTGCTGCGTGTGCGGGGCGGCGACGGGAATCGGCTCCGAACTCGCGTTCGCCGCGGGGCGGGGCGGGGCCCTGTGTGTCGTGCACGGAGTGGGGGCGCCGCGGGTGCCGGCCGCCACCTTGGCCCTGGCCATCGCGCTGCATCAGGACCCTGAGCCCGAGGCGGCGTGGGAGGCGGCCACGAGTGCCCCCAAAGAGGTGCGTCGGGCGCTTCGGGATCTGGTGCAGTCGGTGCTGCGTCCCCACCTGCGTCGCCCGCTGCGCTCGCTGGAATTCTTGGCGGCTTTGACCCCGAGCGCCCCGGTTGCCATCGACCGATAGGGCGGCGGACGACGCCGGGTGATCGGGGTCTCTACGCGCTTGCAATGGGTCCCAAACCCCGCTTTGCGGGTTGGATCGTTGTGGTAGGTTTCCCGGCCGTGTCGCACCGCAACACCTCTGGGCGCAGCCGCCCTCTGCCGCGTTTCCTCGCGGTATCCCTACTCGCGGGCGCGCTCATCGGCTGCTCCGATCCGAACATCGGAATCGACGCTCCGGTGGACAACCTGTTCTTCCCCGAGGGGCTCTCCCTCGACCCCCGCACCCCGGAGGGCGAGGCGTCGCGGTACCTGTTTGTCTCCAACGGCAACAACGACCTGAACTTCAACGGCGGGGCGGTCAGCGTCATCGACCTCGAGGCGTTCTTCGAGGCGTGGTCCGAGGTGGAGTCCGACGCGGACGGCGAGGCGAACTTCTCGTACACGCCCTACGCGTTCTGCGAAGGCCCGGGCCGGCGCTGCGTCCTCGACG
>OJGU01000719.1_pt1 | contig 16610 bp, 14 predicted proteins | sample 1594741 | NCBI WGS metagenome assembly OJGU01 (sample SAMN05416841, study PRJEB24817) | seawater metagenome | isolation source: Sea water | place: Canada:Atlantic | collected 2013-07
ACGCAGCACCGGCTTTTGGGCAGCGACTCGTTTCAACGCCGATCCCGTGGCAAATTTCGCCGCCCGCTTTATCTCCAAAGTCGACCTAAGCGTCTCTATCACCGAGGCCTCCATCCTACCTTCCGGCGATACCAGAATCGTAATTCAAGGTCCCCCAGGTCAAAAGGTCCTCGTCGAAATGTCTCATGATCTTGAGACTTGGAGCCCAATCTTTTTTTCAAAGCTCGAATCACGACTCATTGGACTCACAGACATTCGCCCTGACATTCCGTTTCCCCGGTTCCTCCGAACATCGCTCGCCCAGGACAAAGAGATCATCGTCAGCGGCCCACGATTCCGGGATGACGGGTTCGTAGAACTGACGGCCTCTGGCCCAAGCGGGCTCAGGTTTAAGCTTCAATCAACGACGGATCTTGAAAACTGGAGTGACGTCGCCGAATTCACTTTTAGCACAAGAGAAATCAGCATCCTCGACAATCAAACCGAAGCCAACGGCCCTAAGCTTTATCGAATCATCCTTGCAGACAAATTCGAACCCGCAGGTCCCTAGGACGCCCCAGAATCCAATCGGCCCGAGTCGAGCCATCCGTCGTTAAGCCGAATGATTCGGTCGCCATACTCCGCCCAAGCTTCATTATGGGTTACTTGAATCACCGTGGTCCCATCATCCTGATTCAGACGCTTGAATAGTTCCATTACCTCTCTGCCCTGATCTGTATGAAGGTTTCCCGTGGGCTCGTCAGCAAGAATCATGGCGGGCTTTGAAATGATCGCGCGCGCAATGGCGACTAACTGCTGTTGCCCTCCCGACAGCTGGCTAGGATAAAGGTCCTTCTTCGCTACTATCCCAAATCTGTCTAGCACGTCGGCAACCATCGATTGCCGCTCGGAACGACTGACATTTCGGTAGGACAAGGGCATATCTAGATTCTCTGTAACTGTAAGGTCATCCAAGAGGTGAAACTGCTGAAATACGAAGCCAATCTTCGCCTTATTTAAGGCTGCCCGCTCTTTGGGCTTCATCTCATTGATGCAATTGCCATCAAAGAAATATTCCCCTTCAAACTCGCCATCAAAAAGACCAATGATGTTCAAGAGAGTCGATTTTCCGGCACCGCTCGGCCCCATGATCGTTAGGAACTCGCCCTCTTCAATCTGCAAGTTCACCTGCCGAAGCACGTAGGTAAAACCTGCGCGTGTCTTATGTTTCTTTTCAATGTCCTTAAGTTGAATCATTTGGTCGTTACAGAGTTCTAATCAAGAGTACTTACGGGCTCTAAATCAACCTGCTCATCAACAATTCGACCATCAAACAAATGAATCTGACGATCTGCGTGACGAGAGTATCGAGGGTCATGGGTCACCATACAAATAGTAGCGCCTTCACGATGTAGTTCGCGGAGCAAATTCATCACTGCTTCACCATTCTTGGAATCGAGATTCCCCGTCGGTTCGTCCGCCAAGAGGATCGAAGGATTTCCAACCAGCGCCCGAGCTACAGCGACCCGTTGCTGCTGTCCACCAGACAACTGAGAGGGATAATGATTCACGCGATGGGCCATCCCGACCTTTTCAAGTGCCGCAGCGGCGGCTTCTTTACGGGCCCCACTCTTGGCCCCACGGTAGGTTAAGGGCAACTCGACATTCTCGTACACGGTGAGATCACCGATGAGGTTGAAACTCTGAAAAATAAATCCAATTTCTCGATTCCGAATCCGAGCCCGCTGACTGAAATCGAGATTTGAAACATCGTGCCCGTTAAGGACATAGCTCCCATCACTAGCTGTATCCAAGAGACCCAACAAAGAAAGCAGTGTCGACTTCCCACAGCCAGAAGGCCCCTCGATCGAAACATACTCACCCGCATTGACGCGAAGGTGTATCCCAGAAAGAGCGTGGGTCTCCACTTCATCGGTGTAAAATACCTTCTTTATTTCCGATAGCTCAATTAGCGCCTTACCATCTAACATCTCTATTCCTCTCTCTACTCGTTTCCACTAAGCAATGCTCCGGCCCCTCAACGTAGCCGAAGCCGTTGGTATTCGTCCCACTGAGACATATCTGACAAGATGACTTCATCCCCAAGATCTAGCCCTTGACTAATCTCAATCGTACTAACCGAAGCCCGCCCCAATTCAACTTGAAGCCGAACGGCTTCCCCTTGGTCTTGATTGATTCGAAATAGTCCAATCGTACTATTCGCCTGTCCATTCACAGGCCGCCGGACGAACAACACGTCATCCAAGCGCTCCAATTCAATCATGCCATCCACACTAAGATCAGGTCTCGCCCCCCTAGGAAGCTGCCCCTCGAGTCGAACATCCACCGTCACTGTCCCCCCGACAACAGATGGATCGACCCGCGAAACCACCCCTGCGATCACCCCATTCCGAGTATCAATTTCAGCACGTTGTCCGATCTGAACATCACGCGCCTGGGTTTCAGCGATCTTAATCTCTGCCTTAAGCTTCTCGGGCTGAACGATCTTGGCTAAGGTTGAACTCGGTCCAATTCTCTGCCCCACTTGCAGTGACACCGTGTCTCCAATCTGTTGCAGCACACCATCAATTCCGGCTCGCACGTGCAAGGAGTTCAACTGACGCCTCTTCAAGCTGAGAGAGGCTTCAAGCTTGGCCATATCCGCTTTCTTTACTTCCAACTGGGCATCAGCGGAATCTTTGCTAATCAGCAAGCGCTTCCTCTCTATTTCTAGCTGACGCCCCAACTCTTCAGCACTCGCCATCGATCGCTTCATCGTCAAACGAGGCACGAGACCACTCTCAGCAAGCTCAATATCCGCCTCCGCCTCAAGTTGCGCCTGCGTGTAGCGAGCTTGAATCGAGGCAATACTCGATTCTTGAGTTAGGCGCTCGCTCTCTAGCTGTACTTCAAGCTGTTTCATCCCGGCAAGTGACGCCTTCATTTGCCATTCCAGATCAAACACGAGTTGCTCTAGCTCCACATTACTCAGCTCAAGAATCACGGTATCAGCGGTAACTGCCGCGCCAGGCAGAACCACTATCTGATCCACTCGCCCCTCCGTTTCCGCCTGCACAAGAACGATGCGCTCAGGAACAAGACTGCCGTTGCCTCTGACCTGTCGCACCATTTCGCCTCGCTCAACCGTTCCGGTCCAAAGCGTTTCGCGCTCAACCATCGGGGCAGCCGGCTCCAAACGAGCAAGCCCCAGTGTGATTGCAGCCAAAGCCACAAGACCACAAGCGCCCATGAGCAGTTGCCGGCGCCGCTTTCTCTCTTTTAATTCGGGTCTCGCAATGTCCATTTAACGTCACACTCTCCAATCGATGAATCAACCATCGAGGGATCTAGTGCAAACACCGTACCATTTCGATCATACATCCTCCTAAACCAATAATAAAAAGATATAAAAACCTTATTTCCAGCATGTTACAACAACACCATCTCACCCCTTTTTTATTGTACCCGTGATGAGCCTTTCGTATTTCCTCCGACGAATATCGAGCCCGGGATCATCCTGTCCCACTTGCGGGAAGCTCAATGATCGCCACGCAGCCGCTTCCTGCGGCTCGATTTCTCAGCGCTAAGTCCCCTCCATGGGCCTCAACGATTTGCCGGCAAAGCACCAAGCCAATTCCTGATCCCTTCGGTTTCGTCGTAAAGAAGGGAACGAAGAGGTTGCTCGTTCCAGCCAACCCGACTCCATTATCTGTCACGGTAATCCGCACCTTTCCTTCCACCTCACCCCAGGCGATTGCGACATCCCCCTCTTCATTCTTCAATGGTGCTCCAGGGGTTTTGGCAACGTTTGCTACTGGCTCGGCCAAACGAACAGCAACGGATTCCATGGCATTATGAAGAAGATTGATCAACACCTGTTCGAGTTGATCCGGATCCGCGCGGACGCTCACGTCCGGACCTCCCTCCAGCCTCACCCACTCACTCGATTCCAAGGCGACGACCTGCTGCAGCCACGTTTCCAGGTGAAACATTTTCAAAACTGGGGCCGGCAATCGTGCCAATCGAGCGTAGGAGTCCATGAAGCGCCCCAGGGATTCAGCTCGCTTGGAGATCACTTCTAAACCTCCAGTCAGACCTTCCCTCGCCTCGCCTAAGGCATCACCCCGTTTTATCAATCGGTCGAGACTTCCTGAAATCGAAATAATAGGAGACAAGGAATTGTTGATTTCATGACTCAGAACTCTCACCAAACGCTGCCAAGCCAGCCGCTCTTCCTCTCTCAATGTTCGACTCAGATCTGTGATAACAATCAAGTGATGGATGACACCATCCTGCCGAAACTGGGTTCGCCGAATCCCCCAGCGACCCACCCGAGCGGGAAAGGCATGTTCGATTGTTCGATTCGGTTCACCTTGAAGATAAACGTCTAAGCCCAAGTCTAAGGCCCTTCGCCCCAAAAGCTGGACTGAAGGCCGCGCCAAGAGTTGTTCTCCCGAACGATTCACCAGGCGCAAAAGCAATTCATCGTCAAACGCAAACACGGCGAGCTCAATCTCCTCAATGATCGTTCGCACCAAGGCACTCGCCTCGACAGCCTCAAGTCGCTGCTCTCTCAAGGTATTTCCCAAAAGATTAACCTCAGCGATCACTTCCCCCAAGGCATCGTCCCTCCTTGCCCCCCGAGCTCGGGTCGAAAAATCGCCCTCCCGTATGCCCGCCAAGAGATTAGAAATTGTCCGAAGCGGAAAGCGCACTTTTTCCCTCACCGTGAATGCAAGCCCAAGCCAGGGCAACAAGACAAGAAGAGACGCAATCCAACGACCCTCCAACGAAAAATCCCCTGTCCAAACGAGCCCCATCGCTAGGAGCCCACCAGGCAACCCGGCACCAAGAGCAAGAAGAAAGACCTTCCGCTCAAAGCTAATTGATTTCTGTCGATGTTTCTGGTCGTTCACGAAGGACTAGACCTGCGTCTTGATGCCATACTTTTCAAGTCGCCGATAAAAGGCACTTCGACTCAAACCCAAAACGTCGGCGGCTTGTTTGGCGTTGCCATCACTCCGGTCAAGCGTCCTCCGAATAAGGTAGCGCTCGACTTCATCGAGGCTCAAATCCTCTAAGCGAGGGGCAGCTGACGCCCCAGGGCGCAGGCCCAAATCATCGACCTCGACAGTATTGCTCCGCGCCATCAGAACAGCGCGCTCGACCGAGTGAGACAACTCACGAATGTTTCCCGGCCATTGGTGCTTAAGTAACGACCCAGAAGCACTTGATGAGAAACCGACCACCTCTCGACGGTATTTCTTCGCAAACCTCTTGAGAAACGACTGAGCCAAGATGGGAATATCCTCTTTTCGATCTCGCAAGGGAGGCAACGGAATCTCCACTGTATTCAGTCTAAAATACAAATCCTGCCTAAATCGTCCTGCCTCTACTTCAGTGGGAAGCTCAGCGTTTGTCGCCGAGAGAACCCGAACATTTGCCCGCCGAGTTTTTGAAGAACCGACACGCTCAAATTCTCCGGTCTCCAGGACACGGAGAAGCTTTGTCTGCAAATTGAGCGGCACATTGGCAATTTCATCTAGGAATAGCGTCCCGTGATCTGACATCTCGAACCTTCCAATACGATCTGTCTTTGCATCCGTAAAGGCTCCCTTGACGTGACCAAATAGCTCGCTCTCAAAAACCCCCTCCGCAAGCCCTCCGGCATTCACAATGTTCAAGGGATGCTCGGATCGATCCGACGCTCGATGAATAGCCTGCGCAATCACTCCTTTCCCGGTACCATTTTCACCCGTAATCAAAATGTTCGCATCAGAGGGGCCGATCCGCTCAACCATCTCCAGCACAGGCTTCATCGCCGCCGATTCAGCCACAAATGCCATCTGAGTTCGGTCCTCACGTAAGGATCGATTCTCCGCTTCGAGTTGTTCCGTTTTCTTATGGCTCTCACGAAGTTCTAGCTGAGTTTTCACAATCCGAATCAATCGATCATTGTCCCAAGGCTTCTGGATAAAATCCTTAGCCCCTAACTTGAGAGCCTCCACCGCAAGCTCAACACTCCCCCAAGCCGTCATCACGATTACCGGGAGCAATCGATCCATTTCAAATATCTGGCCTAACAATCCCAACCCCTCTCGACCAGAGGTTGTATCTCGGGTGTAATTCAAATCCATGAGCAAGAGATCGTAATCTCCGGTTTTCAGCTCAGACAGAGCGACATCCGGCGACAAGGCAAAGCCGGTTTCAAACCCTTCGCCTTTAAAGAGCAGTCGCAGCGCTTCCAAGAGATCTTGCTGATCATCAGCTAGCAATATTCGAGGCATAATCGTGAGTCCTACGTGAATTCTTTTAGGAAGTCACCGGAAAAGGATCGCACTGATCCACCGTCGCCGGCCACTGGACAGCTCAAATCAAAGTCGCTAGACTCCATTCATGCCCCTCGAAGACCACGCAGGCGATATCATCAGAAAATCACGCTTAGGACTGGGCATTCCCAGTCAACAGGTCGCAAAAGCAGCTCAGATATCGGACTATCAACTGGAGACATTTGAAGAAATCGGTCCTCCACTGCACGGGATCAACTACCAAGCACTCGCCCAATTGTTGACGCTTGACGGTGAAAAGCTCCAAGGCATCGCAGAAGGCTGGGAACCATTGCCGCTTGATGTGTCCAGCTGGCATCACCTTCGACAAATCGAAACGAATGATGGAGGCATGGCAGTAAACTGTTACTTGGCATGGGATGAAGACACGAAAGACGCCGCCTTGTTTGACACTGGATGGGTTCTTCGGCCCATCAAGGAATTGATCGTACGGCATGACTTGAATCTTCGGCACATCTTCATCACCCACTCACACTACGATCACATCGAAGCACTCGCAGAAGTCCGAAAATTCGCACCAGAAGCCCTTATTCATTCCAACATTAAGACAGCGCCGAAGTCCCAACAATTGTCCTACGGCGACACCTTCGAACTGGGACGACTCCAAATCTCACACCGAGGAACGCCCGGACATGCCGACGACGGCCTCACCTATCTCATTGAAGGATTTCCCCTGCAGCGCCCAAAGGTCGCCATTGTGGGTGACGCAATTTTTGCAGGCTCCATGGGAGGAGCGAAAAACCACTTTGAAACCGCTCGCTCAAAAATTCGTGAAGAAATCCTCGCCCTACCCAAGGACACCCTTATCTGTCCAGGACACGGTCCGGTCTCGACCGTGAACGAAGAGACGACACACAATCCCTTCTTTCCGTAGATTCACACCGGCCAAAAGGCTCGCTCTCAAACGATCATATCGTCACCCACATTGACCGAGTCAGTGGTAAAAAGGATTTAATAAGGACAAAAACGATTGACCCCGATATGGTCGACTGCTAATTTCCGCTCGATTTTTCGCCAAATTTGGGCGTCAAAGCGAGAGGTTTTAGGAGCGTATCCTCAGACTTGAGCAGAGAATAACCCGCAGATCCCACGGGATGCGGGTTTTAGTTTTTCAGGGCAGATCAGGCAATGGATGCCTGTCGAAGAGAATCCGACAGCGAGATTATTCGAGCCGAGAATTCCGACACTCACAAATAATAGAGTAAGACATGCGACACACCATCTCAGTACTAGTTGAGAACAAATTCGGGGCGTTAACCCGGATCGCTGGACTATTCAGCGGCCGAGGTTACAACATCGACACCCTGAACGTCGCACCCACGCAAGACGCCGACACCTCTCAGATGACCATCGTCACTCGAGGAGACGACGCCACCTTGGAGCAAATCGTCAAGCAGCTCAAAAAACTGACAGACGTTCTCGAAGTCGTCGACTTTCGCGAGCATGAATATGTCGACCGAGAGCTCGTTCTCGTCAAAGTTGGCGTCGATTCCACCTCACGTTCTGAGGTCATGCAAATTACCGACATCTTCAGAGGCAAGATTGTGGACGTCCAACCAGACACCGTCACGGTTGAGATTACCGGAGACGAAGGAAAGGTAGAAAAATACCTCAGCCTAATGACAAATTTCGGAGTCATCGCGTTGACTCGGACTGGGAAAGTAGCCCTTTCGAGACACTAACTCCGACCCCTCAGAAACCCAAAATACATTAGAAAATGCCAGCGAAAGTTTACAAGGACAAAGACGGCGACCTCAGCGCATTCAAGGGAAAAACCCTGGCTGTGCTCGGTTTTGGCTCCCAAGGCCACGCCCACGCCCTCAACCTGAAAGAAAGCGGATGTAAGGTCATCATCGGTCTCTACAAAGGCAGCAAATCGATCGATGCCGCGAAGAAAAAAGGGTTCAAAGTCTACTCCACAGCTGAGGCTGTAAAAAAGGCAGACGTCATTTTCGTTGCGCTTCCTGATACCAAGCAAGGGGATGTTTTCAAATCTGATATCGAACCAAACTTGACCAAGGGTAAAGCCCTTCTCTTTTCCCACGGATTTGCCATTCACTTCAAGACGATCGTTCCCCCCGAAGACGTCGACATCATTCTCGTCGCGCCTAAGGGACCTGGACATATCGTTCGCCGTCAGTACACCGAAGGAAAGGGTGTTCCTTCACTGATCGCCATCGAACAAAATGCCAGCCGAAAAGCTAAGAAGATCGCACTCGCTTGGGCCAAGGGCATCGGCGGCACTCGTGCCGGCGTCATTCAAACGACGTTCAAGGAAGAGACCGAAACCGATCTCTTCGGCGAACAGACCGTTCTCTGTGGCGGCACCTCGGCACTAATCCAAGCCGGTTACGAAGTGCTCGTAGAAGCAGGGTACCAACCAGAAATGGCCTATTTCGAATGCCTGCATGAGCTCAAACTGATCGTTGACCTTATCAACGAGGCCGGAATTAGCGGCATGCGATTCTCGATTTCCGAGACGGCCAAATGGGGCGATGTCGCAGTCGGACCAAAAATTATTGATGCCGGAGTCAAGAAGCGCATGAAGGCAGCCCTCAAAGATATCCAGAACGGCAAATTCGCCAAGGGATGGGTCAATGAATACAAGACCGGCTACAAGAAATACAATGCTCTGCTTAAGGCCGGCGAGAAGCACAGCATCGAAAAGGTAGGCAAGCGCCTCCGAGGAATGATGCCATGGATGCAAAAACGCTCGACTTCAGGCGTTCAGGCATCCTACTAAGCCGACTCAAATCCTAATCTCCGCAACCGCCACGGAAAACCGCAAGGTTCCGTGGCGGTTTTTCTTTGCATATTCACAGAAACTCCGAGAACTTCGCGGTGTTGTTTTATTTGAAATGAAGATGGCACGCAGACAAACGTATCTCCCTTTAGTCGCTGGTATTGTTGGACTGTGTTCAGGGCTTGTTGTCGCCCAAGAGGAAACCGAGGAACTTCCACAAGTGGCAGAGTCGCTTGCTGAGTTTGAGGAATTGACCGACGAATCACCTCTTTCTGGGACTTATCAGGTCATTGTGGATCGAAATCCCTTCAATCTCCAACCGCCGGCACCTCCCGCACCCCCAAAAATCGAGGAGGAACCCCCGAAGGAGTCTGTATCACTCAAGGAACTCAATATTGTGCTCGCGGGTGTTAGCACCAAGAACGGCGAAAAGCGCGTCTGGTTATCGATGACGCTCCCCCCAACCCAGCCAGAGCAGAAGCCTGTCGAACGCTTTTTCGGTTTCCGAGAAAACGAACAACAGCATGGGATCACAGTGAAATCGATCCAGTCAAATGGGAACGTCGATATCGTTTACGACGGCACCCCAGTTCTCCTATCTTTCGAGACCCACGGAAACAAGAAGAAGGCGAAGGCAAAACCCAAGGCGAAGACGAACGTCCGAACCGCTAGATCAACCTCTACCCCCAACCGGAGCGTCTCAGCACGGACGGGAAGCTCACGAAACACAGCAAATACCGGTAGAACCACAAGCTCGAATCGATCCAACGTGGCTTCAGGAAGCCGCTCTGTTCCGGTTGGCAGAAATACAGCCAATGCCCGAACAATCCCAGCAAGACCGGTCAGGACCCAACCACAGCCTCAACTTTCAAGGGATGAGCAAATCACAATCCTAGAAACTCAAAAGGCGATCGCTGAACAAGAGGGACGTCCATTCCCCCCACTCCCTCCGCTACGTCGCTAGTCTTCGAGGAAGCGTTCGCAATTTTATTTAAAATCTTTGCCCCCACGAGGAACGGGGCCAAGATCAAGCGACTCAGTTATCGATCCAGAATAGCGTATCTTGTATACTTCTTTTTATTGATAACAACCTCTTCCAAAGGCCAATCCAGGCTCTTGGTGATCAGATCTGGACCACGGGGAGTCACAAGAATGGTATCCTCACTTTTTGTCCCAGCGACGGTGGGATTCCAGGCAAACGGCTGAAACGCAGCGACTTTGGATTTGGTATCAGGCGTCACAATATATTCCCTCGGCAGGTAACCACACGGCCCCCCTTGATGATGAGCCTGCCATTCGTTGGGATATCTCACCGTCTTATACTTATCTATCCCCAGTTTGAGGATTTCTCCGGAAACCGCATCAACCTTTGTTGCCTGTTGCAAGACCACATCAATAGTGCAGGCCGCCTTGTGCTTGCTGGCAAGGGCTGGAGGAATATCGCCGAAATAAATCGTTCTTGTCATTGAGGCGATCAGTCCCTGATAACGCGCGCACATGATTAACATTGCATGACGTTTCAGTTTTTTCCCGGTCGGAAGCGGATGCCGAAAGCGACGAATTCGCTCGTCTACCGCCACCAACACCACTACCGGCGTCAATCCAACGGCAATGGCTGCGGCCGACATTTGGGCTGCAATCTCATTCTCGGTCTCGTCAACGCGAACAGCATGTGCCGTGGCGGATATGGCAGCTTCCAATGCCTTACCCAAATGTCGTAATCGTTTGACTTCTTCCCGGCTTAGAGAATACCGCAACGCGGCAAAAAGTTCCGCGTGAGGGCGCGTTACCAAATCATTGCTGTCGGAAAGTATCTTTTTCGGATCGACGACATTTTTCACCGCTTCAAGCAATCCGTCCGGCTCGTGCCAATCGTAACTCAAAGTCTCATACTTAAGATGGGATACCTCCTCAGACTTCAATCTCGGCAATTCAATTCCGTTAGCAATGAGATAGACGTCCTCTTTGGTCACCAACCAATTCGCTGCAGCCTTGTCCGTATTAATCGCTACCCGCGCCTCAGCGCCACAGGCCAGCCAAGAGAAGTTGGCCTGTCGCGTGACTAGAGCAGCCGACTTCCGCTTTTTCTTGAGCAGAGCCCGCACCGTCTCGAGTTTCTCCGTAAATTCCCGACTCACGGGTGGCAGTTTAGTGAGGGGAAGAACAATTGCACGCCTATCCTGCAAACAATCACTAGCCCTCGACTCCTCGTTCGGAAATTAGACTTCACAAGATTCGAGGCACCTCGTAACGTCGCCCAATGTCCCAAGTAATGGCTCCCCCCTCCGATTGGAAGGGCATCCTCAAACAGCTCGGTCCCGGGTTAATCATCTCGGCAAATATCGTTGGTTCTGGAGAGCTCATTGTCACAACCAAAGTGGGCGCTGACGTGGGATTCGCTCTGCTTTGGTTCATCATCCTGGGGTGTATGATCAAAGTTTTCTTACAGGTCGAATTAGGCCGCTACACGATCGGCAAGGGGAAATCGACTCTTGAGGCCCTCAATTCCGTCCCTGGCCCTCGTCTGTGGGTTTCATGGCTGGTTTGGTGTTGGGTCGTCATGTTTGTCGCTACTTTCTTCCAGCTCTCAGGCATGGTCGGAGGAATCGCGGGAGTCTTCAAGATGGGCGGCTCGACCTTTTCAAACACCACTTGGGCCTTCATCATTACCGCTTCCTGCGCCGTATTTCTCTTCATCGGTAAATACCGCTTCATCGAAAAATTCTCAACAACGATGGTGGCAGCATTCACAATCTTTACGATCTTCGCCGTCTTTTCGCTCTATTGGACGGACTACGGAATTAGCTTTGCCAATCTAAAGGAAGGAATGAGTTTCCGACTACCCGATGATTTCACAACCGCATTCGCCGCATTCGGAGTGATCGGTGTTGGTGCCTCTGAGTTGATTTATTATCCCTACTGGTGCCTCGAAAAAGGATATGCTAGCCACGTCGGACCCAACGATGGTTCACCGGAATGGGGCGAACGGGCTCAAGGCTGGATGAAGGTGCTCCGCTGGGATGCTTGGCTGTCGATGGTCATCTACACGGGTGCAACAGTCGCGTTCTATCTCCTTGGGGCTGCCGTCCTTCATGGCAAGGGTTTGACAGTCACCGATAATGACCTGATTCCCACCCTGTCCAACCTCTACCGAGCCTCTTTCGGAACACCGGGTCTCGTTGCTTTCCTCGTTGGCGCAACCGTCGTGCTTTATTCGACTATTTTCATATCAACGGCATCTAACGCCCGCCTTTCAGCCGATTTACTAAAGGTAGGCAAACTCGTTAAGGTCGAGAATGAAGAACAACGCCAAAAACTCATTCGCATTGCATGTATTGCCCTTCCAGCACTCTACTTTGTTTTCTACATTACGATTGAAAAACCGCTCACCCTCGTATTCATCGGCGCCTTGGCCCAAGCGTTGATGCTCCCGCTGATCTGCTTTGCCGCTCTTTACTTTCATTTTACGGCGACCGACAAAGCCATCAAACCCGGGAAACTCTGGATGACCTTCCTCTGGATCGCCTCGATCTTGATGGCAAGTGTTGGGGTCTACCAACTGGCCCAAAAACTACAGGCAGGGTTATAGCCGGTCCCTATTGTCAGAGGGCCATCCGCCGGCTACTAAGAGCGAAGGCCCACAAGGTCCATAAGCTTAGCGGTCTCTCGATAAGCCTCTTCCACCCATGAGACTATCTTCTTTGGGTTTGGCGAGTATTCCAACTCGATGGAAACAACGCCATCGATCTTCAATTCCTTGATTGCCTGGAGATACGGCGCGAACTTCACAACTCCGCGACCGGGAGGGAGGTCCCCATGAACCTTCCCGTCACAGTCACTAATGTGAACGTGGATCGCCTTCCCTTTCAATGCCTTCACTTCATCTGGCGACGAATCCGCCAGCACCAAATGACTCACATCAATATTAGCCTTAACTCGAGGATGCTTGCAGGCCTTCACAAATGCCACCATCGATGGAATATCGTTCAATAAACTCAAACGAAAGGGTTCCAACTCCAACGCAATATCAATCTTCTTTTTATCGGCATAGTCACCCAGGCGGCGGCAGGTCTCGATCGCCCACTCCCACTGCGCCTCCGGAGGGATAACCTCACGTTGCCAAATGTATTCGCCGAGCACCAACAGCACATTGCTCGCCCCCCAATCCTTCGCTAGATCAATGAACTTCTTACATCGCTCGACATGAAACTCACGCACCGGATCATTGAAGTCGATCAATCCAACGGCTACAACCGGGAGAGATACGATGGGAAGCCCTAGTCGGTCACAGGTCTTACCAACAAGATTCACTTCCTTTTTAGTAATCCCAACCGCTTCAGTAAAAATATCAACACAATCAAAACCGATCCGGGAAATGTGCTTTAGTCCCGTCGCGGTATCGACGCCTGCCTGCGAAAATGCACTATTAATAATTCCTAGTTTCATCGTCTCAACGTTCTCCTCTCAAACAAACCATTCGCGCATATCTATTGCGAATCCGTCAGAATTTCATTCAGCCTCACGAACCTCTCTTGCTCAACACTCTTGTAGGCGGCATCAACCAAAGCCATCGTTTTCAAATTATCTCGGCCGCTAATCTCCGGTTCTTCGCCAGATTCGATGGCACAAAGCAGCTGAGCCATTGTCCCAATGAAGGCATCCGGGAACCAACTCTCGGTCCACTCAGGCTCACAAAAACTTGATTGACCAATAGAGGCATAGCGAATCGTTGACGGGGTTGTATAGGGATCATGACACCAACCAATACTTCCTGAGGCAAGTCCCTTCATTCCTTCAATTCGCCAATGAATCCCCAGATCTCCAGGACAGCCTTCCCGGGCGGGGCCAGTCCACGTGTCATCAATACCGACGCAACGCATCCCATTGGCATAGTTGAGAATGTAGGTACAGATCCCATCGGCATGCGGAAAACTCGTTCGTGGATCTTCCCGCACGCTACAATAGATTCCCTCGGGATCACCAAACCAATATCGAAAACAATCCAGATGGTGAATGGACATGATCCGCAGTGTGACCCAACCCAAGTCTTTCTGCCACGGCATCCAGTGGGGAATGCCTCGCATATCGATATTCGCCAGCACCGACTCCCCAATCACTCCTTCATTGAGCAGGGTCTTGGCAGCCCTCACAGATTGATCATAGCGCATGTTCTGGTTCACAGCCAAGGCAATGCCGGCCTCCTGACAAAGAGCAACCGCCTCATTCGCTTGGCCTAAATTCATCCCCAAAGGCTTCTGCGCCAAAATGCCCTTCACGGTCCCGCGGAGGCAAGCTGACCGAATCAATTCCAACTGCGCATCAGGAGGTACAGCGATATCTAAGACTTCGATCTGAGGATCATCGAGCAACTGCTCGTACGTATCATAAACGTGACGAATCTCGTGGCGAGCGGCAGTGGCCTCGGCATTAGATCGCGTTCTGGAGGCAATCGCTACCGGATTGAATCCAGCTTTACGATAGGCAACCAAGTGACAATCAGAGATGATAAATCCGCTCCCAAGAATGCCAATGCGACATTCTCGGCGTGACGGCAGCGTAGCGTGGATCTTTAGGTCCATGACAAGGTGATGCCTCCATACTGTCCTAGACCATCGCTTGGTCAAGAATAAGTGAGCGGCCGCGGCTCAATCACTTGGGTTGGCGATGGCTGATCTTGCTCAGTGGCAACCACACCAACATGGCTCACCCCTATGGAACGTAAACGCTCTGAAATTACTTGGCTCGCCAACTCTGGGGAATTGCAATCCCGACTTAGGTGGGCCAGATAGAGATGTTCTAGCTTTTCGGAAATTAAATCCTCTAGAGCACCGGCCGCAGCCTCATTGCTGAGGTGCCCATGGCGACTCAGTATTCGTTGCTTGATACTCCAGGGGCGCTTGGTGTCTTCCTGGAGCAGTTTCGTATCGTAGTTGGTCTCGAGCACGAGGGCATGCACACCCTTCACGCGATCGATCACTAAGCGGGTTGCATGCCCTAAGTCCGTCAAGAAGCCCACGTCCCCCCCTCCGGTGTGCACCACAAACCCGACTGGATCATAGGCATCGTGGGGAATAGAGAACGAATCCACCGTCACATTGCCTAGATCAAAGCTGGCGCCAGTCTGAAAAACCTTGGCGTTGAATTTTACGTCAAACTGAGACTCTATGGCCTCGAGGGTCAAGCGATTACAGTAGACCGGAATCCCCAATTTCGCAGCAATCACCTTCAAGCCCTTAGAGTGATCACTGTGCTCATGAGTCAACAAGATCCCCGTTAACGATTCGGCATCGCGCCCGATCGATTCGAGGCGATTCCGAATCTGCCGCCCGCTAAAACCCGCATCAACGAGTAAGCGAGTCTCTCCCGCTTCTAGGTAATAGCAATTCCCCCCGGATCCACTCCCCAACACCGTTAATGCAACCGACACGCTTGGAAAATAGAACGCCTCGTGGCGTCGGGCAAATGAATACCACAAAGATCTCACTAGAAGAGAGCGGCCATCAAGAAAGGACAGCCCATCTGTCAAATGAACCACCGCGCAATGGATCTCCAATTCCCAGTCGGAGCAAGCCCCTCAAACGGATGCAAAGAAGCTGGTAGATCAAACAAGATCTATGGCTGCCCTATGAAAAGGCGTCATCATCGCCAGGCTTCGATGCAGGTCGCTGTTCGAAAAAACCTCCACAGCAAGCATCATGCCGATTCGGACTTGTATATCTTTCGAAGTGGATTAGACTATGTCGCTAATGGCTCAGGGCTTATATCTTTCACAGAAGATGGCGTTGTCACAAATGTTGGCACCGCAGCTTCAGCAGTCCCTTGCCCTACTTCAGGCGCCGACCCTAGAACTGCAGACCCTGGTCGAGCAGGAATTGCAGCAGAATCCAATCTTGGAGGAGCAGGCCGAGTCGGAAGAAGGCAGAGAGAAACAGGGAGACGCTCCGGATAGCCTAGATCCGACCGAGCCACCGGCCGATGTCAATTACGACCCAACCGATGAAAAGGGATCCAATGAACCCGTCGACGACTGGCAAGCGGAAGTTGAGCGACTCTCTCAGCTCGACCAGGAATGGCGCGACTATTTCTCCCAATCGAATCTCCCCAGCAAGCCAAATCCAGACGATGAAGAAAAGCGGCAGTTCATGCTGGACTCCATCGTTACGACGACCTCGCTTCAGGAATCCCTGCGCGAGCAGGTTCGAACGTCGGAATTGGACGAAGATCAATGGCAAATCGCGGATCTACTTATCGGAAATATCGATGACAGAGGCTTTCTCAAGGCGTCGGTTGATGAACTAACCTTCTCCACAAACACCGACCCAGAAATCATCCGGTCCGTCCTCGAGATACTACAAAGCTTCGAACCACCTGGAGTCGCTACGCGAGACCTCCGCGAGTGCTTAATGAAGCAACTCGAGCGATCCCAACGCACTGACACGCTGGAATACCGGATCTTGGACCAATGTTTCAAACAACTCAGCAAGCGCCGAATGCCTGACATCGCGCGGGTCCTCGGGGTTACGATCGGACAAGTGCAAGAA
>OJGU01000720.1_pt1 | contig 16589 bp, 13 predicted proteins | sample 1594741 | NCBI WGS metagenome assembly OJGU01 (sample SAMN05416841, study PRJEB24817) | seawater metagenome | isolation source: Sea water | place: Canada:Atlantic | collected 2013-07
CTACACTAGATCGCTCGTCGGCAGCGTCAGATGTGTATAAGAGACAGCTATCAGAAGCAGTCGTAAAGTCGGGGCGGCCCTAGATGCAAGGTTCTCATATTGACATAATCTGGGGTGCTTCGAGATCGTTCCCGAATTCCTTGTGAGCGAAGACCAGTTCCTTAGGGCAAGAAGTGGGCGATTTGATCTTAGATTTGACTCGAAAAACGATTTGCTGAAGGAACAAAGCTGGCTTATGTTTTCTTACCGTGGCCTGGGAATGATACTGAGCCGGGTTTAGACGTATGGAATTCAATCGACGAGAGTTCGGCAAAGTCATTGGTGTGACATTTGGAGGCTTGGCATTGGGAACGGTGCCGGAAGGGCTTCTCGGAGCTGAGTTGACTTCTTATCGGGTTAAGAAGGGGGATACGCTTTCTCGAATAGCGAGAACACATAACACCACTGTTAGTAAGCTAAAGCAGCTGAATGGATTAGCCTCAGTCCATCGTATCCGGGCTGGACAGCGACTGAAATTGACTGATTCTGTCGCCGCTTCAGCTGAGATTCCCCGCAAGCTCCGTTGGCAAATTGATCACAAGGGCGTTCAGCACAAGCGTTGGAAGAAAATTGTGGTGCACCATTCTGCGACCGATAACGGCAATGCGGCTATCTTTAATCGAGCTCATTTGCGTCGCCGGATGGAAAACGGGCTCGCCTATCACTTTGTCATTGGAAACGGGACCAATGGGACGGGAGATGGTGAGATCGAAATTGGCCAGCGGTGGATGCGACAGATCCATGGAGGGCACGTCCGGAATTTGGCGCTCAATGAAGTTTCGGTAGGGATCTGTTTAGTCGGGAATTTTGAAAAGCGGAAACCCACGGCCAAGCAGATGACGTCGGTTCATAATTTGACTCAGTTTCTTCAACGGGAGCTCTTGTTTAACCGGCCCAAGGTTTACGGGCATAAGGACCTGGAACAAAATCTTTGTCCTGGGAAATTCTTTCCGCTTAAGGCCTATCGGGCTCGCTTCGCATAGAACGAACTGAGTCGGCGATTTGGCGAGCGTTATTGCAGCCCTGATTTCCCTATTCTTTGTCGAATTCTGCCAGGTCTCGAATTTTTTGGACCATAGCGTTCAATCCAGTGCTTCGTGTGGGACTGAGATGTCGATCCAAGCCGAGGCGTTGAAAAGTTTCTATCGCATTGACTTGGAGGATTTCATCGTCGGTCTTTCCTGAGTAGAGGAGTCGCAACATCGCGACGAGGCCCTTCACAATTTGGGAGTTGCTGTCGGCGAGGAATTCTATCCTGCGAGGAGGCCCGTCCTGAATCGACTCTTTGAGCCAGACCGTCGCTTGGCATCCCTTGATGCGATTCTCTTCGATTTTTTCAGATTCTGGAAGTTCGGGCATTCGCTTACCTAGTTCCATGAGATAGGCGTAGCGATCATCCCAGTCATCCAACAGTTCGAAATTCTCAATTAATTCGTCGATCGTCATTGCAAGCAGATGTCGTTCTTGTGCTGTCGTGAGCAGCGTGGTGTTACGGAATCTTAGTGGGCTATCCGTCGTGTCGCATCAGCGCGTGCCCATTGATCTGCCTCGAGTATTTCTTCAAGAGTGGGGTCCGTTTTGGTCTGATGCGATTCCATTGTTTGAGAGACGGTTTCTGTGATGCCGAGAAAACTGAGCTTTCTTTCGCAGAAGGCAGCAACGGCGACTTCGTTTGCTGCATTGAGAACGGCAGGGAGCGTGCCTCCAATGATTCCAGCTTTTCTCGCCAGATTGAGGGAGGGAAATTTCTCGGTGTCCGGTTCTTCGAAAGTGAGCGTTGCAATCTTGGCAAAATCGGTTTGCACGCGCTCACTAGCGACTCGTTCAGGATAGGTCAGTGCGTATTGGATCGGAAGGCACATATCGGGGGTTGAAAGCTGTGAGATGATAGAACCGTCAACAAATTCGACCATCGAATGGATCACGCTTTGAGGGTGAACGATGACCTTGACCCGCGGCATTTCGATATCGAAGAGCCAGCGTGCTTCGATCATTTCGAGTCCCTTGTTGAAGAGTGTAGCTGAGTCGATGGTGATCTTTTGACCCATTTCCCATGAGGGATGTTTAAGGGCTTGTTCGAGTCCAATCGTGCTGAAATCTTCTTTTGGAGTCTGCCGGAAAGGGCCGCCTGATGCCGTAAGCCAGAGGTTACGGACAGAGGTTGCTGGCTTGTCGTCGAGGCATTGAAAAATAGCGGAATGTTCGCTGTCGACGGCCAGCACGCGGACGCCGTGAGTTTTGGCCTCCCGCATGACGATCTCGCCTGCCATCACAAGAATCTCCTTCGACGCAACGGCGATATCCTTGCCAGCGCGAATCGCTGCGAGAGCAGGGGCAAGGCCGGCTGTTCCGACAATGGCAATAAGGACGATATCTGCATCGGGTAAGGTGGCTAGTTCAATCAAGCCTTCGTCGCCACAGCTTGCCCGGACACCGGCTGGAGCTTCGCTTCGAAGTTGATCCTTCAAGGACTCGTCGCTGATAGAGATTAGTTGTGGTTTGAATTGCTTGGCTTGGGTGATGAGATCTCCCAGGCGCCGGCCTGCGGCTAGGCCAATCAATCGAAGGTGCTGCGGTAGATCCTCGACAACCTTGATCGTGCTTGTTCCGATGGAACCCGTGCTGCCTAGTAATACGACGTTTTTGATCGAGTCCGACGATTCCATTATTTTGTGAGTTAAGGGGCGACTGTGAGGCGACAGTAGAGATAAAAGAGAGGGGCGTTGAAAAGCAGGCTATCGATAAGATCTAAGCAGCCCCCAATTCCTGGAAAGAGTGCTCCCGAATCTTTCACTCCGGTTTCCCTTTTGAGTAGTGATTCGACAAGATCGCCGACAACGGCGAATACACTAAGTAAGATGCCCAAAATAATCGCATGGGCGCCTCGAATCGGGGCGAGTGATTCGCTTGCCAGAGAGACGGTGACGACGCTGATCAAGGTTGAAACAACGATCGCTCCAACGAAGCCCTCCCATGTTTTCCCTGGACTAACATTGGGCGCCATCTTGTGTTTGCCAAACATGGATCCAACGCTATAAGCGCCGAGATCACTGAACTTCGTGACGAGAATGAAATAGAGTAGGAACCATGTCCCTTGGACGTTCGGAAGGTAGTAGATCTTGGCAATGAAGCTCAGGAGCCAGAACACGTAGAACCAACCAAATAGTGTGCTAGCGAGAGAGGCGATTTTGATTTTTCCTGCGGATCTGAGTTTCGTTGTCGTGAGCCAGAGGAAAAAAAGGGTAACGATGCTGATAGGCCCCAATGAGCTAAGTTTCTCAATAGCTGGGGTGCTATGAATGACGTTGGTGTCGAGATCTTGTGTGGACCAGCCTGTCCCTACTTCGAGTGCGATAAATGCGAGGCCAGCAACAATCGCTGAGCGAAAGAGCACATCGACGCCGGCCTGCTTGACCATGTTGGCGTATTCTCGAAATCCTATAACCCCAAGCGTCGAGATGATCACGAGGAACGCGGTGTTCGCTATCGTTGGATTCGACGCGAAAAGTGCGATGAGAACGACTGCCCAAAGGACCAGTGTGCTTCCCAGCCGCTGTCTGAACACTTGAGCCTTTGTTGGGGAGCTAGTCATGTCGATGCATCGGTTAGCAATGGAGTAGAAGCTGGGGGGCTTTAAAGCTTACCAAAGCGGCGATTGCGGCAGGCAAATTCCTCGATTGCTTCAAAGAGCTGCGGCTTTCCGAAGTCAGGCCAAAGGGTCGGGGTGATTACGAACTCAGCATATGAGATCTGCCATAGCAGATAGTTACTGACCCTCATCTCACCGCTCGTTCGAATGAGAAGATCGGGATCTGGGAAATTCCGGGTATAGAGATGATCTGAAAACATCTTCTCGTCGATGTCCTCGGGGGCGATCTCTCCACTTCTAGCTTTCGCCGCTAGATCACGGCAGGCTTCAACAATTTCGGTGCGTCCTCCGTAGCTTAGGGCGAGGACGAGAGTAAGGCCGGTGTTTTTGGCAAGAGCCGCTTTTGTCTTCGTGATTTGGTCTTGAACGAATTCTGGCAAGCGATGGATCTGGCCGATCACCTCGAGCTTCACGTTGTTCTTATCGAGCTCAGGAATCTCTTTGAGGAGATAGCGGGCAAGATACTTCATCAGTGTGTCTACCTCCTCCTTTGGGCGATTCCAGTTTTCAACCGAAAACGCGTAGAGGGTGAGATACTTCACTCCTACTTCCCCTGCGGCGCGCAGAACTTTACGAACGGATTCGGCGCCCCGGCGATGCCCTTCAACCCGTGGTAAGTGCCGCTTTTTGGCCCAGCGGCCATTGCCATCCATGATGATGGCAATGTGGGCTGGCACCGCAGCGAGGGCTTTTTCACTGAGCTGTGAGGCTGGGGCCGTCATTGGGTGCGGGCGTTTGTTCTAGCTCTTGACTAAGACGTGAAAGGCGTATTCCTTCTAGAGCTCGATGGTTTGTGAGCGAGCAGGACCGATTGAAGCGATCTTTAGCCGGGTGCCGCTCAGTTTAGCGATTTCCTTGAGATAGCGCCTTGCATTCAATGGAAGGTCGGACCACTTACGGCATTTTTCGGTTGATGTCTGCCATCCCGGATACTCGGTGTAAATCGGTTTGCATTTCTCAAGAGCGCCCATGGCGTTGGGAAGTCGATCGATCTTCTTGTTGCCAAGGCGATAGCCGACACAGACCTTGATCACTGGTAGAGTGTCGAGACCGTCGAGGTTGGTAATGGCGAGCTCATTGATTCCGTTGACCATCGTGGCATGGCGGGTAAGAACGGCATCCAACCAGCCGCAACGGCGTGCTCGTCCAGTCGTTGCTCCATATTCTCTGCCCATATTGTGGAAGTGATCTCCGAGAAAATCATCTTCGGTCGGCATCGGGCCTTCTCCGACGCGGGTCGTATAGGCCTTCATCACCCCAACAACCTTGTCAATCTTATTGGGCGCGACGCCAGAACCGGTGCAAGCCCCACCCGAGGTGGTTGCTGAAGAGGTGACGTAGGGGTAGGTTCCGTGATCGATATCAAGGAAGGTCCCTTGAGCTCCTTCAAAGAGAATGTTCGCGTTATTCTTACTCGCCTCATGCAACATGTGAACGGTGTCAGTGACAAAAGGCTTCAGTTTTTTAGCGGCGGCGAGGTATTCTTCGAGCACTTTCTTGAACGAAAGTTTCTTCGCTCCCAGGGGGCTAAGAATATCATTGTTCGCTTTGATCCGTTGCTTGAGTAAGGCTGAGAAGGTCTCTGGATCCATGAGATCGACCATTCGAATCCCGGTTCGGGCGGCCTTGTCTCCGTAGGCAGGGCCAATGCCCCGTTTCGTCGTTCCGATCTTGTTCTTACCCTTAGATGCCTCACGATACTCGTCGAGAAGACGGTGGTAGGGAAAGACAATGTGAGCGGTCTCGCTGACGAAGAGGTTTCCCTTTACGTCAACACCGAGCTTTTTCAATCCCTCAATTTCGCCGACGAGATGCACGGGATCGATGACAACGCCGTTGCCAATTACACACTTCTTGCGAGCGCGAAGAATGCCGGACGGGATCAAATGCAGGACGTATTTCTTCTTTCCAACGAGAACAGTGTGGCCAGCATTGTTGCCACCTTGCATACGCACAACAAGGTCAGCGCGATCGGTAAGGACATCAATGATTTTCCCCTTACCTTCATCGCCCCATTGGGCGCCAATTAGAATTGTATTGGGCATATTTGAATTGAAATTTCGACACAAAAACGCCCCGAAAGTAAATTCGGGGCGTCGCTCAGTATTTACGGAAAGAGGCTAATCCAGCTCCACGAGGGTGTCAATCACGCTTATTCTTCAGGTGCCGGGACCGGATTGGTTACCGCGTCGATGGCTTCTTCGATATTAATCTCAGAGGCTTCTTCTAAGACTTCATCCGTCTTATTCAGAACCTCGTCGACCGTGTCCTTCACCTGTGAATTGGCGATAGCCTCTTTGATCGCTGCCTGGATTTCAGGCGAGGCGTCTTGAAGGTTTCCTGGAAGCGAGGGAAGATTTGGGCCAACGGGACCTTGGGGGGCAAGTGCTCCGGTGGTGGCCCCTGTTGTTGTGTCCTCTTCTTCCTCTTCCTTCTTGATGAGGTCTGCGCGCTTGTTTAGTAGGGCGTCAACGGTCCACTTCGAAACCAGGTAACTCCAGGCTTCGAAGGTCTTTTCTTTTTCGAGTTTGTCGCTGAGCTTTTTGTTATTCTCGGCGAATTCAGCGTCGAGTTTCGCGGTGTCCTCTTCTTTCTCGTCTTCTGGTTTCTCCCTTTCTGTTGGAAGCGCCGCTGAAACTGAGATCGCTACGGGATACTTGTCCTCGGCATTGGCCTTTCCGATGCTCACCTGATAGGTGAAACCATCAAAGGTCTTGAGTTCTGCCTTAATGGGGGTGTCAAGTCCCTGATCTTCCTTGGACGCCGTTGGATCAACGATATCGTCAAAGCTCGGTGACGAAAGGATGTTCTTTAGGCTGTAGGATTTTGTAGAGTCGAGTTCTTCGTCCTCACTCAAACCTGCCAAGACCATGTCCGCAGAGTCAGTGTCTCGGGACGCCACCCAGGAATCACTTGCCTCAGGATGGGTGACAGTGACGGCCTGTAGTTTCTCGACTTTCAGAAAGTCCTTGTTCAGCCAGTAGGTGGCGTCGACATCCACGGATGAAAAGGTCTCCGAAACGAGTGCAATCGCTTCGCCGTTACCGTTAGGAAGCACATAGCGGCCATCGGGGAAATCTCCCCCACCGCCGAATTGCGACGGTGCTTCTGACTTACGCATGTGCTCCTTACCGAGCAGGAGGTTGGCGATCTCTGAGTTTCCGTCTCCCTTGAATGTAAGGAGGATTCCAGAGTCGGCTCCCTTACCCGGGGTGACGAGTCCGAGTCGGCCATATTGACTGGGGCCTGCGGTAATATTGCGAGAGACCTTAAGATCCCAGACGTCTTGGACCAAGTCGCGGACTTTGGAAAAGTCGGCGGGATAGTCCCATCGATCTGTCACGGTCCAAATGTCGTTCTTCTTTGCGATCCCGATTTCACCGTCGGCATCTTGGAAGCTGATCGAGGCCACGTCATTCAGCGGGAAATCCGGAATGACTTTACCTCCCAGTTTGGATTCTGACTGTTGCCAGGCCTTCTTATCCTGTGACAAAAACAGAAGTCCAATGCCGCCTACGACTAGGAGTAGGACGATTAGTTTTTTGAACTGACTTGAATTCATCGTGCTGCTGTGCGTTTACGTTTGATGGTAGCGATCAATATTCCTCCGATTGTGACAATCAGGGGCATTCCGGCGATGTTGACCCACTTGAGTTTGGTCTCGAGGGCATCGATATCCTTGCGCAAGTTTCTTCTCATGGTCTTGAGTTGCTTGTTGGTGTCGACTTGCTGCTTGCGGAACTTAGCTAGCTCAGCCTGCTGTTCTGGGGAGAGCACAAAACGCTGTTGTCCTTGGGAGACATCCGTGCGTTGGCTTTGCAGATCACTAAGTTTGGTTTGAGTTTGCTGGAGCTTGTCTTCCAAGTCCTGAATCTTGGAACGGTATTCGGTCTCCGCCTTGATTTGCATATCGCGAATCGTCGTGAAGGGGCGATTCATTGCAGCTCGACTTCTTACTTGAATAAGGCGGTTATCTCCAGCGAGCTGTTCCACGATATTCTGCGTAAGTGGCAGATTTCCGTTGAGGAGGCTCATCATGCGGGTGCCGAGGAAGTTTTGGATTCGCACCGAAAAGGAGTCGAATAGGAAGTCGGCGTCACCGAAGAGAACGACGGTTCCATCCGTGGTCGACTCCGTCAGCGAATCGGCGGCAACGGGCTCATCTTCTTTATCAATGTCATCGACATCATCGGTGCTGCCCTCGGCGGCGGGTTTGCCATCAGGAAAGGCGGTCTTAAACTTACCTGTCAATCGGAGAGCGACAGGATGTTCAGTGCCTTCTGAGGTGAACTCTTTGGCGACTTGAGCGCCGGAGAGCTGAGCCATGAAACCGTCAACGAGTTGGGATTCCTCGGTAGTCTTGATTAGAATCGTTTGCTCGAGTCCTTCGGCTGGCGTGCCACTGAAGGTGCCTACGAATGGCATCAGGAGCTGATCGATCTGAGCGCTGACGACGTCGTCACGATTGATTCCCTTGTCATTGACGAAGAGGACGGAGGGTTGCAGTTGGGGAGGGGTGCCCTGCCGGAATGAGACTTCCTTGGCGAATGCCATATCCGCAACCACCTTGCTGCTGTTGAATTCGAGTCCCCACGCTGAGAGGAGTTTCTCGAGGTTCGATGTGCTCGGAGGTGAGCCCATCATGTTGTTGGGGTTCGGTTGCTGATCGATCAAGGCGAGTGCATCGAGGTAGGCAAGTAGTTTGCCCCCTCGCAGCACGAATTGATCGAGTGCATACTCCGTGGCGTCTGTGATTTCTTTAGGGTGGATGACGACGAGGACCGTGATATCTTCATCGATAGATTCCGCCGTCAGATCGATCTCTTTGACTTCAAAGTCTTGCTTGAGCTGGCTGATGACGGCCCAGGGATCTTGTCCGGGTTGTGGCCGTCCCATTTGGGCTGCCATTGGGTTGGGCGGCTGTCCGAAGGCAGGCAGGGAAGACATGACGCCGATCACGGGCTTTTCAACGGTCACGACCTGGGAGACGGCTCGAACGATTTCATACTCGAGTTGCCGTTCCTTGGAAGGATCCAAGAAAGGAATCGCAATGGTTTCGTCGAGCATGCTCACGGCGAGACCCAGATAGATGCGATCGGTAAGTGAAAGGCTTTGGCCTTCGACCCCATCGAGACGGGCAGAATCCTCGGCATCAGAATCTGGCTGAGGATCGAATTTCTTGAGCTCGATATTCCCTCCGCTATTCTCGGCGAATTCATCGAGCAAGTCTTCGACGCGACTGACATAGGTCTTCAGCTGAGGGGGCATGACCTTGTCGTCTCGCGTGGCGTAGAAGCGAATTTCTACTGGGGTATCCAACTCCTGAAGGATTTGTTTGGTGCCATCAGAGAGGGTGAATAGTTTCTCAGCCGTTAGGTCGACTCGGACCTTTACGAAATTTGCGATGAGGTTTAGGCCAACTACTATGACCAAGCACACCACTACCCCGACGGTCGAGAAAAGGAAGAGATCAATCTGTTTCTTTTTCATTATCGGTTCTAATTAATTGGTTCTCAAACTACGAAGAATAACGCCTGTCGTGAATAGGCTAAAGCCGATCAGTGACAGAAAAAATATGAGGTCTCTGGAATCAAGAACACCTCGTTGGAAACTAAAGAAGTGAGTCATCACGCTGAGTGATGAGACGATGTTTACAAGCCATCCTGGGGCCCATTGGATAAGCATGTCGGTCACTGGCTGGAAACCAGCCAAGATTAAGAACAGGCAGATAACGACGGAGAGGATGAAGCTAATCACCTGGTTGCGAGTGATGGCGGAGGTCATGCAGCTAATCGCCAGGTAGCCTCCGGCTAGCAGGGCGCTCCCGAGGTAGCCGCAAAAAATGACGCCCATATCAGGGTTGCCAAGGTAATTAACCGTAAAGATTATGGGAAAGGTCAATACGAGAGCGAGGATCAAGAAGATCCAAGAGGCCAGAAACTTGCCGAAGATGGCCTGTCCCGGGGTAATAGGCATCGTGAAGAGCAGCTCCAGGGTGCCTTGTCGCCGTTCCTCTGACCAGAGCCTCATTCCTACGGCAGGAACCAGGAAGAGGTAAATCCACGGATGCCAAGTGAAAAACGCGGCCAATGAGGCCTCATCCCGTTCAAAGAATCCGCCGAGGTTTCCACTGAATGTGAAGAAACCGATCAGGGTGAGAAAAATAACAATAAAGACATACGCCACAGGAGAGGCGAAATAGCCTGAAAGTTCCCGTTTTGCTATGGTCCAAGTATTTGTGACGCTATTGCTCATGCTGCCACCTCACTTGCTGTATCTGGTTTCGTAATATTTCTGAACACTTCATCTAACTTACCTTCTTCAGTGCGGAGCTCTTCGATCCGCCAACCGGCCTGGTTGACCGTATCTGCCACACTGGCAGCGAGTTCCCTATCGCTGCTCGCCGTTTTTGGCGTAGCTTTGAGGGTGACAAGATCGCCGTCCTCCAGGATGAGGACGTTCTCAACTGAGCCGAGTTGGCCCACGCGCTCTTTGGCCGCACTTGCTTCAACTCCGCGAACGCGAAGAATAACGGATCCGAAATTGGGTGACTTTTTCTTGAGGTCATCGGGGGTTCCATCGGCGACGATCTGGCCGCGGTCGACGATGATGGCTCGGCTACAAACGGCTTCGACTTCTTCCAGGATGTGAGTTGAGAAGATGATCGCTTTCTTCTCTCCCATTCGCTTAATGATGCTACGGACTTCGTGCTTCTGGTTGGGGTCCAATCCGTCGGTCGGCTCATCGAGAATTAAGATGTCTGGGTCATGGATGATCGACTGGGCGAAACAGGTTCGATGCCGATATCCCTTAGAGAGCGTGTCAACGCTCTGGTGAATGACGTTCTCTAGGAAGCAGAGCTCGATCACTCGGTCAATCGCCCGTTTCCGTTCGCTCCCTGACAGACCGCGAACTTGGGCCGAAAAATTTAGAAAACTGCGCACGGTCATATCCGAGTAGGCAGGAGCGTTCTCAGGGAGGTATCCAATGAGTCGCTTGGCTTCGATCGGATTGGTCGTGATATCGTTTCCGCCGACGGTGATTCTCCCCTCCGTCGGAGGGATGAATCCCGTGATCATACGCATCGTGGTTGATTTCCCGGCACCATTTGGGCCAAGGAATCCCAAAACTTCCCCTCGCTCAACTGTGAACGAGATGCCATTGACGGCAAGCTTTGGGCCGAAGGCTTTTTTGAGGTTCTCGACTTTGATCATTTTTGTTACTGCGATTGCAATTCTAAAGGCCTAATCCTTTCCTTTGAAAGAGTTAGGGACCAGATTGAAACGGATATCCAGCCTCTCTTGTCAAAGAGTTTTTTAATGTATTTAGGAAATGGGCTCTCTGGTGGAGGCTTTTAAGTCCGATCCAAGGAGATTTAGACACGGAGAGATGGAAATGTTCAAAAAAAGTCTCCCTGAGGGATTTGAGGCCTAGTTCCACGGTAGGTTTCGAAGGTCCGTGTTGCCTCCACTTAAGACAAGGGCCACTCGGGCGCCTTTTAGGTGGGGACGGGCTTGAGGGGGGAGAAGGGCAGCGACTGCGACGGCGGCACTGGGTTCAATTAGTTGTTTCATTCGTTCCCAGACCAGCCGCATAGCAGCAATGATTTCCTCTTCGGAGACCGTGATGATCTCATCAACATAGGATTGGATGATTGGCCAGGTATACTGGCCTAGGCTCGTAAGAAGGCCATCTGCGATGGTCTTTGGGGCTCCCTGGGGGATGCAGCGCCCTGCCGAAAGGGAGCGCGCGGCATCATCGGCGCCGAGCGGCTCTGCTCCGATGATTCGAATTTCCGGGCGAAGGGCCTTTATCGCTGTGGCTACACCGGAAATCAGTCCTCCGCCACCGATCGGGGTGACGATCGCGTCGACATGCTCAATCTGTTCGAGAAGCTCCAGTCCGATGGTTCCTTGTCCAGCAATCACCGAAGGGTGGTCGTATGGAGGGATAAAGATTGCCCCTTTTTCTTTCTGGATTTCGGCCGTTAGTTGTTCTCGGGCGCTTGTTTGAGGGGGACAGAAGGAGATTTCCGCCCCGTACTCTCGGACGGCGTCAATCTTTGGTTTGGGCGCATTGGAAGGCATGATGACATAGGCGGGGCAATTCTTGAGGCGTGCTGCCAGGGCGATTGCTTGGGCATGGTTTCCTGAGCTGTGGGTGATGATGCCGTGTTTCAATTGGGTTGGATCAAGTTGATCAGCTGCATTGTAGGCGCCGCGAAACTTGAATGCCCCGACTTTTTGTAGGTGTTCGCATTTGAAAAAGAGTTGATTCTCGGAAATTCGGTCGAGGGCTTCAGAAGTTAATACGGGAGTGCGGTGGCAAACGTGATCGAGGCGCTCTGCGGCTGCACGGATCGAGTTTAAGCTTACGGAATGATCTTTCATGGGGGAGCGTAGGGGGCTTTTAAGGGCTCCTCAGGGGAATGGAGTGATCATTTGATTTCAAAAGTGCCGATAGTGTTCAAATTTTTTAATTGCGGCTTGATTGAGGTGTTTTAGGGTGTTAGGTATAATCGTTTCGAAAGATTAGCATCGAACGAATAAAAGATTTGATCAAGCCCACAAGCCTATACCGGATCAGTGAGTGCCAGCATGCTGGAGCGCTCCTTCCAGTTCATTCCGATATTATCTCGGAGATATGGTCCAATCAATCTTCTTTGGTTAGTCATCGACCGCTGCTGGTGTTGAATCAGCATTTCTAAGCCCCTATGAGTGATGTTCGCGTCGCTACCGGGTTCTCGTCGTTACCTAGTTTCGATGGGAGCTCGTGCAAGGGAGAATGAGACGTTACACCCAATCAGATATAACGAAGTATGGTCACGAAAGCCAAGACTGCCAAGAAACCTGCTAAGGTTGCGAAAACAGTGAAGAAAGCGACCGCCAAGAAGGCGGCGTCCAAGAGCACTGTTGCTAAGCCTAAGAAAGCGGGGGTCAAGGAGGCGACTAAGGAAACGAAAAAGGTGGCAAAGAAGGTGGCTAAGAAGGCTGAGCCGAAGGCAACGGTAAAAGCTGTCGCCAAGTCAAAGGCGAAAGCCAAAGCAAGCAAGACTTCTAAAGTCGAGGCTAAAGAGACGAAGAAACTGTCGGTTGAAAAAAAGGCCACGAAGGTGGTCGCGAAGGAGAAACAAAAAGTAGTGGCAAAGAAAAAGGGGCAGGGCGAAGCGTCCAAGGGGGCAAAGAAGAAAGCTGGAGCCACTAAGGAGGTGATGGAGAATGTGCAGGCTGCGATCAAAGCCTCTCCAGAAAAGGCCAGCGAAACCGAGGCGGCGCTAGATTCCATCCAACCACCGAAAGGTCGGAGTGGCGTCAACCTTACCGAATACGTTAAGGAGCTGCTTTCCCTTGCTCAGGAACAGGGCTATTTGACCTATGGTGACATTAATGAGGTGTTGCCGGAAGGCGTGACAACGCCGGAAGATCTTGAGGATGTCTATTCCAGACTCCGAAATCTCGATGTTGAAATTGTTGATCAGGCCGAAGTTGATCGAATCAAGAAAAACGATCAGGAGGAGGAAGATGATGCCAGTCGCTTAGATATTCTCGATGATCCCGTCCGCATGTATATGAAGCAGATGGGCAAAGTGCCCTTGCTGACTCGCGAGCAAGAAGTTGAGATTTGTAAGCGTATTGAGAGCGCCGAGATTGAGCAGCGCCGCATCATTTATAGCATGGGCTTCGCGGGTAAGGAGCACATTGCGCTAGCAGAGAAGTTGATTGCTGAGCCGCCAAAAGAACGTTTTGACCGAGTGATTCTCGATAAGAAAATTGATAGCCGAGACAAGCATCTCAAGTATCTGCGAAAACTGGTCAAAAATGTGCGTGCTCAGGATCAGTTGGTCGATGAGAAATATGCGGCGTGGCAGGCGGATGATGCATCTCGAGCCAAGCCCAAATTGGAAGCTGATTTTCAAAAGGCGGACAAGAAGCTTCAGAACATGTTTGCCCGCTTCTACTACAAGCAAAAGGTCATTGAGGAAATGACCTTGGTGACCGAGAACATCTTCGAGAAAATCAATCTCAGTCTAATGGGGGTTGAGGAGATGGAGAAGGGGCGGGTATCGAATCAGCAGAAGGCTTTCATTGAAATGGAGTGGCAGAAAGTCCATGCCCTCGAAGCCTTTGTTCGTATGCCTAACGAAGTCTACATCAAGGCCTATGAGCAATTGAAAGAGTTTGCGGCCAAGGCTCATCAGGCCAAAACGGAGATGGTAGAAGCAAATCTTCGCCTGGTGATTTCGATTGCCAAGAAATACACCAATCGTGGGCTATCGTTCTTGGACTTGATCCAAGAAGGGAACATGGGCTTGATGAAAGGTGTTGAGAAATTCGAGTATCGGCGAGGGTATAAGTTCTCGACTTACGCGACGTGGTGGATTCGTCAAGCGATCACCCGGTCCGTTGCGGATCAGGCGCGAACGATTCGAATTCCCGTTCACATGATTGAGATCATCAACAAGCTCATGCGTGTGCAGAAGCAGTTGCTTCAAGAATTCGGGCGCGAACCGACAGCGGAGGAAATTGCTGATGAAATGAATCTACCGGTCGAACGGGTGAGTGCTGTGCTAAAGATGGCGCAGCAACCAATCTCCCTTGAATCGCCTGTTGGGGATAGTGGGGATGCTAATTTTGGTGACTTTATCGAAGATAAGTCCGCTGAAAATCCGTCCGACATGACGAGTCACTTGCTGCTTCGGGAGCGGCTCAACGAAGTGCTTTCGACCTTGACGGAACGAGAGCGAAAAATTCTCGAGCTTCGGTTTGGGCTTCACGATGGCTATGCCCGTACGCTGGAGGAAGTTGGGAAGCAGTTCAAGGTGACTCGTGAGCGAATTCGTCAGATTGAGGCTAAAGGGCTCAGGAAATTGAGGCACCCAACCCGTATCCGGCAGCTGCAAGGCTTCCTTGAGTCTGAGAGCGCGGCTTAATTCAGGTTAAGAGGATTTAATCTCCTTTCTTTATGAGGGCGTTGCAGATTTCTGCATCGCCCTTTTTCTCGTTTGCGCTGCGAGTCTGGCCTGGGTTCATGCTGAAGAAAATGATTCAGCGCGAGTCTTGCTCATCCTGGGGCTTTGGAGAACTGGCAGGCCTGTCAATTGTAATGGATAGACCGATCGGGATTCAGTTGGTGGTGCAGAAAACTGAAAAGGGTGAGCGACGGAGATTCTCCGCTGCTCACCCCTACTCGTCGAATGTTGTTGCGGTCTAGTCGTTGTAGGCTGTTTCGCCGTGGGAGGCGACATCAAGACCTTCTCGTTCTTCCGACTCCGAAACGCGTAGACCGATAGTCGCGTCGACCACTTTGAGAATGATCAAGGTGATGATCAGCGTATAAACAGCGGTGAATACAGCCGCGAAGCCTTGAGTCGCGAGCTGTTTGCCAATTTCAAGTTGTCCTTCTTTGCCGCCAAACATTTCATGAGCGAAGACTGCGACCAGGATTGTTCCCACGATGCCACCGACTCCGTGGACGCCAAAGACGTCCAAAGAATCGTCGTAACCGAACTTCGATTTGATGCTGGTTGAAGCCCACCAGCAGATCAGTCCTGATGTCGTGCCGATGCAGAGCGCTCCGAATGGACCAACATGGCCAGAGGCTGGCGTGATGGCGGCCAGACCAGCGATGGCTCCGGTAACAAACCCGAGAACGCTAGGTTTGCCGTACTTTATCCACTCGATTCCCATCCAAACGATCGCGGCGATGGATGCTGAGATCTGGGTGACGACTAGGGCCATGGCGGCGTCGCCATTGGCACTAACCGCACTTCCCGCATTGAATCCATACCATCCGACCCAGAGCATGCCGGTGCCGATGACGGTCATTGGGAGATTGTGGGGCGGCATGGCTCTGGTGGGATATCCCGTGCGAGGTCCGATATAGATACAAGCGGCAAGCGCTGCGATGCCGGCAGTGATATGAACAACGATTCCTCCCGCAAAATCAAAAACGCCCCGATCCCAGAAGAAGCCACCGTCACCACCCCAGACCATATGGCAAATGGGGGTGTAGACGAGGATTGCCCACAGAGAAAGGAAAACGATCATGCCGGAAAACTTTATCCGCTCTGCGAATGCTCCGACGATTAGGGCAGGGGTGATAATGAAGAAGGTCATTTGGAATGCGAAGTGTAGGATCTTGGGGATGGTGCCTTCAACGCTCTCGGAGGTGACGCCCTTCATAAAGGCAAGGTCGAGGCTCCCAATAAACGAACTAAGATTCGTAGTCCCAGCGGCCATGCCTGTGGTGGAGAATGACAGGCTGTATCCGCAGACAAGCCATAGGATTGTCATGATAGCAGTGAGGAAAAAACAGTGTATCAATACCGACAGGACATTGCGATTGTGGACAAGTCCCCCATAGAATAGCGCGAGTCCTGGGATCGTCATGAAGAGGACCAGGGCCGTTGAAGTGAGCATCCAGGCGGTATCGCCGGAATCAATGGTAGCGGGAGCGTCCTGTCCCCAGGCCATGATCGGGAGGCAAAAGAGGATTCCTAGAATGAATTGTTTAAGGCGTTGTTGCTGGATCATATACAATCTGTGTGTTCGTTGTCAGGCGTATGTACGATTACTCTAGATGATGAGAATTGCGCATAGAAAGGATGGGATTTTTTCATCATTCGTGGGCTCTGGGAAGGAAAAGTGCAGAATTCGTGCGATTTCTTGTCTGTTCTGTTCTACGAAACGGGGAAGACGGTTCCTGATTTCGGGGACGATAACAATGCTAAGTGGTTCTGGTTGAAAGCTTTCGTGAATTGGATTTCGCTATTTGTTCGAGAGTTAAGCCAGGAGTCAAGGCGGCCCAGTTCGGGCTATTGGCGTACTTTGTGTGGTCTCGCTGGGACCATGGCCTGTCTCTTATACACATCTGACGCTGCCGACGAGCGATCTAGTGTAGA
>OJGU01000721.1_pt1 | contig 16547 bp, 16 predicted proteins | sample 1594741 | NCBI WGS metagenome assembly OJGU01 (sample SAMN05416841, study PRJEB24817) | seawater metagenome | isolation source: Sea water | place: Canada:Atlantic | collected 2013-07
ATCGAATATCGAAGGAATCAAGTTTGAGGTTGAACTAATCAACGGACATTCTCACGACCACGGGCATTCTCACGACCACGGGCATTCTCACGACCACGGGCATTCTCACGACCACGGCCACTCCCACGACCACGGGCATTCTCACGGTCGAAATTTCTCACAAATAAAGACACTGATAAATAGCAGCGCCCTTTCTCCGTGGGTTAAGAGTCAGGCAATCGAAACGTTCGCCCGCGTGGCAAGGGCAGAAGGTAAGGTCCATGGAATGCCCCCAGAGGAAGTACACTTCCATGAAGTCGGAGCGGTTGATTCTATCGTCGATATTATCGGTGCCTGCATCGCTCTCGAACAGCTGGGCAAACCTCGAGTGATCGCGTCCACTGTCGTCGAAGGAACAGGCTGGGTGCAATGCGCCCACGGTCGTTTTCCTGTACCCACGATGGCGACGCTATCCATACTTGGCGAACGTGGAGTCGCTGTGACTCAATGCGAGGAACCGCACGAGCTTGTGACGCCGACAGGGGCAGCAATCCTTGCTCAGTTCTCCGAATCCTTTGGGCCGATGAAAGCACTTGTCGCATCCAAGATCGGATACGGGCTCGGCACTCGCGACAATCAAACCCGTCCAAATGTCTTGAGGGCGGTGCTCGGCACGGCCTCTGATGAGCCTCAAAAAACTACTAACTTCGAAACAGATACGGTCGGCGTAGTGGAATGTAATCTGGACGATCTGTCGCCCGAGGTCTTAGGCTATGCAATGGAAGCAGCATTCGAAAAGGGAGCGCTGGAGGTCTTTCACACGCCAATTCAGATGAAGAAGCAGCGTCCAGGGATTCTTTTTACAATCCTTTGCGAAGTCAGCAAGATTTCTCAATTCGCAGAATTTGTTTTGCTGAACACGAGTGCTTTTGGTGTCAGAACCTATCAAACCGATCGGTTCAAGCTTTCGCGAGAGATCAAGACCGTCAATACTCCCTACGGGCCCATTAAGGTCAAAATCGGTTACGCAGGAAAAGTGGTCGTAAGAACGAGTCCCGAATACGAATCGTGCCGTGCGCTCGCCACAAAACACGGCATTCCGATCCAAAAAATTCTCCAATCCATCACCGACGAACCGGGTTCCGAGAATCAGTGATTTAGAGAACCTCCTCAGATTCGACAAAGATCCCAGACGCCGTAACGTCTAGAGAAACGGGATACAAGGACGCCCCCACGCAAGGGCCTTCAACGCATTCACCGCTCGATGGTTCATACAAGGCTCCATGCGTCTGGCAAACGATATAGCGTCGTTGCGCGTCAAAAAAACGAGCGTCATCATAATCCAACGAGACCGGAATATGTCGGCACTTATTCTCGTAGGCAATCAACTTTCCCTTAAGCCGAAACAAGAAACAATTTACATAGCGCCCCCCTCGCACCAAGCGGAACGAGTGTGGCTCCCCTTCCTTGATCTCGGCGGCATCTCCTACTCTTAGTTTCATCTCAAGTTCAGTTTCAATTGACTCGAAGCTTGCAATAGCCCAGTCCCCCGCTATTTTTCGCCTCTGTCTTCCCGCTCTAATTGGGAAGCTTTTGATCCAGATTTCACAAGACTATGTCAACTGCAAACGACATCCGTAAGGGAATGGCAATCAAGTACAATGGCGACTTGTGCGTCGTTCTTGACACCCAACATCGAACCCCTGGAAACAAGCGGGCATTCTGCCAAATGAGTCTGCGAAGTCTCCGCACCGGAAACTCCTCTGACGTTCGCTTCACCTCGACGGAACGGGTGGACATCATTCCGCTCATCAGCAAAAAGATGGAATACAGCTACCAAGATGGCGCGGACTATGTCTTTTCAGATCCGGATACCTATGAGACCGTGACGCTTAATCCAGAACTTGTGGCTGCATCGAAAGACTTCCTCGTCGAAAACGAGACTTGTACCATCACCTTCGTCGATGATCGGGCCGTTGCGCTTGAGTTGCCTCCAAGTGTCACACTGGAAGTCACCGAAGCACCCGAAGGAATCCGAGGCGATTCAACAAGCAATGTGCAAAAAACCATCACCCTTGAAACCGGCATCAACATCCAAGCACCCTTGTTCATCAAGAATGGGGAGAAAATTCGAGTGGATACCAGAACGGGCAAGTATATGGAACGAGCCTAACGACTCATCATTCCAACCCTTTCTTCGGATCAATAATCGATCTCGTCCAGCTTCGGACGAGGTCGATATTTTTTTGCAATCGCCAAGCAATCCTCAAGCTTCGTGACTCCTCCCGTGCAAGTGGGCTCTGATAGAGAGGCGGCTGCGACGCAGACGCCGGTAAACAAGCTCTTTTGCAGATCCCACCCCTCGTGCATCCCAAGGAGAACACCTGAACAAAATGCATCTCCAGCACCGGCAGCGCCTTTGATGAACTTCTTGGGCAGTTTTAGCGATGACTGCCAGACATCAATTCCATCTTTCGTCCGTGCGAAAGCCCCTTCCGGAAAATGAATCACCACAAGCTCGCGAATCCCCGCCTGAAGCAACTCGCCAGCCGCGTGTTTGATCGCCACCGTGTCTAACTCCCCGTCAGCTCCACGAACCTTGAAGCCCGTCGTTCTGCCCGCCTCCACTTCATTCAAGATGCAATAGTCGGTGTATTTAAGCGCTGGGAGAACAATTTTTGAAAAGCGATCGCTATCCTCGCTGACCACGTCTATCGACGTCTTCAAGCCAGCCGCCTGAGCCCTAGCCAACAGGGCTGCGCCATTCGTGCCATATTTCTTGTTTGGCTCATCGAGAGCATCGAGGAGGAGCAAGTAGCCCAGGTGAAAAATCCGGGCTTTCGATTGACTAAAATCCAGTTCATCACCCTTCCAGGCTGCGTTGGCACCTCGAAAGTGAAAAAACGTACGGCGCCCGGAATCTTTCTCCGTCATCACATCGGTATACGAAGTGGCAGCATCCTTCCCGACAGACAGTTGTTTGGTATCAATCTTATGTTGTTTACAATGCTTCTGAATCTCCTTTCCAAGTTCATCAGCCCCAACTAAGCCAGCCGCACTTAAAGGAAACCCAGCCCCTAATTTAGCCAAATCAACAAGAATATTATAAGCTGAACCGCCCGTCCCCCGAGATTCGTCGCTAATGTTCGAAAGCGTTTCCGGTTCCGGAAACACATCTATCAGCTTGACTCGATCTATTATCCAATTTCCACCACCGAGAACTCCTCGACGTGAAATTTTTTTCGCTTTCATCATGGTTGACTTGGCCCACTAATAGAGCAAGTGCGCCACTCGCCCTATCATGATCTGAAATTGAGAGACTTGCAACTGCAAGGTTCTGCCCCCAAACAGGCGATCCCTTCGTTCCCTGCTTGCAATTGAAAACAGTTCGACGATCTCTCACTCAGTCTACGCCCCCTCGAGCAAACGGCGCATCTCTCCAAATACTTCTGTCGATTCCATCAATTCTCGATTACCAGCTCCTGCTCCTGGCGCAATCAAGATGGGATACTCCTCTTCTGACTGAGGGCAATTGCCATGAGACCCTTTGACTAGCCCTGCGTCTAGAGGAATTAGATCCATGAGCATCCGGAATCCCATTTTCTTTTGGAGGAGTCGCCAGGCAATCTTTAGTTTCGGAAACGAGATCTTCGGATCGATAAACAATTCCACGGGATCGTATCCCGGTTTACGATGAATATCGACACAGCGAGCAAAATCCGGCGCCCGTTCGTCATCGAGCCAATAATAATAGGTAAACCAAGCGTCATCTTCTGAAACAGCCACCAGATCCCCCGCTCGCTCATGCTCAATACCCCATTGGCCTTTCGCGGTTGCATCGAGCACATTGGCAACGCCTTCAAGCCCCTCAACCAAAGAGCGAACCTCCCCAGCAAGGGACACGTCGTTTATGTAGATATGGCAAACCTGATGATCCGCAACGGCAAAAACACGACTCTGCCCACAATCGAGCATCTCTAGTCCCAACTCCTCCTTTACGGTCAACCACCCCCGCTTTCTAAACTCACGATTGAGGTGAATGGGACGGCTCACCGCGCTAATGCCGTACTCCGAAAGCACGCAAACCTGAACTCCCGCCGAATCGAAAAACTGAATCAAATCCCCCACAATGGCATCAAGGCGTTCATAGTCCTTATCGATCTCTGGATCGTTTGGCCCGAGACGTTGAAGATTGTAATCGAGGTGCGGCAGGTAAATGAGATTCAGATCAGGCTGATACCGTTTTTCAGTCCACTTCGCCGATTCGGCGATCCATTTTGACACCGCATCAGGGGCTCCCTGTGGTGTCTGCTGCCCGGCAGCAGGCCCCCAAAAAGTTGGAAAAGGGAACTCTCCAAGTTCCTGTTTTATGGCTGACCGAATCTCGTAGGGCGAAGAATAGATATCAAAAAACTTCCGCCCGTCCGCTGGATACATGGGCCGAGGAGTAATCGAAAAATCCGCCGAAGAATACATATTGTACCACCAGAACAGCTTCGCGCAGGTAAACTCTGGGTATGTCTGCCGCATGACGTCCCAAATTTTTTCCGAGCGGACAACGGAGTTCGCTTGCTTCCAGAAATGTACTTCGGCTAACTCCCGGTGATACCAGCCATTCGCAACAATCCCATGCTGTGAGGGCGTCCGGCCCGTCAGGTAATTGCTTTGAGCCGTGCACGTAAGCGCCGGGAAGGCGGGACGAATTTTACAGGATGAAACACGCTCCAAGTACCGCTGGATGTGAGGCGTTGAACGGCCAATGTTCGCTGAACAGAGACCAACGGCATTGATGACTGCGAGTCTTTTCACGGGGTCTTCAAAATTCTAGGAGCAAAGCAATCGTCCATGCGCATCATGATTGAATCTTCCTTCGCCCTCAAAGCAGCTTGTCGTTTGGAATGATAGGTCGCAGGCAAAATCGCAGAATGGAGTCGCAGACGTAGTGACGATGATTAAGTGAAATCAGGAGCGGGATGGCCCCACAGAATCAACGGGCCATTAGGATGCGCTGTTCTGCGTGATTGTATCTGTCGCGAAGCACATTCATTGCCTCAACCACTTTGGGAAGATTCATGGAATGAACCTCAACACCCCGCCCAATGCCTTCCAACAAAGTGATCGTCAAATCCCCCCCAAGATGCTCACGAAACTCTTCAAGACCACGGAGAATCATTTGGTCCCCGTCAGAATCCGTGTAGTGTAACTCACTGGCGTAGGTCTCCATCCCCATCTTAGAGAAGAGCGAGAGAACACGCTCAACCGATTCTTCATCTAACAGACCAACGAGCCCTGAATACACGGTATCGAGGGCGACACCAATAGCGACCGCTTCACCGTGCCTGATCCGATAGTCAGAAACTTGCTCAAGTTTGTGGGCTGCCCAGTGGCCAAAATCTAAGGGACGGGCCGAGCCAAATTCAAAGGGGTCGCCCGAACTCGCGATATGGATCATATGAAGTTCGGCACACCGTTTCACCAAACGCTCCATGGCGTCGCTATCAAAGGCCTTCAGCAAGAGAGCATCCTTTTCCAATCGCTCAAAAAACTGCTGATCACGAATCAAGGCCACTTTAACGGCCTCTGAATACCCAGCCCGCTTGTCTCTTTCTGGCAATGAATCCAAGAACTCGAAATCATTCACCACAGCATGTGGCGGGGCAAAGGTTCCAATAAAATTCTTTTTCCCGAAGGCATTGATACCATTCTTGACGCCAACCCCTGAATCGTCCTGGCTCAATGTGGTTGTTGGAATTCGAATATGCCGCACACCACGGTGCGCGGTTGCAGCAGCCAATCCTACCATGTCAAGTAAGGCCCCTCCCCCAATGGCAATCACGTATGAATGCCGATCAATATGATAGCGGTCGAGGCGCGAGTGCACCTCAGAAACGTGAAAATAAGAATTCTTAACCCGTTCCCCCCCTTCAACTAAGACCGGCGGACACACCAGCTCGAGCCGATCACGGCGCGACGAGAAATAAGCCTCAATCGCTGGGCCTAACGAAGCAATCGCCTCCGAAACGGCTTCATCAATGATAATGAACACCTTTGCGACACGTCCCCCTGGGCTCTCCGAACAAAGGGACGCCAAGAGCTCATTCGCCGCACTAAACACACCACGGGTAAAAAACACGCGGTGGGAATATTCCACGCGAATCGTTTTCTCAAGGGCTTCCACGGGCCACATCTTGCTATTCACGAACGCTGATTTCTAGGATTATTTGACTGAAAAGGGCTAAGCACCGCGAGGTTTCATCCGATTTAATCCTCCCGCTTACCTAGCGGGCTGTCAACCAAAACACCCCTCTTGATGCCCGCTCTCACGATCATTCCGGTGCCCTCGCTCTTTCCCGCGTGACAAGCAAGGGCTTAATCCGCAGATTGTTCCTCCGTCTACGCAATGAAAAAGGAAGCTCAAGTGTCGCGAAGCGGCCGATTTACTCAGACCGCAGCCCAAGAATTGGTTGATTTCACCGAATCGATCTCTTTCGACTGGAGGCTCTGGCGCCAGGACATCATCGGATCTATGGCCCACGCCCGTATGTTGAATAAGATCGGAGTGCTCAAGAAAGCTGAGCTCGATGAAATCATCGACGGATTAGAGAGTATCGGCGACGAGATCGACCAAGGACAGTTCGAGTGGAAACCAGAACTGGAGGATGTGCACATGAACATCGAATCCGCCCTAACAGAGCGGGCTCCCGCTGGAGCAAAACTTCATACTTCTCGCTCCCGAAACGATCAGGTAGCACTCGACATGCGCATGTGGCTGCGGGATGAAATCATTCGAGTCATCGACGAAATCCAGGCCCTCCAATCAGAGCTCGTCGCCCTAGGCAAACGTTCATTCCCGACGCCGATCCCAGGCTACACCCACCTCCAAAGAGCCCAGCCGGTCCCATTTGCGCACCACCTTCTGGCCTACGTCGAGATGCTTGATCGGGATGCCCAACGCTTCTCTGACACCTTTGACCGTGTCAATGTTTGCCCTCTCGGAAGCGGTGCCCTCGCAGGATCAACGCTGAAACTCAATCGAGATATGGTCGCCATCGAGCTTGGCTTCGTCGACTCAGAAGGATCCCCACGGCTCACTCAGAATTCTATGGACGCCGTCAGCGACCGGGATTTCGTCGTTGAATTCATGTCAGCCGCAGCGCTCACCGCCGTTCACCTGTCACGGCTATCGGAGGACTTGATTCTATGGTCGAGCGCCGAGTTCAACTTCATCAAGATTTCTGACGCCTATACAACAGGATCCTCACTCATGCCTCAAAAAAAGAACCCCGATCTTGCTGAACTAACACGAGGTAAATCGGGGCGAGTGATTGGAAATCTCGTCTCGCTCTTGACCTTACTCAAGGGGCTCCCAATGACCTACAATCGTGATCTACAAGAGGACAAAGAGCGCCTCTTCGATGGAAGCGACACGCTTCACGGCTGCCTAAGAATCACAGCTGCAATGATCGCCAATACTGAGATTAGACCTGAGAACTGCCAATCCGCAGCCAATGATGCCACCTTGCTTGCAACTGACCTTGCCGACTACCTCGTCAACATCAAGGTTCCGTTCCGCGAGGCACACCACATCGTCGGCGCCGTCGTCGCCCTCGCCGAGGAGAAGCAAAAACCCCTCGATAAACTCAGCCTCCGCGACCTCAAATCGGTCGATAGTCGATTCAAGAAGGATGCTCTTTCGGTCTTTTCTCTGGACAGGGCACTCGAAGAACGAAAGACGATCGGATCTCCCGGACTTCGCGAAGTCAAAAAGCAACTTCGAAAATGGCAATCGAGGCTCAACAATGAGCGGCAATAGTGCCAGCAAGACAAACCCCAGCGAACTGCTAACAGGTCTACTGAAAGCAGTTTCTCGTTCATTTTACCTCACGCTGAGAATATTGCCGGCACCAGTTCGCCGACCGATTAGCATCGCCTATCTCTTAGCCCGCACCTCGGATACGATCGCAGACACCGAGGTTCTCGCACCTCAACGACGCTTGAGATCGCTCGAGACCCTGCGCCAAGCGATCATGGCGGAGACCCCAAAACCCTGTCATTTCGAAGAGTTTATTTCGCACCAAGGCCGTCAAAAAGAACGCGAACTCCTCCAGCGCATCAACGAAAGTATCGCTCAACTCGACCACGTCGATACCGAAGAACGACAGCTCATTCGCGCGGTCCTCGAAACTATCATTAGCGGCCAACGCCTCGATCTTGAACGTTTTCAAGAGGCGACGAGCGAAAATATCATCTGCCTTGCCAATGCCACTGAGACAGACGACTACACTTTCCGCGTGGCCGGTTGCGTTGGGGAGTTTTGGACGCGCATCTGTTTCAAACATCTGGCGCCCAACTCTCAATCACCTTCACCAGAACTCATCGAGCAAGGAATCCGCTTTGGCAAAGGGCTCCAACTCGTCAATATCCTTCGAGATATCGCCGAGGACCTCAACCAAGGTCGCTGCTATCTCCCTGCGGATACGCTAGCCCAAAACGGAATTAACCCACCGGATCTTTCAAAGCCGACTAACCAGGCCGTTTTTGCCGCTGCTTTTCGAGAATATGAAACCATCGCACGCGGTCATCTGTCTGCTGGATGGCAGTACACCAACCAGCTTCCCTGGAAATGGATCCGGGTCCGACTGGCTTGCGCCTGGCCAATACTCCTTGGATTTAAGACCCTCGAACTCCTTCCGAGAAACACACCTCTCGACACCACAAAACGGGCTAGAGTAAGCCGTCGAGATGTCAGAATGATCCTGTTGAAGACCATTCTCGCTTATCCGTTTCCAGCGATTTGGAATCGACTTGCGAGGAAGTGAGGCTCCCAGCAGCATCTCGATCTAACAAGTCCCATTGACATTGAACGAATCACAGATCATCTCAAAAGCGATTTGTCATTTGAATTCTCCGAGAGCTGTTGGCATAACTAACTGCGATGCATGACTTTCACTACAAGAATGGCGAACTCTTATGCGAGCAAGTTCCTCTTTCGAGGATCGTCGCCAAGTACGGCACCCCATGCTATGTGTACTCGAACGGAACGATCACAGATCACTTCCAGAAGCTCGACAAAGCGCTCGCTCCCGTAGATCACACCATCTGCTATGCAGTCAAAGCCAACTCCAATCTCGCGGTACTAAAGACCGTCGCAACGCTCGGAGGCGGCTTTGATGTCGTCAGCAAGGGAGAAATTGAGCGGGTCGTCGCCGCTGGAGGCGATCACAACAAGTGCATCTTCGCCGGCGTAGGCAAGACGGCTCGAGAAATCGAATTCGCTCTCCGGCTAGGAATCTACGCCTTCAATGCAGAAAGCGAAGCCGAACTTGAACGCATCAATGCCATCGCCAAGCGCCTCAGGAAAAAGGCTCCGATATCCGTACGCGTGAACCCCAATGTCGACGCCAAGACCCACGCCAAGATCACAACAGGAACCTACGAGAACAAATTTGGCATCGCCTTCGAGCAAGTCAAAAAGATCTACGCCAAAGCAGCAAAACTCAGCAACCTTAAGATCAAAGGCGTCCAAATGCACATCGGTTCCCAACTCACGACCACCGATCCCTTTGAAGGCGCCGTTAAAAAGCTGATTCCCTTGGTCACGGATCTGATCAAACGCTACAAGATCGAATTCTTCAGCATCGGGGGCGGCCTTGGAATCGTCTACGATCCTGCGCTCGAAAGTGGCGCGGCTTCGTGGTGGAAAAAGAAAGAGGCGGCAAAGATTCTTACCCCTCAATCCTACGCGGACCGATTGATACCACTGCTCAAGCCGCTGGGGATCAAGATTCTAGTCGAACCAGGCCGGTTCATCGCCGGAAACGCCGGAGCGCTGATCACCCAAGTCGAGTATATCAAGAAGACCGGTAAGAAGAATTTTGTCATTGTTGATGCCGCCATGAATGACCTTATCCGCCCTGCATTCTACGAAGCGCATCACGACATTGTGCCCGTAAAACGGAAGGGGGGCTCCAAGATCAGCTCTGATGTCGTGGGGCCAATCTGTGAGTCAGGGGACACTTTCTGCAAGAATCGCCCCCTCCCCCGCGTGAAAGAAGGTGACACTTTGGCACTGTTGAGTGCCGGAGCCTATGCCTTCGTCATGGCTTCCAACTATAACACTCGCCCAATGCCAGCCGAAGTCATGGTGAAAGGCAAACAATTCACTGCCGTTCGAGAGCGTGAAACGCCCGCATCGCTGTGGGCCCATGAAAAAATCCCCAGCTGGCTCAAGTAGTGCTCGAGCAAGGCGGCCTAAGCGGAGTACAGACTCCAATGGGCGTTCGATTAAAGAGATCGGCGTCACTCTGCGGGCCACATCGCTCGTCAACCAATCCCGCTGAGCTCCTTGACAAGGCCTTGCTCTCACCTATATTTAGCCCTAGTAATGGTAGATACGATCACGGCTGAAATCGATCGCACGCCCAAATTTTCGAACTCCTCGGATGCTCTCCGCCCATTTAAGACCGTCGGCAAAGGTCACTGGGAAGATGTGTCCGACGAAGATTGGAATGATTGGCGATGGCAGCTCAAAAATCGAGTCACACGTCTCGATCAGCTCGAAGCGAAGATCCCCAATCTCACTCCTGAAGAGCGGAGCGGCGTTGAACTCGCCAATCAAAAATTGGCGATGGCTATCACGCCATATTTCTTCAATCTCATTGACCCAGACGATCCTGATTGCCCGATCCGCCAGCAAGTCATTCCCAAAATAGAAGAGACGAAGACAGCAGACTGGGAGATGAGTGATCCCGTGGGAGAGGACAAAACCTCGCCCGTCAAAGGGATTGTTCACCGCTATCCAGACCGAATTCTCTTTCTCGTCACGGATCGTTGTGCCGCCTACTGCCGTTATTGCACCCGATCCCGCCTGGTCAGCAACGCCACAGGCTATGATTTTCGCCCAGAATTCGAACAGCAAATCGAATACGTCCGGCAACATCCAGAAATTCGTGACGTCTTGATTAGTGGAGGCGACCCGCTTTTGCTTAGCAATTCCAAAATTGACTACCTTCTAAGCCAATTGCGCGGCATTGAGCATGTGGAGTTTCTTCGGATTGGTACGCGGATCCCCATCTTTCTGCCCCAACGGATTGACGATGAACTCTGTCAGATTCTAAGAAACTACCACCCTCTGTTCATCAGCGTTCACGCCAATCATCCGACAGAACTAACCAGCGAAGTAAAAAACGGGCTCGAGCGTCTTGCCGATAGCGGCATTCCCCTTGGCAACCAGTCAGTCCTCCTTCGCAAGGTCAATGACGACGTGGACACCATGAAAGTCTTGGTTCAAAAGCTTCTCCGCTGTCGGGTTCGCCCATACTATCTTTACCAGTGCGATCTCATTTCAGGCTCCTCTCATCTGCGCACCAGTGTCAGTGAAGGCATCAAAATCATTGAAGGCCTCCGAGGCCATACTAGCGGCTACGCCATTCCCCAATTTGTTATCGACGCGCCCGGAGGCGGTGGGAAGACTCCCATCAACCCGGATTATGTCGTCAGCCACGATTCCAACCAAATCGTGATTCGCAATTACGAGGGAAAAATTTTTGAGTATCCTGAAGTTCCTGCACCGTCTAGCCCGTGACATTCGTCTCACGCATGCTGGTCTCTTGAACTCATGCCACGAGAGTCAAAGAAAGCAAAACAGGCGCGGGCAGATGAAATCATACGCCAGCTCGCACAGGTCTATCCTGAAGCCCATTGCGAACTAAACTACGAAACACCGCTCGAACTTCTCATTGCAACCATCCTTTCAGCTCAGTGCACAGACAAGCAAGTCAACATCGTCACAACCGAACTCTTTAAGAAATACCGCTCGGCGCTCGATTTTGCGACGGCACCAATCGAAGAACTAGAACTTGCGATAAAGCGCATTGGCCTCTTTCGTAACAAAGCGAAGAATATTAAGGCCTGTTGCCAACGAATTATCGATTCATTCAAAGGGGAATTACCAACGGAAATGAACGCCTTAACCTCCCTCGCGGGCGTCGGGCGGAAAACAGCCAATGTTGTCCTCGGTAATGCATTCAACATCAACGTTGGGGTTGTCGTCGACACCCACGTCTCCCGCCTTAGCCAACGCTTCAAACTGAGCAACGCGAACACCCCAGAAAAGATCGAGAAAGATCTACAAGCCCTTGTCCCTCAGGGAAAGTGGACCATGCTGAGCCACTGGCTCATCTGGCACGGCCGCCGGCGCTGCTCTGCACGAAAGCCAAACTGTGGTGCGTGCGAACTCAGCGCGCTCTGCCCATCAAATCCCATTTCCTAGCAAGGGAGGGCTCGAGCCCTATCGAGGAACTCGTCTCCCTCACCTCGTGACCGCCATGTAAGGCAAGAAAGCGCCAAAGAAGGCACTCAAAGAACACAAAAAAACACCCCAGCTCAATGAAGAGCCGGGGCGTTGATAACCAACAAAGTTTAGGAACTAGTTCCCCTTAGCGGCGTTCGTCACCAGGAAGAGCGATATTGAGCTCTTCTAGGCCAGTGTCACGCATTTGAGTGCGAAGACGGCTGCTGCTGAATTGCTGAACACTGCCATCACCAAGAACGACGTTACCAGAGGTATCGTGGATGTTCTTGTCATAACCAGGCTCTGGGGTTGGCAATGGAGGGGGATCGTTGCGACGAGCGCGCATACGAAAACGAAGAACGGCACCTTTAGAGATGTCAGGACGATCAGAGTTCGTAATGTTACGATCTCCAGAAAGCATTGACTGTGGCAAGGTTTCGTCAGCTTCGAAGCCTACGAAATAACTGATGTTCTGGTTGCGATTGAACGCTTCCTGAACATTGTCACGGGTTCCACGAACGCGGTTCGTGTTCCAGGTGGTCGACTCAATTCGACCCAAACCATCACTTGGGCAAAGAACAATCTTCGGAGTAGATAACTCGTTAGATAGCGACAAGAAATGTCGCCATGTGATGTTCATACCATTGCGTCGATCAGCAGCGTCAGCAGACCCACCTTGGATGGCAGGTACTTGCATCGGATACAAGTCGTCGTTGTCGGTCGCGAAAATTCGGAAAGCAAGCCCTACATTCTTAAGGTTGCTTACGCATTTAATTTTCTGCGCCTTGGATTTGGCTTTCGCCAATGCAGGTAGCAGCATCCCCGCGAGAATCGCGATGATAGCAATAACGACTAACAGCTCAATAAGAGTGAAAGCCCCATTTTTCTTTTTATGAATAAGTCGATTCATACCGATACAATCTGATTACAGTTAAATTGCTGGCTTGGTCGTGGAAAACCTTGCCGGAAGCGCCTGAGAATTACCATTGGTGGTAACCCTATTTTAATCTTAGGGTTAACTTGATAAACCATCCGGATAATCTACCTGAACAAGACAACTCTCGCTCCCCTCACGCCGCAGCTTAGTTTCCACCGAGATCATCACTCATCGTCCACCGAACAGCGAACTGAATTAACTCTGCCCGCGAACCGATCTCTAGCTTCTGCCGAATGTGGGTACGGTGGGCTTCGACCGTTTTCAGACTCATATTAAGTTGCTTGGCAATATCACGCGACTCCTTCGCCTGTCCAATTAATGAAAGCACTTCTACCTCTTTGTCGGTCAATCGACTCACGATACCGCCTTCGATTGGCTTCCCTCGACCTGTCAATTGATCAAAGATCAGACTAGAAATCCGCTCGCTCACAAAGACCTCTCCAGAAAGCACTCTTCGAATCGCACCCAACAATTCCTCAGCACTTCCCAGTTTCATCAGATACCCACGCCCACCGGCCCTCAGCACCCGTTCGGCGTAGAAGCCTTCGTCGTGCATCGAGACGACAAGGGTATCAAGTCGAGTCGGCAGTCGCTGAATCTCCTTAATGAATTCCAGCCCACTCTTTCCTTGCAGTGTGATATCAACAATCACCAGATCGGGCTTCGCCTTTGGCAAATCATCAATCGCATCATAAGTATTGGATGCCTCACCACAAACCACCAAATCGGCTTCGCCATTGATCAGCTCGGCCATCCCATATCGAATCATCGGATGGTCATCTAACAGATAGATTCGACGACGCTTTCGCTTCGAACGATTGGTAGAGACTGTTTTTGTTTCACGAGCCATAAATGACCGTCATCTTAAGCCCGCGTCGCGACGAGAGCCACGTTTCTTTTTCCACGGTCCGATCAATTCACGGAACGACACATGGTTCATGACTCCTTTCCTAATCATAGCAGTTACCTAGGTCAGAACACATTTTGACCTAGGCAGACTCAGCCTCTCATTCTAGTTTGTCATGTGCCCAATCAAACTTGGTACTACTGGAAGACGAAGCCCTTCGAAGGCGCTCTCAACATGGCATGGGACGAGATCTGCTTGACGCAGGCAAACGCCCTCCCCCATCCACTTCTTAGATTCTACGAATGGGCGACTCCGGCAACGACATTTGGCTATTTCCAAAACTATGAAAGTGTCGCGAAGCAAGCCCACGGGACCCCGCTCATCCGTAGGCCGACCGGTGGCGGTATCGTCCCCCACATCAATGATTGGACCTACAGCCTTGTTTTTCCTCCCTCAGCACCGTGGTGTCAATACCGAGCGAGCGAAAGCTACCAGCAACTGCACGAATGGATCCAGAGAGCCTTTCTCCAGGTAAATCTTTCCACTCAGCTCAACCCCTGCACAATTGCGGAAGGTCCAGGATCCTGTTTCATCGGCGCAGAACAAAATGACCTCATGCTTGACGGGATCAAACTAGCAGGCGCTGCCCAACGCCGAAATCGGCAGGGCTTTTTGATTCAAGGATCCATTCAACCGCCCCCTCCTTCAATCTCGCGAAACTCATGGGAAACCGCTTTCTTAACAGTCGCCAGTGATGAATGGGGTATTGAGTGGGTCAAGTGGGAACCAGAATCGGAACTCAAGCGGCAAGCAGAATCCCTTGCGCAGTCAAAGTACTCCAATCCCGATCACATTCGCAAACGCTGATCACAGAAGCACGGCTCTGCTCTTTCCAAGCTCACTAGTTCTGGCTTCCGCGAATCGGGGAAAGCCCCATTTCCCAGAGCCCAAGAAATCCAAGCGATGCAAGAACAGCAGCCAAGAGACAGATGCCAATCTTGGCATAGGAGGACATTTCAGTGTCCGAGATAAACTTCGTGCTCCCGCAAGTGAAATAGGCCAAAAATCCTACAAGCACTGAGGAAGTTATTCCCAAAGCTCGATACTGGCGAGGAGCCAAATCACGAGGACCAAAGAAGAACATCGAAACGAAGACCACGACACATGCGATCAAGAACATTAAAGCAGCTTGTCGCTGCTGCTTACGTTCACGCCGACCACGATGTCGAGTAGATCGCTGAGGGAGCACAACCAAAAGAGTAACAAGATCTGCCCTCAATGAATAGAGTAATATCCACAAAAATCAGACAGGGAATTGCCCACAGAAGCAAAGCGGAGAAAGACGATAATCGATCAGAACGAAAAGGACGCTTCTGATAAGAATCGAAACTCGGTCCGCTAGGCACTCATTTCCCCGAGCAAGTCACATCCCTTAACCTCAGTCAAGTCACGCACAACTCTTTCGGCATTCGCCTCTCGCAGCTGATCCCAAGAAACACTCCCAGTCCCCACCGCAAGGCAAGACGCCCCAATACTATGAGCACAGCGAACATCATGGAGCGTATCCCCCACCACCAATACTTCCCTTCCTTCAAGCTCTCTTCCCAGATAGCGTTCGCTCCGATCTAAAGCTATTTCGGCAAGCCGGTTACGACAGTGATGATCATCGCCAAAAGCCCCGACAGCAAAGAAACCCCAGAGATCAAAACAACGAAGTTTGAGTTCTGCAGCCAAACGAGCATTCCCCGTCAGGAGCCCCAGAACGACGCCCGGCACCTCTTCACGCAATCGCCTTAGCAGCCCCCACACCCCTGGTAGAAGACTCCCATCAGTTTGCGCGAGATAGTGATGAAGGAGATGAATGAAGACTGCAATGAACTGTTCGTGACGTGTTGCATCGACGGGCACCTTATGAATCCGATAGAGCTCCGAAAAAAGAAACTGATCTGTTCTCCCCCCAAATTTCATCCCCCGCGCGGCGTCCGCAATCCCATAGATCTCAAGCCAAGCCCGCTCCATTGCTAAACGTCCAGCCCCTCGACAATCCACCAGCGTCCCATCAATATCGAACAGTATGACTCGAATCATTCTTGCCTTGAGTGCGCGAACAACAGTACTTCAGCCAACCTAGCGATCAAAACGTGATAAAGCTTCCCGATAATCGATCTCGTCGTCGATCTCTAACCACTGATTGGAGTCCTCGACATAGCCAACCAGATCATGTTGCTGAAGAAAACGGCTCAAGGGGTGTTCCCAATTGAGCAGAAGATTCTCTTGCTGCTCTAGAAACTCCCCCAGCAGAGTCCGCAACGCGGCCATTCGGTTCGCATCAAACCGCAAAACCCCAATCGCTTCCCCTGCAAAACGGTACTGCGCCAGCTCGGCTTCAGAGAACAGACGCTTATCGACCGTCTTACGGACCATCCCTCGCTCATCCAATAACGCCTGTCTCTTATACACATCTGACGCTGCCGACGAGCGATCTAGTGTAG